>Ga0070741_10011637_pt1 | contig 16166 bp, 16 predicted proteins | sample Coa_R1_4_FD_66440 | JGI IMG/M metagenome (GOLD analysis project Ga0070741, IMG submission 66440) | Surface soil microbial communities from Centralia Pennsylvania, which are recovering from an underground coalmine fire - Coalmine... | ecosystem: Environmental > Terrestrial > Soil > Unclassified ...
CGCAGCTCTGGAAGCTCGAAGAAGTGCCGAAGCCGCCGGCGCCGCCGCCGGGACGGGCGCCCGGTCTCCCGGCGGGAAAGGAGCCGGCTCCGCCGCCGACGGGAAGAGCGCTCGCGCCGACGCTGGGCAAGTTGCCGCCCGTCATGAAGGCGAAGCTGCGCGGCAAGCTGATCAAGCTCGGCGCCGCGTCGCCGCCTCCGCCGCCGCCTCCGCCCGCGCCGCCGCCTCCGCCGCCGGTGCGCGTGCTCTCCACCGTCGAGCTCGGCAGCTTGCCGGGCAAGTAGCGCGCGCGGCACGCGCCTCGCACGTCACGGCGGCATGCGCAGGAATTTCATGCTCGCCGTTTTCGCGTTCCTTCTCCTCCACGCGCAGTCGGCGCACGCCCAGGCGGGCGCCGGCAGAGCGACCTCGACGCCGTCGGTGATGAGCGCGCCGATGCCGGCGCCGACGACCGCCACCAACACCGCGGCCTCGCCGCTCACGCCGGTGCCGCCGTCGTCGGTGACCACGCCGCCGTCGGTAAACGGCGTCCCGCCGACGCCCGCGCCGGCGTTTCCCGGTCTGCCGTCGCCGCCGGTGAGCGGCGGCACGACGTCGACGACCGGCCTGCCGAACCCGGTGCAGAGCGAGCTGCGCCCGTCGCTGCCGGTGGACCCGGTGCAGGTCGCGACGGCGCAGACGATGCTCGCGTCGGCCGGCTTCTATCACGGGCCGATCGACGGCACGCTCGCCGGTCCGACGCGTAGCGCGATCCGCGCGTTTCAAGAAGCGGCGCGGCTGCCGGCCACCGGCGAGCTGGACGCGCAGACGGCGGCGGTGCTCGGCGTGCCGACGAACGCGTTTCCGACGACCAACGGCGCGAACGGAACCGCCGCGACCACGACGACGACAACGGTGACGACCACCAACAGCACCGCCAATCCGGCGGCGAACGGCGGCGGCGGAATGACCGGCGCGGGCGCGGGCACGCCGACGAGCACGGGCGCGCACAACGCCAGCACCGCGACCACCGGCGCGAACGCCGCGCCGTCGACGCCGCCGTTCCCGCTGCAGAACGCGACGCCGATCCAGCCGTCGTTTCCGACGCCGCCAATTTTCATTCAGCCGTAATTCGAAAAATTATTTTCGCGCGTTTTTTTGCACACCGCGCGCGCGCGCATGTGCACGAGCGTCACAACGGCAGGTTCGCGTCGGCGCGACTCTCCGTCGCTGACGCGGCGCGCTGAACTTCGCGCGGCGTCTCGGCGAACGGCACCCAGAGCGAGTAGTACGCCTCCTGCGGCAGCGGCCCGATGCGCAGCCGCTCGAACAGCCGCCTCGTCGGGCAGCTCGCCGAATCGGCGCCGCGGCAATACCGCTCGCGTTCGTGATGGCTGGGGATCAGCGTCCCCGCGACCGCGCGGCAACGCGCCCCGCGTCCGTCTTCGAAGTGCTCACACGCCATTGCTTCGCTCCTCCCACTACGATCGAGCGCCCGCTTGTTGTGCAGCGCACGTGCCACGCGGCACCGCGGCGCCGCCTGCTCTGCGACGGCGCGCGCCCTTCCCCAGGGCCGCCCGCTGCCTATGCTCCCGCACAGGAGGAACGCATGGATCTTGCCGGCCTCTATCACCAGGTCGCGGACAAGCTCGACGACGACCTCGACGCGGCGACGCTCACCCACGCGGTGCTCATCGAGCTCGCCGAGCGGCTCACGCCCGAAGAGGCGGCCGAGCTGGGGGCCGAGCTGCCCGACGAGCTGGGCGACGTGCTGGCGCGCGCGTCGGGGGACGGCGAGCTGAAGCGCGAGGAGTTCGTCGAGGCGCTGGCGGCGCGGCTGGACGTCGACGACGACGCCGCCGAGAGCGGCGCCGTGGCGGTGCTCTCGACGCTGCGCGAGTACCTCGAGCCGATCATGTCGATCGAGCAAGTGATGGAATCGCTGCCCCCCGACCTGGCGCAGATGATGGCGATCTCGTAGCTGCGACGAGGGGGCGGATCGTGCTACCGTTTCTTGCTCGGGAGCATGAGCGGCGACGGGGGCAAATCTCCGACGGTGACGGTGGCCGTCGACGCGATGGGCGGCGACTTCGGCGCCGAGGAGATCGTGCGCGGCGTGGCGCAGCTCTCGCTCGAGGCGCCGCACATTCAGTCGCTGCTCGTCGGTGACACGCGCGCGATCCAGGCGCAGCTCGCGCGCGCGCGCCACGATCCCGAGCGCATCTCGGTGCACCACGCGGAGCACGTGGTGCGCATGGACGAGAAGCCGGCCGAGGCGCTCGACGAGAAGCCCGAGTGCTCGGTGGCGGTGGCGGCGCGGCTGGTCGCCGAGGGCGCGGCCGACGCGCTGGTGTCGGCGGGCAACACCGGCGCGAGCGTGCTGGCGTGCGCGCGCCACTGGAAAAAGATTCCGGGCGTGCGCCGCGCGCCGCTCGCCGCCGTCTACCCGACGGAGATCCGGCGCGGCGAAAAAGACGATCCGTTCTCGCTGATCCTCGACGTGGGCGCGACGCTCGACGTGAGCGCCGAGGATCTGGTGTCGTTCGCGCTCATGGGCTCGGCGTACGCGGCGCGCATCTCGAAGAATCCGCGCCCGCGCGTGGCGCTGTTGTCGAACGGCGCCGAGGCGGGCAAGGGGCCGCCCGAAATCGTCGAGGCGCACCAGCTGCTCACGCAGTCGACGGAGCTGAACTTCGTCGGCAACGTCGAGGGCGTCGACATTCCGCGCGGCTCGGCCGACGTGATCGTCTGCGGCGGTTACGTCGGGAACGTGGTGCTCAAGATGCTCGAGGGGATCTCCGAGACGGTGATGCGGCTCGCCGGCTACGCGTACAAAGAGCGGCTGGTGTGGCGGCTCGGCCTCATGCTGCTGTCCGGCGGGATCCATCGCTTGAAGGAGATCACCGACTGGGAGCAGTACGGCGGCGCGCCGGTGCTCGGGTTCGATCACCTGTTCATCAAGGCGCACGGGCGATCGCGCGCGCGCGCGATCCACAACGCGGTGAAGGTGGCGGCCAAGGCGCAGCAGGCGGGGCTGGTGCGCGAGATCGAGGTCGCGCTGCGCGAGTTCCAGGAGCGGCGCGCCGAGTCGCCGCCGGCGCAGCCGCGAGCCTGAGATGGCCAAGCCGCGCGAGGACAAGCGCAAGCCGATTCCGCCGGGCGGCCCGTCGCTGCTGGCGGCGCATCCGCCCGAGCCGGCGCCGCCGCCGCGGCACGTGTACCGCTGGGATCTCGACAAGACGTATCTCAAGACCGAGTTCGACTCGCTGAAGGATCTCTTGCGCTCGGCGCTCGAGGGCGCGGAGGCGAAGCAGGCGGTGCCGGGCGCGTCGGCGCTCTTGCGCGAATTGCGCGCGACCGGCGGAACGCGCATCTGCTTCATCTCCGGATCGCCGCGGCAGATGCGGCGCGTGCTGACGAAGAAGCTCAAGCTCGACGGCGTCGAGTTCGACGAGTTCATCCTCAAGCCGAACCTGCGCAACATGCTGACGGGGCGGTTTCGCGCCATGCGCGAGCAGGTGGGCTACAAGCTCCCGGCGCTGCTCGCCGGGCGCGCGGGGCTCTCGGCGGAGACGCGCGAGACGTGCTTCGGCGACGACGCGGAGGCGGACTGCTTCATCTACTCGCTGTACGCCGACGTGATCGCCGGCAGCGTGCCGCGCCCGCTGCTCGAGGAGATCCTGTATCGCGCCAACGTGTACGAGGACGACGCGCAGCGCGCGGTGACGCTGGCCGACGCGCTGCCGGCGGCGGGCGCGGCGGTGGATCGCATCTTCATCAACCTCGATCGGCGATCGCCGGTGGCGCGCTTCGAGCGGTACGGCGCGCGCGTGGTGCCGGTGTTCAACTATTTTCAGGCGGCGCTCGTCTTGTGCGAGGACGGGAACCTGAGCGCGCCGTCGGTGGTGCGGGTGGCGCTGGAGATGGTCGATCGCTTCGGCTACTCGCTCGATGCGCTGCGCAACTCGCTGCAGGATCTGCTCAGGCGCGGGCGGCTCAAGCGGGCGACGGCGGTGATGCTCGGCGGCGAGCTGACCGAGGAAGGGATCCCGCAGCTCGGCTCGCTGCCGGGCGCGCGCGAGCTGCTCTTGTCGTTCGCCGCGCGCGTGCGCGAGCTCGGCGAGCTGCCCGCCGCCACGCTGCCGCCCGACGGCGCGATCGACTACCTCGCCGCGCTCGAAGCCGACCTGCCGCGCAAGCGCCGATAACTGACTTGACGAACGGGCTCGGCTGCGCGAAGCATCCGCCATGCTCAACATCGATCTGCGCGGCAAACGCGCCCTGGTCGCCGGCGTCGCCGACGACGGCGGCTTCGGCTTCGCCATCGCCAAGGCGCTGCACCAGGCGGGCGCCTCGGTCTGCGTCGGCACCTGGCCGCCCGCGCTCGGCATCTTCAAGACCATGCTCGAGCGCGGCAAGTTCGACGAGTCGCTGGCGATGGAGGGCGGCGGCAAGCTCGAGTTCGAGCGCATCTATCCGCTCGACGCCGACTTCGACTCCGCCGCCGACGTGCCCGCCGAGCTGCGCGACTCCAAGCGCTACCGCGATCTCGGCGACGTCAGCATCGACGGGCTGGCCGCGCGGCTGCGCGCCGACTTCGGCGAGCCGTGCGTCGACATCGTGGTGCACAGCCTGGCCAACGGGCCCGAAGTGAAGAAGCCGCTGCTCGAGACCAGCCGCAAGGGCTACCTCGCCGCCGTCGGCGTGAGCGCGTACTCGTACGCTTCGCTGGTGCAGCGGCTCGGCCCGCTCGCGCGGCCGGGCGCGTCGTTTCTCGCGCTCACCTATATGGCGTCCGAGCGCGTGGTGCCCGGCTATGGCGGCGGCATGTCGTCGGCCAAGGCGGCGCTCGAATCGGACACGCGCGTGCTCGCGTACGAAGCGGGGCGCAAGTGGGGCCACCGCGTGAACGTGATCTCGGCGGGGCCGTGGGCGTCGCGCGCGGCGTCGGCGATCGGCTTCATCGAGACGATGATCGAGTTCTGCAAGAACAACTCGCCGCTCGCCGAGGCGATCACCGCGCGCGAGGTCGGCGCGACCGCCGCGTTCCTCTCGAGCGCGCACGCGAGCGGCATCACCGGCACGCTGATCTACGTCGACAAGGGCTACCACTCGATGGGCGTGGCCGTCGATCGCCCCACGCTCACGTGACGACCGCGGCGCCGAGCTGCGCAGCCGGCTACGCACCGCCACCCTGGTAACGCAGCGCGCCGCAGCGAAATCGTTTCCAACTCGTTGAAATTGCGACGACCGACCGATGGTGCACGACGTGCACTCCAACGGCGCCGTCCCATCGGAGGTGCCCATGCTGTTGCAGGCGGGTGTTCGCTCCCGAGTTGCCGTGATCGTGAACGAGAACGCGCGGGGCGTGCGGCCGGAAGTTGTCTCTCAGCTCGAGCGCCTGGTTCCTCCGCGCGATCTGTACGTCTCGCGCTCTCTCGATCATAGCCGCCGCATCGCGCGCACCGTGGTCGAGCGCGCCTACGACGGCGTGCTGTTCGGCGGCGGCGACGGCACCTTCGTGCAGTGCCTCGACGATCTCGCGCGCGAGTCGCGCTCCGAAGGCGCGCCGCTGCCGGGCGTGGGCGTGCTTCGCCTCGGCACCGGCAACGCGCTCGCCGACGCGCTCGGCGCCTCGCGCCCGACGCTCACCGGCCTCGCCGCCGATCTGCGCCGCGCGCGCCACGCCACGCCCGGCTCGAAGGCGCGCACGCTCGAGCTGCTCGCCGTCGACCACAAGCTGACGCCGTTCGCCGGCTGCGGCCTCGACGCGCAGATCCTCGACGACTTCGCGCGCACGTGCGGCGCGATCGATCGCCTGGCCGGCCCGCTCGCGCCGCGCATCGGCGCCGGCGCCCGCTACGCCGTCACCATCGGCGCGCGCTCGGTGCCGCGCTTCCTGCTCACGCGCCTCCCCGAGGTCGAGCTGATCTCGACCGGCGAGATCGCGCACCGCATCGATCCGCTCACCGGCCGCGTCGACGAGACGCCGCTGCCGAAAGGCACCGTGCTCTACCGCGGCCGCGCCATGCTCGCCTCCGCGGCGACGATCCCGTTCTATGGCCTCGGCCTGAAGATGTTCCCCTACGCCGGCACGCGCCCCGGCTTCTTCCAGTTCCGCATCTCCACCGCGTCGACGTGGGAGACGCTGTCGCGGCTGCCGTGGGTGTGGAAGGGCGAGTACCGCACGCCGAACTTGATCGACTTCCACTGCCAGGCGATCGAGCTGCGGATCAACCGCGCGGTGCCGATCCAGATCGGCGGCGATCTGCAGGACAAGCTCCGCGACCGCCTCGAGATCGCGATCCACTCCACTCCGCTGCGCGTCCTCGCCTAGCGGCAAAACGCCGCAGCGGCAAATTGCCGCAGTCTAGCGCTGCCCGCGGCCGACGAAGTAGCCGAGCGCGGCGGCGATCAACACCATCGCGAACAAGAGCGGGATCAGCCACAGCGCCGGCGAGCGCCGCTTCGCCCGCGCGCGCGGCAGCACGTCGGTCAGCTCCTTCTCCGACGTGACGTCGCGCGAGCGCCGCGCCACCTTGCGCGGCTCGTCGTCGATGCCGATGGTCTGCATCTCCACCAGGCTCAGCATCCACGACGAGCGCAGCCGCTTCTTCCGGCGCACGCCCGACGTCCCCGCTTCGCCGTGCTCCGGCCCCGGCGCGAGATCCACCAGCGTGTCGTCGGCGTCGTTGTCCTTGATGTCGATCTGCAGCGACGCCGCCCACACGCTGGCGAACACCGCCTCGCCGGGCGGCACCTGCGTCGCCACGCGCGGCGGCTTGCCGGCGAACAGCGCCTGCTCGAACTCGCGAAAAAACTCCGCCGCGTCCGCCGGCCGCTGCTTCGGCTCCTTGCCGAGCGAGCGCAGCAAGAACTTGTTCAGCTCGTCGATGCGCGGCTGCATGCTCGAGTGCACCCTGACCAGCTTCGGCGGCGGATTCTTCACCACCGAGAGCAGCACCTCGCGCGCGTCCGAGCCGTCCCACGGCAGCTTGGCCGTCAGCATCTCGTAGGCGATCACGCCGAGCGCGTAGAGATCGATCGACTTGTCGAACTTGCGCCCCTGGATCAGCTCGGGCGCCATGTACTGCGGCGTGCCGAAGCACATGCCGACGCGCGTGATCGGCTCCAGCTCCAGCTTGCGCTCGAGCTCCGCCAATTTCGCCAGCCCGAAGTCGAGCACCTTCACCACGCGCGTGCCGCCCGGCCCCGGCACCAGCATCACGTTCTCCGGCTTGAGATCGCGGTGCACGATGTTCTGCCGGTGCGCCGCCGCCAGCGCCTGCGCGATCTGCCCGATGACGAGGTGCACCTCGTTGGCGTTCCACAGCCGCTCGTAGATCACGTCGCGCAGCGTCGGCCCCTCGACGAACTCCATGGCGATGAACACCTCTTCGCCGGAGATGCCGAAGTCGGTCATCGCCACCACGTGCGGCGACGAGATCGACGCCACCGCGAACACCTCGCGGCGAAACCGCTCCACGATCTCGGCGTCGCCGAGGTACGCGTCCTTGAGCACCTTGACCGCGACCGTGCGCCCGCCGTGCGCCAGGTCGCGCGCGCGATACACGCGGGCGAAGCCTCCCTCGCCGATCTCCTCGACGAGCTGAAAGCGGTCCTGCAGCTTCGCCCCCGGATCGCTCACGGGATCATCTCGAACAGCCCCGCGATCCCCTGCCCGACGCCGATGCACATGGTGGCGAGGCCGCGCTTGAGGCCGCGGCGGCGCAGCTCGTGGATCAGCGTGCCGGTGATGCGCGCGCCCGAGGCGCCGAGCGGATGGCCGAGCGCGATCGCGCCGCCGTTCACGTTCACGCGCTCGCGCGGGATCGGCAGCTCGCGCAAGACGGCGAGCGCCTGCACCGCGAACGCCTCGTTCAATTCGGCGAGATCGATCGAGTCGAGCGTCCAGCCGGCGCGCGCCAGCGCTTTTCTCGTCGCCGGCACCGGGCCGATGCCCATGTAGCGCGGGTCGACGCCCGCCGCCGCGCCGGCCACCACGCGCGCGAGCGGCTTCCAATTCTGTTTGCGCGCGCGCTCGGCCGAGCAGATCAGCACCGCCGCCGCGCCGTCGTTCAGCGTCGACGAATTTCCCGCGGTCACGCTGCCGCCGGGGCGAAACACCGGCTCGAGCCGCGCCAGCTTCTCCAGCGTCGTGTCCTCGCGCGGCCCTTCGTCGACGGAGAACGCCACCGTCGCGCCCTTCGCGCCCGGCGTCTCCACGGTCACGCGCTCGTCGGCGAAGCGGCCGGCGCGCTCGGCGGCCACCGCGCGGCGATGGCTCTCGAGCGCGAACGCGTCCTGCTCCTCGCGCGCGATCGAATATTTCTCGGCGAGGTTCTCGGCGGTCTCGCCCATCGCCTCGAGCGGGAACATCTTCTTCATGCGCTCGTTGGGAAAGCGCCAGCCGAGCGACGTATCGAACACGGTGACGTTTCCGTTGGGCCAGCCGGTCCCGGACTTCGGCATCACGAGCGGCGCGCGCGTCATCGACTCCACGCCGCCGGCGACGAACAGTTCGCCCTCGCCGGCGCGGATCGCGCGCGCGCACGTCAGCACCGCCTCGAGCCCCGAGCCGCACAGCCGATTCACCGTCAGCCCGGGGATCGACTGCGGCAAGCCCGCGAGCAGGAGCCCCATGCGCGCGACGTTGCGGTTGTCCTCGCCCGCCTGGTTGGCGCAGCCGAACACCACGTCGTCGATCTCCTCGACGGGAATCCGCGCGCGCGCGACCAGCGCCGCGATCGCGTAGCCGGCCAGATCGTCCGCGCGCACGCCGGCGAGCCCGCCGCGAAAGCGGCCGATCGGAGTCCGCAGCGCGTCGACGATTACGGCGTCCGGCATCCCGCTACTTTATTCGAGGATCTTTCCCCCGTCGAGCACGAGGCGCTTGGGCGCGGGGCCGTGGTGGGTCGCGCGCCCGCTCCCGTCGAGTTCGAGCGCGCCGCCCGCCGGAATGCCGAACGCCTCGACGCGCTCGGCGGGATGCGCCTCGCCCCACAGCGCGAGCAGCGCGCGCAATTCTTCCCAGTCGCTGTCCTCGTCGTGGCAATCGACCGCGATCGGCATCGCGCCGACGCACGGCAAGAGCCACGGCTTTTCCGTTTCGTCGTCGGGAAACTCGATCCAGTAGCGCGCCAGCGCGATCGCGCCCGCCGAGACGCCGAGCACCATGGCGCCCGCTTCGTGCCGCGCGCGGATGAGCGCGTCGAGGCCGAGCTCGCGCAGCCGCCGCGCCACCAGGCTCACGTCGCCGCCGGCGAGATAGATCAGGTCGGCGCGCTCGACGGCGGCGCGCGCCTCGCTCGCGTCCTCTACATTAATGGTGCGCGCGAAATTCATGCGCGCGCCGTGCTTGGGGCCGACCACGTCGGCGATGCGGCGGAACCAGCGCTCCTGGTCGCCGTTGGCCGCGCCGAAGTACGCCACCTCGGGCGCGCGCTTGCCGGCGAGCGCGAAGGCGCGATCGTGCAGCGCGTCGTCGGGCACTCCGTGCGCGATGAGGAAACTTGGACCCATGCGGTGCGCTCGCGGCTATCATACATCGCGATGTCGACCACCGAAGCAAAGCTGCATCCGCCCGCCCGCCATACGACCGAGCACTGGACGCGCGTGCGCGCCGAAGTCGCGCGCGCCATCGACGAGGTGCCGCTGTACGCAGGCCGCCCCGCGCCGCCCGACGGAGATTCGCCCGAGCAGCTCTCCGCCTGGCTGGCGGCGATGCCGACCATCGGCAAGCGCGAGCTGCGCCGCGGCTTCCCCAAGGCGCTGGTGCGCCGCTCGAACGATCTCAAGGCCGAGATGGCCGCCGGCCGCGTCGAGATCATCTCCACCTCCGGCACCGTCGAGAATCGGCTGCAGGTCTTGTGGGAGTGGACGTGGTGGGATCCGCAGGAGCGCGAGGCGATGCGGCTGAACGCGCGGGTGGCGCGCACGATGGCGGCGGAGTTTCGCGAGGCGGTGCTGACCACGCCGGTGTGCGGCGGCTCGACGTGCCACGTCGGCAACCTGTCGCGCGCCGAGCGCACCATCGACGGCATGCTGTTCCTGAACCAGCTCGCCGACCCGACGCACTGGACGCCGGGCGAGCTCGATCGAATGGTCCTCGAGTGGAACGACTTTCGGCCGGCGGGCGTGGAGGCCGATCCGGCGTACCTCGCGGCGCTGTGCCGGCACGTGACGGCGTCGGGAGGACGGCTGCACTCGCCGGCGTTCGTCACGCTCACCTACGAGCAGATCACGCGCGCGCACCGGCGGCAAATTGCCGCAGTCATCGAGTCGCCGCTCTACTCGCTCTACGGCGCCACCGAGTGCGGCGTGCTGTTCATGGAGTGCGACGCCGGGCGGCTGCACCACAACACGCGCCACTCGCACATCGAGCTCCTCGACGCCGGCGGCGGAATGGGGCGCGTGCTGGTGACCACGCTCGGGCGCACGTGGATGCCGCTCGTGCGCTACGACGTCGGCGACCTGGTGCGGCTGGCCCCCGACGACGATGTCCCGTGCCGCTGCGGGCGCGAGCAAGGCGGCTACCTGCTCGAGCGCGTCGAGGGGCGCGCCGCCGATTGCATCGGGTCACCCGATGGAAAATGGATCACGCCCGCCGCGCTCGACGACGCCGTCGACGCGGCCGATCCGACGATCGCCGCGTGGCAGCTCGCGCTCGACGGCAGCGCGGCCGCGGGATCGGGCACGCACACGCTGCGCGTCGTCGGCTCCGACGGAAAAGCCGCCGCCGAGGCGCTCGCCGCGCTCCTCGGCGCGCGCGTGCAAGCGAGCCGCGAGATGGCGATCGTCCCCGAAGGCTCCGGCAAATACCGCCTGGTGCGCTCATGAACCGACGCGACGATTTTCCGCTGCTCGCGCGCGAGCTCGACGGCGCGCGCATCACCTACCTCGACAGCGCGTCCACCACGCCCAAGCCGCGCGCGGTCATCGACGCGGTCACGCGCTACTACACCGAGATGGGCGCCAACGTGCACCGCGGCGTGCACCCGCTCGGCGAGGCCTCGACCGCCGCCTACGAGCGCGCGCGCTACGCGGTGGCGTCGCTGATCGGCGCCTCGCCGACGGAGATCGTGTTCCTGCGCAACGCCACCGAGGCGTTCAACCTGGTGGCGCAGGGCCTCGGCCTCACGCCCGACGACGAGGTGGTGTTCCCCGCCTCCGAGCACCACTCGAACTACATGCCGTGGCGCCTCGCCGGCCGGCCCGTGCTCGTCGACATCGACGACGAAGCGGTGCCGCTCTATCACCAGCTCGCCGAGCGCATCACGCCGCGCACGAAATTGGTCACGCTGGCGCACGTCTCGAACGTCACCGGCGTGGTCGCGCCCGTCGAGGAGTGGATCGCCACCGCGCACGCGCGCGGCGTGCCGGTGATGGTCGACGCGTCGCAGTCGGTGTCGCACCTGCCGATCGACGTGCGCAAGCTCGACTGCGATTTTCTCGCGTTCTCCTCGCACAAGATCTTCGGGCCGTCCGGCGTGGGCGTGCTGTACGTGCGGCGCGATCGCTTCGAGGCGCTCAAGCTGTGGAACGTCGGCGGCGGGATGGTGAACTACCACGGCGAGGATCGCTTCGAGGTGCGCGAGGCGCCGTTCCGCTACGAGGCGGGGACGCCCAACATCGAGGGCGCGATCGGGCTCGGCGCGGCCATCGAGTACGTGCGCGCCGTCGGGCTCGACGCCATCCGCGCGCACTCGCAGAAGCTCGGCGAGCAGCTGGTGCGCGGGCTGCGCGCGCTGCCGGGCGCGAAGGTGCTCGGCGCCGCGGTGGCGCCGTCCCAGCGCGTGGCGCTGTGCACGCTGTCGCTGGAGGTGCCGTCGATGACGCAGGCGAACATCGCGCGCCTGCTCGCCGACTCGCACGCGATCCTGGTGTCGGGCGGATTTCACTGCGCGCACATCCTCCATCACCGCGTGCACCTCGACGGCACGCTGCGCGCGAGCGCCCACCTGTTCAACGACGAGGCCGACGTCGAGCGGCTGCTGGCGGCGCTGCGAGATCTCGTGTGAACGGCACCGACGAGGATTTCGAGATCGCGCTCAGGCGCCCGTACGCGCCGCTGGTGCTAGTGATCGCGCTGATGACGCCGCTCGCGCTGTGGATGCTGCTGCACGATCGCAACCACCACAAGCACCTGCTCCCGCTCAGCCGCTTCCTCGAGTCGAACCCGCTCGTGCTCTACACGCTCGCGATCGCGCTGCTCGCGTTCGCGGCGTTCCTGTGTCTCGTGATCTTCTGCATCGCGCGCCACGCGCGCTGGAGCCTGCGCGCCACCGACGCGGGGCTGCACCTGCCGCGCAGCCGCACGCCGTTCGCCGGCAGCGAGCTCGAACGCGTCGCGTGGAAGGACATCCTGATCGTGCGGCTCAATCACGGCTTCGACTTGATCGTCGAGACGCGCGCCCGCAAGTGGATCATCCCGGCGTACTGGCTGCGCACGCGCGGCCAGGCGCAAGCGGCGCAGTCGGCGCTCGACGAGCGGCTGCGCCGCGAGCAGCAGAAGATCGGCGCGGCGAAAGCGCGCTGATCAGTCCGTGAGGTTGTCGACGAGATCGAGCAGGTCGCCGACCTCGAACGGCTTGGGCAGGTAGTCGTTCACCTGCGCCTCGCGCGCCTCGGCGAGCGACATCGGATCCGCCGACAGCACCACCACCGGCACCGACGGGCCGCACGACTCGCGCAGGCGGCGCACCAGCGTGGCGCCGGCCATCGCGTCGGGCAGGCGCCAGTCGAGCAGCACCAGCGCCACCGCGTGCCCGTGCGCGGCGTCGAGCGCGCCCTGCCCGTCGAGCGCCACCACCACGCGCCGGCCGCGCGCGCGCAGCACGTCGGCGATCGACTCGGCGATGTCGCGGTCGTCGTCGACGATCAACACCACCTTGCCGTTCGTGTGCTCCGGACCTGTGCGGGAAGCGGACATCGGGGTCGTTACACTTTACCGAACAAATTTTCATCGGCGCAAGAGAATGCGCGCGATTTCCCGTCGGACATTAACGTGCAGCGGATGCGCGGTTCGCCGCTTGCAACTCGATCGAAGGATGAAGCGAGCGCTGCTCCTGCTCTACGCTGCCGTCGGCGTCGAGCGATTGTGCGAGCTGGCGTGGTCGCGCGCGCACGAGCGGCGCCTGGCGAGAGCCGGCGGGCGGCGGGTCGAGGAGCGGGCGTTCGGCTGGATGGCGGCGCTGCACACCGGCGTGCTGGTGGCCGCGCCCGTCGAGAGTTGGCTCGCGCGACGGCGCCCGCCGCGCGCGCTGGTGGCGGCCGCGGCGCTGGCGCTCGCCGGCGCGACCGCGTTGCGCGCGTGGGCGCTCGGCTCGCTCGGCGACGCGTGGAGCGTGCGCGTGATCGAGTTCCCCGACGGCAAACGGCCGCTGGTGACGCGCGGGCCGTATCGCTTCGTGCGCCATCCCAACTACCTCGCGGTGATCGTCGAGCTGGCGGCGCTGCCGCTCGTCGGCGGCGCGTACGCGACCGCGATCGCGGCGACGCTGGCCAACGCCGCGCTGCTGGCGCGACGCATTCCGCTCGAGGAGCGCGCGCTGTTCGCCGACGCGCGCTACCGCGAGGCGATGGGCGCGAAGCCGCGCTTCGTCCCGCGCGTGTGGCGGAAGCGGCTCCGCCGGGACGCGAAGCGGACCCGGACGTCTGGTCCGGCGTGAGCGCGGCCGTCGACGTGGCGATCGCCGGCGCGGGGCCGGCGGGCGTGGCGGCGGCGCTCACGCTGGCGCGCCACGGGTTCGAGGTGGCGCTGGTCGATCGCGCGCGCTTCCCGCGCGACAAGCCGTGCGGCGAGGGGCTCCTGCCGTCGGCGGTGGCGGCGCTCGAGCGGCTCGGTGTCTACGAGCGCGTGCGCGCGAGCGGCTGCCCGCTCGACGGCATCGGCTTCTCGTTCGCGCTCGGCGAAGACGCGCCCAGCGCCAGCGCGCCGTTTCGCGATCGCGCGGGCGCGCCGGCGCTCGGGCTCGGCATCGCGCGCCGCGTGCTCGACGCCGCGCTGGTCGACGCCGCGCGCCGCGCGCCGGGCGTGACGGTGCTCGACGGCGTGAGCGTGAGCGGCGTGATCATCGATGGGGACGGCGACGGCGACGGCGGCGGCGAACGCGGCCGCGCCGCCGGCCTGCTCACCGCCGTCGGTCCGATCCGCGCGCGCGCGGTGGTGGTCGCCGACGGCCTGCGCTCGCCGCTGCGCCGCCAGCTCGGCCTCGACGCGCCGCCCGCGCGCCGCCAGCGGCTCGGCGTGCGCGCCCACTTTCTCGTCCCGTCGCTGCCGTTCGGCCGCCGCGTGCAGGTGCTGCTCGACGGGCCGGTCGAGTACTACCTGACGCCGGTGGGCGAGCACGCGCTGCAGGTGGCGGTGCTCGGCTCGCGGCGCGCGTTCGTCGAGCGCTCGCTGTCGGCCGCGACCCTGCTCGCGCACCTCGCCGAGCACCCGGCGATGGCCGCGATCCTCGACGGCGCGCGCCCGCTCGATCGCCCGCTCGGCGCCGGTCCGCTCGAGCGCCGCGCGCGCGCGGTGTTCGCGCCCGGCGTGCTGCTCGCCGGCGACGCGGCCGGCTACGTCGACGCCATCACCGGCGAGGGCGTCGGCCTGGCGCTCGAGTCGGGCATCGCCGCCGGCGAGGTGCTGGCCGCCGCGCTCCCCGACGCGGACGCGCGCGCGCTCGCCCCGTACGCGCGTTTGCACGACACAGTAGTGCACGACGCCGAGCGGCTCACCCGCTTCGTGCTGTTCTGCGCCGAGCGCCCGTGGCTGGCGCGCCGCATGATCGAAGCGCTGGCGCGCCGCCCGTCGCTGTTCGCCCGCCTGCTGACGGTGCAGGCGGGCGCGCCCCTCGCGTCGGTGTTCTTCTAGCGCTATCCGAACAGCCCGATCAACGTCTCGGTGGTCTCGACGAAGTCGCCGCGGTTCATCGTCCCCGCCATCACGTACGTCGCGCGGTAGCGATAGGTCATCAGCGACGGATCGTACACGGCGATGCGCAGGAGGAGCGCGTCGCGCGTCGTGCCCGTCATCGTCAGCCGCTCCTGGCGGTGATAGTTGTTCGCCGGATCGTTGTACTCGACGTCGATGAACACCTCGCGCACCTGCGTGGCGTCGAACAGCGGGATGAAGTTGATGTCGATCGAGTTGTCGAACGGATCGTCCACCGGCAGGAGCGTCGCGTCGGTGGTCACCGGCGCGGTCTGGCGCGTCGCGCCGCCCTTGAGGTTGTGCACCATATAATAGGTGTACGTGCGGTTGTTCGGATCGTCGGTGCGCAGCCGCCAGAGCTGCGGCGGCGAGCTGGCGGTCACGTTGATCACCTTCTCCGCCACCGTGCCGTCGGGCTGCGCCTGCGACAGGTGCACGTCGGTCGACAGCACCACCTGCGAGTCGATGCGCTGCGGATAGACGTTCACCTCGAGGAAGCCGAGGTGCTCGAACGGATTGAGCAGGAGCGTGCGGTTCTCGGTGCGCTGCGCCGGCATCTGGTACGTGTACTTGCCGCCGGCCCAACTCGACTCGGGATCGAAGTGGTACTCGACGGCGTAGGTGTAGCTCGTGTCCATCGCCGGGTTCATGAACACCTGGAACTGCTGCCGCGCGTGGTTCTGCGCGTCGAACACGAAGTCGGCGTGCTTGTGGTTCGGCTCGTCGGTGGCGTCGCCGTAGTCGAGCGCCACGTGCGCCTCGACCAGGCCGAGCCGCGCGAAGTCGATCGGCGCGTCGACGAGGACGGTGAACACGCGGAAGAACGGATCGTCGAGATCGACCTCGACGAAGTGCTTCTCGCGATCGGCGAGATCGCGCAGCAAGAGGCCGAGCAGCCCTTGCGGCGCGTACGAGCGCTGCACCGCCTCCTGGCGGTGATACTCGAACGTCAGCGTCTTCTGCTCGTCCTGGTGCACGTACTTGAGCTTGAGCGCGAGCTGCGGATCGCCCGGCGTGCCGCTGGTGCTCGGCGTCGGCGTGGGCGTGCCGCTGCCCGTCGGCGTCGGCGTCGTCGAGCCGCTGGTGCTCGGCCGCGGCCCGGTCGGCGTCGGCCCGGTCGGCGTCGGTCCGCTCGGGCGCGGTCCCGTCGGCGTCGGCCCGCTGGTGCTCGGCACCGGCCCGCTGCCGGTCGGCGTCGGCGTCGGCGTCGGCGTCACCGGCGGATTGTCGCGCGACAGCCGCGCGCGGATCTGCGCCTCCTGCC
>Ga0070741_10011638_pt1 | contig 16166 bp, 15 predicted proteins | sample Coa_R1_4_FD_66440 | JGI IMG/M metagenome (GOLD analysis project Ga0070741, IMG submission 66440) | Surface soil microbial communities from Centralia Pennsylvania, which are recovering from an underground coalmine fire - Coalmine... | ecosystem: Environmental > Terrestrial > Soil > Unclassified ...
TGGGCGCTGACCAAGAAATACCCGATGCAGATCCTGCGCGGCAGCGCGCTCGGAACGCTCGTCGGTGCGCTGCCGGGGGCGGGTGCCGACATCGCGGCGTGGATGTCGTACGCGGTCAGCAAGAAGTTCTCGAAGGAGCCCGAGAAGTTCGGCACCGGGCACGTCGAGGGCATCGTGGAGAGCGGATCGGCCAACAACAGCGCGCTCGCCGGCGCCTGGATTCCGGCGCTCGTGTTCGGCATTCCGGGCGACTCGATCACCGCCATCGTGATCGGCGTTCTGTACATGAAGAACATGAACCCGGGCCCGACGCTCTTCACGACCAATCCGCAGAACATCTACGCGGTGTACCTGCTGTTCATCATCGCGAACATCATCATGATTCCGCTGGGCTGGTGGTGCATCAAGATCTCGAAGCAGATCCTCAAGGTGCCGCGCACGGTGCTGATGCCGGTGATCATGCTGTTCTGCGTGGTCGGCTCGTTCGCGATCAACAACACCGCGTTCGACGTGACCATCATGCTGATCGCGGGCGTGCTCGGCTTCGTGCTCGAGGAAAATGGATTCCCGGTGGCACCCGCCATCCTCGGCGTGGTGCTGGGTGGCATGCTCGAGGAGAACTTCATCACCTCGATGATCAAATCCGAGGGCGATCTCCTCGCCTTCTTCCACCGGCCGATTGCCGCCGTTCTGGGCGCGCTCACGCTGGCCGTGTGGTTCCTGCCGATCCTGCTCAAGCGCCTGCGTCGCCTCGCCGGCGTCGACTGACTCGCTTCCCCGGTCGCATTGCCCGGGTATGCCGCAGCGCGGTATAATCGACAAGTTTTGCGGGTCAATCGGATGCGATGAAGCGCCGCAGGCGCAGTGGGTCGGCTAATGAGCAACAGGCTCGTCGTGGGCAACTGGAAAATGAACGGTGGTCTTGCGTTCAATGCCCGCCTTCTCGACGAGCTCATCCGCGGCTGGAAGGAAGATGCGTCGCGCGAGCTTGCAGTGTGCGTGCCGTTTCCGTACCTGGCGCAGGCGCAGGCGGCACTCACGGGCAGCCCGATCGCCTGGGGCGCGCAAAACGTGAATGCGGCAACGTCGGGTGCGTATACCGGCGAAGTCGCGACAGCGATGCTGATGGATTTCGCTTGCCGCTACGTCATCGTGGGACATTCGGAGCGCCGGCAGATCTACCGCGAGTCCGACGAGGACATCGCGGCGAAAGCGCAGGCCTGTCTCGATGCCGGCCTGACGCCGATCGTGTGCGTCGGCGAGACGCTCGAGGAGCGCGAGGCCGGCAGCACCGAATCGGTGGTGCTGCGTCAGCTGGACGCGGTCCTGGCGCGTGTCGGCGAGCGCGCGGCGGACATGGTGGTGGCATACGAGCCGGTGTGGGCGATCGGCACCGGCAAAACGGCGCGACCCGAGCAGGCGCAGGAGGTGCACGCGCGTTTGCGCGCGCGTCTGCGCGAAGCGGGTGCAGGATCGATCGCGATCCTGTACGGCGGCAGCGTGAAGGCGGACAACGCCGCCACGTTGTTCAGCGAGCAGGACATCGACGGCGGATTGATCGGTAGCGCATCGCTCAAGGCCGGCGAATTTTTGGCTATCGCGGCTGCCTAACCGGTAGCCTGCGTTGCAGGGCACAGTAACGACGGAGTGACGGATGAATTTGTGGGAAAGCCTCTTGCTCGCAGCGCACGTGCTGGTTGCGATCGGCATCTGCGGCTTCGTGCTGCTGCAGCACGGCAAAGGCGCGGACATGGGTGCGGCGTTCGGCAGCGGTGCTTCGGGCAGCCTGTTCGGCGCTGCCGGGTCGGCGAACTTCCTTTCGCGTACGACCGCCATCCTGGTGGCGCTCTTCTTCCTGACGAGCCTCGGCCTCACGTGGTACGCATCGACTCGCGGCGGCACGCAGCCGGCGGCGGAGCAAGGCGTGATGGAACGGTTGCCTTCGAAGGCCTCCGACATCCCAGCAGCGCCGGGCGCTGCCCCCGCGGCACCGGCCGCTCCGGCACCGGCGCCCGCAGGAGAGGCGGCCAAGCCCGCACCGGCGGCTCCCTTGCCCGAGGGCTCGAAGGCAGGCGAAGTACCCAAGTAAGGTTTTGCTATACCGGCTTCCGGAACTCGGAAGGCGGCGAGGAATGCAATGCCCACGTGGTGGAATTGGTAGACACGCTGTCTTGAGGGGGCAGTGGCGAAAGTCGTGTGAGTTCGAGTCTCACCGTGGGCACCACCGACATGTCGAAACCGGAGCCTCGCACCATCCGGTTGAACCGAGGGGCGCTTCGTAGCGTCAACACGAGAGGGTCTGAATCCGGCTCGCGCCGGAGTCGACTCGAATACGCCGGGCCTCCGAATCCACCCCACGCCCATGCTGGAACAATATTTCCCAATACTGATCTTCATCCTGTTCGGCCTGTTCCTGTCGGCGCTGCTGCTTTCGCTCGGCAAGCTCCTCGCACCCAACCGGCCCGATCCGGAAAAGCTCTCCGCTTACGAATGCGGCTTCGAGGCGTTCGAGGACGCGCGGATGAAGTTCGACGTGCGCTATTACCTCGTCGCCATCCTGTTCATCCTGTTCGACCTGGAGATCGCGTTCCTCTTCCCGTGGGCCGTGGTGCTGCCGGAGATCGGCATGGCGGGGTTCGTTGCCATGATGGTCTTCCTTGTGATCCTGATCGTCGGCTTCATCTATGAGTGGAAGAAGGGCGCGCTGGAGTGGGAGTAAGCGCGACGAGCCCAGGAGCAGGGGCCCCGACGTGCGGGGCACGTCGGGGATGCGACGGGCGGTGTCGCGGCGGACGGCGGTGTGGCAACGCTGACGGTGTGCAAACGTTTGAAGCCGGCCGCGGTATGCGGGTGAGATGGTTTTAGCGCAGAGATGGTTTTAGCCCAAAGGGTTTTCTGACATGCCCATCGAAGGCGTACTCGAGAAGGGTTTCGTCACCACCAAGGTCGACGCCCTGATCAACTGGGCGCGCAACGGCTCGATGTGGCCGATGACGTTCGGCCTCGCCTGCTGCGCGGTCGAGATGATGCACGCGGGCGCGGCGCGCTACGACCTCGACCGCTTCGGCGTCGTGTTCCGGCCCAGCCCGCGCCAGTCCGACGTGATGATCGTCGCCGGCACGCTGTGCAACAAGATGGCTCCCGCGCTGCGCAAGGTCTACGACCAGATGGCCGAGCCGCGCTGGGTCATCTCGATGGGATCCTGCGCGAACGGCGGCGGCTATTACCACTACTCGTACTCCGTCGTGCGCGGCTGCGACCGCATCGTGCCGGTCGACATCTATGTTCCGGGATGTCCCCCGACCGCGGAAGCGCTCCTGTACGGGATCCTGCAATTGCAGAACAAGATCTGGCGCACCAACACGATCGCCCGCGAATAATGAGCCGTGCCGACACGCTCGCCGCGGCGCTCGATGCGGCATTCCCAGGAGTGGCGAAGGTCACCGTCGCGCTCGGCGAGGTCACGGCCGTGATCCCGAACGATCGCCTGGTCGAGGTGATGCGCGGCTTGCGTGACCGGGCGGAGTTCGCGTTCGCGACCTGCGTCGATGTTTGCGGGGTCGACTACTCGGGGTACGGCAACGGCGCGTACGAAGGCCTGCGCTACGCGGCCGTGTATCACCTGCTTTCGCTCGCCAACAACATGCGTCTGCGCGTGCGCGCGTTTGCGCCGGACGACGCATTCCCCGTGCTGCCCAGCATGGTCGACGTCTGGCCGTCGGTGAACTGGTACGAGCGCGAGGCCTTCGATCTTTTCGGGATCATGTTCGAGGGTCACCCGGACCTGCGGCGGATCCTGACCGATTACGGGTTCATCGGACATCCGTTCCGCAAGGATTTCCCGGTGAGCGGCTATGTCGAGATGCGCTACGACCCGGAGCAGGGTCGCGTGATCTACCAGCCGGTCAGCATCGAGCCGCGCGAGATCGTGCCGCGCATCATCCGCGAGCCGAACTTCGCGGAAAGCGAGAAGTAGGACGTGGCAGAGATCCGTAATTACACGATGAATTTCGGGCCGCAGCATCCGGCGGCCCACGGCGTGCTGCGCCTCGTGCTGGAGCTCGACGGCGAGGTGATCCAGCGCGCCGATCCGCACATCGGCCTCCTGCATCGCGCGACCGAGAAGCTCACCGAGCATCGCACCTACCTGCAGGCGCTGCCGTACATGGACCGGCTCGACTACGTGTCCATGATGAGCAACGAGCACGCGTACTGCCTCGCCATCGAGAAGCTGCTCGGCATCGAGGTGCCGATCCGCGCGCAGTACATCCGCACGATGTTCGACGAGATCACCCGCATCCTCAACCACCTGCTGTGGCTGGGTGCGCATTCGCTGGACGTCGGCGGCATGACGACGTTCCTCTACGCCTTCCGCGAGCGGGAGGATCTGATGGACGCCTATGAAGCCGTGTCGGGCGCGCGCATGCATGCGGCGTACTACCGTCCGGGCGGCGTGTATCGCGACCTGCCCGACTCCATGCCGCAATACCAGGCGTCGTCGGTGCGCAATGAGCGCGAGGTCGCGGCGCTGAACGCGAACCGCAAGGGCAGCCTGCTCGATTTCCTGGAGTACTTCGCCGATCGCTTTCCGCAGCGTGTCGACGAATACGAGACGCTGCTCACCGAGAACCGGATCTGGAAGCAGCGCACCGTCGGCATCGGCGTGGTCTCGCCCGAACGTGCCATGGCGCTCGGCTTCACGGGACCGATGCTGCGCGGCTCGGGCGTGCCGTGGGACCTGCGCAAGAAGCAGCCGTACGCCGTGTACGACCGCATGGACTTCGATATCCCGGTCGGTACCAGTGGCGACTGCTACGACCGCTATCTCGTACGGGTGCAGGAGATGCGCGAAGCCAACAGGATCGTGAAGCAGTGCATCGAGTGGCTGCGCGCCAATCCGGGCCCGACCATGATCGACAACCACAAGATCACGCCGCCGGCGCGCGCCTCCATGAAGTCGAACATGGAAGAGCTGATTCACCACTTCAAGCTCTTCACCGAAGGCATGCACGTGCCGCCCGGCGAAGCCTACGCGGCGGTGGAGCATCCGAAGGGCGAGTTCGGCATCTACATGATCTCGGACGGCGCCAACAAGCCGTATCGCATGAAGATCCGTGCCGCCGGGTTTCCGCATCTTGCCGCGCTCGACGAGATGTCGCGCGGCCACATGATCGCCGACGTCGTGGCCATCATCGGCACCCAGGACATCGTGTTCGGGGAGGTGGACCGATGAGCGTTGCGGTCGCCGCGAACAAGGTGCAACTCGATCCGGGCGCGCTGTCGCAGGAATCGCTGCGCCGCATCGATCGCGAGATCGCGAAGTATCCGCCGGACCAGAAGCAATCGGCGGTGATGTCCGCGCTCGCCATCGCCCAGGACGAGAAGGGCTGGCTTTCGGCCGAGACGATGGACTTCGTCGCGAACTACCTCGGCATGCCGCCGGTCGCCGTGTACGAAGTCGCGACGTTCTACGCGATGTACAACCTGAAGCCGATCGGGTCCTACAAGATCACGATCTGCACCAACCTGCCGTGCGCGCTCTCCGGCGCAACCGAATCGGCGCAGTACCTGCGCGAGAAGCTCGGGATCGATTTCGGAGAGACGACGCCGGACGGATTGTTCACGCTGCAGGAAGGCGAATGCATGGGCGCCTGCGGCGATGCGCCGGTGCTGCTGGTCAACAACAAGCGCATGTGCAGCTGGATGCGCAAGGCCGAGATCGACGCGCTGGTCGACGACCTGCGCTCCAAGCCCGCGCCGCGGATGGTGCCGGGCACCGGTGCAGCCGACGAGACGTGAGCGACACGCGATGAACGCCCCCGAGAAATTCATCGACTACGGTCCCGACGCCATCGTGATGGCGGGCCTGACCGGCAACAACTGGCGCCTCGCCGATTACGAGGCGCGCGGCGGCTACAAGGCGCTGCGCAAGATCATCGACGAGAAGATCACGCCCGCGGCGGTGATCGCGGAAGTGAAGAAATCCGCGCTGCGCGGTCGCGGTGGCGCCGGTTTCCCGACGGGCCTCAAGTGGAGCTTCATGCCCCAGCAGTTCCCGGGCGAGAAGTACCTCGTGTGCAATTCCGACGAGGGCGAGCCCGGCACGTTCAAGGACCGCGACATCCTGCGCTACAACCCGCATGCACTGATCGAAGGCATGATCATCGCGGGCTACGCCATGGGCTGTGTCGCCGGATACAACTACGTGCACGGCGAGATCTGGGCCGAGTACGAGCGCATCGAAGAGGCCGTCGACGAAGCGCGTCGCGCAGGCTATCTCGGCAAGAACATCCTGGGCAGCGATTTTTCCTTCCAGCTCTACAACCATCACGGCTACGGCGCGTACATCTGTGGCGAAGAGACCGCGCTGCTCGAATCCCTCGAAGGCAAGAAAGGCCAGCCGCGGTTCAAGCCGCCGTTCCCGGCGAGCTACGGCTTGTACGGCAAGCCGACCACGATCAACAACACTGAGACGTTCGCGTCGGTGCCGTGGATCATCAACAACGGCGGCGAAGCGTTCCTCAACCTCGGCAAGCCGAACAACGGCGGCACCAAGATCTTCTCGGTGTCGGGCGATGTCGCGCGTCCGGGCAATTACGAGGTGCGCCTGGGCACGCCGTTCGCGAAGCTCCTCGAAATGGCGGGCGGCATGCGCGAGGGCCGCACGCTCAAGGCATGCATTCCGGGCGGATCGTCGATGCCGGTGCTGCCGGGCGAGGTCATGATGCAGACCGACATGGACTACGACTCCATCGCCAAGGCGGGATCGATGCTGGGCTCGGGCGCGGTGATCCTCATGAACGACACGCGCTGCATGGTGAGGTCGCTCCTGCGCCTGTCGTACTTCTATTACGAGGAGTCGTGCGGACAGTGCACCCCCTGCCGGGAAGGCACGGGCTGGCTGTGGCGCGTGGTGAATCGCATCGAGCACGGCGAGGGCCGCAACGAGGACCTCGATCTGCTGACATCCGTCGCGGACAACATCGCGGGCCGCACCATCTGCGCGCTCGGCGACGCCGCGGCGCTGCCGGTGAAGAGCTTCATCAAGCATTTCCGCGACGAGTTCCAGTACCACATCGATCACAAGCACTGCCTCGTTCCCGCGTACGTGTGATCGGAAAACACCCGCAATGCTGAACCTCGAAATCGACGGCAAGAAAGTGGAAGTGGAGAACGGCGCCACGGTGATGGACGCCGCGAACAAGCTCGGCATCTACGTGCCGCACTTCTGCTATCACAAGAAGCTGTCGATCGCCGCCAATTGCCGCATGTGCCTCGTGCAGGTGGAGAAGGCGCCCAAGCCGCTGCCGGCGTGCGCGACGCCCGCGACCGACGGGATGAAGGTGTGGACCCATTCCGATCTCGCCGTGGAGGCGCAAAAGGGCGTGATGGAGTTCCTGCTCATCAACCATCCGCTCGACTGCCCGATCTGCGACCAGGGCGGGGAGTGCCAGCTGCAGGACCTCGCGGTGGGCTACGGCGCTTCGAATTCGCGTTACACCGAGCCCAAGCGCGTCGTGTTCCACAAGTACTTCGGGCCGCTCGTCGCGGGCGAGGAAATGACGCGCTGCATCCATTGCACGCGCTGCGTGCGCTTCGGCCAGGAAATCGCCGGCGTCATGGAGCTCGGCATGCGCGGTCGCGGCGAGCATGCGGAGATCGTGTCCTTCCTCGGCGAAGCCGTTTCGTCCGAGCTCTCGGGCAACATGATCGACCTCTGCCCCGTCGGCGCGCTCACGTCCAAGCCATTCCGCTACAAGGCGCGCACGTGGGAGCTCGCCCGCCGCAAGTCGATCGCGCCGCACGACGCGCTGGGCAGCAACGTCATCGTGCAGGTGATCAAGGACAAGGTGATGCGCGTCCTGCCCCTCGAGAACGAGCAGATCAACGAGTGCTGGCTCTCCGACAAGGACCGCTTCTCGTACGAAGGCCTCAACAGCGACGAGCGTCTCGATACGCCGGTCATTCGCGAGAACGGCGTGTGGAAGGCGGTCGACTGGCAGGTGGCGCTCGAATTCACGGTGCGTGGCTTGCGCGCCGCGCTGGAGAAGAGCGGGGGTGACGGCCTCGGCACGATCGTGTCGCCGCATTCGACGGTGGAAGAGATGGCGCTCGCGGCGCGCTTCACTCGTGCGCTGGGCTCGGACAACATCGATTTCCGCCTGCGCCAGACCGACTTTGGCGCCGCACGCGCGACGCGCGGCATTCCATGGCTCGGCATGTCGATCGCGGACGTGGGTGCGCTCAAGAGCGCGCTCGTGATCGGCAGCTTTTTGCGCAAGGAGCAGCCGTTGCTCGCCCAGCGCCTGCGCCAGGCGGCGCGCAAGGGCGCGAAGGTCTCTATGCTGCACGTCGTCGATGACGAGTGGCTGATGCCGATGGCGCACAAGATGGTCACGACTCCCTCGCAGCTCGTGGCCGGGCTCGCGGAGATCGTCGTCGCCGCCGGACGTGCTGCCGGCAAGGATCTGCCTGCTGCGCTGCGCGACATCCAGCCGCGCGATTCCGCGAACGACATCGCCAAGACGCTGAGCTCCGGTGAGCGTCGCGGCATCCTGCTCGGAAGCTATGCCGAGCAGCACCCCGAAGCCTCGCAGCTACTCGCGCTGGCACAACTTCTGGCTGAATTCACGGGCGCAACGGTTGGCTGCATGCCCGAGGCCGCGAACAGTGTCGGCGGCTACGTGGTGGAGGCGCTGCCGAGTTCAGGCGGACGCAACGCGCAGCGGCTGTGGACCGATCCGCGCAATGCCTATGTCGTGCTGCATGCCGAGCCCGAGCTCGATGTCGCCGATCCGGTCGCCGCCCATGCGGCGCTCGACAAGGCACAGTTCGTGGTGATGCTCTCGCCATTCGAGATCGGCACCGAGTACGCCGACGTGATCCTGCCGATCGGTCCGTTTACGGAGACCTCCGGAACGTTCATCAATTGCGAAGGCCGCGCGCAAAGCTTCCAGGGCGTGGTCCGCCCGCGCGGCGACACGCGGCCGGGCTGGAAAGTGCTGCGCGTGCTGGGCTCGATGCTCGGCTTGCCGGGATTCGATTTCGAAACGATCGATGATCTGCGCAAGCAGCTTCCGATCTCGCGCGAGGCCGTGGCGGCGCGCCTCGACAATGCGAGCACGGTGGAGATCGCGGCGCCTCGAGTTGCGAGCCGGCAGATGAATGGCGCGCTCGAGCGCGTCGCCGACGTGCCGATCCATTTCGCCGATCCGCTCGTGCGCCGCGCGCCTTCGCTGCAAAAGACGTCGGATGCGAAGCCGCCGACCGCACGCATGCATCCCGGCACGCTCGAGCGCCTGGGTCTTACCGCCGAGATCGCGGTGCGCGTGCGCCAGGGCGATCGTGAAGCCGTGCTGACCACCGACGCCGATCCGTCCGTGCCGGAAGGCGTCGTGCGCATCAGCGCCGCGCATCCGACCACGTGGCCGCTCGGGCTTTCGTCCGAAGCGGTGACGGTGGAGCGTGCGCCGTGAACGGCATGCTCGATTCGGTGCAAACGGCGCTGGGCCCGGCGTGGCCGCTCGTCTACACCGTCGCGAAGATCGTCGGCGTCGCCATTCCGCTGATCATCGCCGTGGCCTATCTCACGCTCGCCGAGCGCAAGGTCATCGGCTGGATGCAGGTGCGCATCGGCCCCAACCGGGTCGGCCCGCTGGGCCTGCTGCAGCCGTTCGCCGACGTGTTCAAGCTGATCTTCAAGGAGATCGTGGTCCCGACGGGAGCCAACCACTATCTCTTTTTCATCGCACCCATGCTTTCGCTCGGGCCCGCGCTCGCGGCATGGGCGGTGATTCCGTTCACCGATACCAAGGTCGTCTCCGACATCAACGCGGGTCTGCTGTACGTGCTCGCCATGACCTCGATCGGCGTGTACGGGATCATTCTCGCCGGCTGGGCATCGAACTCGAAATACGCATTCCTGGGCTGCCTGCGCTCGGCCGCGCAGATCGTGAGCTACGAAATCGCGATGGGATTTGCCCTGGTCGGCGTGCTCATGGCGGCGAACAGCCTCAACCTGGGGGAGATCGTGCGCGGCCAGGAGGGCGGCCTCTCGCACTGGTATTTCATTCCTCTGCTGCCGCTGTTCGTGGTGTATCTCGTGTCCGGGATCGCGGAGACGAATCGCCATCCCTTCGACGTGGCCGAAGGTGAGTCGGAGATCGTGGCGGGATTCCACGTCGAGTATTCGGGCGTGTCGTTCGCGGTGTTCTTCCTCGCCGAATACATGAACATGATCCTGATCTCGGCCATGTGCTCGGTCATGTTCATGGGCGGCTGGCTCTCGCCGTGGCCCGGCTTGAACGACGTGACGATCGGCGGCTATGCGCCCTTCGGCGACGGCTTCGGCTGGCTCGCGCTGAAGATGGCGTTCGTGCTGTTCATCTTCCTCTGGATCCGCGCCACGTTCCCGCGCTATCGCTATGACCAGATCATGCGGCTGGGCTGGAAGGTGTTCATCCCGGTGACGCTGGTGTGGATCATTTTCCTCGGCATCATGATGCAGACGCGCTGGGCGTACCTATTCCACTGACCATGCTCGCGCGCGTTCGACAATTCTTCAACACCTGGCTCCTGCTCGAGCTCGGCAAGGGGCTTGCGCTCACCGGACGCTACATGTTCGCGCGCAAGGTGACCATCCAGTTTCCCGAAGAGAAGACGCCCAAGAGCCCGCGCTTTCGCGGCCTGCATGCCCTGCGCCGTTATCCCAACGGTGAAGAGCGCTGCATCGCCTGCAAGCTGTGCGAGGCCGTGTGCCCGGCGCTCGCCATCACCATCGAGTCGGAGCAGCGTGCCGACGGCACGCGGCGCACGACGCGCTACGACATCGACCTCACGAAGTGCATCTTCTGCGGCTTTTGCGAGGAGAGCTGCCCGGTCGACTCGATCGTGGAGACGAACGTGCTCGAGTATCACGGCGAGAAGCGCGGCGATCTCTACTACACCAAGCCGATGCTGCTCGCGATCGGTGACAAGTACGAGAGCGAGATCGCACGCGACCGCGAGCTCGACGCGAGATACCGCTGATGGCCTTCTCGACCTTCGTCTTCTACGTGCTGTCGGCGATCCTCGTGTTCGCGGCTCTGCGCGTGATCACCAACAAGAACCCGGTGCATTCCGCGCTGTGGCTGGTGCTGTCCTTCTTCTCGGCGGCGGGGCTGTGGCTGCTGCTGCAGGCGGAGTTCCTCGCCATCGCGCTCGTGCTCGTGTACGTCGGCGCGGTGATGGTGCTGTTTTTGTTCGTGGTGATGATGCTCGACGTCAACTACGCGAGCCTGCGCGCGCAGTTCAGGAGCTACATCCCGCTGGGCGCTACCGTGGGGGTGCTCGTGGTGCTCGAGATGGGACTCGTGCTGCTCGGCAGCTACGCCAAGCCCGTGAGCGCACCGATCGTCGAGCCGCCCAAAGGCGGCAACACGCATGCGCTGGGCATGCTGCTCTACACCGATTACGTCTATCCGTTCGAGATCGCCGCCGTGATCCTGCTGGTGGCGATCATCGCGGCGATCGTGCTCACCCACCGCCAGCGGCGCGAGACGCGCTACCAGGACCCGGGCAAGCAGGTGAAGGTGCGGCCACAGGATCGGCTGCGCATCGTTTCCATGCCGGCGGAGAAGCGCGAAACGACCGCCGAATAATCGTCCTCCAGACGCAACAAAAAGAAGAAGCCGAACACACAGGGAGCCATGTCGATCTTTGCAGCGCCGACGCTGTCGCATTATCTCGTGCTGGGCGCGATCCTGTTCGCGATCAGCATGGCGGGCATCTTTCTCAATCGCAAGAACGTGATCATCCTGCTCATGGCGATCGAGCTGATGCTGCTCGCCGTGAACCTGAACTTCATTGCGTTCTCGCGGTTCCTGAACGACATGGCAGGACAGGTGTTCGTGTTCTTCATCCTCACCGTCGCCGCGGCGGAGTCCGCGATCGGGCTTGCCATCCTCGTGCTCCTGTTCCGCAACGTCGGCTCGATCGACGTCGAGGACCTCGACCAGCTCAAGGGATAGGGCCGTGACGAGCATGCAGATCCTTTACCTGATCGTGCCGCTCGCGCCGCTCGCGGCGTCGATCATCGTCGGGCTGTTCGGTCCCAAGCTTGGCCGCAGCCTTTCGCACTGGCTGTGCATCCTGGGTGTGGCGGTTTCGTTCGTCGCCTCGATTCCCATCTTCCAGGACGTGCTCGCCGGGCATGTCTTCAACGGCGATGTCTACACCTGGCTGCGCTCCGGCGACTTCAAGCTCGCGGTGGGCTTTCTCATCGATCCGCTGACCGCGACCATGATGCTGGTCGTGTCGTTCGTGTCGCTGATGGTGCACATCTACACGATCGGCTACATGGCGGACGATCCGGGTTACACACGGTTCTTCAGCTACATCTCGCTGTTCACCTTCAGCATGCTCATGCTGGTGATGGCGAACAACTTCCTGCAGCTCTTCTTCGGCTGGGAAGCGGTCGGTCTCGTGTCCTACCTCCTGATCGGGTTCTGGTACACGCGCCCGACGGCGATCTACGCCAACCTCAAGGCTTTCCTCGCCAACCGGGTGGGCGATTTCGGCTTCGTGCTCGGCATCGGCCTCGTGCTCGCCTATTTCGGCACGCTCGATTACGCGCCGGTGTTCGCGCGTGCGCCGGAGCTCGCGTCCACCACGATCAACCTGTGGGGCACGGCGCAATGGTCGCTGATGAGCGTGATCTGCATCTGCCTCTTTGTCGGCGCGATGGGCAAGTCGGCGCAGGTGCCGCTGCATGTCTGGCTGCCGGATTCCATGGAAGGCCCGACCCCGATCTCGGCGCTGATCCACGCGGCGACCATGGTGACGGCGGGGATCTTCATGGTCGCGCGCATGAGCCCGCTGTTCGAGCTCTCCACGACCGCGCTGGCCGTGGTGACCGTCATCGGCGCGATCACGGCGCTCTTCATGGCGTTCCTCGGCATCGTGCAGAACGACATCAAGCGCGTGGTCGCGTACTCCACGTTGTCGCAGCTCGGCTACATGACGGTGGCGCTCGGGGTCTCGGCGTATTCGGCCGCCATCTTCCACCTCATGACCCACGCCTTCTTCAAGGCGCTCCTGTTCCTCGGCGCCGGGTCCGTGATCATCGCGCTCCATCATGACCAGGACCTGCGGCGCATGGGTGGATTGCGCAAGTACATGCCCATCACGTACTGGACCGCGGTGATCGGATCGCTTGCGCTCGCCGGCATTCCGCCGTTCGCAGGCTTCTTCTCCAAGGACGCGATCATCGAGGCGACGCATCTCTCGCAGGTGCCGGGCCATTCCTTCGCCTATTTCGCCGTCGTGTGCGGGGTGTTCATCACGGCGTTCTATTCGTTCCGGATGCTGTTCCTCGCTTTCCATGGCGAGGAGCGGTTCCATGCCGAGGCCCACGCGGCGGCGAAGGGCGTGGAGGGAAAGACCGGCGCGCCGGCGCCCGCCCAACCCGAGCACGACGAATCCCACGAGGCCGGCGATGAGCCCGACGCCGAAGGCCATCATGGCCTGGGCCCCGGCGAAGTGCCGCACGAATCGCCGTGGGTGGTGACCGTGCCGCTCATCCTGCTCGCCATTCCTTCGATCCTCTCCGGGTTCATGTTCATCGAGCCGATGCTGTTCGGAAAATTCTTCGGCAACTCCATCGTGATGCGCGAGGAGCACGGCGTGCTGGCGGAGATCGGCTCGGAATGGCACGGCGTGGGCGCTTTCATCCTGCACGGCTTCACCTCGGCGCCGTTCTGGCTGGCCATCACAGGCATTGCTGCCGCGTATTACTGCTACCTCGTCAATCCCGCGCTGCCGGCCCGCCTTCGCGATCGTTTCGCCGCCATCTACACGCTGCTCGACAACAAGTACTACTTCGACTGGTTCAACGACTGGTTTTTCGCCGGTGGTGCGCGGCGCCTCGGCGGGTTGCTTTCCAATGTCGGCGACCGCTCGATCATCGACGGCTTTTTCGTGAATGGATCGGCGAAGGTGATCGGCTGGGCGTCGGCGCTGTTGCGCCACATGCAGTCCGGGTACGTCTATCACTACGCCTTCACCATGATCATCGGCCTTTTCGCGCTGCTCACGTGGTGGGTCGGCCGGCACTAGAGACGAGCCAAGAACAACAACATGCCTTATCTGTCGCTCGCCATCTGGGTGCCCATCGCCGCCGGCCTTGCGGTGCTCGCGGTCGGACGCGATGCCGATGCGCGTCCGGCGCGCTGGATCGCGCTCATCGGCGCCCTCGCCGGATTCCTGGTGACGCTCCCGCTGTGGATGCACTTCAACACCACGACGACGGACATGCAGTTCGTGGAGCGCAGCGAGTGGATTCCGCGCTTCGACATCTATTACCTGCTGGGCGTCGACGGGTTCTCGATGCTGTTCATCCTGCTCAACAGCCTCATGACGCTGTTCGTGGTGTGGTCGGCATGGGAGGTGATCCAGACGCGGGTCGCGCAGTACATGGCCGCCTTCCTGATCATGTCGGGCTTGATCAATGGCGTCTTTGCCGCGCTGGACGGCATCCTGTTCTACGTGTTCTTCGAGGCGATGCTGATCCCGATGTATCTCATCATCGGGGTGTGGGGCGGGCCCAATCGCGTCTACGCCGCGATCAAGTTCTTCCTGTACACGCTGCTCGGGTCGCTGCTGATGCTGGTGGCGCTCATCTATCTCTACAACGTCTCCGAGACGTTCTCGATCCTCGACTGGTACGAGGTCCCGCTCTCGCTCAAGGTCCAGATCCTGCTGTTCGTGGCGTTCTTCCTCGCGTTCGCGGTGAAGGTGCCGATGTGGCCGGTGCACACCTGGCTGCCGGATGCGCACGTCGAAGCACCCACGGGAGGTTCGGTGATCCTTGCCGCGATCACGCTCAAGGTGGGGGCGTACGGCTTCGTGCGCTTCATCCTGCCCATCGTGCCGGATGCCTCGCGCTACCTGTCCGGCTTCGTGATCACGCTGTCGCTGATCGCCGTGGTGTACATCGGCCTGGTGGCGCTGGTGCAGGCCGACATGAAGAAGCTGATCGCCTATTCGTCCATCTCGCACATGGGGTTCGTCACCCTGGGCTTCTTCATGTTCAACCAGCTCGGCATGGAAGGCGGGCTCGTGCAGATGATCTCGCACGGCTTCGTCTCCGCCGCGATGTTCCTCTGTGTCGGCGTGATGTACGACCGCATGCACAGCCGTCTCATCGCGGATTACGGCGGCGTCGTGAACACGATGCCGAAATTCGCCGCGTTCATGATGCTGTTCGCGATGGCCAATGCCGGCCTGCCCGCGACGTCGGGTTTTGTCGGCGAGTTCCTGGTGATCCTCTCCGCGGTCAAGGTGAATTTCTGGCTGGGTTTCCTCGCCGCGATCACCCTCATCACCGCCGCGGCCTACACGCTCTGGATGTACAAGCGCGTGATCTTCGGCGCGATCGGCAATGCCCGCGTTGCCGCATTGACCGACCTGTCGCGCCGCGAGTTCTGGTTGCTGATGAGCCTCGCCCTGCTGGTCCTCTGGCTTGGACTGTGGCCCAAGCCCTTCATCGATGTCATGCACGCGTCGGTGGCCGATCTCCTGACCGAAGTCGCCAAGAGCAAGCTCTGAGCGCATCACCATGCGAAACGACCTCCTGACCGTCCTGCCCGAGCTCATCCTCCTCACGGGCGCATCGGTCATCCTGCTCGTGGATGTGCTGCTCTCGGACGCACGGCGGCACGTGGCGTTCTGGCTCACCCAGATCACGCTGCTCCTTTGCGTGCTCGCGACGCTCGCGACCACTCAGGTCACCCCGGTATGGGTGTTCCACGGCCTGGTCGTGAACGACCTCACCGGCGGGCTGCTCAAGTTCTTCAACTACATCACCCTCGCGTTGACGCTGTTCTTCTCGCGCGGGTATCTCGAAGCGCGCGGGCTCTTCCGCGGCGAGACCTTCGTGCTGTCGCTCTTCGCACTGCTCGGCATGATGGTGATGATCTCCGCGTCGAGCTTCATCAGCCTCTATCTCGGCCTCGAGCTCCTGTCGCTGTCGCTGTATTCGATGGTCGCCGCGCACCGCGGCTCCAATCGCGCCTCCGAAGCGGCCATGAAGTACTTCGTGCTCGGTGCGCTCGCCTCGGGGATGTTGCTGTACGGCATGTCGATGATCTATGGCGCCACGGGATCGCTCGACATCCTGCAGGTCGGCC
>Ga0070741_10011639_pt1 | contig 16165 bp, 13 predicted proteins | sample Coa_R1_4_FD_66440 | JGI IMG/M metagenome (GOLD analysis project Ga0070741, IMG submission 66440) | Surface soil microbial communities from Centralia Pennsylvania, which are recovering from an underground coalmine fire - Coalmine... | ecosystem: Environmental > Terrestrial > Soil > Unclassified ...
GCTCAGGGCGTAGGCCAAGCGAGAGCGGGCCCCGAAAGTCACGACCGCAGAGCGGACGCCCCCGAAAGCCGCGGCCGCTCACCGGCTCTGAGCGGAGACCTCCTCAAGCCGATTCTCGGTGCGCCACTTGCTCACGCTCGCGCGCAGCAAGAAGTAGCCGGCGATGCCCGGCAGCGTAGGCAGCCAGAACGAGATCGCCCGATACGCCAGCACTCCCACCAGCGCCCGATCCGCGGGAACCCCAAACGCTACAAACGCACCGATCATGCCGCCCTCCACGCCGCCGATGCCGCCCGGCAAGGGCAGGAGGCTGCCAAGCGTGCCGAGGAAGTAGCCCATGACCAGCACGGCGACGGGCACCGTCGTTCCAAACGCCTTCAGGGAGAGGCCCAGGACCGCGATGTCGAACCCCCAGTAAGCGACTCCTCCGAGCAGTCCGACGCGACGCTCGCGCACCAGGCTCATGGCGGTGCGGATCCCCATCCCGAGCAGAGCGGGAGCCGTGGCCAGCCGAGCAGCCAGCCGGCCGAACCACCCGGATCGCTGCGCCATGGACCCCAGGCGCCGCTCGAAATCTCCGGGGACGAGGGCCATGCTTGCCACGAGTGCGATTGCGGCGGTGCTGAAAACCGCGGGCAGGACCGTGAGCGCGAACGACCCACCGCCGGAGAACACGCCGATCCACAGACCGAATCCACAGATGGCCAGCGCGGCGAGATAGATCGAATACTGGATCGCATAGCTCGCCACCATGCGGCAGGCAATGGTCCTGGCGGACATCCCGGCTGCGCGCAAGGCCCAAACCGTGACCGCAACCCCTCCCGCGCCCGCCGCGGCCAGCAGGCGGATAGCCGCGATGCCGGCGAGCGGAATCTCGATGCTCGCGCGCCAGTCGATCCTGGGGGCGTCGCGGCCGAAGACGGTCCTGAACAGCACGACATAGCCCGCAATCGAGAACAGCTCGAGGACGGCGCCGAGCGCGAGCCAGAGCGCATCCCCGTGACTGACCTCCCCCCACGTGTGGTTGAGGCCGGCGAGCTTGGGGAGCAGGAAATAGAAGCCAATGAGCATCACCACGATGAAGGCCAGCCCGATGACCAAACGACGTCGTGTCAGCCCACTGGTCGGCTCATCGCCATCGCTCGAAACAGACGAGCCGGGCTCCTGAGTGGCCGGCGCCGCCGACGGCTCCGAGACGACCGTCTCGTGACCTGGTCGATCCGGAACAGCCGTCGGGCGACCGCTCCGTTCCGTGTCCGGCGCTTTGCTCAAGTCGGATCCGAGCGGCGAGTTTTCAGCGCTGGGCTGCGCCTCGCGGGGCTCCGGCCGCCGCTGCGCTCTCGAAATCGACGGCTCTCTGAAACCCACGCGGTCCGCTCCCGGCGGCGGCCCTCAGTGCCGCCGGACGTGCCGACCGCTGAGCAGCACGAGGATCGTCAGAACCACGCTGACCAGCCCGATCACGAGGCCGGTGATCCATCCCGCTTCGTTCGCATCGCTGACCAGCACCGCGCCCAAGATGACCGCAAGCCCCACGACGCCGACGAGCGCGGCCAGTTGCATGAAGCCGATAGCGACTATATGGCCACCCCGCTGAATGCGACCGGGACGCTGGGCGCGGTCGGCCCGTCGTTGCTCCCTCTCTGCGTCGGCCAAGCGCGATCGAGTCGCAGGGGAATCGGGCGTGTCTGACATCGGTCTACCTCCGAGGCGCCTGTTGAAAGCGGTCTGGCGCTTCCTTCAGGCTACCTAAAGCGCCTCCTCCAAAAAGGATTGTTTGCTGCATGAACTACCCGCCAGGGGGGAAATCGCCCCCATCGGTCTTCGCCGCGGCCGAGGCTCCCTCATCAGCGCGTGCGAGGCTCCCTCATCAGCGCGGATAAGACGCCCTCGCCGAGGGCGGCCGGCCGCGGCCGAGGGCTCCCGAGATCACCCGCCACTCGTCATCAATGCGGCGCAACGCTCGGCGATCATGTAGGTGGGTGCGTTGGTGTTGCCCGAGGTGATGCGCGGCATGACCGAGGCATCCGCGACTCGCAGCCCCTCGAGTCCGTAGAGCCGCAGCGACGGGTCGACGACGCCCTCGCCAGGCGGCCCGATTCTGCACGTGCCCACGGGGTGGTAGAGGTGCTCGCAGGTCGCACGTAACCACGAGATGCGTTGCTTGCGGTCCCGGATGGAGCCGCCCGGGTTGAGCTGCTCGCCCAAAACGTCCGCGAGTGGCGGGCGCGAGGCCAACTCCTCGATTAGCTCGAGCGCCTTCAGGATCGCCTCGACCTCGGCGTCGTCAGAGAGCATGTTGTTGAGAATGCGGGGATGGTCGGCCGGGTCAGGTGACCGCAGGCGCACCTGACCGCGGCTTGACGGAGCCTGGAGCACGGGCCCGATCGTGACCGCCGGCGTGCCTGTCTTGCGAAAGCCGTGCTCCCAGAAATAGACGGGGGCGAAGTAGATCTGAAAGTCGGGCGCGGGTGCAGCCGGGTCCGAGCGCCAGTGGATTACGGCCTCGGCGACGGTCGAGGTGAGCTTGCCCCGCCGGGTCATCAGCCACTGTGCGAGGTAGCGGGGACTGGCGGCGTCATCGAGCGTGCGTCGATCGTGTGAGCGCCAGGTGCAGAAGGCGGCGACGTGCTCGTGCAAGTTTTCGCCCACCTGCGCAATGTCGAGAATCGGCTCGATCCCGTGCTCGCGTAGGTGGTCGGATGGCCCGATGCCCGAGAGCATCAGCAGCTGGGGCGATGAATATGAGCCCGCGCTCAACACCACCTCGCGCGCGGCCTCGACTACGCGCCGGTGTCCGCGGCGCTCGTACTCCACGCCCACCGCCCTGCCGCGCGAAGTCACGATGCGGTGAACCAGGGCACCCGACACCAGGTCCAGGTTGTCGCGCTTGAGCGCCGGACGGAGGAAGGCATCGGCGGCGCTCCAGCGTCGGCCGCCCCTCGTCGTGGTCTGGAAGAGGCTCGCTCCGTCCTGATGCTCGCCGTTGTAGTCGGGATTTTGGGGAATGCCGAGCCCCTGCGCCGCCGCGATGAAGCGCTCCCAATGCGGAGACAGCCACCGCTTCTCGGTCACGTAGACCTCGCCGGCGGTCCCATGAAAACCGTCGTGATGCTCGGCGTTTCGCTCGTGGCGCTTGAAGTGGGGAAGTACGGCCTCGTAGTTCCAGCCGCTCGCGCCCAACTCTGACTCCCAGCGGTCGTAGTCGGACCGATTTCCGCGTGCGTACAGCATCGCGTTCATCGAGGAGGACCCGCCGACCATCTTGCCCCGAGGCAAAAAAAGCCGTCGCCCGAACAGCCCCGGCTCGGGTTCGGACATGTAGTTCCAGTCGAGCGCTGTCTGAAACTGATTAGGGAAGGCGGCGGGTGCCTTGACCTCCGGCCTGCGGTCCGATCCGCCCGCCTCCAGCACCAGCACGCGGGCGCCCGTGGCGCTGAGCCGGTTGGCCAGCAAGCATCCGGCCGACCCAGCGCCGACAATCACGTAGTCGTATGCGCGTGAGGTCGCGGTCATTGAGAGTTGAGAGGTTATGCGGCTCGCTGCGATCGTGTTGGCGATTCATTAGCACGGCGCCGGAAGCTGGATTCGCGTCGAACTCCCCAATACATTTGCGCGGAGCAACCATCCATACAGGAGGAGGACAGGTGCACAAACACATGAGGCCATTCGCCGCGGTGTCGACCGCGGCGGTCTTGGCGGTAGTGGTAGCGGCGTGCGGGAGCTCATCATCAAATAGTTCGACAACCAGCTCAAGCACGCAGGGCAAGAACGGCGGCACGATCACGATTGCCTCCGGAACCCCACCACTCTCGGCCGACCAGGGACTTGACTTCACTACTCAGGGAACGGAGCTGTATTCGGTCGTCAACACCCCGCTCTTGACCTTCAAGCGCGGAGTACAGGGAACCGCCGGCACCAAGATCGAGCCGGCCCTGGCCAAGAGCCTGCCGACCGTCTCCGACAGCGGCAAGATCCTGACGTTCCACCTGCGGCCTGGGCTGAAGTACTCAAACGGCCAGCCCATCAAGGCCAGCGACGTCACGTACGCGATCGAGCGCGATATCAAGATCCCGTGGCAAGCCGCGTCGTTCGTCAGCGCCTATATCAAGGGCGGTACCGCGTACGCCAACGGCAAGGCCAAGACGATCTCGGGCATAGTCACAAACGACTCGACTGGAGAGATCAGGGTCGAGTTGGTGCGCCCGTTCGCGCCGATGGTCGACATCTTCGCGCTGGCGGGCACCGCACCGGTGCCCAAGAGCACGCCGATGAAGAACCTGGCGGCTACGGGCACGATCGGTGACGGCCCGTACAAGTGGGGTTCGATCAGCCCGGGTCACACCTACACGCTGATCAAGAACACCAAGTACAACGGTGTCCCCACCGTGCCGGCGGGTCACGCGGACAAGATCGTCTTCCAGGTCAACACCAACGTGCTGGCGAACGCCGAGTCGGTGCTACGCAACCAGCAGGACGTGTTCGACCCGGGCGACACACTGCCCTCGTCGATCCTCAGCCAGGTGCAATCGCAGGCTCGGGACCGGTATCAGCCGGTACCGACGAACTCGACGTTCTACTTCTTCTTCGCGGTCAACAAGCCGCCGTTCAACAACCTGGACGCGCGCAAGGCAGTGCTCGCCGCGCTTGACCTGAGAGCGCTATCGCGGCTTGACTCGGGCTTCCTCAAGGAGGACTGCCATCTGATTCCGTTCGGGATCATCGGCCACTCCAGCCCATCCGACTGCACGGCCCTGACCGGCCACGCTGCGGACGGACCGCCGAACATGTCGATGGCCAAGAGCCTGATGAAGAAGTCGGGGATGATCGGCAAGCCGGTCACGGTGTGGGGCGAGGAGCGCTCGCCGCGCCGCCAGTACGTCGACTACTTCACCTCCGTGCTGAACAAGCTCGGGTTCAAAGCGACCGAGAAGATCATCTCCTCGGGCGTCTACTTCACCACGATTGGGGCCCCAAGCACCAAGCCGCAGACCGGCTTCGGCGACTGGGTGCAGGACTTCCCCAACCCGTGGGACTTCATGCAGCTGTTCACCGGTTCAGCGGGTTCGTCGTTGAACTACGGCTACGTGAACGACGCGCACTACAACAACACGGTCAACACGCTGGAGACCAAACCGCCGGAACAGGAAGCCAGCCAGTGGTCCGCGCTTGACAACTACGCCGTCGGCAAGGCGTACTACGCGGCGTATGGCCACGAGGAGTTCCCGAAGTTCTATTCGAACAAGCTCGTGTTCTCCAAGGGTGTGATGTCGGTCGAGTACCAGACCGACCTCACAAGCCTGCAGCTGGCCAAGTAAAGGAGCCAATGGTGAGGGGGGCGTCCTCGTGGCGCCCCCCTCACGCTTTCGTCACGTCGACCAACTGGTGCCCCATCCAACTTGTCTTCGGCGGTAAGCTCCGCATGACGCATGGCACTTGACGTCCCCCGCTTTCGCCGCGGCAACGGTCAGTCGTCCTCCACCGAGGACCCGCCTGCCCAGACCACGCAGGACCCCTCGTTTGCGCTGCCGGAGTCCGGCGGCACACTGGCTCGGCCAGAGCCGGTCACGGGTGCTCCGCAACGCCCAGAACCGGAAGAGCCCTCGACCGTTGGCATCGGGCCGTATCGGCTGGCGCTACGGAGACTGCGGCGCAACAAGACCGCGATCTTCTTCGCCGGCCTGTTCGTCTTGATCGTGGTGGTGTGCTTGCTGGCACCCGTTTACTCCAAGGACATCGCCAAGATCGCGCCGAACTCCACGAACGTCACGGGCACCGTGAACGGCCACAACGTGGTCTCGACCTCGGGGGTGCCGATCGGGCCCCAGTTCGGCGCTCACTACTTCTTCGGCGCCGACGAGGAGGGCCGCGACCTCGCGGTTCGCCTGCTGTACGGCGGGCGCACCTCGCTTCTGATCGGCGGCGTCGCCACCGTCATCATCCTCCTCTTCGGGACGCTGGTCGGACTTCTAGCGGGCTATTTCCGCGGAATCATCGACGCGATTCTCAGGCCGATCATGGAGCTGATCTGGTCATTCCCGCCGGTGATCCTGGGCGTGGCGGTCGGAACGGCGCTGGCCTTGGGCGGCATCGGGCCGATCAAGGGCAACTCGGTGTTCATCCCGGCATTGATCATCGGGGTGATCTACATCCCCTACCTGGGCAAACCGATCCGCGGGGAGACATTGCGGCTTCGCGAGATGGACTTCGTGGACGCCGCACGGGTGCAGGGGATGAGCCCCCGGCGGATCATGTTCTCGGAGATCCTTCCCAACACGATGTCCACGATCATCGTGTTCGCGCCGATCATGCTCGCGAACGCGATCCTGCTTGAGGCGTACCTCTCCTTCCTGGGCGCAGGCGTGCAGCCGCCCAACGCATCGTGGGGCACGCTGATCTCCGACGGCATCAATTACCTCGACACGACCCCCACCTTCGCGCTCATACCCGGTGCCATGCTGGTCCTCACGGTGCTGAGCATCAACGTGTTCGGCGACGGCGTGCGTGATGCGCTGGACCCGCGCGCCCAGGTGAAGATCCAGACCTGATGGCACGCTTCGCCGTTCGCCGCTTCATGTCGATGCTGGCGCTCCTGTTCGCCACCTCGGTGGTGGTGTTCGGGATCTTCGAAATCATTCCCTCGTATAACCCGGCGCGCGCGATCGCGGGGCGCAATGCCAACAAGACGACCGTCCAGGAGGTCTCTCGCAAGTTCGGGTTCGACAAGCCCTTCTATGCCCAGTACGCCAACACGATGAAGCTCATCTTCACGGGCCAGATAGTCGACTACCAGGACCAGCTCAATGTCGTGGACCAGTTCAAGCAGAAGTTCCCCGCGACGCTCTCGCTGGTGATCCCTGCCGGGATCATCTGGCTGATCGCCGCGATCGTGCTGGGCTCGGTGGGTGCGCTCAAGGCCGGCAAATTCGCCGACCGCGCCTTGATGGTGATGGCGATCGTGGGGGTATCCATCCCGGTCTTTTTGTTAGCCGCCGTGCTCTTGTACTTACTCGCCTACAAGACCTCTGTCTTTCCCAACACGGGCTATGTGTCGCTGACCTCGAGCCCTGCGCAATGGGCCTACCACCTGATCCTGCCGTGGTTCTCGATCGCGCTTTTGTCGATCGGCTTCTACTCCCGCGTCCTGCGCGGAAACATCCTGGACATGATCAACCAGGACTTCGTGCGCACAGCCAGGGCCAAGGGGCTTTCGCAGCGGGATGTGTTTAGCAGGCACGTCCTGCGCAACTCGCTGATGCCCATCATCACGCTGTTTGGCCTGGACTTCGCCACCCTGCTCGGGGGTGCCACGCTGGTAACTGAAACCGTCTTCAACATTCCCGGGATCGGTCAGTACGAGGCCGCCGCGATCGGAAACCTGGACGTCCCCCCGATTCTCGTGGGCGCTATGTTCACCGCTTTCTTCGTGGTCATCTTCGGCGCGTTCTGCGACCTGTTCTACGCCCTCCTCGACCCCCGAATCAGGCTCTCCGGCTGATGGCAGAGCGGCTGCTGGAGGTGGACAACCTACAGGTCTCGTTCGCGACCGAGGACGGGGTGGTCCGCGCGGTGGACGGGGTGTCGTTCACGCTGGACCGCGGGGAAGTGCTGGCTATCGTGGGGGAGTCCGGCTCGGGGAAGTCCGTCACGTCGATGACGCTGATGGGACTCACTCGGGGAGTCAACTCCCGCTTCGGTGGCTCGGCAAAGCTGAAGGGAAAGGAACTTCTGAGCGCCTCCGAGGAGGACCTCCAGAAGATCAGAGGGGCGGAGATCGCGATGATCTTCCAGGACCCCATCTCCTCGCTCAGCCCGGTGCACCGCATCGGCGACCAGATCGTGGAGCAGATCCGCGCGCACGATAAGAAGATCTCGAAAGCGGCGGCTTTCGACCGAGCGGTGGAGTTGATGGAGCGGGTCGGTATCCCGCACGCTCGCGGAAGAGCCCGCGCCTACCCACACGAGTTTTCGGGAGGGATGCGTCAGCGAGCGATGATCGCGATGGCGCTGTCGCTCTCGCCCAGCGTGCTGATCGCCGACGAGCCCACGACGGCGCTTGACGTCACCATCCAGGCCCAGATCCTGGACGAGGTCAAGGACCTGAAGGAGCACTCGGACAGCGGCATCATCTTCGTCACGCACGACCTCGGTGTCGTGGCAGACATCGCCGACCGCGTGATCGTGATGTACGCCGGGCGCGTGGTGGAGAAAGGGACCCTCGATGAGATCTTCTACGACCCCCAGCACCCGTACACCTGGGGCCTGCTCGGCTCGGTCACCCGCATGGATCGCGACCCTCCCAAGCGGCTGCCTTCGATCCCTGGGCTGCCGCCTTCGCTGATAAACGCGCCCGCGGGGTGTCACTTCCGGCCGCGCTGTCCGCATGAGTTCGATCGTTGCCGAGAGGTGCCGCCGCTCGAGGCCCGTGTATCTGAGGCGCCCGACCACCTCGATCGCTGCTGGCTCTCGGTCGAGGACAAGCGCTCAAGACGGGAGGTGGAGGGTCGCATCGGGCTCGTCAAGGACACGGTCCCGGCATGAACGACGAAGTGGGGAAAGAGCACCGGGAAGGCGAGCGCGATCACGCCGCACAGGCGTTCAAGAGCGGGCGCCGAGGGCCGGACGCGGGCACTCAGGGCGAAGAGGAACTGAGGGCCGCCGGGCGTTCACTTGCCGGATCGGACAAACCGCTGCTGGAGGCCGAACATCTCCAGCTCTACTTCCCGGTCAAGAAGGGGATCGTCGTCGACCGCACGATCGGCCACGTGCACGCCGTCGATGATTGCTCGATCGCTCTTCGCGAGGGCGAGACCCTCGGCGTCGTGGGCGAATCTGGGTGCGGCAAGAGCACGTTCGCGCGCTGCATGGTGCGCCTGCTCGAGCCGACCGCGGGAATTCTTCGCTACCGCGGGCGAGATATCACGCATCTCGGGCGAAGGAAGCTCGAGTTGCTACGCCGCGAGGCGCAGTTGGTCTTCCAGGACCCGGTCTCATCGCTCAATCCGCGCAAGCGAGTCGGGCAGATCGTGGGCACCCCGATCCGCCTGCACGGCGGCGACAAGCGCAATGGGGTGGAAGATCGAGTGCGGGAGTTGCTGGGCCGCGTAGGACTGAATCCCGAGCACATAAACCGCTTCCCTCACGAGTTCTCCGGTGGACAGCGCCAGCGGATCGGAGTTGCTCGAGCGCTGGCGGTCGATCCCAAGCTGATCGTGCTCGACGAGCCCGTATCGGCGCTCGATGTCTCCATCCAAGCCCAGGTGATCAACCTGCTCGACGATCTTCAGGACGACTTCGGACTGTCTTACGTGTTCATCGCTCACGATCTTTCCGTGGTGCGACACGTATCCGATCGCATCGCGGTCATGTACCTGGGCAAGATCGTCGAGCTGTCGCCCGCCAGGGAGCTCTACACCAAACCCATTCACCCCTACACGCAGGCGCTGCTCGGGGCGATCCCGATACCCGACCCTGAGGAGAATCGGGCGCGCGAGCGCGTGGTCGTGGGCGGCGAGCCGCCCAACCCGGTAGACCCGCCGCCGGGCTGCCGCTTCCACACCCGCTGCCCTTATGCCACTGAAGTGTGCAAGGAAGTCGAGCCACCGCTGGCGGAGTATCCCGGCGGTCATTTGGCCGCCTGCCACCATCCCCAGAGCTTGGCGCAGGGCGATCTCGAGAAGGTGAGCCGCTCGCCGCTATCTCCGCTGGGCTCCGCTGGGCTCTTGCCCAACGGCAAGGAGTCGCCGGTGCCACAGATCGAGGCAAATGGAGGCAGCGGTCTGCGTGGGCGGCTAAAGCGCATCACGCCGGCCTAGTGGGCCTGGCTCGGAGTCGGTGCCCGGCGGACTAGCCCACGATTCTGTCGATGAGCCTCTGGGCCTGCTTCTGCTGCCTTGTGCGCTCGAAGAATTCGAGCTAGAGGAACACGCGCGAGGGCTTTTGCAGATTCCGCGCGTGGTCGCGCTGGAGCCCGGCCGCTTCAAAACGCCCAGCTTCATTCGCGATGCAGCCGCGTTGCGCTCGGCCAAGCGGCTCAAGCTCCCGGGAAAGCCGCGCCTCGTGGTCCTATACCACCCCATCCAGTACCCGCTGGCGCGCGCCCTGTGTGCGCGCCATGGGGACGTGGAGCTGTGGTATGTCCGGCCCGACCCGGATTCCCTGCGCGACCAAGGTGGCTACTCGCGCGACAACCAGCTCGAGCTCGATGAGCTCGCCGTCGCCCGGGCTGCCCGACCGGTGACATGGGGGGCAGCCGAGGTGCTCGCCGCCCAGACCGCGTCCATGCGCGATCGCATGAGCGAGCTGGGGATCATCAGCCACCGGCCGTTCGTCCCGGGCGGCCGCGTGAAAGCCCGGTGACCGGCGTAAGGGCCTCGCTCCAGCGAAGTAAGGCCGCCCTGTTCTTCGCCTCAGCCAAGTAAGGCCCAGTCCCCCTCAACACACTCCTTCTTGCCGATGTGGGCGGGGGTCTCTCAGTTCATTCTCAATGCCGTGAAGTTCACCGCAAACGAGAGGAACTCGGAATGCACCCCACCATCGCATCCTCAATCGCATCGGCCCGGACGGAGGAACTCAGGTACCTCGCGAGCCGTTCGCCCCGGGACGGAGCGTCCCAGCCAGTTCATCATCGCCTCATCGCCGCCGGCGCCGCCACCACGCGTGCGCTCAGAGGATACTTCGGTCATGCGCCCCAGGCTCACAGCGAATCACTTCGTCGGTCGCATCGGGGAACTGGCCGAATTGGAGCTCGCGCTGCATGAAGCCAGCGAGGGAAGGCCAGGAGTCGTCCTGCTGGGCGGCGAGTCCGGAATCGGTAAGACCAGGCTCGTATCGGAATTCGCCAGCCGCGCAGCCCACAGCGACGACGGAGACGCCGAAGCAGTGGTGCTGCGCGGCGAGGCGGTCGAGCAACGCGAGGGCGAGCTTCCCTACGCCCCGCTTCTGAGTGCGCTGCGGCCGCTGGCGCGCGCCCACCACCCAGCTCTGGATGAACTCAGCCCGGCGAGCATCTCAGAGCTCGCGACTTTGCTGCCGCCACTGGCCCGTGGCGACGGCCGCGCTCCAGGTGGGCGCAACGGCGGCGACCCGGGCAGCCAGCTGGGGCTATTCGAAGCCCTGCTCGAGCTACTCGACCTGATCGGCTCGAAGACTCCAGTCGCCTTCGTGCTGGAGGACATGCACTGGGCGGACCGATCGACCCGCGCCCTGGCAGCGCATTTGGCGCGCAACCTGCGCACGGAACGAGTGGTGCTGGTCTTTACCTACCGCACCGACGAGCTTCACCGCCGGCACCCACTGAGACCGTTGCTGGCCGAGCTCGAACGGCTCGAATGTACGCGCGCCATCGAGCTCGAACGCTTCGACCGGCGCGAGTTGACCGAGGTGCTGACAGACATTCTTGGGGAGCAGCCCAATGAGCAGCTGGTAGAGCGGCTCTTTGAGCGCAGCGAGGGCAACCCCCTGTACACCGAGGAGCTGCTGGCGGCGGGCCTCGACGGCCGCGGTGCCACCCCCCGGACGTTGCGCGACGCCTTTATGCTGCGGATCGAGCGGCTCCCCGAAGACGCCCAACGTGTGGTGCGCGCCCTCGCAATCGCCAGGCGGATGCACGAGGAGACGATCGCGGCGATCACCTCGATGGAGCACGCCGAGCTCACCGAGGCGCTGCGCGAGGCGGTCTCGGCGCAGGTGTTGCTGACCGACGAGGACGACCGCTTCGTCTTTCGTCATGCGCTTCTGGCCGAGGCCCTGTACGAGGATCTGCTGCCCGGAGAGCGGTCCGAGCTGCACCTCGCGCTGGCGCGCGTGCTCGAGCAGCAATGCAGCGCCAACCGCGACGCCGAGGCCGAGCTCACCGCGCGCATCGCGTACCACTATGCAGCGGCCGGCGACCAGCCCGCGGCGCTGACCGCGATGGTCAACGCGGCCCGCGCAGCCGGACGCATCCACGCCTACGGCGAAAAGGCAGACCTCGCCGAAAGGGCGCTCGAGCTCTGGGCGCGAGTACCAAACCCGCAGGCGCTGGCCGGCCTCGATCACGTCGAGTTGCTCTCGCTGGCTGCCGGTGCCCACGCCCGCACCGGAGACAGCGCTCGCTGCGAGGTGCTGCTGCAGGAGGGGCTGCGCGAACTGGATCCGGAGAGCGAGCCTCGACGCTACTCCGCCCTGCTCGGAAGCCTCGCTCGGACCCAGTGGGCGCTCAATCGCGGAGAGGAAGGCGTGCGGACGGCCGAGCGGGCGCTGGCCCTGCTGCCCGCGGACGAACGGACCCCCGAGCGCGTCCTGCTCCTGTCCTGGCTTGCTCGCACGCGCTTCTTGCGCGGGCGCTTCCGCGAGGCGATCCGTGACGCCGAGGAAGCGCATGAGGCTGTGCTCGCGCTCGGCGACGGCTACGGGGAGACGGAGGTCCTCAATACGCTGGGGATGACCAAGATCGCGCTCGGGCAGGTCGAGGAAGGAGAGGCGGACCTGCGGCGCGCCATCGAGCTCGCCCGCGCCAAGGACGACCTCGAGGATCTCGCCTACGCATATTCGAATCTCGCCGACCTGCTGGCCATTGCGGGTCGCGTCAAGGAGGCCCTCTCGACCGCCCGGGAGGGACTGGCCGCGGTCCCCAGCCGCATGCGGGATACGCACGACTGGCTGATGCTGACCGTCTCTGGCCTCGCCTTTGAGAGCGGGGACTGGCGCTTGGCGCGCGCCCATCTCGACCCGCTCCCCTCGCGGCTGGACGGCCGCAAGCTGATCTTCCGCCTGTTGCGCGGGGCCGAGCAGGCCATGGGCGAGGGGGACGAGGAGAGCGCGCTGCGTTGCCTGGATGAGACCGAGCCGCTGGTCACGGCATCGTCCGAGCCTCAGTGGATCGAAGGGTTCGGTTCGCTCGCCGCCGAGGTCAGACGCCGCCGCCACCAGCTCGAGGAGGCACGGTCGGCGGTCGCCGATGCGCTCGACCGCATCGAGCTTTGCACCGATGACGTTTTCCGCGTCGCCCGGGTGACGGCGATCGGGATGGCCGTCGAGGCCGATGTTGCACAGCGCGCCCGTGATCTACGCGAAAAGGCACAGGAGAAGGACGCTGTGACCCGCGCGCAAATTCATATGGACCGCCTCCGGGCGGCCGCCGAATCGGGCGGCCGACCGGTGGAAGGAGCTTGGCTTGCGTTTGGCACCGCCGAGTATGCGCGGGCACGCGGCAAAGCCGATCCCAAGGCGTGGATCACGGCGGCCGGAGAGTGGGATCGTCTGCACCGGCCCTACCGGGCTGTGATCGCGCGCTTGCGGGCAGCGGAGGCGTACGTGGAAAAGGACGATCGCGAGTCGGCGGCGCAGGTCGCCGCGGGGGCCTTGAAAGCCGCACGCGCACTTGGCTCCAACTGGCTCGAGTCCGAACTGGCCGGACTGGTGGGACGCGCTCGCCTCGACGTCGCGCGACCCACTGTGGACGGCCGACGCGATGGAGCCGACGGCGCTCAGGCTCCGGGCGGGGAGTCCGACCAGGACGACGTGTTCGGGCTGACTCCCCGTGAGCGTCAGGTGCTCGCGCTGCTGGCCGAGGGGGCGACTAACCGGCAGATCGGCAACGCCCTGTACATGGCCGAAAAGACCGCCAGCGTGCACGTCTCCAGGATTCTCTCCAAGCTCGGCGTGCGCACCAGGACGCAGGCGGCCGCGGTGGCTCACCGCCAGCACCTCGACCAGCCAGCGGGCTGACCACGCGGCGCCACCCCGCACGCCGCCACGGGTACGGTGGATGCCCATGCGCCGCCCCAACCTCGCCCGGGTGCGTCCTCAGGCGTACATCGACCCGCGCCCGGCCGAGCACTTTCAGCGCTATCACGAGTACGCCCGAGGTCACCAGCCCGATCGGCTGTATGCCCTGATCAAAGGGGTGTCAGTGCCCTACTGCCGGGCGGTTTACAAGCTCGAGGCCCAACAGATCGAAAACGTGCCCGTCGAGGGGCCGATCATCCTCGCTCCGAATCACTTCTCGCACCTGGATCACTGGTTCGTCGGAATCCTGCTGCCGCGTCACGTGCGGTTCATGGCCAAATCGCAGCTGTTCAGAGGCCGGCCGTTGGAGTGGTTTCTCGCGCACATGGGCGCGTTTCCTGTGCGCCGGGGTCAACACGACGAGGAATCCATCGCCACGACGCTCGCGCTGCTGCATCAGGGCGAAGCGATCGTGATGTACCCGGAGGGAGGGCGGTCGCGCAGCGGCGAGATCGCCACGCGGGCGCGACCGGGAGTCGGGCGCCTGGCGCTCGAGACGGGGGCGCCGCTTGTGCCCGCGGCCATACATGGATCCGAGCGGGCGCGTAACTGGCGCCGACTCGAGTTTCCGGCGGTGACCGTGCGCTATGGCGAGCCGATCCGCCCGGCGCGCGAACTCGCTCCGACGCGCGAGCGCCAGCAGGAGGTGGCCGACGAGGTGCTCGCGGCTGTCCGCCGCCTGCATCGTGAGATCGAGGAGTCAAATTGATCATCCGGGCGCGCGCATGCGCGCGCCCGCCGACGGCGCATGCGCCGTCGGGGCCGGCGCACATGTGCGCCGGCCGACAGGATTAGTCGGCGTCTGCCGCCGCCCTCACCAGCGGCAGGGTGCGCGGCGGCACCTGTCGCGAGAGCACTATGTAACTCGTGCAGCGCCGGATCGCGGGCGTTGAGAGCAGCTTGTTGATGAGGTGCTGAAGATGCTCCGTGTCGCGCGCCACGACCCGGCAGATCAGGTCATGGGGCCCCGAGACCCCGTCGGCCTCGATCACCTCGGGCATCTCCGCCATCACCTCGGCCGCCTCGCCCAGGCGGCCCTGGGCAAGCTCGATGAGGACGAACGCCGTCACGGTGTATCCGAGCGCCTGAGCATCGATCTCGGGGCCATGGCCCGTGATCACGCCGCTTGACTCGAGCTTCTGGAGCCTCGCCTGCACCGTTCCGCGCGCGACGCCGAGCTGCCGCGCCACCTCGAGTAGGCCCACGCGGGGATTGGTACGCAGCGCAGAGATGAGACGCGCGTCGAGCTGATCGAATCTGGGGTTACCGGGCACTGGGCAATCTGTACAGGATTCTACCCGCAGTCGTGGAATTCAGAACGCAATCTGGCACCTCGCGCTGTACAGACTTGCAACTTTCGCCCATTGGTGCTAGACGCTTTCCTAAGGGGATGTACGAGGAAGCACAGCTCTATTCACCGGTGACCACCGACGAGAGCGGTGAGGTCACGGTCCACCTCGCCCACGACCATCCGGGCGCCAACGACCCCGTCTACCGCGCGCGGCGCAGCGAGATCGCGGCTGCGGCACTGGCGTGGCGGCCCGGCGACCCCGCTCCGACTATCGCGTACACCGAGGCCGAGCAGAACGTCTGGCAGACCGTCTGTAGAGAGCTCGGGAGCAAGCACGAGCGCTACGCCGTGCACGAGTACCTCGACGCCAAGGCCCGCGTAGGCCTGCCCACCGACCACGTTCCTTCACTGGACGAGGTCTCCAGCCGAGTCGAGCCGATCAGCGGCTGGCGCTATCTACCCGCCGCGGGACTGGTGCCGCTCGAGCAGTTCTATGGCTCACTCGCCGACCGCCGGTTCTACTCGACCCAGTACGTGCGCCACCCGGAGGTGCCGCTGTACACCCCTGAGCCCGACATCATCCACGAGGTAATCGGGCACGGCCACCTGCTGGCGACGCCCACGTTCGGCGAACTGCACCGCCTGGCCGGCCTCGCGACCCGCCGCCTGAAGGACATCGAGAACATTCGCTTCCTGTCGAAGGTGTTCTGGTTCTCGCTCGAGTTCGGGACGGTCGTCGAGGACGGCGAGTTGCGGGCCTATGGGGCGGGCATCCTTTCCAGTTACGGGGAGATCGAGGAGTTCCGGGGGATGGATCACCGGCCGCTCGACCTCGTCGAGATGGGTACGGCGGATTACGACATCACCGCCTACCAACCGGTGCTCTACCGGGCAGAGTCGATCCAGGAGGTGGTTGAAGTGGTTGGCGGGTTCTTCGAGCGGACAAGCGACGAGTACATCGAGGGGCTTCGGTCCAGCGCGAAGGCGATGGCTCGATGACTGCACTCGCTTCCGACCGCCCCTTCCTAAGCGATTTCCACGAGATACGCGTGCGGGAGGGGAAACGCTCCGGGCTCACCGTCGGGATCGCCATCCATCGGACCG
>Ga0070741_10011640_pt1 | contig 16165 bp, 14 predicted proteins | sample Coa_R1_4_FD_66440 | JGI IMG/M metagenome (GOLD analysis project Ga0070741, IMG submission 66440) | Surface soil microbial communities from Centralia Pennsylvania, which are recovering from an underground coalmine fire - Coalmine... | ecosystem: Environmental > Terrestrial > Soil > Unclassified ...
CATGTCGCGCCTTTTGCGTTTCACAATGCGGACAGTGCCGCAAATCGGGCATCGGGCATGCGGGCCGAAATGAAACCGGTACCGGCGAGGCGCGTACTCGTGATTCCCGCATTCCCGGCATTGATACGCGGCCGAGTAGCGAAACTGCTGAAAGAACGACCGGTGTACGCGCTGAAGCGGCTTGCCGCAGTTGGCGCACTTTTCCACTTGGGGTTGTTATAGCCCGATTACGGAGCCAATACAACCGGGTTACGCTGAATTTACTCGAGGCCGGTAGTTGACCGCGGTGAACGGCACGCAATTTGCATGCCCGGCATAAAGCGCGTCACAATAGAAGGTTCGACCCTCCCCGTTGCGACTCACTATGATTGATCGAATCACGGTGCATGGCGCGCGCCAGCACAACCTGAAAAATATCGACGTGGAGATTCCGCGGAACACCCTGACCGTGATCACGGGGCTCAGCGGGTCGGGCAAGTCTTCGCTGGCGTTCGACACAATTTACGCCGAGGGGCAGCGGCGATACGTCGAAACCCTGTCTACCTACGCGCGCCAGTTTCTGGACCAGATGGAACGGCCGGATGTCGATTCGATCGATGGCCTGAGCCCCGCAATCTCCATCGAACAGAAGACCACCAGCCGCAGCCCGCGTTCGACCGTCGGTACCATTACCGAGATCTACGATTATCTGCGCCTGCTGTATTCTTCGATTGGCGTGCCGCACTGTCCGATGTGCGGGAACGAAATTTCGCGCCAGACCACCGAACAGATTCTTCAGCATGTGGTGGCGCTCAAGCCCGAAGACCGCATCATGGTCATGGCGCCGGTGGTGCGCGGCCGCAAGGGCGAATACAAGAAAGACCTGGAAAAATTCGCCAAGCAGGGATTCGTTCGGGCGCGCATTGACGGCGTGCTGCGCTCGCTCGAAGACGACATCCAGCTCGACAAGCGCAAGAATCATACGATCGAGATCGTGGTGGACCGGCTGCTGGTCAAGCCCGGGATTGAAAAGCGCCTCGAAGCGTCTATTGACACCGCGACCAAACTGGCGAACGGCCTGGTGCTGATCGTGGTGGTGAACGGCGAAGAGCGTCTTTACTCGCAAAAGCTGGCCTGCACCGAATGCGGGGCCAGTGTGCCGCAGCTAGAGCCGCGCTCGTTCTCGTTCAACAGCCCCTACGGCGCGTGCGAAGAGTGCAACGGCCTGGGCAGCAAGTGGTCGTTCGACCCGTCGAAAGTGGTTGTGGATCAGTCCAAGCCGCTGTTTGATGGCGGCCTCGGTCCGGGCGGCAGTTCCTGGCTGATGCAGCACCGGTTGGGCGAACTGGCGCGCAAACTCCGCATCAATCTGAAGACGCCGTTTGACCAGTTCCCGGCCAAGACGCGGCAGTTGCTGATCGACGGCGCCGAGGATTTACCGGGAATCTTCGGGATTCTGGAAGAGGGCTACGAATCGTCCGGCGATTCGTATCGCGAGTGGTTGACGGAGTATATGTCGCCTTCCGAATGCCCCGCCTGCCGAGGCAAGCGGCTGCGGCCCTCGAGCCTGGCTGTCCGCGTCAAAAATTTTTCCATCGCTGAGTTCACGGCGCTGCCGGTGGCGCGGGCGCTGGTGACGGTGCGCAACTGGGAGTTCCACGATCGCGAGATGCAGATCGCCGGTCGTGTGCTCGATGAAATCCGGCGGCGCTTGGAGTTTTTGTCCGCGGTCGGGTTGGATTATCTCAGTCTGGACCGCTCGGCCGCCACTATCTCGGGGGGCGAGGCGCAGCGCATCCGGCTCGCCACCCAGATCGGTTCAAAGCTGCGCGGCGTCTTGTACGTGCTCGATGAGCCGTCCATCGGCTTGCATCCGCGCGACAATGGCCGGCTTCTGGAAACGCTGACGCAGTTGCGCGATCTAGGCAATACGGTGGTCGTGGTCGAGCACGATGCCGAGACCATCGAGCGCGCCGATTATGTCATCGACCTCGGCCCCGGAGCCGGGCGTCTCGGTGGTGCGCTGGTGGCCCAGGGCAAGCCCGCGGAGATCTGCGCCAATGCCGCTTCTCTTACCGGGCAGTATCTCTCGGGCGCGGTGGCGATTTCGGTTCCGCGGCAGCGCCGAAAACCCAACGGCAAATCGCTCGTGATTCGCGGCGCGACCGAGCACAACCTGAAGAACATCGACGTGGAGATTCCGCTCGGCGTGCTCACGGTCGTCACCGGTGTATCGGGTAGCGGTAAATCCACGCTCGTGAATGAGATTCTGTATCGCTCGCTGGCGCGCGAGATTTATGGTTCGCATGAAGAGCCAGGAGCCCACGAGGCTATCGAGGGCATCGACAATATCGATAAAGTCATTCGCATCGACCAGGCGCCCATCGGCCGCACCCCGCGCTCGAACCCAGCCACTTACACGGGCCTGTTTACGCCGATTCGCGACCTCTTTGCCATGCTGCCGGAATCCCGCGAGCGCGGTTATAAGCCCGGCCGTTTCAGCTTCAATGTGAAAGGAGGCCGCTGCGAAGCCTGCCAGGGCGACGGCCTCAAGCGCATCGAAATGAATTTCCTGCCCGACGTGTACGTCACCTGCGACGTGTGCCGCGGCCGCCGGTACAATCGCGAGACCTTGCAGGTCAAATTCAAGAACCATTCGATTGCCGACTTGCTGGATGCCACGGTGGAAGAAGCGCTGCCGCTGATGGAGAATCTGCCGCAGATCCGCGCCAAGCTGCAGACGCTCTCGGATGTCGGGTTGGGCTATGTGCACCTGGGCCAGTCGTCGACCACGCTTTCGGGCGGCGAGGCGCAGCGCATCAAGCTGGCCAAGGAATTGAGCAAACGCCAGACCGGCCGGACCTTCTACCTGCTCGACGAGCCCACCACCGGCCTGCACTTCGATGATGTGCGCAAGCTGCTCGACGTGCTGCAGCGTCTGGTCGAACTGGGCAATACAGTCGTGGTGATCGAGCACAATCTCGATGTCATCAAGACAGCGGATTGGATCATCGATCTAGGCCCCGATGGCGGCGAATACGGCGGCCGCCTGGTGGTTTCCGGCACCCCCGAGCAAGTGACGCGTTCGAAGAAAAGCTACACGGCGGAAGCGCTGCGCAAAGTGCTGGGGGATGGCCGGGCCGTCTCGGCGTGACATGAATCACGTCGCGGCGTTCGAGATATTATCTTAGAACCCGGCACTCACTTTGCAAATGAGCGCGCCATCGAAACTTTCTGACCACGAATTCGTCGTCGCGTTGCGCGCCGCCATCGAACAGTACTTCACCGCCGTCGATCGCTGGGAGACTGCGTATCAGAAGTATTACCGAATGCCGGCAGCGGTCACGATCAGCCCCGATATGGCGCCAGAGCAGCGCGACTATGACGAGCGCAGACGCCACTTGCAGGAACTCCTCCCTCGTGCGCGGCGGTTATGCCTGAAGCATCAACTCCAGGAGCCGTTCAGCGGGTTGCTCCGCGTCTCGCTCGGCCAGTACGCGCCGCAAGAGCGCATGGATTCCGCCATCGGCCGCAGCGAACGCGGTGTCGTGACCAAGTGTCTTGCCCAACTGGACGATGCCTGCCGCGAATGGCCGGATGATGGGCGCGCAGCCGGGCCGGAAGGTCCACGCGGTTCGCTGCTGCGGAGGATCTTGGAGTTTTTCTACTGACGCCAGACCCGGGAAACAGGCGGGACGTTTTCTTGACATCGCCTTCCGCTAGTAAATCACCTAACAGAGTGGTTCGCGGCGGCCCGCACTACTCGGCCATGCTTCAGCGCTTGTATTAGGGTCTACGTCCACTTCAGTTCGAAAACTTCTCTCCGACAGACTTCTCATCTGTCGCCGGCATTCGACCTCTTCCCGAGATGCTGGCCGGTTGACTTCCTTCTCGTCTTACGCGGCGTCCCGCGGCCGCACCTCCTGCGCCACCCGCGCTTCCCATTCGTCTTGCGCGGATTCCAGGTCATACCGTGTCTGCAAATTCATCCAGTACTGGGGTGTGGTTTGGAAATATCGCGCCAGCCGTAATGCAGTCTCCGCCGTCACCGACCGCGTGCCGGCTACGATGGCGCTGATCCGGTTCGCGGGCACATGGATATCCTGTGCCAGCCGGTTCATGCTGATCCCCAGATCATCCAGCGTCTCCCTCAGAATCTCCCCCGGATGAACCGGCGGCAGCTTAGCGGTAGTGTTTCGTGATTTCGACGTCTTCGGCATGCCCTTCCTTCCACACAAAGCAGATGCGGTATTGGTCGTTGATCCGGACGCTATGCTGCCCCTTCCGATCTCCACTCAGCGCTTGCAAACGGTTCCCCGGAGGGATCAGCAGGTCGTTCAGTTCCTCACCACAAAGTGGATGAGAGCGAGCCCGTCCTTCGCGAGCCGCATTACCAGATCAGTTCCGCCGCGCGGCCGCCAACTCCAGGACAGCCGGGTTGCTGCCGCTTTCGGGAACTCTTTGTTGTTAAGCCTTGTCTCGGGTTACTTTTCTTCGGCCTGCGTCGTCTTCGACGGACCCATACCGACGATTTCGAGCAGGCAATCGCCCGTCTCCGGTTTGGCGCCGTCCCAATGAATTTCACCGGGATGATCTACAACGTAGCTGCCCGCAGGCACCGGGTAGGTGGTAGCCGGATCGTAATGCGGACCGGTTCCGACCCACCACGTTCCGGAGATCACCCAGATGTAGCGCTCCTCGGCGTGAAAATGCGGGCGGCTCATGTGCCCCGGATGCCACTTGATGAGTTGGATGTAAATGCCGGGCTTGGTGGGATCGCCTTGAATGGTGGCCGTGTCGTTGGCCTCGGACTTTTTCCATTGGATCTCATCCGGCAGTTTGATCGTGACCAGCTTGGGGTTGGGCCGGTCGGCGGCACGGCTCAACGTGACTGGGAAGAAGACGGCGGCCGCGAGGGCGGGGAAGAGCAGGCGTCTTAGACTCGACATGGTTTCTCCTGGGCGTTTCTCTCCATACCCTATCACGCCCGCGGCATCGCAGGTCTCTGACTCCGCGCCTCCTACGGCAGCGCGGTCATCCGCTGAAAGTTCCAGCCCGGCTTCGTGTCGGTCTCGGTGCCGGCGATGACGCCGCGGTTATCGAGCCAATAGTAGTTGGAGCTGTTTTCCACCTTGATCTGCCGGCCCGACACGGGATCGACCACGTCGACGGTTCCCAGAGTCGCGTTCTCGCGGCGGCGGCTGATTTCATCGCCCACCTGGTTTTTATAGGCGAACGTATCCGAGATCATCTTCGACACTTCCTGCTGCGTCTGGGCTACGATGCGCGAGGTCGCCGCTGTCACATTCTGTTGCATCGCCAGCCATTGCGGATTGTCCGCGTACGTGGAGAGCATGTGGGCGATGATCTGCTGCGCCTGCGCGGCCTTCTCGCGCGTAGCCAGATATCCGTACAGATACTCGATATGCCAGATGCCGCCCGGCATCCCCACTGCGCCGGCCCGCAATGATCCCGCGAAATAATAACCCGAAGACGGCCGGCCGTTCTGCTCGCAGGTGAACGTTACTTCGCCCGATTGAATCTGCAGGAGGCCGCCTGCCGCCGCCAGCCCACTCATCAGGCGGTTCAATGGGACATCCACGTCCGAGCGCGGACGGCTCCCGCTGAAAGTGAGGCCGGTGCAACCTCGGGCCGCGCGCGTGGCAACATATTCCCGCGCAAATTGCGCGCCCGCCATGTAGCGCCGCACGAGCATGTTCACGCCGTAGCCCGGCGAGTACCAGGAGCCTTCGCGGAAGCCCGTCATCGCAAGCATCTGGTTCGGTTCCGTAAAGGTCGGCAGTTCGGCATCGCCGCCAGTGATGCGAATGCTCCCATCCGGCGCTGTGGCTTCGACGACTTTGCGGATGTCGACCGCGGCAAATCGAAACGCGCCTCCGGATACGGTCCAACCTGCCGGAACCTCCAGGGTGAAGGCATTTTCCTTCGGGTCCTGCCAGCGTATCCATTTCATATCGAGTGCGCCCGGTGTTTTGGCACCAGCGGCCCGACCGGTGGCGCGGAACGTTTCGAAGATGCGGGCGAATATGGCTGCGGTGCCGGCGTAGGAAGCGGTGGGAGCGGCCGCAACGTAGAGAAATCCCGCCGCGCCACTCGGGCTGCCCACCCATGCAAATGAGCCGATCACCGTGCGATCGCCCGCCGCCGCGATCAGCCGCACCGCGTTTGCGGCAGGCGACGCCACGGCTCTCCACGGTCCGTCGAACCCGGTTGCAGACGCGAGACGCCTCAAGATCGCCGGTGCCGCCTGCGAGTCTACGGTGCCCGGTATGAATACCGGCCAAACGATCGCCTGTTCGCCGGCAGGGCCCGTGATGACAGCTTTGCCGGTCTTGCTGTCACCCGCCACCTGCCAGCCCGCGGGCGCATCGATCCGGAATCCGAGCGGATCCGTGTGCGTCAGCCAGCCGGCGCCGCGGCACGCGCCGCACGCCAGCACGACCCAGGCGCACGACCACAAACGAATTCTCATGCTTCCCTTATCGACCGCAATTGTACGAACCAGCGCCCTGCAATGGAAGCCGGCCTCTCCGTACGGGATAATAGGTTGATGGACGGCGGCCGAACGAGCCCATGAGCAAGTATTCCAAGCGCCCGCTCGATTTCGGCGCCCTCAAAACAATTCCTCTCAAGGAACGCGGCGGTAAGGTGAAAACGGCCGATTTCGCGTCGGCCTATCGCAAGGGCTCGGGTGTCGCGGGCTGGCTGGATTCGCTGCCGCACATTTTGGCGGGCGATTCGTTTCGCGCCGTGGTGGATGCCATCATGGCTGCTCGCGTCGGGGGGCGCGCCCTCATCTGGGCTTTGGGGGGACACGTGATCAAATGCGGGCTGGCGCCGGTCCTGATCGATCTTATGCGCCGTGGATATGTGACCGTCTTTGCGCTCAACGGCGCCGCCGCCATCCATGATTTCGAAATCGCCTGCGCCGGCCAGACCAGCGAGGACGTGGAAGCCGTGCTGCCCGACGGCCGCTTTGGTGCTGCCGAAGAGACCGGCCGCGATATGAATCGCGCCGTACTGGAGGCCGATCGCGATGGCCTGGGATTTGGAGAATCGCTCGGCCGCTGCCTGGAAGCGGCGGCGCCGGAGTTCGCCGCCTCGAGTTTATTGCTGCAGGCCTACCGGCACGGAACCGCCGTTACCGTGCACGTCGCGCTGGGGACCGACACGCCGCACACACATCCCTCGGCCGATGGCGCAGCGCTCGGCTCAGCCAGCCTCCGCGATTTCCGCTTGCTGTGCTCCTACGTCGCCGATCTGAATGACGGCGGCATTTATCTGAATTGCGGTTCGGCCGTGGTGCTGCCCGAAGTGTTTCTTAAAGCGGTGTCGGCCGTGCGCAATCTCGGCCATCCGCTCGCGCGCTTCACTACCGTGAATTTCGATTTTCTGCAGCACTACCGGCCGCGTGTGAACGTCGTCGAACGGCCGCACGCGCAGTCCGGCGGAGCCGGATACGCGATCACCGGCCATCACGAGCTTCTGCTTCCGTTGCTTGCGGCCGCGCTGATTGAAAGGGAGAAATGACCGAACAGCAGCCCTTTCAGCCGCTCGGTTTGCCACCGCAGCCGGAACCGCCGCAACCGGAATCGGCTTCGCCGCCGCCCGAGCGCGATCCCTTCTGGAGCTACACCGACCTGGCCGTCTTTATTGGCATGACCATCCCTAGCCTCCTGCTCGGTTTGGGATTCGTGCGAGCCTTGGAATTCGTGTTCCGCTTCCATCCCAGGGTGCGGATGATCGAGCTGCTGCCCGCCCAGTTTCTGGGATACGCGCTGATGTTCACCGGGTTAATGCTGCTGTTGCGCTGGCAATACCACCGTCCGTTCTGGCGCTCGCTCGGTTGGGCGCCGCTGCGCCTGCCGCCGCTGCTCGTAGTTCTGGCGGGCCTCGCCGCCGCCTTCGGCGTTTCCATGATCAGTTTTCTCCTGCAAACTCCCACCACCAGCAACCCGATGACGGAGATGCTCGAAGATCCCAAGTCGCTGGTCCTGATCGCGATATTCGGCGTGACGCTTGGGCCGCTCTTTGAAGAGCTGGCGTTTCGCGGATTTCTGCAGCCGCTGCTGGTGCGCAGCCTGGGCGCGGTCCCCGGCGTCCTGGTCGCCGCCATTCCATTCGGGCTGCTGCATTTCCAGGAGTATGGAAATTCGTGGCGTCACGTGGTGTTGATCTCGCTCGCGGGCGCGGCCTTTGGCGCCATGCGCCACTTCACCGGTTCGATTAAGGCTTCGACACTCATGCACGCTTCTTACAACGCGCTGTTTTTTGTCGCGCTGCTTGTGCAGCGCGATCAGGTTCCGCATCACTAGATTCATGTCTATGGTAGAAACCGTTCAGTGGATTGATAACTGTGTCGTTCTGATCGATCAGACGCGGCTTCCCTTGGAAGAGCTCTACGTGACCTGCCGCAGTTTTCAAGAGGTGGCCGACGCCATCCGCGGCATGGTGGTCCGCGGCGCGCCCGCGATCGGGGTTGCGGCCGCGATGGGGGTGGCGCTGGGGGTGCTGCACGCACCCGAACCGGATCTCGACAGCCAATTCGAAACGATCTGCGATACGCTCGCCGCGACGCGCCCGACCGCGGTCAATCTCTTCTGGGCGATCGAGCGGATGCGCCGCCTGTATCAAAAGCTGCGCGGCCGGCCCGTCGTGGACATCCGGCGCTGGATGATCGAGGAGGCTCGGTTGATTCGCGAGGAGGACATCGCCATCTGCCGTGCCATTGGCCGGCATGGCGCTGCGCTCGTGCCCGATGGCCGCACGGTACTGACCCATTGCAACGCCGGCGCGCTGGCTACGGCAGGCTACGGTACCGCGCTGGGCGTCATCCGCGCAGCCATCGAATCGGGCAAACGCGTCGATGTGTTTGCCGACGAGACCCGCCCATTCCTTCAGGGCGCACGCCTGACCGTCTGGGAACTGCAGCAGGATGGTATTCCAACCACGCTGATCACTGACAACATGGCTGGCCATTTCCTGAAATCGGGCCGTATCGGCTGCGTGGTGGTCGGCGCCGACCGCATCGCCTCCAACGGCGATGTCGCCAACAAAATCGGCACTTACAGCGTGGCGGTGCTCGCCCATGAGAATAACGTGCCGTTCTTCGTGGCCGCGCCGATTTCGACTCTCGATCTCACGCTCGCCTCCGGTGATCAGATTCCGATAGAGCAACGCGCCGCCGCGGAAGTGACGCACGTGTTCGGCCACGCCGTGGCGCCGGACGGCACGATGGTCGAGAACCCCGCGTTCGACGTGACCCCGGCGCGTTACGTGAGCGCCATCATCACCGAACAGGGTGTGGCGCGCGCGCCGTATACTGAATCGCTGAAGCGGCTTGCCGGTGCTGTGTACCAGAAATCCGTTACGGTTCCGGGCGATACAACCTAGGATCCACTCCTACCGCCCGATAGGGCGCTGGATCGGCCGCGTTCGTAAAACAATCGCTCAGGTCTGCGGCGGAAGCATCGAACAGATTCAGCGGCGGCACGCCGAGCAAGCGGAAAATCGTTCGCTGGAGCGCCGGAAAACTCGTATTCGTATGCGACACCCAGTTCTTCCGCGCCCACGGCCCGGCGCATAGCAGCAGTGTGCGGTGTGCATCGATGTGGTCGATGCCGCCCTCCGCCGACGCCTCCGTCACCAACACCGCCATCTGTTTCCACCATTTCGTTCCCGAGAAATATTCCAGCAGCCGGCCCAGCGCCACGTCGTTGTCGGCGAGGTAGGATTCCTCATAGGGGTAGCGCTGCGTCCGGTTCGCACCCATCCGGTCGTTGGGTAACTGGATCATTACAAAGCGCGGCAGATCCGAGGCCGCGCGTGCAAATCTGTTATCGATCTCCTCAATCACGCGGCGTACGCGGTCCGTATCGGAGAGCTCCGGGTCGAAAGGCTCGCCGAACCGGTAAAACGATAAGCCATGCCGCGTCAGGTGAGCCCCGGCGGAGAGCCAATGCACTCCGTCCTCGTTGTCCTCGGCATCGGCATAGAAGTTGTCACTAAATGTCCACCGGGTTGCGATGGCGTGATGATTCGGCGTGATGTTCAGATGATGCAGGCTCAGCCGCTGCTTCTCGCCATCCGCGTAGCCGTCGTGACCGAATCGGGCCAATTGCGGCAGGCCCATAACGGTCCCGTTCGCCGCGTGCGTGAGGTCTCCCAAAACTTCATCGAACGCGCGGCTCTCCTTGACAATGAGCACGACGTATCGAATGGCCTCGGGCAAGCGTCCCGGGCTGCCAACCCGCGGCACGAATCCGGCGGCTTCCATTACAAATTGCGTCTGGCTCGGCAGGTCCGCCGCCGCCGGTACCGGGAAGATGGACATTGAACCAGCCGGCCCGGAATACCCTCGAACATTCGGGCCCGCGCCCTGCCCGGCGGCGTTCACGACGTAAGCCATCCCTCGGTCCACGGCCACCTGCCCCGGCCGCCATCCCACGGGGATATGCCCCAGTACCTTCTTCGCGCGAGGGTCTAGGACCGCCACCGCGTTGATTCCCGATTCGGCGATCAGCAGCCACCCGGTTCGCGCGTCATAAGCGATCCCGGCCGGCAAAATGCCGCGGAACGCTTCCAGCCCCGGGATGCGGATCGCGATCTGCGCCTCGACCTGTTTGCTTCGCGCACCGATCACAATCACCGAATCGTCCTCCGGATCGGAAAGAAATACCTGGTCCGCCGTAGCGATAATACCCACTGCCCGGCCTTTCGTCGGAATTACCGCCTGCACTCGTGGGGAACGAGCGTCAGCCACATCGATGGCTGACACGCCGTTTCCGGTCTTTCCCGGTCTCCCGGCCAGATTGTCTCCAATTACGGTGTACAGCGTCTGATGGTCCGGTGCTAATGCAAGCAATAGCGGCGTTCCCTGCAAGGTAACCGAACCCAATTTCTGCCTCGTGCGTGTATCGAGCGCGACTACGCGGGAATGAGCCAGGTCTGCAACATAGAGCGTCTTGCGGGCCGCATCGAGGGCAAGATCGCCGGCTATGCTGCCTCTAATCCCGTCTGCATCGAGAGCTAGAGCGCGGCGCTGCTCCTCCGTTTGCAGGTCGACAACAGCCACTTGCCCAGTGGTTCCTTCCGACAGGAAGACGGAGTGTTCACCGGAAAACGCCAGTCCCCCCGAAAGATTGGTCCAGCGTACATCGTTCGCTCGTTCGGAGAGATCGATGCCGTACCGCGACGTCGGAGCGGGCAACTGCCGGGCGGCCCAACTCTTATCGTGCTCAATGACCGTAAGCGACGACCCTCGCCGATCGCGGTTCACAGTCACTACGGTCTCGCCGGATGGACTGACTGCCAGCGCGACGGGCTTCCGGCCGGTGAGATACTGCTCGCCGACCGGAGAAACCACGCGCCCACCGGGTAAAATCGACACGGCTCTGCCGGTCCGCGCCGGCCGTATTCCCGCGGGCGGCGTGTGCCATTGAGCCGGTGCCAGCGCGCTAAACAAGACGAGCGTGCCTATAAAGCGCCGTTCGGCCGCCACTCCCTAATCATATAATCGGGTCGGTCTTTGGCAATCGCCGCGTTCCGCTCGGCCCGCGATCTTCCTGATTTCGCGGCTGTGCAGATTCTGATAAACTCAGGTCTTCCGAGTAAAGATTTCCACGATTGGGCGTCAGAGCAACGCCGCGCTCCCCGGGATTTTGCTAATTTACAGCTTATTTTGTAGGCGGGCATATCAAGAATCCCTTGGGTGATTTGGCACAAGAACTGCTAACTAGAGACTCCAAAAAGAGAGATGCAGCAAACAAATCTAGTGGAGGAGATGAAATGGCAACGAGTCTGACAGCGTTGGCGCCCCAGCGGGCGTTGGAAGATCCCTTAGCGCACCTGCCGTGCTCCAGTATCGTGGAGTACCGCAGGGGGCAGTCGATCTATAACCAGGACCAGCCATCTACCGCGATCTTTTTGGTGATCGGGGGGAAGGTCAAGGTCTCACGGCTGGCTGACGACGGCCGCCAAGTCGTGGTCGATATTTATCAGCCGGATGAGTTTTTCGGGGAGTCCGCTTTTATCAGCACTGTTCCTCGCGCCGAACAGGCCGTGGCTATGGAAAGCACGAAGTTGATGGCCTGGAGCACCGCGGAAATCGAAGATGTGATCATGAAGAGGCCGCGGCTCGCGGTGGCCCTGGTCCAAATCTTCGTGCAGCGGACCATGGAATTTGCCGATCGAATCGAGAGCTTTTCGGCCGACAATATCGGCCAGCGGCTCGCGCGTTCCCTCATCCGCTTCTCCGAGCGCATGGGCTCCCGCCAGGAAGATGGATCGGTTCGCATGGTTCCGTTTACCCACGAGTTGCTTTCGCAATATGTGGGGACATCGCGCGAGATCGTGACTCACTACATGAACCAGTTCCGCAGACAGGGCTACTTGCAGTACTCGCGCAAAGGCATTCTCCTGTATCGGAATGCCCTCCAGGATTGGCTCCGCCAGAACCCGTAATTTCACCGTACTTTCACTGGGGCGGGCTTCCAGCCTGCCCCGTCCACTTCAGAACTGCGTGCTTCCGCTTGTCGCCGCACCTGCCGAATTGCCGAGGCTCACTTCGAATCCGGCGATCTGGCCGGCGTCGCCTGTTACGGGGAAAACCGCGCGCAACAAAAAGCTTCCACCTGAATCGGATGTATGATAAAACTGCCGGAAGATAGAACTAACATTCGTCCGGATCGTTCCCGGCGTGATGGTATTTCCGACGCCGTCAAAGAACGTGAAGGCCAGCGTCCCTGCGGTACGGGTGTTGTCGAAACCGGTCACCTGTACCTCGATCGTGCCGCTGGATCGCCTCCCTTGAACGCCGCTGATCCCGATCGGCGCCGCGTCAATGCTGACTGTGGCCTCCTGCGATGCCCCGCCGATCTGCGCCGTTAGCGTGAGCCGGCCCGCCGTCGTCCCCGTTTGGAACAGGGCCGCCGCACTATTTCCGAACTGAGCTTGGACATCGCCGCGCGCGAACGTGAACTCTGCGCTACGTCCCCCCGACGCGAACGCGATCATGCTGTCCACCGTTCCTTCCACGGCAGGCTCAAAATCGAGCAGCAGCGTCCCGCTGCCCCCGCGCGCTGCGGGCGCGCTAAACGTCACCTGGGCTGAACCTTGCTGCGCGCTGTGCGCACGCGGAAGATCGATCGCGAGGCGTGGAGTAGGCAAGGGAATTCCGGCCTTCACCGTCGCGTAGAGAATCACCGAAATGCCTTCGGAATCGAGCGCCGCGCTATAAGCGCCAATATTGGGAGCACTGAAGGTCACCGTGAAATCCGCCGTGGCCTGCGCGCCCAGTGTCACTGGAAGAGCGATCGGATTCCTCGGCCCGAATCCAGTTCCCCGGACTTCCAGGTAGCTCAAAGTTGCCGTGGCATTCGATTGGTTGCGCAGCCGGAAGTGCGTCGTCGCAAGATCGCCTGGAGCAACGGCCCCAAGGTCATACAGAGGCGGCGGAGTTTGCATCGCGCCATTTTCCACGACGAACAGCTGCAAATCGGGGTGAGCCGAAGGCAGCAGTTCGGCGGCCAGCAGAATCGGAATCCAGAGCCCGTTCATGGTTTGCCTACTGTAATCGTTGGATTGCCGATCGTAATAGCGGGAGTGGTAATCGCTGCCGCCGTTTGCGCAGTCGGCGCACCGCTGCTGCCGCGTGCGGCGAGCGCTCCGGCTACTGCGCCCCCGCCCACCAGTGCTAGCACCGTGATCCACCGGCCCCGATGCCTGGAAATTTTCTGCGCCGGTTTGTCCGGGGTGCTCCGAGTTCTCGCCTCTGCCGCGCTGCCGCCGTCCTCGGTGATGTACTGGAAAGAGACAATCCCGGCGCGAGCCTGCTCCTTGGAGGCAATGATGCGGATCTGCAAACGCCCTGCGGCGCGATTCCATCGCAGGCTGCGCAGGCTGGCGCGCCCGCGCTCATCCCCAGTCACCACCTCGGTTCTCAGGCCATTGGGAAACATCCCACTCGGCCCTTCCTCAGGCAGATGAAAGCTCACCACCGCGTTTGGAACCGGCCGGCCGGTCTCATCGGTAACTTCGACCGTCAGCAGGCGCGCGCTCCGCGACCCCGGCCGGTGCACCCCGCCTTCGCCTTCGATGATCTGAATCTGTAGAGTTGCGACCTGAGCTGTCGCCGTCGTCGAGAGCGCTACAACCAGCGCCGTCGCGGCAAGAATTCGAACCACGTGCGGAACAGCGTCATTCGGACTTTCTCACCAGCAGCACCGTGATGTTGTCCGGACCGCCGGCCTCCTTCGCCGCTTCAATCAAATTTGTGCAACTCTGCTGGAGCGAAACGCCGTCGCGCCCGCCCCGTAAGATGTGTTCCAGCTTGCCGCCATCTAACACGCCGTGCAGCCCGTCGCTGCAGATCAGCACCAGGCTGCCGCGCTTCAGCGGCACCGAATAGTAATTGACCGCCAGGGGTGCGCTGGCGCCGATTGCCATGGTCAGTACATGGCGCATCGGGTGTGTGCGCAAACTTTCTTCATCGAGCCCTAACGGCCGCCCGACCTCGTTCACCCACGTCTGGTCGTCGGTCACGGCGCGAAAACTGTCATCATCCAGCACGTAAGCCCGGCTGTCGCCCACGCTGGCAATATCCAGCCCGCTTTCGGTTTCCATGGCCGCTACCAGCGTCGTACCCATTCCTTCCAGCTTAGGATCGCTATGCGCCGCATCCAAAACCCGCCGGTTCGCCTCTTCCACCGCGCGCAGCAGCACTTGCGAATCGCGTCGTCCGGCCGATTGGACTGTCGCCGCTACGGTGTCCACCGCCAGTCGGGAGGCCTCCTCGCCGGCCCGCGCGCCTCCCATCCCGTCCGCCACAACGTATAATCCTAAGTCCGGTTGGATGAGCCAATAGTCTTCATTATTCGACCGGACGCAGCCCTTGTCCGTCGACGCGAATGCTTCCAGCATTCCCGGGCGTTTCCTTTCCTAAGCCTGCCGTTACATTCACGTTAGCACCATCAGGCAAGGGTAAAATAATAGCACTCCCAGTATGCTTTGGAAACGGCTCCGGCTGACGCTCGACATGATCAAGTTCGAGCACTCCGTGTTCGCGCTACCCTTCGCGCTGACCGGTGCGCTGCTGGCATTCCGCGAAACCGGCTATCGCCACGTCGCAGCCAAGGTGCTGTGGATCGTCGTCGCCATGGTCGGGGCCCGCTCCGCCGCCATGGCGTTCAACCGGCTGGCCGATGCCGAAATCGACGCCAGAAATCCCCGCACGAAGATGCGGCACCTGCCGACCGGGTTGCTCAGCCCCGGGTTTACCTGGGCTTTCGTGGCCGCCTCGGCTGTGGTGTTCTTTATCGCAGCCGGCGCTTTGAATACTCTCTGTCTCCGCCTCGCTCCGGTGGCCCTCGCGATCGTCTTTTTCTATTCATTTACGAAACGCTTCACGACGTTTTCCCACCTGGTGCTCGGCCTCTCCTTAGGCATTGCGCCCGCAGCGGCCTGGATTGCCGTTGCCGGCTTCCTCGATCCGCGTATCCTTTGGCTGACCGCCGCCGTCACCTTCTGGACCGCGGGCTTCGACATCATCTACTCCTGCCAGGACTATGAATTCGATACGGCAGAGTCCCTCTGGAGCATCCCGCGCCGGCTCGGCATCGCCGGCGCCCTCATGGTGGCTCGTGCGCTGCATGTCCTCATGGTGATATGTCTGCTCCTGTTGGTCAGCGCCCTCCACCTCGGAGTGTTGGCCCTGGCGGGCGTCGGCGCCATCGTGGCGTTGCTCGTTTACGAACACAGCTTGGTGAAAGCGCACGACCTTTCACGTGTGGATGCGGCCTTCTTCACCATGAACGGCTACGTGAGCGTGTTATTCTTTCTATTCTGGGCTGCTGACATATTCTTCCTCCGCTCGGGTGCATAAACATGCAAGTTGCCATTGAAGATCCGCGCCTGGTCCCCATCCGTCAAAAGGTCGAAGCCGGCCAGCGCCTCTCGTTCGATGACGGCGTGGCCCTCTACCGCACCTCCGACATCCTGGCCCTCGGCTATCTCGCCAACATCGTCCGCGAGCGGCTCCACGGCGACACCACGTACTTTAATGTCAACCGCCACATCAACCCCACGGATGTTTGTGTGGCCAGTTGCCGCCTCTGCGCCTTTGGAAAACACGCGAAAGACCCCAAGGCCTACACCATGTCGCTCGACG
>Ga0070741_10011641_pt1 | contig 16165 bp, 12 predicted proteins | sample Coa_R1_4_FD_66440 | JGI IMG/M metagenome (GOLD analysis project Ga0070741, IMG submission 66440) | Surface soil microbial communities from Centralia Pennsylvania, which are recovering from an underground coalmine fire - Coalmine... | ecosystem: Environmental > Terrestrial > Soil > Unclassified ...
GCCGACCGCCTCCGCGCTGATGCGGAAGCCGCCGGGGGCCGCCAGCACGAAAGAAGCGTTCCAGGTGGAAGGCAGCGCGGGAAAGACCCGCAGAATGCCGCCCGGTACGCCCCCGAAGCTTGCATCGGAAGGGTTCTCCGGATCGAAGTCGGCCACCTCCTCGCGCAGCAGCAGGGAGTTCAGGCCCGCGCAGAGCTGCCCGGCCCGCTGCAAGTCCGGCGTGCGCCCGTCGGGCGCGACAAAGCCCTGCGGTCTCTGCGGCATCTCCATCAGCCAGGCGCTCAGGCAGGGAACGACCTCCTCGGCGGAGAGCGCGCCGAACGGCAGCAGGCACTCCGGGCGATAGGGAGCCGTCGTTCCCGCCAGCGCCTTCCAGCTTGCCCTCCACTCCGGGCGCATGTCCTCATCCAGATTCAGGCGCTCCCCGGCCCAGAGCAGCGCACCGAGGGCCGCCGCCAACTGCGCGCGCGCGTTCGGCGCTTCCAGGACTTCCGGGTGGGCGGCGGCGTACTCCAGGGCGAAAGTCGTGCAGGCGCGCAGCAGGGGGTAGGCGCGCAGGCGCGCGAAAATATCGTCCGGCGCATAGCGATACGCCTCCCACACGAAGAGGGCGGCGGCCAGCCCATCGCCCAGCGCGTCCTTTTCTGCCGGGGCGGGCGGAGGCGGTGGCGGCGCTGTGGGCGCTTCCTGAAGCAGGCGCAGCAGTTCGGCGTCCTCCTCCTCGGCAGCCTGGGCGGACTCTGTCAGCCCGGGCGTCTCCGACAGGGGCGTCGTCTCCGATTTTATCGCGTTCGGCGTATCGAAGGCGTCCCCGAACCGATTGAAGCGGTGTGGAAACCGCGCGCCGCCCACGCCGAACTCTCTCCCCGTCCGCGCCGCCAGGTCGGGCAGCATCCGGTGATACGTCTCGATGTAGGGCGCGGTCAGTTCCAGATGGTTCGCGGCGAGGAGCGGCGCGGTCATATCGCGCAGCGCGTCTCCCGCGTAGAGGGCCGGGCCGGAGCGAGCGTCGCCGTTGTGCAGCCAGAGCGCGCCGTTGGGCAGCGGCGCATCGTAGCCGCGCGAGCAGGCGGCCTGGTGATAGAGCGTCAGATACCAGAGGTTCTCCAGGTAGCCCGGCAGCGGATCGTGATCCTGCCCGACCAGGCGCAGAAACGACTTCTGCCAGAAGGTTCCCCAGTGCTGCTTGTGTTCGCGCAGCAGCGCCTCGTAGCCCTTGTTCATCGCATCCTGAATGCGCGTCTTCGCCATCGAGACCGGATCGCCCGTCTTATGGCTCGTCGCCACGGTCAGGTAGAGCGTGAAGCTGCCGGAGCGGAACGGCGGCATCTCCAGGCGCACCGTGCGCTTGTCCTTCTGGCGGGCCTGCGTCGGCTTGCCCGCGACGCGGGCCAGCAGCGTGTAGCGGCGATCCGGGAACGCCTGCAAAATGCCGATGTTCTCGCCGAGCGCGAACAGATGCCCGTCCCGCCAGAGCGAGATTTCAAGGTAGCGTTCGGTGTTGCGGAGCGCCTGATCCTGATAGTGCAGGACGATCACGCCCGCCGTCGCCGCCGCAAAGAGGGTCGCCTGGCAGGAGCCGTGCGCGGATTCCGCCTGAAGCGTCAGGACGCCGGAGTAGAGGCTGAGGCGCTGCTCGAAGCGCGCGGGCGCTTCCAGGTGCGAGGGCGCGGTATGCAGGGAGAGCGCGCCTGCCGAGGGCTGCCGCCAGTTGGAGGCGGGGCCGAGCGAGCCGGTAAGCTGCCGGGTGGGAGAGTCGGCCCAGAGATCGTTCTTCTGCACCTGCATCCGCAGGTGGCCCGGACACCAGACCATCGCGCCGAGGTCGCCATCGCCCAGCGCCATCGCCTCCGCGCCCTCGCGCGGCGGCCGCAGATAGATCAGGTCGTGCTGTGCCAGGTAGCCCGCATGGTCTATGTTGAGCGCCGTGCCGTTGAAGGCGATGCCGGTCGGCGGCTGGACGGCGAAGCGACTCAGGCGGGACGTAGTAGAGGCCGAGGACGCCACAGTTCCTTTCTCCTCCGAATTCAGATGATCCCGCTGCATCCGGCGAGACCTTATTGCAGGCACGCCCCCAATCGGCGTATCCGGGGCATGACCGCTTCATTATCGGAGAGTTTCGCGGCAAAATCCACCGTCCGTCACGTCTGCGATTCGGCTGCGCGGCGTGAGCCGTCGCGCCCGTCTTCCGGCAGAAGAGGAAGGGATCGGCAGGATCAGCGAGAGGCGTTCGGCGGGGGAAGAGGGCGTGGGGCCGCGCCGGGGGAGCGCATGATCGCGCGAATATCGAGGGAACGGCGCAGCGGCAGGGAGATTTTGCTGCCCTCCTGCGTGGAGAGATAGGCGGCATGAACGATCTCCAGCGCGGCGCGGGCGTCTGCCCCGCGCGCCTGCGGCGCGCAGGCCGTGCGAATGCAGTCGGCAAAGTGAGAGAGCATCCGCCGGGCGCGCAGCCTCAACGCCTCGGCCTCATCCTGAGCGGGCGGGGAAGCCACTTCCTCCGGTGCAGGCAGGTTCCCGGCGGGCAGGCTCGGACGGTGCAGCGTCATCGCGGCGGTCGGCCCGAAGATCAACTCGACGTACCCTAGCGCGCCGCTGAGCTTGTAGCGTTCTTCGGACTGGGTCGAGCGCACGCGAGCGAGATGATGCACGGACTGGCCGCGCTCATGGGTGAGAATGACATTGGCGAGCGCCGGCGTCGGCCCGCGAGAGCGTCCGGCGGCGTCCTGCCGATGCAGGTCTATGTCGGCGCTGACCATCAGCGCATCGCCGAGCCACCATCGGCACAGGTCTGCGGTCTGGAAGAGCGCGCGCTGCAGGAGGGCGTTCCAGCCGCTATCCGCCGCGCCGTTGCGAGATTCCGCCTCGCTTGCGCCCCACGCGGGCAGAATCCGGTCACACCGGGCCTGGCGCAGCGTCCCCAGCGCGCCCGCCTCCGCGTACCGGGCGATCTGCCGGAAGGCGGCGTCGAAGCGGCCGGAGAGCGCGGGCATCAGCAGCACGCCGTTTTCGGCGGCGGCGCGGAGCAGCGCATCCGTCTCGGCGAGGCTATCGGCAAAGGGAAGTTCTACCAGCAGGGACCTACGCGCCTGCGCTGCCGCCATGACCTGCGCGCTGCGTTCGTGCGGCGACGAGGCGATCAGCACGGCTTCCAGCGCGGGGACGGCCTGAAGCATCGGCTCCAGGCTCTCGAACACGGGGGGACTGCCGCCCAGTTGTCTGGCCCAGGCGCGGGCCAGGCGCTTATCCGGGTCGGCCAGGGCTGCGACCTGCAGAGAAGCGAGTTGGGACAGCGCCTCCCCATAGCGCGTGCGGGCGAGAGCGCACCCGACGACGCCGATCCGTACAGGAGGAATCGGGGCGCTGGAAAAAGGCGAGGAGGCGAGCGGTAAGCCGCTCGCCTCGAATGGTGCGGACTGCATCGGTTGTTCCCCACACGACTTCCAGGAGGCGTGTGGCAGGGCCGCAGACAGGCGGATCAGGCGCGGGCCGGGGCCGGGGGCAGCGCGCCCAGGACGCGCGGGAACGCCGGCACCAGCAGATTCGGCGGCGTGGTCAGCCCGTAGGCCGACAGGCCGTAGTAGTAGACGACCTTGCGGCAGCAGGGGCAGGTAGACACGACCGGACCGTGCGGGAACCGGGGTGGCGGCGCGTCATGGACGCCGACAGTACAAAGTAAGGGCTGGCTGAGCCGGTTCAATATATGCATTGAGTACAACCTTTCTGCGACGACTCCCAAACTCTCTTCAATGGGCGGCTGCGGTTCATTTTCCCCGAGGCCCCGTTACTCAGATGCAACCTCTCTATCAATTGCACACTGCGTGCCAATTTTCCTTGCTAAAACGATTCTTTTTCGCGGCGAGTTCCCGCAGGAGCGCGCTGCAGTTCGGAACGAAGGCCCAAAGTGGAACTTCGGGCAGATTCAAGGGCGCCGCCTGCGTCCGCGCAGGCCCATCCCCACCATCGCCAGGCCGACGACAAGAGAGAGCGGCCCCGGTTCCGGCACGGTGGTGGCGTAGGGAATATAGCTGAACGAGACATCGCTGCCGGGCGGGAAACGGCTTGACAGGAGGGTAAAGGCCGGATAGAGCGCGTTCGGGTCGTTGATGGAACCCCACGGGAAAGCCGGGTTTTCGGTAAAGTCCACGCTCCAGAGATTGCGGTCTGTGGGGACGCCCAGCGTCCCCGGCCCCTCCGTCGAACCGATGCCGACGCCTCCGACAAGAGTCGGCCCGCTGATATTCCAGGTCGGGGTGAACTCCGGGCCGAACCCTTGCAGATCGTTCGTGCGCAGGAACGTATCCACGTCGAAGGCGGTGAGGTCGGCGGGCGCGTCGAACAGCAGCGTCAGCTTGTTGATATGCTGGACCGCCGGCAGGTTATTGATAAACAGCGCGCCGAAATAGGAGAAGTCCGGCCCGGTCCCCGGAATCGGCGGGCCGCCGGTATCCACCGGCCCGACGACATCTTCATGGACGCCGTCGCGGTTCAGATTGATGATCTCGGTGGTCGAGAAGACATTTGAATGCAGCACGCCGAGGTCAGACGGGTTGATGAGGAAGCTGAGCGCGGTATCCGGGTCTTTCGGGCGCGGCAGAAACGACAGGCTGGGCTGTGTGCCGGAGGTCGGCGAGGTCGGATAGCTGACCGAGGTCTGCCCGAAGGCCAGGCTGTGCAGGCTCAGCAGCGTCACGCCGAGAAAAGCCAGCCTCTGCGCGCAACGAGCGCCGGAGCCAGAGAACGTCTTACTGCATTGCTTGTGAGACTTCACGGGTGTCCTCCAGAGCAAAATAGGCCGCTTGAGATGACGTAGCTGTGGCTCCGCGCGGATCGTGAAAGCGGGGAACGCATAGTCCTGATCTTGCAAGTTTCGTGCCAACAAGCGGCAATTTCAAGAAAAATTCACAGGATTTTTAGAGGCCGGGGCGCAGGCGTCCAGCAGAGCGGTTTTTCGGCGGCCCACGCCCCGGCCAGACCGTGAATGCGTTGCGCGGCTGCGGCCTCCGGTCCGGCAAAATCGCTCGGCCCGGTAAAATTAACTGCATTTCCGCGCGAAAATGTGGCATTTATAGGTTGTAAGGCTTGACATCAGACGGCCCGATATGCTACTCTGATACGAGTTGGCAGAGAGACGGACAGATCTGCGCGAACTCTATCCGCGAGAACTGCGTTTCTAAGGTCAGTTCGTCTGCTCCAGCTGACACACTCCGAAGTCCACGCAGAACAGCGCGAGGACAGGGTCTTGACGCTCTTGTTCCGCACGGAAGCGGGCAGAAGTGAGAAGCAGGACACAGGGATACTCTTCTTACCCAAGCGCGTTTCTGCAATCCGTGAACTAGAGGAAAAGGACTCTACGCCTCTCTGCTGTTGCCAGCGCGGACGTCGGGCCAATCGAAGGCCGCTCGACCGTCGCGCTCTTTTTGCGCCCCGGTCGAACACGCCTTCCTCATCAACCCACTCTACGTTCACGGAGGAGAGAAATGCGAAAGGTACTGCCCTATCTGGGCGCCGCCCTTTCAACCCTCGCGATGGCGTGGTCTCGCCCGGCGGTGGCCCAGGAGCCTTTCAAAGACCTGGACCCCAACCACTGGGCGTACCAGGCCGTCAAGGATCTCCAGGAGAAGGGTATCGTCATCGGCTATCCGAACGGATACTTTGCCGGGAAACGCACCCTGACCCGCTACGAGTTCGCCGTCGCGATCCAGCGCCTGCTCAACAAGATCGGCACCGGCACGCAAGGTCCGCAGGGCGAGAAGGGCGAACCCGGCCCGGCTGGCCCGCAAGGCCCTCCCGGTGAGATACCCGCGGAACAGCTCGCGGAGATCCGCCGCCTGCTCGACGAGTTCAAAAACGAACTCGCCGCCCTCGGCACCGATGTGCGCGCGGCTCGCAGCCGCATTGATGCGCTGGCCGCCGATGTCGCCGACATCAAGAACCGACTGGACAAGATGATCCAGTTCACCGGCGACGCCTTCTTCGGCTTCCGCTCCGACCGCTCCCGCTCCGATTTCTTCGACTACAGCGGCGCGGCGCGCAGGGCCAACAACAGCCATTTCGACAACGTCAGCAGCCCGCACGATTTCCACCTGGGCATCAACGGCAAGCTGGCGGGCGGCGTCACCTTCACCGGCGACCTCGTCACGTCGAACTATCTCGACTATCGCCGGCCCGGCGGTGGCGCCGGCGCGAACGCGCTGGCGGGCGGCCCCAATGCCAACCCCAACGGCGCGCTGGCAGAGCAGACCACGCTCTATCAGGCGGCGCTCAACATTCCCATCGCGGGAATCGGCAGCAACACCGTGCTGACCCTCGGTCGCTACAAGAACCAGGTCACGCCGCTGACCTTCTGGCGCCCGGACTACGATGCCTACTTCGACGTACCCTGGTACGACGACGGCAACTATGTCCAGGACGGCTTCAAGATCACCAGCAAGTTCGGCAGCGCGACCACGAGCCTCTGGGCAGCCAGCCACAACAGCCCGGTCGGCAGCAGTAAAGGCACGCTGGATCAGCCGCTCTTCGGCTCGACCGGCACGGTCTTCGCGGGCAAGCCCGTCGGTATCGCCAGCATCGTCGGGGCGCAGGCCGCGACGCAGAGCGCGGGCCTGCATATCGGCATCCCGCTGTTCAAGCTGGGCGAACTGGGCTTCACCCTGATTGACCTGTCCTCCGGCGCAGGCCCGGTCTTCAACAACGCCGTCATCTACGGCGCCAATCTGAAGCTGAAAGACATCGGACGCTTCCGCATCTCGGCGGAAGGCGCGAAGAGCGTCACGCAGAAGGGCATTGACACCGCCGACGGCCAGCGCAACAACGACAATAACGCCTACGTGCTGAATGTCGGCTGGGGCAGCGGCCCGGTGGACGTCTCAGCAGGCTACCAGTACATTGATCCGCGCTTCAACGCTCCAGGCTACTGGAACAAGCTCGGCAACTGGTACAACCCGACCAACATTCGCGGGCCGTTCGTCCGCCTGGGATACGCTTTCTCGCCGTCCCTGCATGTCCATCTCGGTGGAGACTTCCTGGAGGGCGCGCGGAATCGTAACGCTACCGGAGGGGGCGGCATCGGGGATAACCTGCAGCGTGTCAACGCGGGTGTCAACTGGCGCGTCAATAAGACGTTCACCCTCAGCGGCGACTATGAGGGCGTGTTCTGGGATCTGTCCCCGGCGACCTCGGCTCACTCCACGAACGCCAAGCCGGTCGAGCAGTACATCACGCTCGGCGCGGGCGTGAACCTGACCGGAAACACCATCCTGAAGCTGGCCTACCAGATTATCAACTTCCAGGATGTCGGCGGCGGCTTCGACTCCCGGCCCAGCACGTCGAACGCGACCGTGTTCACCACGCAGGTGGCCGTCCACTTCTAAACGGTGGAAGGGAAAGGCTCTCCCGCAAGCCGAGAGCCTGCCCGCTTGGATCTCCCCGGTTCCGAAGTCTTCGGAACCGGGGATTTTTATCGCCCTCCGCACGGTTTTTGCTCCGCAAAGCCGCCGAAACGCCTTGCTTTGCCCGCAACATCCAGGCCGCGCGCAGCCGGCCGCTGCCCGGACGTTCGGGAACATTTCTGCCTGCTTCTCCGTCCTTCTAACGATATGTGTAGGCCGCCTGCGTGGGCAGCGCCGTACACACCCTTTGCTGCAAGCGCGGCCAGGACTGTCGCGCTTGCAGGCAGGCCAGGAGTGTCTGGGTCATAGGGAGTCCCTTGCCCTATGACCCAGGCATTGCAGGACGCCCCTGCCTCCGTGCCTTGCGCCGCTTCTCTGCCGAATCAATAGAGGCCGAATCGCTGCTGGCTCTGTTTTCTTGTCCTACCCTGTGTCTTTCTGCCTGCCTTATGCGTATAAGAGGTAGCGCCAACGCGCCTTGCGCGCCGAATGCAGGCCGAACGCCGGTCTTTCCTGATGGAATGAGACGACGATCTCTCCCTGCCCTATCCATGACGCTCTTCGACGACGCAAGGCGTGCCTTCTGCCGACCGCCGAGCGTTTTTATCCGAAGCAAGCGCACAAGAAGCAGGGATATGGCCTGAGAACCGCGAAACAAGAGTCCGAAACGTCAGAGGATAGCGATCTCACCGGTCTCCTCTATACAAATCCGAAACCGCGCAGACGATGGGACTTCGTGAGTTTGCAGTGGGATCAGGCAGCGCCTATTAGTCCATCCAGGTAGAAACTTTGCCTAGACGATGAGATTGAGAACGCTATTCGCCTCTCTCAAGCAGCATCCCAAACTTCTACCTTGAAAGACTACTATTCGACTGGGGCTATTAGTGAACTCTAGGAGAGGAAGAGGACTATGACATCCGGTACCACACCTTTGCGCGCGCTCATCTGCGAGGACGCTGGCGTGACCGTTATGCAGCTTCGCAAGGCTCTGGAACGGGCTGGCTATCAGGTGGTGGGGGAGGCTGTGGAGGGCCAGAAGGCCATCGAGATGGCCCAGCAGCTTAAGCCCGACCTGGTGCTGATGGACATCAATATGCCCGGGCCGATAGATGGGATCACGGCGACGCGGGAGATACTTCAGGATCAGGCGGTGCCGATCGTCATGCTGACGGCCTATAGCGACGATACCTATGTGGACGCCGCGCTGGACGCGGGCGCGTGCGGTTACCTGGTGAAGCCGATCACGAGCGAGCAACTGCTGCCGGCCCTGCGCCTGGCCTATACGCGCTTTCACACGCTGCAAACGGCCATCCAGGAGGCGACCGACCTGAAGGAAGCGCTGGAGGTCCGCAAACTGGTGGAGCGGGCGAAAGGCATCCTGATGGAGCGACGGCAACTGTCCGAGAGCGAGGCGTTCCACGCGATCCAGAAGATGAGCCGGGACAAGTGCCAGCCGATGAAGCAGACTGCGCTCGACATCATCAAGGCCAGCGAGATTCTGTAGACGGCGCGCTATCGAGGGGAAAGGGACGGGGCGACTCAAGAGGGTCGCCCCGTTCTATTGCGGCGGCTCTTCCGGGGAGCGGCTGTAGTCGCCGCTTTTGCCGCCGGACTTCTGTTCCAGGCGAATATCGGTGATGACCGCGCCCTTATCCACCGCCTTGACCATATCGTAGAGCGTGAGGGCGGCGATGGAGACGGCAGTCAGCGCCTCCATCTCCACGCCGGTCTTGCCCGTGACGGCGACTTCCGCCTCGATCTCGACGCCCGCCTCGGTCACGGTCAGATCGAGGGCGACGCGGGTGATGGGCAGCGGATGACAGAGGGGAATCAGGTCGCTCGTGCGCTTGGCGGCCAGGATGCCCGCCACCCGCGCCACGCCGAGCGCATCGCCCTTCGGCACGGCGTTATCGCGCAGCAGGCGCACCGTCTCCGCTGACAGGTTGATCTTCCCTCGCGCCACCGCGCGCCGTGCCGTCTCCGGCTTCTCGGAGACATCTACCATGTGCGCATGGCCCTGCGCATCCAGATGCGTCAATCGCCCCATGAACGTTCCTCTCTTCCCGTCCCTTTCCCCACAACCATCAGAACTCAGCACCGGGGCCGACGCAACACTGTTGACGCCACCACGCTGCCAGCACTGTCCAACTCGCAGACTGGCGCAGGTTCCTGCAACGGCAAAGCGCCCTGCTGATACCCTCAGCAGGGCCAAAAGGCGGCCCGGTTGCCAGGTAAGAAAACCTACTATACAGACTCAGACGATCTTTGGAGTGGTAGTGTACACTTCTTTCTGTAAGATTGGGCAGACCTGCTGAGAGCGCAAACGGCAGGTCATGGTGTATCCTTTCGGTTACCACACCAGAGAGGAAAACGCATCATGACCTACCCACTCGATTCTACACGACCCCAAGACCTTTTGGAAACCATCGCCGACAACGGCCTGGAATGCCTGCCCGACCTGTTCCGTGTGCGGGTCAATGCGGTCCTGCTCCTGGAGCGGCAGAAGCATCTGAACGCCGCGCCGCGTTATAGAAAAGGCTTGACACAACCCTCGCCTGTCAAGGCCGATTTACCGAGGACAAATGTGCGCCAGTCCTGTTTTGTTGAACTGCTATTCATTGCCGAAGGCGAGGGTCGAGAGCATCGCGGAGGGCGTCGCCGAGGAAGTTGAAGGCCATGACCGTCAGCGCCAACGCCAGGCTCGGAGCCAGCAGCAGCAGCGGATGCACGCGCATATAGGGCAGGGCGTCGTTGATCATGCGGCCCCAACTCGGAAACGGCGGCGGCACGCCGATGCCGAGGAACGAGAGCGTCGCCTCCGCCAGAATGACCCCGGCGACATCCTGGGTCACCTGCACGATGATGGGGCCGAGCAGGTTGGGCAGCAGGTGGCGGGTGAGGATGTGGCGGTCGCGCACGCCGATGGCCCGCGCCGCCTCGATGAACTCCTTGTCGCGCAGCGCCAACGCCTGCCCGCGCACCAGCCGCGCGATCCCCGGCCAGCCCACGATGCCGAGCGCGAAAAAGAGGGTCAGCAGATTCGTCGAGAGGGCCGTCGCCTGGTTGCCGGAGAGCAGGATAGCGCGCAACAGAATCGCCAGCAACAGATCGGGAAAGGCGAACATCACGTCCGTCACCCGCATCAACGCCAGGTCAATCTTGCCACCGTAGTAGCCCGCGACCAGCCCTAGCGTCACGCCGATGACCGCCTCGATGACCACCACGACGACTGCCACCGCCAGCGAGATACGCGCGCCGTAGAGCAGGCGGCTGAACACGTCCTGTCCCAGATTGTCCCTGCCGAGCAGATGGCGCGCGTCGGGCGGAGAGGGGAGGGAGCCGGTGCGCGTATCCATCGCGTCATAGGCATAAGGCGCGAGATAGGAAGCGAAGAGCGCGGCGAACAGCGCCAGCAGGATATAGACCCCGCAGGCGACCGCGACCGGGTTGCGACGCAGGCGCCGCCACGCCTCCCTGCCGGGACTGGCCGAGATCGTCGGGCGAGCGGAGACATCCTGGTTCTCTGCAAGGGCGGGCCGGCTCATGCACGCTCCTCCTGGGAACGCACGCGCGGGTCTATGACGCCGTAGAGAATATCCACGCCGAGGTTGACCAGGATGAAGATGATAGCGACGAGCAGCGTCATGCCCTGAATCACGGGATAGTCCCGCTTGGTGATGGAGTTGATGGATTCGTAGCCGATGCCGGGAACCTGAAAGATGGTCTCCACGACGAACGAGCCGGTCAGCAGCGCGCCGAAGTTGGTTCCCAGCACGGTCAGGACGGGCAGGAAGGCGTTTTTGAGCGCGTGCCGCCAGACGGCCCGTCCGCGCGAGAGTCCTTTGGCGATGGCCGTGCGCAGATAGTCCTGCCGCAGCACATCGAGCAGGGAGGAGCGCATGAACCGGGCCAGCAGCGCGGCGGAGCGCGCGCCGAGCGTGACGGTCGGGAGGAGGGTATGAACCGGCGTGTCCCACCCACTGACCGGCAGCCAGCCCAGGCGGAGGGCGAACAGCAGCACCAGCAGCGGCCCCAACACGATGCTCGGCACGGAGACCAGCGCGACCACGACGGCCATCGCCGCGCGGTCGAACCAGGAGTTGTGATAGAGCGCGGCCAGCGCCCCGACCGGCAGCCCGACAAGCATCGCGAACAGCAGCGCCGTCATCGCCAACTGCGCCGTCACCGGAAAATCGCGCCCGATCATCTCCGAGACGGACTGGCTGCGCGAGAATGACCGCCCGAAGTCCCCGTGCGCCACGATGTTCCAGACGTAGTCGGCGTACTGCACCAGCCAGGGCTTATCCAGCCCGTACTCATGGTTCAGGCGCGCGACGGCTTCCGGCGTGGCCTTCTCGCCCAGCAGTATCTCGACTGGGCTGGCGGGGGCCAGCCGCGCGACGATAAATACCAGGAACGAGATCGCGATCAGCGTGGGAACCGCCAGCGCCAGCCGTTTGAGGAGGAAGGTCAGCATAGAGGCATTATACCGCCAAGCACTTTGCCACCGATGTAGCCGGGCATTGAAATACCCGTCTGGGAGGCGCTGCGCGCCGAGCGTCCTGGCGGACGCATCCATTGTGAAAGCCCGTCCCTTCGTATGCAGCAGAGTGCGATACGAAGGAGCAGGCTGGTACTATGCATCCCGTCCGCAGGACGGTTAGCCGCAGGCTTACCAGACGGGTATTTCAATGCCCGGTCAGAGGATTACGGACTCACCGTCGTGGTGATGTGCGGCAGGTGGCCGAATAAGCTATCGCGGATGTTGCCGACGCGCGGCTTGATGAGTTCCAGCGCCTTCGGGAAGTAGGTCGGGACCCAGGGCGCATCGTCCACCGCGATCTGCTCCGCCTGCTGATAGAGCGCCTCCCGCTTCTTCGGATCCTGCTCCACGTCCGCCTGATCGCAGAGCCGGTCGAACTCCGGGTTGCTGTAGCCGACGCCGTTCTCCGGGTGATCCTCCTTGCCGCCGACCTTCCTGCTCGTATGCAGCAGGACGGAGAGGAAGTTCTGCGGGTCGAGATAGTCGGCAGCCCAGCGGAGATGCGCCAGAGGCAGCGTCTTGTTGTCGCGCTCTTTGAGGAACTGGCCCCACTCCATCGGGCGCAACTGGATGTCGAGGCCGAGGTTCGTCTTTAGCTGGCTGGCGATGATCTGAGAGGCGTCTGCGACCTGCGGCTGATCCTGCCGGAAGGTGAGCGTGAGCGCCGGAAAGCCTTTGCCGCCGGGATAGCCCGCCTTCGCCAGCAGTTGCCTGGCCTGGGCCGGATCGAACGGCAGCGGCTTGACCTTCGAGGTGTAGTTGCCCATGCCCGGCGGCACGATGCCGTTGGCGACCTCCGCCTCTCCTTTGAAGGCGACCCGGACGATCTCGTTCTTGTCTATCGCCATCGCGAACGCCCGCCGCACATCCCGATTGCCGAAGGGAGAGCCGGGCGCGGCGGAGTTCAGCCCGACATACCAGGTCTCAGCGCGCGGGAACGCCTTGAGTTCGTTCTTGAGCGTGGCATCCTGGTTGATTCGATCCAGGTCGCGCGGGGAGACATCTACGATATCGAGTTCGCCCGCCTCGTACTTGTTCAGGCGCGTCGTCGCATCCTTGATAATGGGCCGCGCGATGCCATCGAGTTTGGGCCGGCCGTTGTGATAGTCCGGGTTGGCCGCCAGCGTCACCTGATAGCCCTGCCGGAACTCCGTCAGCTTGAACGGCCCGGTTCCGATGGCCGAGGTCTCGTCTACCCGTCCGCCGCTCTTCGCGATGGCCTCCTTGCAGACCACGTAGCCGGTCGGGTAGGTCAGCTTGCCGAGCCAGTAGGATTTAGGCGCGTCTATGGTGATCTGCAAGGTGTAGGGATCGAGGACTTTGACGCCGGAGATCTCCTTGACGCCGGGCTTGCCGTTGATCAGGTCGTTCGCGCCCACGATGTCGTTGAGGTAGCTGGAGACGGTCTGCGACTTCGTTTCCGGGTTGCAGGCTCGTTCCAGGCTGTACTTGAAATCGTCTGCATGGACCTCGCGCCCGTTATGGAACTTGACCCCGTGCTTGAGATGGAACGTGTAGACGGTTCCGCCGCCCGTCACGTCCCACTTCGCCGCGATGTTCGGCACGATCTGGTTATGCTCGTCCCAGGCGACCAGCCCCTCGAAGATGGATTGCAGCAGGTCAATCGTCGTGCCGTCCTGCACGGTCGCCGGGTCGAGCGTGGTCGGCTCGGTGGTCAGGGCGTAGCGCAGCGTATTGGCGGCAGCCGAGGGGGAGGCCGCGCCTCCGTTCCCCCCGTTCTCGCCGACTTTGCGCCCGGTGGTGCAGCCGGGCAGCAGGCCGAACAGTAATAACAGCAGTCCGATGGTGAGGCGAGTGCGTTCCGTCAAGACAGTGCGACTCCTTTCCAGGCTTCCAGCCGCATTCGGCTGAAGCTCAACCGATACCATTTAGACACAGGCGAGGAATCTCCTGCTCTTGACAACGCCGCGCCTCATCGGGTACGCTTTGTCGTCAAAGTTGACCGAGGGTCAGTTTTTTGGGGGGAGGGTCGTGTGAGTCGCAAAGCATCCGCTCCGTCGCGGGCAGGCTCCTCCGAGGAACGTTCGGCAGCGCCGCCGTCGTCGCGTCGGGAACGCCGCCGAACTGAAACGCGGGAGCGCCTGTTCGAGGCGGCGCTGAATCTCTTCTCCGAGCGCGATTTCGATTCCGTCACGGTGGAGATGATCACCGAAGCCGCCGAGGTAGGCAAGGGAACTTTTTTCAACTATTTCGACAGCAAAGAGGCCATCGTCGCCTATCTTTTCGAGCTGCAGTTGCGCCGGTTCACCGAGCCGCTACAAGCGATGTTGACCGCCCTGCAGGACGCGCAGGAGCCGCCCGTCCCTTCCATCTGGGAGCGTGTCATGGCGATAGGGCATCAGACGGCCGAACAGGACAAGCGGAGCAAGAGCCTGATGCGGACGCTGCTGGCGCTCTCGCTGACGAATCCGGCGGTCCGCGCTGCCAGCCTGGGCGTCAAAGAGAGCGCCATCGCCATCATCACGGAACTGGTGCGGCTTCAGCAGAGACATCGGGAACTGCGCGACGATCTGCCCGCGGAGAGCCTGGCCTATGCTCTGGTGCATACTCACTTTCAGGTTCTCTACACCTGGGCGCAGTCGGAGACCGACGACGACCTGACCGCCGCCTCAGAACGTGCCTACATGCTGCTGTACGAGGGACTGCGCCGCGCGGAAAATTAGCGGGCAAAAAGCGGCACGAACGCAACCGGCAAGGTTCTCGCTGCGTAGATAAATATTGAGAAAGCCGATTTGTAGGAAAAAACATACTTTTCACACATGGCAGCACAGCGGTTCGTCTGCTGGCGGCGAGACGAGCGGCCCTGTGTCAGAAAGGCAAGCAGTTCCCGTACTATGGCGAGCAAGAGCGACAAGCCCGATATCGAAGAGTGCTTTTACGGCGCAGCCACCGTCGGCGAGCGCGGCCAGATCGTCATCCCGGCAGAAGCCCGCAAGGAGATCGGCATCCAGCCGGGCGACAAGCTGCTGATCTGGAAGCATCCTTCCGGCGAGGGACTGTTGCTGTTCAAGATTGATACCCTGCGCGACTTCATGAGCCGGATGCAGGCGACCCTGGAGCGCGCCGAACAACACCCTGGAGAATAATAAACCCAGTGGAGAGCGAAGACGTGATGTTACGAGACCTGGCCCCCTTGATCCGCCGGAACGCGCCCCGAAGCGCGTTCCGGCAGAAGAAGCAACCTCACACGATACTGGCGGCGCTGGCGCTGAGCCTCGCGGCCGCGCCATGCGCCGCGCAGACGCAGAATCCGCCGCCGGGAGGCGTGGCGAACCTGCCGCAGACCCCGCCGCCGACGGGACTGCAAGCGCCGGTTCCCGCGCCCGCCGCGCCGATCCCGAAGCCCGAAAAGCCGCTGCAGGTCTCGCCGACCCTCAACCAGTTGGGCGGGCGCGTGCAGGCGCAGCCCTTGACATTGAACGATGCCGTCGCCATCGCGCTGGCGACCAATAAATCGCTGGCGCTGGCCGAAGAGAGCCTGCTGCGCGCGCAGGGCCGCACCTCGGAAACGCGCGCCGCCTTCAACCCCACGCTCGGCGCGAACCTGACCTATACGCGCCTGGACGAGGGACAGTCAGTCAATATCAACGGTCTGCGCATACCCCTGGTCAATGCGGATCAGCGGCAGATCGGCGTGCAGGCCACCCTGCCGCTCGACATCTCCGGCCTGCTGCGCGCCGCCACCCAGCAGGCGCAGTTCCAGGAGATCGCCGCGCGCCTGGACATCAACCGCACGCGCAATCAGGTTGTGTTGGATGTGAAGACGGCCTTCTACAACGTGCTGCGCAATCAGGCGCTGGTCAATGTGGCGACCGAGTCGCTGCAAAACGCGCTCGACCGCCTGCGCGATGCGGAGGTCAAGTTTCGCGCCGGGACGGTCGCCCGCTTCGACGTGATCCGCGCGCAGACCGATGTCGCCAATGCGCAGCAGCAGCTTATCACGGCGCGCAACAACGTCAGCCTGGCGATCGCCAGCCTGAACAACACCATCGGCATAGACATCAATACGCCGCTGCAAGTATCGGACGCCGCCGCTGTCGAGACGCCGCCCGATGTCGCGCCGCCCTCCGTGCCGCCGATCACGCCCGGCGGGCCGGTCCCGAACCCCGGCGCGGCCCCGCCGCCCCCGGAGCAGAACCCGGCGCCGAATCCCGCGCCCCCGGCAGCCGCGCCACCGGAACAGAATCCCGGCAGCGCCCTGATGCCCACC
>Ga0070741_10011642_pt1 | contig 16164 bp, 21 predicted proteins | sample Coa_R1_4_FD_66440 | JGI IMG/M metagenome (GOLD analysis project Ga0070741, IMG submission 66440) | Surface soil microbial communities from Centralia Pennsylvania, which are recovering from an underground coalmine fire - Coalmine... | ecosystem: Environmental > Terrestrial > Soil > Unclassified ...
CCCATACCTTGATTCCCTGGAATGTTCCGACTTGCTGCCGCTTTTCCTTGAATTTCGCGTCAATTGGGCCTTCTACCTTGTCATAGCTGGTGCCGGTGCCGGTAAGGGAGATAGTGGTTGCTCCGCTGCCGCCAGCTGCTGGTGCTGCAGGTGCGGGCATCGCCGGTGCTTGCGCTGGCTTGGGAGCAGCTGATGCTCCTGCCGGAGGCATGGCTGTCGCGCTGCGCGCTTTCGGGTTCTTTGCCAGTGGCGTCAGCTCGTTCAGCTTATTCAGAGCCGCTTCCATAGTCAGCTTTTCAGCCTTTTGCCAGTGGGCAAGCAGCTTATCACCTATCTTGGTATTCCGTATAATAGTGTCAATGACCATCTTGGCGTTCTGGTCTGCCTTTTGGCGGTAGTTCCTGATCCAGTAATTGTCGCCGAAATATTCCAGCTGCCTTATCTGGTAGATGAGATCGACCACTTCGCCTGTCACGATCTCGACAGTGATGTTCAGATCTGCAGACAGCTCTTCGCCCGTCACCGGGTCTTCGCCCTTTTCCGACCACTTGTAGGTGACATAGATCCTGTCGGCGTGGGTGTCCATCTTGAAGCCAGAGCTCTTCAGGTCGTTCATGATGCTTGAAATGTCAGACTTTTCCGTGATCTCGATCGGGATTCTGTACAGGCCGAGCTTGTTACCGTGCAAGGGATAAACGCCCCTCTTGGCCACCTCTGACAACATCGTCCAGACTCTATCCTTCAGTAAGGCAGACATGTCCTGAAATACCTAAATTTTACATCTCCTAAAAGGATTTCGCTTACTAATCGTCTGGGCAGGTCATTTCCCTTATCGCCTTGTACCTTGACTCCATTTCCTCAGCTATCTTGACCACTTGCTCTAGCGTGTACTTTGGCTGCGGAAAGTACCACCTGATGCCGACCTTGTGGCCGATGCCGTCCATGTCGTGTATCATGCCCTGGTCCGCTTCGACTCCGTATTTGTCGTCAAGGGCATGCTCGCGCACTTCAAGGCCGCGCTTTGTCTTGTCTTCAAGGACAAGGTTCGGGCTGATGTCGTAGATAAAGTAGAACTGGCCCTTCTTGACAAGGTTACCCTGCTGCATCAAAATAAAGAGAAAGGGGACGACTTATTTCTCTATCGGATTTCCTATCATGTTGCCCCATTCTGTCCACGAGCCGTCATAGTTTCGCACCGATGGGTAGCCAAGCAGGTATTTGAGCACGAACCAGCTGTGAGACGAGCGCTCGCCTATCCTGCAGTAGGCTATTACATGCTTGTCCGGAGTCACGCCCTTGCCTTCGTATAGCGTCTTCAGCTCTTCCACACTCTTGAAGGTGCCGTCCGCGTCCTTCACTGCCTGTGCCCAAGGGATATTTTTGGCTCCCGGTATGTGTCCTCCGCGCTGTGCATGCTCCATTGGGTACTCTGGAGGAGCGGTGATTTCGCCCGTGAACTCTTTTGGAGATCGCACGTCAACCAGCACAGTCTGCTCTGCTCTTTCAATTGCCCTTCTGACGTCTGGCATGTACGCGCGCACGCCTTCATTAGCAGGGCTTGCAACATATTTTGTTGATTGCGCTACTGGCTCGTCCTTTTTGTATTCTCTCTTTTCCAGCTCCCACTTTTTCCTGCCGCCGTTCATTATCTTGATGTTCTTGTGGCCATAGTATTGGAACACCCAGAACGCAAAGGCGGCAAACCAGTTGTTAAAGTCGCCATACAGTACCAGCTCTGTGTCAGCAGTAGCGCCCACCCTGCTCATCAAGGCCTCGAACTGCTGCTTGCTGATGATGTCGCGCCTGACGGGATCGTTGATGTCCTTTTTCCACCAGACAAGGTGTGCCCCCGGGACATGCCCCTGCCTGTACGCGTTTTCAGGGTCGTAGTCAACCTCTAGAATCCTGATGCTATTGTTGTTCAAATTGCTTGCAACCCAGTCTGTTTCGCATAGAACTTCTGGATGAGAATAGTTAGCCATGAGTCCCAACTACCTCAAGCTTGTACTTAAGAGCTTTGCCAAGCCCAAAGGCATTTAAGAACTGGCTTGCTGCTATAGCGATGCGGTCAGATGGCACCCAAGATCAGGAGCGCGGCCATAATTACAAAGATAGGCAGCAGCGAAGCAGAGGCTGCGGCAAGTAGGGTCGCCAGGCTGCTCAACGCAAGCAGGGTCAAGGTGTACAGCGTTTTTCCGCTCAAGGTTGACGGCACTGTTGCTGCAAAGCAAGAGGAATTGCAAGGCAAGATCGACATCGTGTTTGCGATCGGCGGCGACGGGACGACATTGCGCGCCTTTCGAACGATCCCGGGTAAGGCTCCGCTCTTTAGCATAAACAGTGGCGGCCACCGAGGAATTTTGTCAGAAGCTGACGCTGACGCAATAGACGAGTCGATCAGCGCGATACTTGCAGGCAACTATTTCTACGACTCTCGCACCAGAATTCAGGCTTCTTCCGGCAAGACAACCTTTCCGGCAGCTCTAAATGACATCTTGATTACAAGAGTGAGCCTTACAAGGACGCCGCTTGTGTCAATCAGGCTGATGGGCGACGAGATAATGCAGAGGATGGACGGCATCGTCATTTCAACTCCTACGGGCTCGACAGGCCACTCGTTTTCTATTGGCGGGCCGGTGCTGCACGAAGGCATGAACTGCCTGATCCTCAGCCCGATTGCTTCTGTCAACAGGATGCCCCAGCTCGTAATCCCGGTGGAGGAAATCACTATACAGAGCACTTACGAGTCACACCTGATAATCGACGGGCAGGAAACATTCAGTGTTGCAGCTGACCAGCCGATCAAGATCTCCAAGTACGCGGACGACGCGACATTTTTGCGGCTCCAGAAAAAAGGCATGAGGCAGTTGGCAAAACTTGGATTTTCTAAACTCGGATTCTAGCTACATCCTTGACGCAGGGGCATTTTACGCAGGAATACCTTTCTTGTCATCGGGCAGCCATTTCACAACAGAAGCAGTCTTTAGCGAAGTACGGCACATAAAGAGATCGCACGCCGCGATTGAAGCGCTGATCGATTCTGGCAACCTCAGGATTGTCGAGCCTGATCAGAAGGACATCGACGAAGTGGTTGCCATTGCAAGAAAGACTGGCGACTCGGCCAAGCTGTCAGAGGCTGACATTTCCATACTTGCGCTTGCACTTTCGCTAAAAACAACATTAGTGACTGACGACTATGCGGTTGCAAACGTCGCCACTGTCATGAAAATCCCAATCAGGTCGACATCGGCCAAAGGCATAAAGGAAGTAAGAAAATGGATAACCTATTGCAGCGCATGCAGCAGGACTTTTGGCCCCGATGCAAAAGAGTGTCCACTCTGTGGCAATAAATTGAGTCGCAAGTACAAAAAGAAGACTGTCTGAGTTTACTATCAACCGTGACTGTCATTTCAGACTATGTGTCTCATCATGCTCAAAGAGAGTCTTTTGCGTCACCTGCTTGATGCTGTCAGTGGAATCAAGTATCCTGCGGACGCGTTCTGCCCTTGCGAGCCCAAAGCCCGGTATAGTTGCAAGCTCTGCTGCAGACGCGTTAAGCGCCCTCTTGGGCGTCTTGAATTTTTCAAGCATCCTTACAGCAAGTTTTTCGCCAACGCCGGGCACCGACGACAGGACTGATAATTGCTGTATGTAGACGGGGTTCTCCTTCTTGATCTTTCTCAAGAGGGGGCCGGTGGCCTTGCCTTCCCGCAGGCTCTTGTTTACAAGCGTGACCAAGAATTGTGCAGTCTGGTCCGCGGAAGGCGTGTGTATTATTGGGATTCGAAACTCGGTGGCGACTGTCGCAAGCGCGTCGTAGGCAAGCGGCATGCGCTCTGCAAGTCGCTTCAAGTCCTTGTCTTCCATGTCTTCCGGGATTTCCGCGAGCTCGGCAATGTTGCCCTGCACAACCAGCAGTGGCTTTTGATAATGTTTGACAAGATCGGAACACTGGACAAAGAGCCGGCCGTCATAGGTCGAGCTCACCAGGTCGCGGACAGTCTTGCGCTCGACCGCAGTTTCAGGCGAAACGACATAGTCGCCTACCTGCAGCTGTGCAAAGTCAATGGTTGCGCCTGCCTTTTTCAACAGCTCCGGTATGCCGCTGTTTTTTTCACGTTCGTCAACGACTATCCTTATGGCAGGCACGACAAAATAGGTGGCTCGCCCACCCTATAATTTCTTATTCAGCTCGTGGCTTTGGACCTGCGCCAGCTGGCGCACTGCCTGGTGGCGCACCACCACTTTGCATACCGCGTATCATTTCGTTTATCTTGGTTTCAACTTCCTTCAGGTTTTCCTTTACTCTAGTTTCCTGCTTGCCGAGAACCATGACCCGCGTGTTTGACAGCTCTTTCTTTTCTTCCAGTTCCTTGATGACCTCGTCCTTCTTTGCCTTGACAAGCACCGAGCCGGCGCTCTTGTACACCGCGTCGTCGGCTCCGGCCTTTTTCAGCTCTTCAAGTGCCCTGTCTGTTTCTACCGTTTCAACCTCCAGCTGCTGCTTTTGCATCATGATTGCCTGCAAGTTCTGCTGGAGCTGCTGTAAGCGTGATACCTGTTCCCTAAGCCAGGGCGGAAGTTCCTGTTCACTCATAAACGCGGTTATTCAGATCAGCAGCATATAAAATCATAGCGTTATCGGGTACTGCCAAATTTTTGGCAGTTCTTAATATTATCAAAAGCCAGTTGTTGTAAACGACTCAGTAACAGTCATTACTAAAGGCTAACGTTCTGAATAATCGTTATCCATGTTTTCGCGATTTAGGTAATGCACCTGTACGAAGCATCAGCCAGCCGCAAGTAAGAATTGATGCTTGCGCGAAGCGACGCAATGTCGTCTGTTTCTATCTTGAAAATAACGTCAGAATTTTGTAGAGAAATAGTTGCCCTGCCTTCGTCTTTTGGCAGGCGTGGAAGATCCGGGGCAAGCGCGGACCTTATTGAATCTGCAGCGCGCTTTTCTTTTGGCGATAACCTGACCTTAGCTTTGCAGCTTTTCAGTGTCAATGTCATATGCCCCCGACGCGACCTTGAACTCGCACTTGGGACAGAGCCATATGCCGGACGCGACCCTGCCAAACCTCAGCGAGCCGCAGGACGGGCACCTACGCTTTTTGTGAAGCGTGCGGTGAACCTTACCGTAGCGTTTGCGCACCGTAGCACCAAACTTGATCCCAAGGCCCTTCAGGGTTGTCGAGCCTTTTCTTTTGCTGCCAGCGCCACTAACCATTCTTTCCAGTCAACTCCCTTAATTTTGCCCGTACTTCCTCTCCTTTAATTCTTGCTGTCTCCCCAGCCTTCTTTAGCTGGTCAATTGTAAACGAGCCGGCAAACCCTTTCTGGACTGCGCAAAAGCCTTCAGGAGTGGTGTCTATAGTTATCCTTGCGTCCATGCAGGCTTCTTCCTCCGCCGTCGGGTCTAGCAGCACAGAGTCGCCGATCCTTATCGCAGTTATGGATACAGGAATCGTTGTTATCGGCATGTCCTTTGTCTGGCCGGTGTCGACTACCTTGCCGTCCTGCATCTCAAATATTGGCAGTTTCGCGCTCAAGAGCGCGGCCACTGTGGCGTAGGATGTGGCATCAAACAGGTTGCCATCTGCGTTTAGCACGCTGCAGTCCACGAATATTGTGTACACGATTTTGCCCGGAACAAGAGCCAGCTGGTCAAGGTCGACCATCTCTGATTCCCGAACTCCCCTGTCAACAACCCTCGCAAGCTCGACCACCTCTTCGTCAGGGGGTCCCGGCTCGACGTGGGGTGATGCTGTAGGCAGCACCTCGGCAGTCACTATGAGCGCGCCCTTGTTCTCCAGACCCTCAAATGGCTCGCCTGTTTCCACCTTGATGCCTGCAATCACCTCCGAGTCGCCCAGTTTTACGCGTGCAGACCCATTGGCCTTCTTTATGACGTCGATCTCGATCTCTAGCGGCCTCTGCTCTCCAAAGTCCCTGCCGTCAAGCCTCTTGCCTCTTGAAAGGGCATCCCACATCTGCTGCTTGCGCAGGTGTTCCACGATTATTGGCGAGCGTTTTGAAGAACTCATTATTGCGCTTCCTCCTTCATTTCAGTTTCATTGCCAAAATACTTGTGCATCAGCGCCTGCTTTTGGACTTCATAGACCATCTTGCAGCCTGCTATCGCCTTGTCGATGCACTCGTTGAACTGTTCTGGCGACAGCCTGCCGTCCAGTTGTAGCAGAGTCACTTGGTCAAGGCGCGGAAGGTATGCAATAGGCATGTCTGCTCCACCTTCCTTGTCCTCCGTGTCGTTGATGTCAAGCACTATTTTTTCGTCGACCTTGCCTGCCGCGCATGCCGCTACCAAGTCGCGCATGTTGATTCCTGCGTCAGCAAGCGCCACCGAAGCGGCTGTGATGCCCGCACACCGGGAGCCGCCGTCAGACTGGAGCACTTCGACATAAACATCGATTGCCGCCCTCGGGTAGTCCTCGAGCATCAGCGCCGGCTCTAGTGCCTCGCGCATGACCTTTGAGATCTCTACTTCCCTCCTCGAGGGAGCAGGATTCTTACGTGTATCAGTAGAGAACGGCGACATGTGGTACCTGCACCGGAGCACGCATCTGTCAGGAAGCGCCATGTGTTTTGGGTGCACTTCCCGCGGCCCGTACACTGCAGCCAGTATCTTGTTCTTGCCAAATTCAATGAAAGCCGAGCCGTCGGCATTTTTCACGGTGCCGACAGTGATCTTTACTTCGCGGAGCTCGTCTATAGTCCGCCCGTCTGTCCTTTTTCCATTTTCATCTATCAAATTTCTTGTTTGAGTCATTTTTCTTCTTCAACCTCTAATTCTTCTTCCACCTCGTCTATGGTGGACTCTTCCGGTTTTGAAGCTCCGGAAACCGCGTCACGCGGCGCCTCCTGCTGTTGCGGAGGAGTGTCCGGTATTCCAAGGAGCACCTTGATTCGCTGCGTCAGGTTTGCAGTGTGAGCTTCCTCTTCAACCATTCTGATTGCCCTCACTGCCAGTTTTATTCCTTCTGGAGTTCTTCCTGTGACAACCACGACGCCGTTCTGGCCTATAAGAACGCGAGTCTGTGTGGCCTGTTCGATCATCTGGATCATAGAGCCCCGCTTGCCTATCAGGCGTGGAACCCGCGTCGCAGATATCTTTAATGCCTCACCGCGTGGGATCTTGCCAAGGTCTCTGTCCTGAACGGTGAGCATCGGGTCACGCGTCCGGTCAAACGCCATTATCCTTGCGGTTATCATGTCGCCTATGGCAAAGTGCCTTCCCATGTCGTCCCTTGCCGGTGAAAAGTCGCGGCCAAATACGTCCTGCGCCGGCAGGTGTGCCGAAAAGCACGAGTTGATGTCCACCTCCCACGAAAGCGACGAATGGTCGACCACCTTGCCTATAACCAGATCGTTGACCCGCGGGATGTAAACGCCAGAAAGTGGTATGACTTTGACCCCGTCGCGGCCTGTCTCTGCAATCCCTATTCTTGTTGCAATGATAGAGTTGCCGGCCTTTATGACGTTCATCAGCGGCCTAAAATTCCCTTCGACTATCTTGTCGCCAGGGATCACGTACCTTCTTTTCACGTCGTGCATGTCTCAAGGGCTCACCACCGGGGCAAAGCGCCCTTTCGCAAATACATCATCATTTTTCATTTTTCTTTTTCTCCTTTTGTGCTGGTTAGTAACAGCTGACTTATATTTTAAGTGTAGATCTATCCTTCCTTCACTTGCGCAGAGCCCTTGGTAACAGAGCCAAGCCGGTCAAGGAACTGGCCCTTTATGCTGGCGTTCATTTCAAGGACAGCTCTAAGTGAGCCGTCTGAAAGCCATTCCTCGCCGTGGAGGTCGCCTGTCGCCTTGAGCACGCTGTACGACTGGGCCGCAAACTGGGGCGGGACGGTCACTGTAAGTTTCACGGTCTCGGACTTTAATGGCAGTATTTTCCTGAGCGAGTCGATTATGACCTTGGTCTGGTCTTCGGCCTTTTTGAACGGATCTATCGGAACGCGGGCATCGTCCATCGCAGCTTCAATCCTCATGACAGGGTGGGGCAGGTGAGTTTTCGGGTCTACAAAGCTTCGGTTGATAAACTGCACAATCTGCTTCCGCTTTTCTTCGACCATCTTCCTTCGCTGATCGGTTGTCAGGTTGAGCTCGCCCCTTGAAATTATCTGCTTTGCAATCTCGGTCGCGTCGGTAGTCTTGAAATGCTTTGTCATTTTCTCGCTCGATGCCCGGGAGCCCTTGTTTGCGTCAGAGTAGATCTCGTCTGACACAAGCACGCTTGAAATGTCTGCGCGCTTGCCAAGCTTGTATTCAAGGGCCGGGTCAGGCTTGACCAGCAGCTCAAACTTGTCCCCATCCAAGGTGAGACGGACGATTGTAAACTTGGTCTCGGTCATTTTTGTTGACCTGATCATTTCCGGAGTATATATGCATGTCAGGATACTCTGCAAAAATTTGCAACTTTCGGTAGATTTTTAAGGACGTTTTGGTGAGCTTTGCAAGTATTGGCTTCTCCATCCGTTGAAGTTGTCGAAAAATCCAACGAAAGGATTGTTGTCAGGTTTAACAATATTCCAAGGCAGTACGTCAACTCGCTCCGCAGGCTTGCGATAAGCGAAGTCCCCACTCTTGCCATAGATGATGTTGTCATTTTAGAGAATTCCTCTGTAATGCACGATGAAGCCGTCGCGCACAGGCTGGGGCTCATACCGCTCCGGACAGACCCGGGCAGGTTCGTCATGCCCCATGAATGCGACTGCAAGAGCACTCTTGGGTGCAGCAAGTGCAGGGTGCTACTAGTGCTGGACGCGGAGGCAAATGAAAAGACAAAGGTTGTGACGTCAGGCGAGATGGTATCGGAGGACGAATTGGTAAAGCCAGTCAGCAAAGACATCCCAATTATCGTGCTTGCGCCAAACCAGAAGCTAAAGTTTGAAGCCTATGCAAGGCTTGGGATCGGCAAGGATCATGCAAAGTGGCAGCCGACAGCGGCGGCAGTAGTCAAGGACGGTAAGGATGAAGACGAAATAATTCTTGTAATAGAGTCAAACGGCGCGCTGACGGCGGAAGAAATACTGGCCGCATCTGCCGAGAGGCTGGCGGCAAAGGTCAAGAACTTCAAGCAGATGGTATCCTCGCTCAAAGTTCCAAAGAATGCCTAGGTACATTTATTTGGGGATCTTTTGATACGAGTTGACATCACGTATGTTTGCCAATACAATGGTTGATAGCACTATCTGGACTCTCCGCCAGGCCTTCAAGAAGAACAAGGCCCCGATCTGGCGCGCCCTTGAAGAAGAGCTCGCAGGCCCAAGGGCGAACAGGCGCGAAATCAATGTTCGCAGACTGGCGGAAATTACCAAATCTGACGAAGTAGTTGTAATTCCGGGCAAGGTCCTTGGAACTGGTGACCTTGGACACAAGCTGACCGTTTGCGCTTTTTCAATATCTGAAAACGCCGCCAAAAAAGTAATCACTGCTGGCGGCAGAGTAGTTACGTTTGAAGACCTGATAAAAAAACATCCAGACGGAAAAGGGGTGCGCATAATTGGCTGATCAGAAGACAATGACAAAGCAGCAAAAGACAATAGTCGTCGACGCGACAAGCTGCATCGCAGGCAGGATGTGCTCGCACGTTGCAAAGCTGCTCTTGCAGGGCAACAGGGTGACAATCGTAAACGCAGAAAAGGCCATGCTGTCAGGCAACCGCTACAAGACAATTGAGCTGTACAAGGAGCACCTTGAAATCAATTCAGTCACGAACCCGATCCACGGCCCATTCCACCCAAGGAGACCGGACACGATGCTGTCCAAGATGGTGAGAGGAATGTTGCCAAAAAGAAAGTCGAGTGGCATCGAAGCATTCACTCGCCTGAGGGTATATATCGGGGTGCCTGAAGAAATGAAAGGCAGCAAGATGGAGTCGTTTGCTGACTCGAAGATCACAAAGCCAGAATCATACTATATTTCGATAGGCGAAGTCGCCAAGCAGATAGGGTGGAAGGTATGACAAACAAAGTAGACCTTTACCCCGGCCAGAGAAAGTCAAGTAGGGCCGTTGCCACCATCGCAAAGGGCTCGGGCAAGGTTAGGATAAACAATACGCCGGCAGAGCTGGTAGTTCCTGATGTAGCCAAAGAGCTCGTCATGACTCCAGTCACGCTGGTGGGCGAGCTGCGCAACAGGATCGACATTGACGTGCAGGTGCACGGCGGCGGCTTTATGGGACAGGCTTTTGCAAGTGCAGTGGCGATTTCTCGCGCTCTCACAGGGCAGGAAAAGGGCGGCAAAGACCCGAAGGAGCACCCGTTTACAAAGAGCGTGCGCGAAGAGATCAGGAAAAAGATAACTGAATACGACAGGCACTTGCTATCCGGCGACAGCAGGCAGACAGAGTCGAAAAAGTTCGGCGGTCCGGGCGCAAGGCGCAGAAAGCAGAAATCGTACCGTTAATTCCACAATTTATGATTCAGGCTATGCAGTGCCCACTGTATATGCTTGATCACAACGCGATGCATTGAAGCCGCTTTTGCAGCACATTAATCAAATGTATCCGCACGCCAGTTATCTGTTCTATTTCTGTTAAATGCCATACACTGCAGCTGCATTTTGATATTTGCTATGAAAGATCGTGCGGCTGACGTGTTCAAAGAACATGCAGACAAACAAGACTATTGGCTGAGCGAGCTTGAATCGCTTGGGATAGAACCCAAGAGGAAAAACGAGCTGAATGATAGAGAGGAACTTCAGGCCCTTGCCGAAAATATCAAGGAAGTGTATTACCAAGACTACAAGACCATCTACGGCGATAAAGTTGATGAATCAAGCTTTGATTACATTATCTAGTGACTTTGGATTTCTGCATAAATTCGCGCTTTACCGACCGATAGGCGGCCATTGAGGCCACTGTAAGCGTGCCTGCCAAAAGCGCAGCAGGAATTGAAAGGAACGCAGAATACTGGTAAAGCATGATGTCAATAGTTGCAGCAGCTATTATGCATCCGCTTTCTGCGGAAATAAGCACTATAAGGCTTGCCTTGATGATCCGCTTGGCATTGGATTTTCTGTGAAGCTTTGTCATCATGGACAGGCCGGATGCAAAGTTTACAAAAGTCTGCTTGATGCCTGCCGCATATCCTGTCGAGCCATTACCGTGCTCCATGTCTCCACACCCACACACGATCTCGTCCTCATCGTGTGCGTTGGCACTCCTTCCAAGGATGCTTGCAAAGGTGGTAAAGCCGGCAAATGCATAGGCCATGATATAAGACATCGTTATCCCAAAAGAATTGAACCCGTAGTGCCACAATGCCAGGAATCCACCAATTTCAGCCGAAGCGACGCATAGCACCTCAATCCCGAAGGATGAAGGAAACAGCCTCTTTGTCTCTTTCAAAAAGAGGGCGGTGAATGAATTTCTCTTTCTGGCCTTTATCCCAATGATAGATGCCAGCGCTATACTGATCCCTACCATCGGTACCAATAATATCTGGGCGCGTGAAGTAGGTGGCGATATCTTGATCGACTCAAATGCGTGCTGGGCAGTAGCCAAATGCACGTCATAGTAGTTGACGGAGCTATCGTACTGGAACACATACGCCAAGTTGCCATAGACCGTAAGGACCTGCATCGTCCTTGCAGCGTCTTGCGGGTCGCCGTAGGTTATTACAAGCCTAACGGCGGGGTTTCCGTCAATGGTTATCTTGCTGGTCTCGTCAACTTTGGCATTATCTATGTTTCCGCTTATCCTCTCGATTGTGTATTTTACATATCCGTCAAGCGACATGCCAAAGGGCAGTTTTTCCACAGATATGCGCATTATGGCAGATGTGTCGTCTGCTGACTCAAAATCCACGACTTGCGTTTTCTTGCCTTCCGCCAGTATGTCCACAGCCGTGGGCTGGAGCTCCTTTAGCGGAATCAGGGGCAGGTGCCAAGGGGTAATGTCTGAATGAAGCCAAGGGTTGTCACCTTCAATAAACCAGTCAGAAGGCCGGTCCATCGTTATTCCAAAATAGGGATCAAAATATGATTCAAAATTCTGCTGCGCGCTGGCATGTCCAATCCCAGCTGCGACAGAGAAAGCCAGCATAATACCAACAATCAGTACAAGATAACGAATAATCACGGACCTGAAGGATAGCTCTGTTACCATCAGATAAGATCTATGTAACAGAATTCTGGATTATGCCTCCATGTAAACAGCTAATGAGAGCATGTTGTATGAATATTTTGATATTCTACACAACGGGCTTGGCAAACGTAACCCAAATTTAATACCAAATTCAATATTCTATATCCAATGCCAACTAGCGGCAGCTTAATCTCGCTAACAGGGTGGAATAATTTTCATCAGAAATATTCCTGCCCCTGCTCAAATTATTCCAAAGTTGGAATATTATTCCATGCTTGAGCGTGAAAAGTGGAATAGTTGCATTCCAATTATTCCATGCCGCGAGCAGGCGGCTATTCAAAGGATGGAATAATATTCCTAGATCATTCCAGCGCATGGAGGTACAAGCTAGACGTGTATGATACTAAACCTTGGCATCCTGCATCGTGTACACCTTGTATAGCTGGCCTGTCTGCCTGTCGGTGTACTTCCATTCGTCGAGGCTGAACTTTACTTCACGAAACTTTGACCTGATGCTTGGGTGCAGCATCTTGTGCACGTCTTCGCCTATCGATATCCTGTTTGGACCAGACAGCGAAGTTATCTTGGCGGCTATGCTCATGCAGTATCCGAGGATGTCTATCTGCGAGCTCTTGTCGTGTCCGTACTGCACGATTACGTTTTCGCCCTCATCCATCCCTATCTTGACATTCAGTTCTGGATAATCATATTGATTCAGTATAGGGTTGATGCCGTTTTTCACCACTGTCAGCATCGACCTTGCGCACTGCACCGCCCTGTCGCATGCAAGCAGGGCGTTGTAGCTTGCGGGAAAGAACGCGATTATGGCGTCGCCTACAAACTTGAGCACATAGCCTTCGTGGCTGTACACTACAGAGGACATCTCGTAGGTGAAGGCGCGGATTATCGTCACCAGCTTGTCAACAGGCAGGGTCATGCTCATGTTAGTCGATCCCACAAGGTCTGCGTACAATATCACAAGAGGAACCTTGCTGCTTACGTGGTTGAGTAGGTATTCCTGCCCCGGCCGTACAGACGTGTCGTACTGGAAGCGCCTCTTGAGCGCCTTCCAAAGCCGGTCCTGCGTCTGGGAGACGAGGGTTTCAGAATCCACGGTCTTTGTCTGCGGCATGCCAGATGGAGCATCCATCATCATCTTGAACAGGGTCTTGCTAGTATTTTCATCTGGCTGCTCATCTTTGCCCTCGTTCTCTTCCACTTTGGTCAAGTCCCTGGTTATGTACCTCACGTGTAGGATTTAAACGTCATTGAATATATTAAGCAGGGCAGCTTTCACAGGTGGCGGATGAGGACACCGTTCAAAGGCTCGGATTACTTTTGCACGCAGGCAAACGCTGCATTTGAAAAGGTGGAAAAAACATACCTTGAAGCCATTTCGCCACCCATTGCCATGCGAAAGGCAAATGCCATGCTTGGAGACGGCACGGTCGCAGAGGTTGACACTTTTGACCCCCAGAATGTGCAGGTGTTCTACCAAAAGCTGGCAAACGAGCTAAAGGGATGGACGTCTTCTGGCATCTCAAAGTCTGCTACGGAGGACCTGCACAGGATCTACTGCCAGTTTACAAAAGACGTCGGCAAGTACTACGTCTATGGCTACTTTGGCGTCCAATTTCATGCACTTCCGTATTACAGGGTAGATAGGCGCGTCATTGAAATACAGAAAGAGCTGGCGAAAATCGCAGACGATGCAACTCTTGTCTTCAATAACATGACCGGCGCGGCAAACAAGGCGGTGGAAGCCGAACTTGAGAAGAAGGGATACACTGGCATGGAGTTCCAGGAGCTCTTCAGCAAGATGTTTGACGACGAAAGGCTTGTCGAAGAGCTTGACAGAAAAGCGGCGGCCGTTGAAAGCCAGTTCCCTGAATTTGAAGCAATGGGCAAGAGAAAGAGTGAGCTGTTTGCAGAGCTGAACAACCTGCTCATCGAGCTTTACCAGACGTCGCCTGTGTCGATAGACTACAACAGGCTCATGCAGGGAGAAGAGGGAGTCACCACTTACTTTGACATTGAAGTGATAAAGAACAAGAAGACGAAAAAGAGGGAGGCATTTCTTGACACTCCGAAAATATCCAAACAGGATGCAGAAGCCGTTGCATCCGAACTTGAACAAATCGCAAAGGTTCTGCAAAAGTCCTTGCGCTAGCCTTTTGATTTTCCAAGTGCCTGAAAGGCAGCCATTGCAGCAATCGCAATAATCGAAGTTGCGATGCTGTATGTGGCTGCAGTTGCGATGCCGGAAGAATCAAGCAGAAACCCAAAGACAATGTTTGCCACAAAGAAAGAAAATCCGATTACCATGTTATAGAGCCCGTAGGCTGTTCCCCGCAGGTGGCCGGCGATGTATTTTGGCACCACTGCACGCTGCACAGTTTCGGCTATGCCGATATAGGCACCATAGACTGCCGCAACTACAAAAGCACCAACAGAGTTTGTGGCAAGAAGCATGAGGATCGTGCTTACAAGAAAGACCCCGTACGATACTGACAGCATCGTCTCTTTACCTATCTTGTCTGCCAAGATGCCCGCAGGAAATCCTATGAGCGTGTGCGCCCCGTTTATCACCGCATAGACCAGCACGACCATGTCAGCGGCCACTCCGAGGTCAGAAGACCGTACAAGGATGAATGAAAAGTTGAATGCGCCGACGCTGAATATGCCCATTATCGCAATGAGCACGACAAACTTCCTTTCTGCCAATACGCTCCTAATGTTGATGGATATTGACTTTCTGGCCTGCGCTGTTGGCGCGAATTTTTCTTTGACAAAAAAGAGCAGGACTACAACAGCGATTGCACCGGGTACAAGTGAAAGGTAAAAGACGCCGCTAAACCCGACAAGCGGAAATAGCATAAATGCTATCAGTGGCCCTGCTATTGCACCGGCCTGATCCATCGAGCGGTGTATACCAAAGGCGCGGGCAACCTTTGCCTCGTGTACTGATTCACTTATCAGCGCGTCCCTCGGGGCAGTCCTTATACCCTTGCCTACCCTGTCAGTCGACCGCACGGCAAATACGCCGCCCCAGCTCTCTGCAAGCCCAAAGAAAGGCTTGCTTGCAGCAGACAATGCATAGCCAATAAGCACAATGGACTTCCTCTTTTCTATCCTGTCAGAGACAGTCCCCGAAGCCATTCTGACAGTATAGCCCAGCATTTCTGCTGTCCCTTCAATGAGCCCAAGAAGGGTCTTTGAAGCGCCAAGTGGACCTGTCAGGAAAAGAGGCAGGAGCCCAAAAACCATCTCGGAAGAGATGTCGGTAAAGAGGCTTACAAAGCCAAGGGCGATTACGTTCCGATTTGCAGCCTCTTTCTTTTCCAACGCAATACGTGCTAGGTCATTCTATTTATTTAATTAATCTTCAATTCTTTGTTCATCCAAAAAAATGCGGGACGCTTTGCCGTTAATTTCCCATCTTCTCCATGCATTTCATCTCAAAAGACTTCATCAATTTTCTGCATTTTTCCAGCTTTTCTTCAACCCTTGCATATAGACCCCTTGTCGAGGGATACTTCTCTATCAGTCTAGTTTTCCACTTCTCGAGCTTGCGCAAGTCATTGCCAAGCTCCTCCATTTCATAGAATTCGAATTCTTGTTCCTTGAGCTCTTTTGAAATGTCCTCTACGAATTCATCGCACTCTTCCAGGAATTCTCTGATTTCATTTTCCATCTTGAGCTTGATGAGATCTTCGATTGCGCGCTTGTCTCCAGGGGAATAGGATTCAGCAGTGAATATCCATGCCTTGCCGCCTTTCTCCTCTATGAGATTGGCCAAGCCTTTGGCCTTCACCCTTGCCTCCTTCCCGTCAATCAAGGCAAAGACTGAGCGAATAATTGGGGTGACACCCAGCTCATTAACACGTCTCCACACAAGAACGCGGTCCTTTGCCTTCATTCCAGAAAGCTTTGCTACAACCAATAAAACCGCCATATTGTTCAACTTGTTGACTTTAGAGTAGCTCATATCGTTATCTGTGATCGCGTTAGTCAAAGTCAAACATATCACGCCAAGACCT
>Ga0070741_10011644_pt1 | contig 16163 bp, 14 predicted proteins | sample Coa_R1_4_FD_66440 | JGI IMG/M metagenome (GOLD analysis project Ga0070741, IMG submission 66440) | Surface soil microbial communities from Centralia Pennsylvania, which are recovering from an underground coalmine fire - Coalmine... | ecosystem: Environmental > Terrestrial > Soil > Unclassified ...
GCCCGCCTGGCCCGCCGCAATCCACGCGCACTCGTCGGAGTTCTCGGCGCCCGACGAGGCGTTCGTCCAGCCGCCGGCCGGGAACGTATCGGACATCATTTCGTGCCACTCATGACCGAGCGTCATGGTCCAGCCGTCGAGCGTGCCGGGGCTGTTGACGAAGCCCACGCCGCAGTTCTGGCCGACGTCCATGTTGTACGGCTGGTTGCTGAACGCGAGATCGCCGACCGACGAGGAAACCGCGCCGCCCGTCAGCGAGCTGTCGCCGTTCCAGTCGTGCCATGCGCAGTAGCCGTTGGTCGTGCTCTGGTAGTTGTCCGGGTTGTCGCCGTGCGCCGACATGATCACGTAGTACGCATAGCGGTTGGATGCCGGGGTGGTGTTGCCGAAGTGCTGCGCGGCCTTGATGGCTTCCTGCGCCAGCTTGGCGCCGCTCGCATTGATCGGGGTCGTGGCGCTCGTGTCTTCCCACACGCCGGCCAGGATGCCGCCGGACTGGTAGGGGACGAAGTTCCCCGCTGCCGTGCCGCTCGGGCAGCTCGTCGAACCCGAGCTGATGCCTTGGCACCACTGGGTCAGATCGGCCGACCAGAGCTCGCTGCCCGTGCCGATGCCCTTGAACATTTCTTGCGCGGCGCCCGCTGCGCCGTCCGGGTCGCCGGAGAACTTGGCGTCGCCGTTCGCGTCGGTGGTCTGCGTGCCCCAGCCGCTGCCGTAGAACACCAGGTACACCTTCACCTGCCCATTCATCACGCCGACGTTGCCTTGCGAGCTGCTCGAGGTGCCGCCGCCATACGCCAGCGTGTTCGAGCTCGTCGCGAGCGGACTCGGATGCGCGGCATCCCAGTCCTTCATGAGCTTGTGCACTTCGCGCGTCGGAATGACGCCGTGGCGGTACGGGTGGCCGGCCATCGGCGAGTACGGGTTGCCCGAAACGTTTTGCGGATTGCCATTGCCGCTGTCGGCGGCGTAAACGGTCGTGATTCCGGCACCGCAGGCGAGCAAGGTCGCGGCGGCCAGCGTAGTCCAGCGAAGACGAGTCCTGTAATAAGCGGTTGCAGTCATGAATTGCCCCTAGCGAGTTGAATAAGAAACCGCGGACGATCCGCGGAACCTGCGCTCCTTCGCTCCCCGTTGCTTCCCGGTGCCGTCGTGGATCTTTCCGTCGATCCGTCTGGCAGCCTTTTTCTGCGTACGGTTCGGCGTGCCCTCCGTTATATTCGGAGGTGCCACCGCTTTATGTCCGCCGGGGTGCTCCGGGCCCCCTTAAGCCCCGAAGCGGGCGGCAAGCTATCAGGACGCGGCGCCGCAGGTCAAGAAAAATTTGATGTAAATGCTTGATCTTCTTGGAAATTTCTCGCACAGCAACAATTTTGTCCGGACAACTTGTTTTGCCGCGATGTTCGCGAATAGCCATCCAGACGGCCAAAACTGCGCGTCCGACGAGCGGACTCTGCCGGCCGACAAGCGCACGCGACCGTGTCGGGGAACTCGGTATATTTGTGGATTGGGAGCCGCTCAGCGCCGGGACGGGCGCAGGCTCACGTCGTCGGCACGCGCCCGTAGCGGTCTTCGAGGCGCACGATGTCGTCCTCCCCGAAGTAATCCCCGCACTGCACCTCGATGAGGTGGATGTCCGTGTCGGTCGGGTTTTCGAGCCGGTGCAGCGTGCCCATCGGGATGTACGTCGACTCGTTGCGTCCGAGCAGGAATTCCTCGTCGCCGACGCGCACCTTCGCCGTGCCGTCGACCACGGTCCAATGCTCGCTGCGCCGGTGGTGCATCTGGAGGCTCAGGACCTGGCCCGGCTTGACGGTGAGGCGCTTGACCTTGCAATCGCTGCCGTCCTCGAGCACCGTGAAGCTGCCCCAGGGCCGGTGCACGGTCTGGTGGAAGCGCGCAGCCGCATGGCCCGCATCGCGCAGATGCTCGACGACCTGCTTGACCTGCTGCGCGCGTTCGCGGTCGGCGACGAGCACCGCGTCGCCCGTGTCGATGATGACGAGGTCCTTGACGCCGACCGCGGCGACGAGGCGCTTCTCGCCCTGCACGTAGAGGTTCTCGCTTTCGATGAGCACGGCCGAGCCGCGCACGCGGTTGCCGGCGGCATCGGGTTCGCTGCCGGCTTCGATCTCGCTCACGGCTTTCCACGAGCCGATGTCGCTCCAATCGAACGTTGCAGGCACGACCGCGCAATGCTCGGCGCGCTCCATGACGGCGTAGTCGATCGAAATGTCGGGCATGGCGAGGAACGCATCGCGCGCGAACTCGACCGGGCTTTCGGCGCTCGTCGCGCTCGCATAGCAAGCGCGCGCCGCAGCGAGCACGTCGGGGCAGGTCTTGGCGGCGGCCGCGAGCAGCGCGTCCGCGCGGAAGCAGAACATGCCGGAGTTCCATGCGTAATCGCCCGACGCGAGATAGTCGCGCGCCTTGGCGAGGTCGGGTTTCTCGACGAAGGCCGCGATCTCGCGTCCGCCGCTGCCCGCTATGGCCTCGCCCATGCGGATGTAGCCGAAGCCTGTCTCGGGTGCGAGCGGCGGAATGCCGAACGTGACGAGCCGGCCCTGCGCGGCGAGCTCGCTCGCACGGCCCACGTCGGCGACGAAGGCGTCGATGTCGCGGATCAGATGATCGGCCGGCAGCACGAGCAGCACGGCGTCCTCGCCGATGTGCTCGCTTGTATACAATGCCGCAAGCACGATGGCGGGCGCCGTATTGCGCCCAGCGGGCTCGAGCAGGAACGGCAGGCGGTCGAGATCCGCTCGCGGATGCTCGGCGTACGCGTCGCGGGTCAGGAAGTAGTAGTCGCGGCCGGTCACGGTCAGCACGCGGCCGCCGTCGGCCAGGCGCAGCGCGCGATCGAGCGTCTTGTAGAGCAGCGACTCGCCGTCCGCCATGCGCATGAACGGCTTCGGATAAGCGCTGCGCGACACCGGCCAGAGGCGGGTTCCGCTACCGCCCGAAAGGATCACTGGAATCAGCATCGGGACATCTCCATGTTCCCATTCTAGCGCGCTGCAGCGCTCGCCAACTCGGCGATCACGGCATCGAGGCCCTGCTGCCAGGGCGGCAAGCGCAAACCGAACGTGCTGCACAGCTTAGCAGTATTGAGCACCGAGTACGCCGGTCTGCGCGCCTTGGTCGGATAGTCGGAGGTCGCGATCGGTGCCACTTCCATTCGTTTATCGATCAGCCCGGCTGCGTGCGCGAAGGTGAAGATCGAGCGGGCGAATTCATGCCACGTGCACTCGCCAGCGGCGCTCAAATGGTACGTTCCGGTCAGCTCATGGCGCCGCTCCGCGGGGGCCGCCTGCCAGCGGGCGAGCGCCTGCGCCGTGACGTCGGCGATCAGGCGCGCGCTCGTCGGCGCGCCGCGCTGGTCGTCCACGACGCGGACCGCGTCTCGATCGCGCGCCAGCCGCAGCATGGTGCGCACGAAATTGTGGCCGCGCGAGGCGAACACCCAGGCCGTGCGCAGGATCACGTGTTCGCAACCCGATTCGTGCAAGGCGGCTTCGCCGGCGAGCTTGCTGCGGCCGTAGACACCGAGCGGCGCGGTCGCGTCGTCTTCGCGGTACGGGCGCGAGCCCTGGCCGTCGAAGACGTAGTCGGTCGAATAGTGGACGACGAGCGCTTCCGCGCGCTTGGCCCAGGCGCCGAGCACCGTCAGCGCATGATGGTTGATGCGTTCGGCGAGATTTTCCTCGTCCTCGGCGCGATCCACGGCGGTGTAGGCCGCTGCGTTCACGACGATGTCCGGCGCGAGCTCGGCGAGCGCGTTGCCGAGCGTCTCCGGCGCGGCGAGATCGACGCGCAGCGCGGGGACCGGCGAGTGCTTGCCCTCGCGCGTGGCGCAACGGAGCTCGCCGAGCGGCGCGAGCGAGCGGGCAAGCTCGAAGCCGACCTGGCCGTTCGCGCCGAGCAGCAGGATTTTCACCGCGTACCCGCGACGCTCGCCGAACGCCCGGCGCCGATGTTGCGATCGAGGAACGCGAGCAGCTTGGTATACATTTCCTCGACGTGCTTGGGATCGTAGAAGCCGTGGCCCTCGGTGCGTTCGTAAAGCCATTCGTGGGCGATATGGCGCTGCTCGAGCGCGTTGTGCAGGTTTTCGCCGTGCACGGGCGGCACGCGATTGTCGGCGCCGCCGACGATGAGCATGACGCTGGCTTTGAGCTTATCGAGATGCGCGATCGGCGAACGGTCGTACAGCTCGTCCGCGTTCTCGCCGAGCACGGTCTTCAGGAAATTCTCGCCGAACAGAGTTTGCTGTGTAGCGCCCCGAGAGTACATGAGGCGTAAATCGTATACGCCGGCATCGCCGATCGCACACTTGTAGAGATCCGGCTCCTTGACCGCGCCTTCGAGCGCCGCGTAGCCGCCGTAGCTGACGCCATAGATGCAGATGCGCTGCGAATCTGCGGTGCCCTGCGCGATGGCCCAGCGCGTCGCATCAGTGACGTCGTCCTGCATCTTGCCGCCCCATTCGCGGTATCCGGCGAGCTCGAATTCGCGGCCGTAGCCCCCCGAACCGCGAAAGTTGACCTGCAGCACCGTGTAGCCGCGACTAGCCAGGAGCTGCGCCGTAGGATCAAAAGTCCACGAGTCGCGTTGGAAGTAGGGACCGCCGTGAACGTAGACGACGAGCGGCTGCTGCTTCGCGGTCTCCTTGCCGAGCGGGTGCGTGAGATAGCCGTGCAGCGCGAGGCCGTCGCGGCTCTTGAGCTCGATCGGCTCGACCGAAGCCATTTGCGCCGGATGGATCCAGCTGCGCTTCTGGAAGATCGGGATGCTCTTCTTGGTCTCGGCGTTGTAGTAGTAGAGCACGCCGGGATCGGTGTCGGCCTCGACGAGCGCGAGCACGCGCTTGCCGTCGGCGGAGGTGCTCGTCAAGCGCACGTCCTCGCCCGGGAATTGCTTCATGAGCTCGACGAGCAGCTTCGCCTCGGGCGCGTTCTTGTCGATGAGGCTCACGGCGACGCGGCCGGGATAGCTGCGGATCGCGAACGCATCGAGCTCGTCGAACGTCGGCACGAGCTCGAACGAATCCGTGTCCTTCGCGGCCCAGAGCAGCGTCTGCTTCTGCGTCGCCACGTTCCAGCGGCAGACGCCCGCGCCGTGTCCACCGCCGCTGCACGCCGTGTAGACGTTGTCGCCGGTGCGGTCGAACATGAGCGGCCACAGTTTCTCGTCGGACTTGCCTTCTTCGTAGACGAGTTTCCAGTCGCCGCCATCCGCGCCGCGATACCAGACGCGTTCCTTGAAATCGTTGTCGTTGCCGTAGGCGAAGCGAACGTTGCCTTTGTGATCGGCGAGAAAATAGGCGTTGCGCATCGGCGAGCTGCCGACGCGGTTCTTCGTGCCGTCGCGCAAATCGATGCGGAAAAGTTCGGGAAACGCGCCGAGCGTGTCCTGCGCATGTTGCGGACCGTTCCAGCCGGCGGTCGCGATCAGCGCGTGGTTCGGATCGCCCGGAATCGATGCGATGAACGTGCCGGTGCCGGCTTCTTTCTCGACGCGCGCGATGTGGCTCGCCACCGACGGCCCGCCCGCTCGCATGCCGTAGAGGATCGTCGTACCGGTGCCGTCGCCCTTCACCGTGTAGAGTTCGCCGGTGCCGACCGGCCGATCTTCGCCGCCGATGTGCAGGCCTTCGTTGTAGATCAGGCGATCGGGCGCCGCCCACCAGAATCCGTCGATGTCGTCGCGTTCGCGCGGACGCAGCACCTTGCGGCTCAAGTCCGAAGCGTCCATGAAGATGAGATCGATCTGCCCGTCGACGGGCACTTTCGCCACGATGGTCTTGCCGTCCGGCGAAATGGAGGCGTCGTAGACTTCGGGCGGACGCGCAAAGTCGGCGATCGGCACCTCGGCCGCCGCGGTCGAGACGAGCGCGACGAGCGCACACGCGGAAACTTGCACGGCGATTTTCATACGGCTCCTTGCGATGGGAATTCGGTCTCAGGCGCCCGCGTAGCGCGGCAGCCGTTCGCGCGGCACGTCGGCGAGGAACGGCGCGTTGCGGTCCTTGTCCGAGAGCAGCGGTGCGCTGATCGGCCAGTCGACGGCGATCTCCGCGTCGTTCCAGCGAATGCCCGCGTCGGCGGCGCGATCGTAGAGCGTCGTGCATTGATACGTGAACGTGGCGAACTCGGAGAGCACGGCGAAACCGTGCGCGAAGCCTTCCGGAATCCAGAAATGGCGCTTGTTCTCCGCGCTCAGGATCGCCGCGGCCCAGCGCCCGAACGTCGGCGAACCGACGCGGATGTCGACCGCGACGTCGTAGACCTCGCCCTCGAGCACGCTGACGAGCTTGCCCTGCGGATTCGGGAACTGGTAATGCAGGCCGCGCAGCACGCCCTGCGCCGAGCGCGAGACGTTGCTTTGCACGAAGCGCAGGTCGAGGCCGGCGCTTTTATACTTTTCCGCATTGTAGCTTTCGTAGAAGAAGCCGCGTGCGTCGCCGAACACCTGCGGCTCGATCACGACGCAGCCGGGGAGCTCCGTTTCGATCACCTTCATGCGGCGGGTCCCTGGCGCACGAGCTGCTGCAGGTAGCGGCCGTAGCCGTTCTTGGCCAGCGGATGCGCGAGGCGCAGCACCTGCTCGGCGTCGATCCAGCCGCTCGTGTACGCGATCTCCTCGGGACAGCACACCTTGAGTCCCTGGCGGTTCTCGATCGTCTCGATGTAATTCGACGCCTCGACGAGCGATTCGTGCGTGCCCGTGTCGAGCCAGGCGTAACCGCGGCCGAGCTTCTCGAGCATGAGCGAGGAGTCCGCGAGATAACGCCGGTTGAGATCGGTGATCTCGAGTTCGCCGCGCGGCGATGGCGCGAGCGACGCCGCGAAATCGCACGCGCGCTGGTCGTAGAAATAGAGTCCCGTGACGGCGTAATTGGATTTCGGCGCCGGCGGCTTCTCTTCGAGGCCGACCACGCGCCCGCTCGCGTCGAATTCGGCGACGCCGTAACGCTCCGGATCGCGCACCCAGTAGCCGAACACCGTGGCGCCGTGCGTGCGCTGCGCCGCGCGGCGCAGCACCTCGGTGAGGCCGTGGCCGTAGAAGATGTTGTCGCCGAGGATCAGGCAGCTCGGATCGCCGGCCACGAATTCGCGGCCGATCACGAACGCCTGGGCGAGACCGTCGGGGCTCGGCTGCACGGCGTAGCGGATGTCGATGCCCCATTGCGAACCGTCGCCGAGCAGGTGCTTGAACAACGCCTGTTCGTGCGGCGTGTTGATGACGAGCACCTCGCGGATGCCGGCCAGCATGAGCGTCGACAGCGGATAGTAGATCATCGGCTTGTCGTAGACCGGCAGGAGCTGCTTGCTGACGACCTGGGTCAGCGGATACAGGCGCGTGCCGGAGCCGCCCGCGAGGATGATGCCTTTTGCGATTTGCGACATTTTATACTTCCGATCTTCTAAGCCGTCACGACGCCCAGCCGCTCGCCGCGATAACTCCCGTCGAGCACGCGCCCGCACCAGACCTGATTGTCGAGATACCAATCGACGGTCTTGGCGATGCCGCTCTCGAACGTTTCGCTCGGTCGCCAGCCGAGCTGGGTTTTGAGCTTGGAGGCGTCGATGGCGTAGCGACGGTCGTGGCCGGGCCGATCCTTGACGTAGCTGATCAAGGTCTCGTGGCGGCGGCCATCGGCCAGCGGGCGGCGCTCGTCGAGCAGCTTGCAGATGGTCTTCACGACGACGATGTTCTCGCGCTCGGCGTCGCCGCCGACGTTGTACACCTCGCCCGTGCGGCCGATTTCGAGCACGCGCCGGATCGCGCGGCAATGGTCGCCCACGTAGAGCCAATCGCGCACGTTGCGGCCGTCGCCGTAGACCGGCAGCTTCTCGCCGTGCATGGCCTTGTGGATCATGAGCGGGATGAGCTTCTCCGGGAACTGGTACGGCCCGTAATTGTTCGAGCAGTTCGTCGTCAGGGTCGGCAATCCGTAGGTGTGGTGGAACGCCCGCACCAGGTGATCCGACGCCGCCTTCGAGGCCGAATACGGCGAATTCGGCTGATAGGGCGAGTCCTCGCTGAAGCGTCCGACCGGCCCGAGCGAACCGTACACCTCGTCGGTCGACACGTGCAGGAAGCGGAACGCGTCCTGGCGCTCGAGCGGCGAGGCGCGCCAATACGCGAGCGCCGCTTCGAGCAGCGCCAGCGTGCCGACGACGTTCGTCTCGACGAACGCGGCCGGGCCGTCGATCGAGCGGTCGACGTGCGATTCCGCGGCGAAATTGACGATCGCGCTCGGCCGGTGCTCGTCGAGCAGCTTGGCGACGAGCGCACGGTCGCCGATGTCGCCCTGCACGAAGACATGGTCGGCGTTGCCGCGCAGGCTCGCGAGCGTGTCGCGATTGCCCGCATAGGTGAGCTTGTCTAGGTTGACGATGCGGTAGCCGCCTTCGGCGAGCAGGCCGAGCACGAAATTGCCGCCGATAAAACCGGCGCCGCCGGTCACGAGCAGGGTTTTCATCGCGGAGATTTACCTTGAGGTCTGGCCGGGCGTCGGCGACGGCCGGCGCGAATCCGGTATCTTAACCTGCGCCTGCCGCGCGGACCACCGATCGGGGCCGCCCCGGGTCCCGCCAGTCCGAGACCCATGGCGCGACGAAACGACCCGTTTTTGCGCCGAACGGAACCAATTTCGGCACGGACCGTTCTACGATGGATTCCTCGACCCGGGCGTGCCTTCGTGGGACCGATCAGAGCCTTCCTCGCCAAACGCAGCTACTCGTTCTGGACCTTGCAGATCTGCGGATGGGCGTGCTACGCGATCCTGAGCTTCTCGGCGAAGGTCGGCGAAGGCGGCTCGCCGTCCTGGATATGGTTCTATGCGGGCGTGGCGCTCGGTGGGCTGATCGTCACGAGCATCCTGCGGCTCGGTTATCGGCACGTCTGGCAGTGGCCCACGCCGCCCCGGCTCGCGGCGAGCATCGCCCTGTTGCTGGTCGCGACGCTCGTGCAGATGAAGATCTTCGTCGGCCTGCTGCCGTTCTTCTGCGACGACTGCAACTTCCCGAACCTGTTCCACTACATCTGGTATTTCGTCTCGATGCTGTACCTGCTGCTGTCGTGGAGCGGCATGTATTTCGGCATCAAGTCGAGCCGGCAGCTGCAAGCGCAGAAGGAGGCCGCGCTCAAGGCGCAGGCCATGGCCCACGAAGCGCAGCTCAAGATGCTGCGCTATCAGCTCAACCCGCATTTCCTGTTCAATACGCTCAACGCGATTTCGACGCTCGTGCTCGACAACCGGCCGCAGACCGCGAACGGCATGGTCGGCAGCCTGAGCGCGTTCCTGCGCTATTCGCTCGATTCCGACCCCGTGCAGCGCGTCACGCTCGCGCAGGAGATCGACGCGACGAACCTGTACCTCGGCATCGAGCAGCTGCGCTTCGGCGAACGCCTGCGCGTGAAGATGCGCATCGACGACGACACCCGCGACGCGCTCGTGCCGAGCCTGATCCTGCAGCCGCTCATCGAGAACGCGATCAAGCACGCCGTGTCCAAGCGCGAGGAAGGCGGCACGATCGAGATCGAAACGCGCCGCGACGGCGACGCGCTCGCGATCACGCTGCGCGACGACGGCCCGGGCTGCGCGCCGGACGCGAGCCGCAACGGCCGCGGCGTCGGGCTCGCCAACACGCGCGAGCGGCTGCGCGTGCTGTACGGCGTGCACCAGCAGTTCACGATCGCGAACCACGAACCGCACGGCCTCGAAATCGGCATCCGCATGCCCTACGAACGCGCAAAAATGGAAAAAGCGGCATGACCATCCGCACGCTCATCGTCGACGACGAACCGCTTGCGCGCCGCGGCCTCGAGCTGCGCCTCAAGCGGCATGCCGATATCGATATCGTCGGCGAGGCCGGCAACGGCCGCGAAGCATTCCGCGCGATCTCGGCGCTCCGGCCCGATCTCATGTTCCTCGACGTGCAGATGCCGGGCGTCGACGGCTTCGGCCTGCTGCGCGCGCTGCCGGCGTCCATGCTGCCGCTCACGGTGTTCGTGACCGCGTTCGACCAGTACGCGCTCGCGGCGTTCGCGGCGAGCGCGCTCGACTATCTGCTCAAGCCGGTCGAGGATACGCGCCTGGACCAGGCCGTCGATCGGGCGCGCGCGCAATTCGCGGCGCGTTCGGCGAACGACAACTGCGAGCGGCTCCTGAAGCTCCTCGCCAACCTCTCGCAAACGCCGGATCTGCGCCTGGACGACGCGCTGAACGGAGATTTCGACGCACCGCAACCCGACAAGCTCGCGATCCGCGACGGCCAGCGCATCGTGCGCGTCGACGTCGACGCGATCCGCTGGATCGACGCCGCCGGCGACTACATGTGCGTGCACACGGCGGAAGCCACGCACGTGCTGCGCGGCACGATGCACGAGCTCGAAGAGCGCCTCGATCCGCAACGTTTCCAGCGCGTACATCGCTCGACCATCGTCAACCTCGCCCGCGTCAAGGAGTTGCGCCCGCACCAGAACGGCGAGTTCTTCCTGATCCTCGATTCGGGTCACGAGATCAAGCTCTCGCGCAGCTACAAGGACAAGGTCAAGCTGTTGACCTGAGCGGCAGCACGTTCCGGCAGCGAAAGCTCACTGCGACGCCAGCAGCCGGCAACGCCGGATGCGCGGCTGCGCGTTCGCCGCGTCGCAAATCGCGAGCGCGTGTTTCGGCCCCGTCGCGCCGAGCTTCACGCTCTGCTCGACGTAGCTCGGGCCAGGCGCGAGATCGACGTCGAGATCGACGCGCGACTTGTCCTGCGGGTTCACGGTGGAGATGCGATGCGCGCCCGGCGCGACCGTGAAGCACAGGAACGATTTGCCGCGCGTCTGGCCGACCGGCGAGCCGTCGAGGAAGAGTTCGAGCCCGAGGAATTTCGCGTAGAACGCGTCGCGGAACACGTAGAGCGTGCTCGCGCCGTTCGGATCCGGCGCGAAGGTCTTGGCGCGCGCTTCTTCGTCGCTGCCGGCCGCAGCGACACGGCGATTCCCGGCGAACACCGAGGCGATCGCGAGCATGACCGTGGCGAAGCCGAGCGAGATCGTCGCGATCGTCGTCGGCGGAATGCCCGCTTGCCCGTGCGCCCGCAGGTAACCGCTGAGGAGCCCACACAGAAAACCCATGATCGTGGCGGTGACCACGAACGCGACGATCCTACCCATGATGCTCGCTCCGGCCTTTCGGACCAGAACGAAGTCCCGGCGCAAAATCGAACACGCCTCGGTTCAGCGGCCCGCCGCGTGCCGTGCGAACAGCGCTTTGAGCGGTGCGATGCGGTCGACGATGCCGAGCCCGGCGCCGCGCACGGCCGCAAGCGGCGGCGACGCGCTGCCGAACGCGCGCTGGATCGCGTCGAAGGCGTGGGCCGACAGCACGTTGTCGCTGCGCCGGCGCCGCTCGTAGCGTCGCAAGGTATACTCTGCCGCAAAATCCCTTTTTTCCGCGCGCGCGGCGATCAAGGTTTCGGCGAGCTCCGCCGCGTCGCGCAGCCCGAGGTTCACACCCTGCCCCGCCAGCGGATGCACGGCATGCGCCGCATCGCCGACCAGCACGAAGCGCGGCGCGAGATAACGCTCAGCCAAGCGCAGGCGCAGCGGAAACGCGGCGCGGCGCGTCGTCGCCGTGACGCGGCCGAGGCGGAAGTCGAACGCCGCGCCGAGCTCGGCGCAGAAGCCGGCGTCGTCGAGCGCGAGCAGGCGCGCGGCCTCGGCATCGGGCACCGACCAAACGACGGAGCTGCGTCCGTCGGAGAGCGGCAGGAACGCGAGCGTCGCGCCGGGCAGGAAGCGCTGCCAAGCCGTCGCCGCATGCGGGCGCTCGGTCGCCACGTGTGCGACGATCGCGCGCTGCCCGTAGTCGCGGTCGCGCACGCCGATGCCGACGAAACCGCGCAGCGCCGAGTCGGCGCCGTCGGCAGCGACGACGAGGCGCGCGGCGAGCGAAGTGCCGTCCTCGAATACGAGCGTGCGGCGTTGCACCTCGGCCTCGGTCGCACTCACGCGCGCGGGACAGTGCAGCGCGATGCCGGGCTCGCGTTCGAGCGCTTGCCAAAGCGTGCTTTGGATCAACCCGTTCTCGACGATGTAGCCGAGCGCCGCTTCGCCGCTCTCGGCGCTGTCGAAGGCCAGCTCGCCGGGCGCGAGCGCATCCCATACGCACATGCGCCGGTAAGCGCTGGCGCGTCGCGCGACGATCGATTCCCAGACGCCGAGCTCGGCGCAGAACGCGATCGACGACGGCGCGAGCGCCACGACGCGCAAATCGATTTCGTCCTCGGCGCGCCACGGCGCCGGTGCACGCGGCTCGATCACCGCGACGTCGAAACCTTCGCGCGCGAGGCTGAGCGCGAGCGCGGCACCGACCATGCCGGCGCCGACGACGGCGATGTCGTGCGCACCGCGCCGGCTCATCGCAGCCCCTCGAGCGCGAGCCGTGGCGTCGTGCCGCGGAACCCCATACCCCGGCGCACGAGCGCGTGTTTGAGCGGCGGCAGGCGATCGAGCGCTATGAGGCCGATGGAACGCGCGAGCTTGAGCGGCGCGGCTTCGCCCGCCGTGTAGCGCGCGAGGGCATCGCTCATGGCGATCGTGCCTGCGCGGTCGCTCGCGCGGCGTGCGGCGTAGTCGGCGAGCAGATCGGGATCGCCGGGATCGTCGCAGCCGCGGTCGACGAGCATTTCATGCAGCGTCAGCGCATCGCGCAGTCCGAGGTTGAAACCCTGCGCAGCGATCGGATGCAGCGTCTGCGCGGCATTGCCGACCAGCACCGCGCGCTGCGCGACGAGGCGTTCGGCCTCCACGCGCTTGAGCGCGTGCGCGAAGCGCCGGCCTGGGCGGCTCAGGCGGCCGAGCCGCCAGCCGAAACGCTGCTGTACGAGTTCGGCGAAAGCCGCATCGTCGAGTGCGGCCACCCGTTCGGCGTCCGCGCTCGGCACGGTGAGCACGACGCCGGCGCGGCGATCGGGCAGCGGCAGCAGCGCGAGCGGCCCGGTCGCCGTGAAGCGCTCGTAGGCGCAACCGTCGGCGCGCTCGGGCGCAATCGTCGCGACGAACGCCGTTTGTGCATAATCCACATTGTGCGTTTGTATACCTAGCGAGGTGCGCACGAAGGACGCCGTGCCGTCGGCGCCGACCAGCAGCCTCGTCGCGAACTCGGCTTCGCCTTGCGGCGTGCGCAGGCGTACGCGCACGGCCTCGCCGGCCGGAGCGAGCGCCGTCAGCGTCGCAGGCGCGTGGCGCACGAGCTCGCGGCAATCCGCGAGCCGCAGCGCGAGCGCGCGTCCAAGCTCGCTTGCCGGCAGCACCGCGCCGAACGCATCGACGCCGTGCTCGCCGGCATCGAGCCGCACGGCGCCGAACTCGCCCTGGCGGCTCACGTGGATGCGGCGGATCGGCGTCGCTCGCTCGGCCGCATGCGCCCACACGCCGAGCGCCGTCAGGGCGTTGACGCTCGCGCGCGACAGCGCGAGATTGCGCTCGTCGCGATGTGCAGGCTCGGCCCGGGCCGCCGGCGCACGCGGCGCCTCGGATTCGACGAGGCCGGTGCGCAAGCCGCAGCCGTGGAGGGCGATCGCCAGACTGCTGCCGACGAGCCCGCCGCCGACGATGAGCACATCGAGATCGGTTTTCATGCGGCGATGATACCGTGGTCCGGCTCCCGAAAATGCTACGCTTCACCCTTCTTCAAGGCAGCCCCATGGACCTCATCCTCGTCCGCCACGGCGATGTCGATGCCCCGCCCGGCCTGTGCCTCGGCCAGACCGATGCGCCGCTGTCGGCGGGCGGCTTCGGCGCCGTGCAGCAGCTCGCGGCCACCTGGACCGAGACTGCGCCGCGGTTCCTGTTTTCGAGCGATCTCAAGCGTGCGCAGCAAGCCGCGTCGATTTTCGCCGCGCGCTTCGCGATCGAGCCGCTCACCGACGCGCGCTTGCGCGAGGTCGACCTCGGCGAATGGGACGGCAAGCGCTGGGACGAGATCATGCGCAGCGACGCCGCGCGCTACGAGCACTGGGCCAACAATTGGGTGATCCAGGAGGCGCCCGGCGGCGAAAGTTTCGCCGATCTCATCCGCCGCACGGGCGCGTGGCTGTCGTCGCTGCTCGCCTCGACGCACGACGACGACACCGTGCTCGCGATCGCGCATGCGGGCTCGATCCGCGCCCTCTTGTGTCATGCGCTGGGTCTACCCGCGCAGCGCGCCTTCGCCCTGCGCATCGACCACGCGCATGCCGCGCGCGTGCGCTCCCGGAGCGGGCAGTTTGAAGTATGCTATGTCAATGCGTCGCGGTTCGAGACGGACTGACCGCACAAGCACATCCGGAGAGGAAAAATGCAGCAATTTCCGCACGACCGCTCGTTGACGCCGCGCACGGGCGTGCTGATCGGCATGATCGCGTTCGCGGTCGCGGTGCGCCTGTTCATCCATTTCGTGCCGTATGCGCTTCCGTACAACTTCACGCCCGTGGAGGCCATCGCGCTGTTCGGCGGCGCGTACTTCGCCGATCGGCGCTTGGCGTTCTTCGTGCCGCTCGCGGCCATGTTCCTGGCCGATCTCGTGATCGGCCTGCACTGGCTGATGCCGGTCATCTACGGTTGCATCGCGGCGAGCGTCGCGCTCGGCTTCGGCTTGCGCAACAAGGTCTCGTTCTTGCGCGTGGGCGCTTACGGCCTCGCCGGTTCGCTGATGTTCTTCGTCGTCGTGAGTTTCGCCGAGTGGCTGATCGGCGACACCGACTACTGCCGCGCCGGCATCGTGCCGTGCTACGTCGCCGCCATCCCGTTCCTCGAGAGCTGGCTCGCCGGCACGCTGGTCTGGAGCGCCGTGCTGTTCGGCGGCTTCGAGCTCATGCGTCGGCGGTGGCTCGTGCTCGATCTCGGGGCTGCCGCGAGATAGCCGAGGACGTTGCATAATCGGGCGCTCAGACGATAAGGGCGCTCGAACGCCTCGGCTTTCGCGAACGTTAGGCCCATGGGAAACCGGCTCAGCAAGATCTACACGAAGACCGGCGACGACGGCACCACCGGGCTCGGCGACGGCTCGCGTACGCCCAAGGATTCCGCGCGCGTCGCGGCTTACGGCACCGTCGACGAGCTCAACAGCTCGATCGGTATCGTGCTCGCGCAAGAAATTCCTGCCGCGGTGCGCGAAACGCTGACGCAAATCCAGCACGACCTGTTCGATCTCGGCGGCGAGCTCTGCATCCCGGGCATGGCGATGATCCACGATGCGGACGTCGAGCGGCTCGAGCGCGTGCTCGACGGCTTCAACGCCGATTTGCCGCCGCTCAAGGATTTCATCCTGCCGGGCGGCGGCATGGCGGCGGCGGCGGCGCATCTCGCGCGCACGGTGTGCCGCCGCGCCGAACGTGAAACCGTGACGCTCGCGCGCGGGGAATCCGTGCGCCCGCAGGCCTTGCACTATCTGAACCGGCTGTCCGATCTGCTGTTCGTGCTCGCACGCGTGCTCGCGCGCGGATCGGGACACGGCGAGGTGCTCTGGCAGCACGAACGCCGCAAACGACCCACCGCGTGATGCGTCTTTACACGCACGCCGCTTGCTTGACGCACGACCCCGGCCCGGGGCATCCCGAATCGCCCGAGCGTCTGCAAGCCGTGCTCTCGGCGCTCGACGACGACCGCTTCGCCGCGCTCGACCGCGTCGAGGCGCCGCGCGCCACGCGCGAGCAGCTCGCGCGCGTGCACGACGCCGCACTCGTCGACGGCGTGTTCGCGGCGGCGCCGCGCGAGGGATATGTGCGGCTCGATCCCGATACGGCGATGTCGCCGGGCTCGCTCGAAGCGGCGCTGCGCGCCGCGGGCGCCGTTTGCGCCGCGGTCGATGCCGCGCTCGACGGCGCGGCGCCGCGCGCGTTCTGCGCCGTGCGTCCGCCCGGGCACCATGCCACGCACGACACCGCGATGGGCTTCTGCCTCTTCAACAACGTCGCGGTCGGTGCAAGGCATGCGCTCGAACGCGGCCTTGCGCGCGTGGCCGTCGTCGACTTCGACGTGCACCACGGCAACGGCACGCAGGACATCTTCTGGCGCGAGCCGCGCGTGTTCTATGCCTCGACCCACCAATGGCCGCTCTACCCCGGCACGGGCGCCAGCACCGAGACCGGTGCGGGCAACATCGTCAATGCGCCGCTGCC
>Ga0070741_10011645_pt1 | contig 16163 bp, 17 predicted proteins | sample Coa_R1_4_FD_66440 | JGI IMG/M metagenome (GOLD analysis project Ga0070741, IMG submission 66440) | Surface soil microbial communities from Centralia Pennsylvania, which are recovering from an underground coalmine fire - Coalmine... | ecosystem: Environmental > Terrestrial > Soil > Unclassified ...
CCACGTGGAGGGTGAGCGCGAAACGCCGAGCGCGGCGGTGTTCGCCGAGATCGAGCGCCAGGTGCGGCTGGCCGACGAGCTTGGCTATCACGCCGCCTGGTTTGCCGAGCATCACTTCCACGTGCACCGTGGCCATCTGCCGAACCCGACTCTCTTCGCGCTGCACCTGGCGGGCCGCACGCGGCAGATCTGCCTGGGAAGCGCCGTGCTGTGCACCGGCCTGCACCACCCACTGCGGCTGGCGGAAGATCTGCTGGTGGCCGACGTGCTCAGCGGCGGCCGGCTCTCGATTGGCCTGGGGAGCGGGAGCACGCCGCCCGAGTTTGCCGCCTTTGGCCTCCCGGCTGCCGAGCAGACGCCGGAGGCGAGGCACCAGCGCTTCGCCGAGCAGCTCGATCTCCTGGAGCAGGCTTGGGCCGGCGGCCCGATCGCCATCCACGGGCAGTACGTCGACGTCGAGGCGCCGCCGCTGCTGCCGCGCGCGATTCGCCCGCTCCAGGATCTGCTCTGGATTGCAGCCAACAGTCCGGCGCAGGCGCAGCTGGCCGGCCGGCGCGGCTACGGGCTGATGCTCTCGCGCGAGCGCACCCTCACTGAGCTGGAGCAGCTGGTGGCCGCCTTCCGTAGCGGGCGCGCCGAGTCGGGCCTGCCCATAGATGGGGGACGGATCGCCTCCAGCCGCGCCGTCTTTGTGGGCGAGAATGATGCGCAGGCGCGCGCCGCCGCCGAGGGCGCCGTATGGGCGCTCGTCGAGCGGCAGCGCCGCGAGCGACCGCAGGCGGCCGCGCTGCCGCCGCCCGCTGGCTTCGAGGAGGCGTGCGAGCGAACGCTCTTCCTTGCCGGCGGACCGGAAACGATCATCGCGCACCTCAGATCGCTGCGCACCGTGGTTCCATTCACGGCTTTCCACATCCAGCCCCGCTGGCCAGGGCTCCGGGCGGAGGACGTCGAGGCAAGCATCGTGCGCTTCGCGCGGGTCGTTGCGCCCGCGCTCTCCTGAGTGGCTGGTCGCCCACGGACCCACGACAGCGAGGGGACGCGGTTCCCTCCTGGCTTGCTTGCTCTCCCCACGGACCCACGACGGCGAGGGGACGCGGGCGTGGCGCTCTCAGTTCGCTTTCAGCTGCGCAGCTACTCGATGGGCGCGTTCAGCGCCGCCAGCAGGACGAGCCAGCTTTCCTCCTCGGTCGGCTCCTCGCCGTGCGCGGCACAGCTTGCCTTATAGGCCTCGATTGCTCGCAGGATGAAACGAGTGCGGCGATCGTCGCCGTCACGAAGCTCGTCCGCCTCTTCCGTACGGTCGAGCACCTCTGGCTCGGTACTGGACATCAGCATGCTTCTCTCTCCTCAGCTCCCCCGGGCCACCAGCGCCTTGTGATTGTGAATGCTATCACAAAGCTGGGGCGAGCGGCGCGCCATCCCCCAAACGGCAGGCGTGGAGAGTGGGCTACGGCCGGGCCCAGCGGCCGGCCCCGGGTGCGTGCGCTCCGGCGGCCAGGCCGGCGCCTGGCCCTTACGGCTGCTGCCCGACGCGCACCCAGCGGCCCGAAGCGGCCGAGCGCACGGCGGCGTCGATGACCTCCTGCGTCAGCAGCCCATCGCGGAAGGTGGGAGCGCGGTCGATGCCGGCGCGGATCGCCTCGACGAATGGCTCGAGGTTCTGCCGTGCCCAGCCGACGATAAACGTGTGGTGATCGACTCCCCACAGCGGCGGCTCGCCTTCGATGCGCACCGGCTGGCCGCGGTAGGGGTGCAGCGTCGCCACGCCGTTCTCCCAGAGGATGCCGCCCTTCCGCCCATCCACCAGATAGTGGCGGCGCCCGATGGGGTAGTCCATGTGCACGCTCCCCAGGCGCGAGAGCGCCAGCGTGCCGTGCGCGCCGCCGGCAAAGCGCACCAGGAGCGCCGTATCGTCATCGACCTCGGCCGAGTGGCGCTCGCCGGTGGCAGGGTCGACGAGCTCCGGAATGAACGTCTTCATCGACGCCATCACCTCAGTGGTGGGGCCGATCAGGAAGTGGTTGAGGTCGATCAGGTGCGAGCCGAGATCGCCCAGAATGCCCACACCGGCGCGCGCACGGTCGGTGCGCCACGTCCACCGCGGCGGGCTGGCCAGCAGGCCGGCATTGAAAAACTGGGCGTGGACGTGGAATATCTCGCCGATGGCGCCATCCTCGATCAGGCGCTTGACGTTCTGAATCAGCGGGGAGAAGCGCGTGGAGAAGCCCACCATGCTGCGCACGCCGGCCTGCTCGACGGCCACCACCATCTCGCGTGCCTGGCGCACGTCGGTGGCTAGCGGCTTCTCGCAGAAGACGTGCTTGCGGTGCCGCGCGGCGGCCAGCACCAGCGCGTGGTGCGTTGCGTCCGGCGTATCGACTACCACGGCGTCGACGTCGGGATGGTCGAGCAGCTCCTCCGGCTCGGTGGTGGCCAGCGCCAGGCCAAACCGCGCCGCCACCTCGCGCGCGCGCTCGAGCCGCGGGCCGCAGATACCCACGGCGCGTGCTCCGGCGATCTCCTGCAGTGCTTCCAGGTGGGCGGTGGCCATGAAGCCATAGCCAAAGAGGCCAAAGCCAATGGTGCTGCTACGGTCGCTCATCGCGGCCAAGTGTAGCCGCCGTCGCACCTCCCTTGGAAGACGAGGCAGCGCCGCCGGATGGCCGCCGGGGCAGAGCGCAATGCGCTCCCGGCCAGGGCGCAGTAGACTCTACGTGGCCGCTCACCAGCGGCGGTGCGTATGGTAGGGGAGCAAGATGGCTGCAGAGGCAGGCGAGGTGGTCGGCGGCCCGGAAGGGCGAGCCGGCGCCGGCGAAGAAGGCATCTACGTCTACTGCGTGATCGAGATCAATGAGCCGCGTACCTTCGGCAGGATCGGCATCGGCGGGCGCGGTGATGAGGTCTATACCATCCATTACCGTGACCTCGCGGCGGTGGTCAGCCGCACGCCGCTGATGGTCTACGATCCCACGCGCGAAAACGCGCTCGCCCACGATCGGGTAAATGCGGTGATCGTCGAGGAGCACGACATGACGCCCGTGCCGATGAGCTTCGGCACGCTCTTCAAGACCGAGGAGGATGTGGTCGAGTTCCTCAAAGATACCTACGACGCGCTGCACGATGTGCTGCAGAAGATGAAAGGCAAGCTCGAGTTCGGGCTCAAGGTCAACTGGAACCGCGAGGAGGTGATTGCCGAGCTCGAGCGCGAGCATGAGGAGATCCGCCGCCTCAAGGCGGAGATCCTCAACAACCAGCGGTCGTCGACGTACTTCGCGCGCATGCAGCTGGGGCGCATGGTGGAGCAGGCGCTCACGGAGAAGTCCAATGCCTACGTGCGCGAGATCTATGAGCAGCTCCGCGACAGCGCCATCGCGTCGCGCTCGAATAAGCCGATCGGCGATAAGATGATCATGAATGCCGCCTTTCTCGTCGAGCGCGACAAGGCGGAGGCGTTCGATCAGAAGCTCCAGGAGATCGAGCGTCGGTACGAAGGCAAGCTGCGCTTCACGCGCACCGGCCCCTGGGCACCGTACAACTTCGTCACCATTCGTCTCCAGCTGGAGCGATCGGCGGTGGTCTAATTGTGAGAGACTGCACGCTCCTGGACACCGGCTGCTCCTGGTGAGCTGCCAAGGAGCAGCCGATCGCCTACCAGGGAAGGAGCGCAAGCGATGCTGTTTCGACTGCTGAGCCTCCCGGTCGCATTGCCGGCAGCCGGGATCAGGTTCTGCCTGCAGCAGGTGCTCAACGCCGCCGAGGCGGAGCTCATGGACCCGGAGCCGATCAAGGAGGAGCTTTTGCTGCTCCAGCTCAAGCTCGAGGAAGGAGAGCTCACCGAGGAGGAGTACGTCGAGCGCGAGGCGGTGCTGATGCAGCGCTGGCGCGAGGTTCGCGCCTATCGGGCACGCCGGCTGGGTGAGCAACGATCCGCGCCGGCAGAGCCGGCGGGCGCGGTGGTGCAATGGAGCGGCGAGCCACGCGCCGGTGAGGAGCAGCGTTAAGTGCTCCGGGGGAGGGAGGCGTTGCGGCCACACGGCGGCGTCGCCACGCGCCCCTCCGCCGTGGGGCGCCCTACAGGTTTTTGCGCCACGGGAGGCCCCTCTCCCACGGCGGGGAGAGGGGAACGAAGAGGCACCGGCCGTGGCCGCAATGCCCCCTCGCCCCGTGTGGGAGAGGGGCGGCTTGGCCGGGCCACACGGCGGGGTGGAGCGTGGGGCGCGTGTGGCCCGGCCAAGGCCGAAGGGGTGAGGGGCATCTCTTCCCTGGAAGCAGTGAGGCGATTCCTTGAGCCACGCCGTCGGGTGCTCCGGAAAGCGAGAGCATGACGTGAGTGGAGCCATGGCCGCCACCACGGCTGCTACCGCGCAGCGCCAGGCCGCCGCTCCGGCCGGGGGCGATCTGGTGTACGTCTACGCCATCATCGAGGCTGCCTCGCCGGCCGTGGCGGCACTGGCCGAGGCGCCGCCAGCCGGGCTGGAAGGTGCGGCCGTTGCCGTGGTGGTGGAAGGCTCACTCGCGGCGGTATACAGCCGCCTGCCGGCGGCGACGTACGACGAGGGGCCATTCAATGAGCACCTGCGCGACCTTGCCTGGCTCGCGCCCCGCGCGGCGGCGCACCAGGAGGTCAACGCGCGGCTCCTGGCACTGGGCGAGGCGCTGCTGCCCCTTTCGTTCGGCGCGATCTTCCGCGACCTGGCGCCCGTGCGGCAGCTCCTGCGCGCGCAGCGCGCCGATTTCCAGGCGCGTCTCGATTACGTGCGCGGCCGCGCCGAGTGGGTGGCCAGCCTGGCGCACGATCCGGCTCAGGTGGCGGCGGCCGTCGAGCGCGAGAGCGAGCCGGTGCGCGCGGCGCTGGCCGAGCTGGCGCACAGCAGCCCCGGCCGTGCCTACCTGCTGCGCCGGAGGCTCGACGACGTGCGCCGGCAGGAGATCGTGCGGCTCGACGGACGTGCCTGCAGTGAGACGATGGAGAGGCTGGAAGCGCTGGCGGTCGAGATCGTCCGCGAGCCGGCGGCACCGGCCGACGATCGTGCCGGTGCCATGGTGGTGCGCCTGCGCGCCAGCCTCCTCCTTCCCCGCGAGCGGGAGCAGGCGCTGCTGGCCGCCGCCGAGGAGCTACGGCAACGCTGGCAGCCGCTCGGCTACACGCTTCAGCTCACCGGCCCCTGGCCTCCCTACCGCTTCGCTGGCCAGCCGCCGGCCGCTGGCGATGAGCCGGATGGAGCTCCAGCTCGGTCTCGCTCACGTGCAAGAGGGGAGCAGCGCCGTGCCCCAGGCTAATCGCAAGCACCGGGAGCAAGGCCTACGAGGCTCTCCTCATCCGGACCCAGAGGCCGGGCGGCTGCTGGTCGGTACCGGTACCGGTGCTCCCCCGGCACAGCCACCCACCCTGGCGAGCACGCTTCCCGATCTCGAGATCTCGCTGCTCGAGCTGGCCGATCGCCTGCTCAACAAAGGGGTCGTTCTGACGGGAGAGGCAACGATCTCCGTCGCGGGCATCGACCTGATCTATCTGGGCCTCAATCTGGTTCTGAGCTCGGTGGAGACGATGCGCGAGGCGGGCCGGCATGCCTCCGGCGGTGGCTCGGCCTCCCCAGGGGAGCACGATGCTCGCTGAGACGGGGCCGCTGCTCATCTATGCCATCGGTCAGGCGCCGGCACCCTCGCTCAGCCTGCTGCCCGGAGTGGCCGGTCTGCCGGTGAGCTGGCTGGAGTCCGGGAGCTACGGCGTGTGGGCCAGCGTGCTACCCGCACCGGCCGAGCCGGGGCGGCGCCTGCGTGCCGGCCGGATCGACCTGCTGCGCTTCCACCAGGTCGTGGAGACGATCGCTGCGGCGCAGACCTGCCTGCCGGTGCGCTTTGGCACCGTTGTCGCCGGCATTGGGGAGCTGCAGGCGGCGCTTGCTGCCCGCGAGCCGGCGATTGCGCGGGCGCTCGATCGCGTGCGCGGCGGGTGCGAGGTGGCCATTACCGCGCTCTGGCAGGAGGGGGAGCCTGCCGGCAGCGACGGCAGCGACGGCAGCGACGGCAGCGACGGCAGCGACGGCAGCGCCCGCGTGCTTCTGGCGCATCGATCACAGCCTGTTGGTACCGGACGAACGACGAAGGACGAAGGACGAAGGGCGGAGGATGCGGTGGACATTCGTGACATTCGTCTTTCGTCTTTGGTCTTTCGTCTAACCGCTCCCGAGAGGACCGATGCGCTGGCAACGACGGCACCAGCTACCGGCGAGGCGCTCCCGGCGGGCCCGGCTGCCGCCGGCGCTGGCCCGGGCCGGCGCTACCTCGAGGCGCGGCGGGCGGCGTGGGGGGCGTGGGAGCAGCGGCGCAGGCGGGCGGCGCAGCTCGCCGAGCAGGTCGCCCGCACGCTTGGGGTCGAGCCGTCCGGTGTCCGCCACGTGCTCTGCCCCAGCCCGCGGGTTGCCTTCTCGTCGGCCTATCTCGTGCCCCGAGTCCGAGCCGGCGACCTGCTGCAGCAGGCCCGCGAGCTCAAGCTGTCGGAGATCTCGCTCCACTTTCATGGCCCGTGGCCGCCCTACAGCTTCGCTGCGCTTGAAGCGGAGGCAGCCGGCCCGGCGGCAGGTGTGCATGCAGTACACTTGTGACGCGATGTCCGTCGCCGGCCCGTCGCCGCCTCCGGTGCCCGGCAAGGTGCTGCCTGCAGGCACCACGCTCGAGCTTGCCGACGATCTCGCGGAGCTCCGGCGCGAGGTCGAGCAGCTACGCGGCCTGCTGCCCGAGCACGTGGACGTCGATCCCGCGGCCGTGGAGCAAGGGCTGGCCAAGCTCGTGCTCGCACTCGTCGAATTTCTGCGCCGGCTGCTCGAGCGGCAGGCAGTGCGGCGCATGGAGAGCGGTGATCTCAGCGACGAGGAGATCGAGCGGATGGGCCTGGCACTGATGCGCCTGGAGGAGAAGGTGCACGAGCTGGCCCGCGCCTTTGGGCTTCAGCCCAGCGACCTCAACCTTGACCTGGGCCCCCTCGGTACCCTACTGTGAGGCACCTGTACTGTGACGTCCTATGGCCCATCCTATGGCCCACCCTCGGCCTCGCTCGTTGACATTCTAGATCGTGTTCTGGACAAGGGCCTCGTGGTCGCCGGCGATATTCAGATCTCGCTGGCCAACGTCGAGCTACTGACCATTCGCATTCGCCTGCTGGTCTGCTCGATCGATAAAGCGGAGCAAATTGGTTTGAACTGGTGGCGGTACGATCAGAGCCTGGTGCGGCCGGCGGGAGCCGCGGAGCCGCTGGCCGGGGGCGAGGCCGCCGGGCCGGAGACGGTCGCGCGGTTGGAGGCCCGCATCGCTGAGCTCGAGCGCCGGCTGGCAGAGCACAGTGCCCCCAATACTCCCGCCAGCACTCCCACCAGTACTCCCGCTCGCGCCGGGCGGCGACGCGGGGCGCGCTAGAGATTTGCTAGAAGAGGAAAGCATGGCAACTGAACGGGCTCCCGGTGGAACGGGCGGCACGAGCCTGATCGACGTCCTGGATCGCGTGCTCGATAAAGGCATTGTCATCGATGCCTGGGTGCGCGTCTCGCTCGTGGGCATTGACCTGATTACGGTCGAGGCGCGCGTCGTCGTTGCCTCGATCGATACCTATCTGCGCTATGCCGAGGCGATGGGCATTACTGCTCCGGTCGCGCGGCCTCCCGCTCTGGCCGCCGCCCCGCGCGAAGAGCTCCCGACCGGCACAGAGGAGCTCGTGACCATCACCACGCGCGAGACGGAAGTGGAGGGACGCAGCCGTGGCCGCCGCGGCGAGCAGTGAGGACCGGCGGCGAGCGTAGCCCGGCCCGCCGCGCGGAGGCATTCGGAGGTACGCTCCGCCTGGCGGCCGGATGATGCGCAGCGAGTACGCCGCTCCCACCTGCTGAAGGGCTGTGGCCGGATCAGCACATTCGTTACCTCAGCTGCCACGGAGCGCGAGCCGTGAGCCCTTTGACAGGTTCTGGAAGAGAGACGAAGGTCTGGTATGACCGACCTGCTCCAGCTCTTTGAGCGTGCGCCGTCGCCCAGCGAGCTGGCCGATCTGCGGACGGCGCTGACGCCGATGCTCGACGGGCTCTCGCGGGCGCTGCGTTATGAGCGTGCCCTTGTCGCACTCTACGACCGGCGGCGCGAGACGCTCCGTGGCACGGTGGGCCTCAACGTTCCGGAGCCGCTGGCGGAATCGCTGGAGGTCTCGCTCACCCAGGCGCGCCATCCGCTGGTCGCGGCCCTCCTCGAAGGCCGGCCACGGCGGGTCGATAACGTGCTGAGCGATCCCGACCTTCCGGAGCACGATCGCGCGCTCCTGCTCGAGCTGGGGATGCGCGCCTTCGTCGCCGCGCCGCTGCGCACCGACATCGCCGGCCTAGCCGCCCCGGAGGCTGGGTCTGGCCCGGGGGTGGGCGCAGAGGCAGGCCACGTTGCGGCCGGGCCCGGCCAACGACGCGGCGGGCCGGATGCCGGCGCCGGTCGGGTGGTGGGGGAGAGTGGTGAGGGCGCTGAGCATGGTGGCCACGCCGGCCGCGCGGGCGACGAGCCGGGGGGCCGGGGCGCGGCCATACGGTGGCGCGATCGTGACCTGCCGGCCGCCGGCGTCGTCCTGCTCAGCAAAGAGGGCACCATCACCGATGAAGACATCGAGTGGCTCATGCCGTTTGCCAACCAGGCCGGTGTGGCCCTCGCCCGTGCCAGCGACGTCGAGCAGCTGCGCAGCGCCAGCGAGCAGTTCGCCATCGAGAACGAGTGGCTGTGGGCGATGGTCAACGCGGTGGACGATCCGGTGGTGGTGACCGACGCGGAGAACAATATCGTTCTCCCCAACCGCCGCGCCGAGACGATCTTTCGCGCCAGCCCGGGCGATAGCGAAGGGAAGCGCCATGCGATCTGGATGAACAACTTCCTGTTCACCGCGTGGCTCTCGGCCTGGAACCTGGAGCAAGGCCGGCGCGGCATCAGCTCTGAGCTCACGCTCGTCGATCCAATCGAAGGGACCGAGCTGCTTTTCGAGGTGATCGGCTCGCCGGTGCACCACTTCCGGCTGGCGCGGCGCGGCATGGTGTGGGTGCTCAAGGACGTGACCGACCTGCGCCGCGCGACCGAGCAGCTCACGCAGAACCTCCAGCGGCTGCAGGCGGCCGATGAAGAGATCCGGCAGGAGCGCGATCGCCTCGACCTGATCATTCGCAGCGTGCCCAACCCTATTCTCGTGCTCGATCTGGATAACCAGCCCATTCGCATGAACCAGGAGGCCTTGCGCCTCTTTCAGCGGCCGGTGTCAGCGCGGGAGGCGAGCGAGCGCTCGAACCGCCGCTACCAGGTGGTGCTCAGCAACGATGCGAAGTTCACGTCGTTCCTGGCACAGCTCCGGCTCGACCCCGGCACCGTCAAGAGCGGCGAGCTGACGCTCATTGATCCGGATACCGAGGAAACGCTCGAGATGTGGGTGACGGTGACCGAGCTGCGCGACGAGCTGGGCGCCCTGGCGGCGGTGCTGGCGGTGATGCATAACCTGGCGCCGCTGCGTGAGCTCGAGCGCCGGCGTGTGGAGCAGGCGCTCTTCGAATCCGAGAAGCTGGCGGCCACCGGGCGGCTGGCCGCCTCGATCGCACACGAGATCAATAACCCGCTGGAAGCGATCAAGAACTCGCTCTATCTGGTGGTTAGCAAGACCTCGCCCGAGGACCCGAACTACCGGTTCCTGGAGATCGCCAAGCGGGAGACCGAGCGCGTCTCGCGCATCCTGAACAGCATGCTCGGCTTCTACCGGCCGACTGCCAGCATGGTGCCCACCGACCTCAATGCCCTCATCGAGGAGGCCGAATCGCTGCTGCACAAGCACCTGAGCGCCGGCGGTGTGCGCGTGCGCAACGACCTGAGCCGCTCGCTGCCGCTGATCAAAGCCTCGCCCGATCAGCTCAAGCAGGTGATCCTCAACCTGCTGCTCAATGCCCAGCAGGCAATGCCCCACGGTGGCACGATCGTGGTCTCCACGCGCTCGGCCGGTGGCTGCGACCCGCAGGTCGTCGCTCCCGGCTGGGTGCAGCTGCAGGTTCGCGATACCGGCGCCGGTATCGCGCCGGAGCACCTGCCGCACATCTTCGAGCCGTTCTTCTCCACCAAGCAGGAGCAGAAGGGCACCGGCCTGGGGCTCTGGGTCTCCAACGGCATCGTCCGCAGCCACGGCGGCAAGATCAACGTGCGGAGCCGGCCGGGCGAGGGGACCACCTTCACCATCACCTTGCCGGTCGGAGGACCACCCGAAGATGAGTAGAGGGACCGTCCTGATCGTCGACGATGAGGAGAGCGTGCTGGTCTCCATGGCAGCCATTCTGGAGCTGGAGGGCTATGCGGTCGAGACCACCACCAGCGGGAGCCGGGCGCTCGAGCGGCTGCGCCAGAAGCACTTCGACGTCGTCTTGACCGATCTGCGTCTCGACGACCTCGATGGCCTCACCATCCTCGCCGAGGTGCGCAAGACCTCGCCCGAGACGGCGGGCATCGTGCTCACTGGCTACGCCAGCCTCGAGTCGGCGGTCAAGGCGCTGCGCGAAGGCGTGTACGACTACCTCATCAAGCCGTGCGAGGTGGAGGAGCTCAAGGTAACGGTAGCGCGCGGCGTCGAGCGGCGGCAGCTGGCGCTGGCGCTGCAGCAGCGCGTGCGCGAGCTCGAGGAGGCGAATGGCCTCATTCGGAAGCTCAATGAGGAGCTGCAGGCGCGCGTCGAGGAGGCCACCGCCCAGCTACAGCAGCGCGTGCGCGAGCTGGCCCGCGCCCGCGACGAGATCAGCGCGCTCCATCGCGCCGCCGAGGCGCACGTGCGCCAGCTGGAGGAGCTTGACCGCCTCAAGTCCCAGTTCCTCTCCATGGCATCGCACGAGCTGCGCACGCCGCTCACCGCCATCTCGGGGTTTATCCAGCTGGCCCTGCGGCGCGCCCGCCAGCGCTTCGCGCGCGGCATGCCCTCGCCGGCCGAATGGCACGAGGAGCAGCTGGCGCATATCAGGCAGCTAGAGATGGTGACCAGTCAGACCTTCAAGCTCTCACGGCTGGTGGACGAGCTGCTCGACGTGTCGCGCATCGAGTCCGGCAAGTTCGAGCTTCGCCTGAATACCATCGACCTTGCTCGCCTGGCGGCAGAGGTGGTGGAGCGCATGCAGCAGATGACCAGGAAGCATCGCCTGGTGCTCGAGGTGCTGCCGTCCGGCCAGGCGGCGGGAGGCGCGCGGCTTGCCGGCGGCCGCTCCACCGCGGTGCCCGAGCGCGAGCCGGCCACGCTTCCCGCCGGCCCCTCCCAGCCGCCGCCGCTGATGATCACAGCCGATCGCGACTACCTGGAGCAGGTGCTCGAGAACCTGATTGGCAATGCGATCAAGTACTCGCCCGACGGCGGGAGCGTGACGATCACGCTGCAGCCCCAGAATGACCATCTCCTGCTCAGCGTGCGCGACCAGGGCATGGGTATCCCCCGCGATGAGCAGGCGATGGTCTTCGACCTGTTCTATCGCTCGCGGAGCGCAACGGCGCAGCAGACTGGCGGCATGGGGCTCGGCCTCTACATCAGCCGGGAGATCGTCCGCCGGCACGGCGGCCGCATCTGGGTGGAAAGCGCGCCCGGCAAGGGCAGCACCTTTTTTGTGGCGCTCCCGCGCTGCGCCACGCCACCGCCGGCCCAGCCCGAGGCGGTAGAGTCGTCGCTGCCAGCGCGTTGAGGAGATTACAGCGCCGGTCGCGGCCCCACACAAAGCGCCCCCCATTTCGCAGCGGTGGTGCCACGTCGTGCTCCCTTGCTCCGATTTTGCGGGTCTACGTGCGTGAGGGGCCGAGAGCGGCCGGGAGCACCAGCGGCATCGCCCCAATCCCGGCGCCAAACCCTTCCGGCACGGGTGTGACCACCAGCGGCCGCTGCTCGCCAAAGACCCCCACCGCCAGGTGCACCTCACCCCCACCGGCCAGGTCGACGATATCGGCAGCCCAGGTATAAGCGCCGCGGAGCAGCCATTCGCCCCGCCGGCGGTGGTGCTCCATCAGCAGCCAAACATAGAGCGCGGCCGGGCCGATCACTGCCAGCACGCCACCTGGAAGCTGGGCCCCGAGTGAGGCGACGAGCCGCTCCGCCTCCGTATACGTCCGGCCGATGGTGGCCGGCAGCAGGCCCTGGCGGTAGGCAACGGCTCCCCCTACGACCGGTGGCTCGCGCGTCGCGGCGGCGTGCCGATCGAAATACCTCGTGCCCTTGAAAGGCGCTCCGGCGGCGCGCAGCGCGGCCAGCGTGAGGCCCGGCGGCGCGTCCACGATCTCCCACCCGGCCCGGCGCAGGACCTCGCCGGTGGCCGGGTCGAACTGGTAGACGGAGCCCATCACCGCTCTCGCGGCTCGCCCGCCAGGTCGTAGGCGCGATCGAGCAGGCGCAGCGCCGCCAGGCAGTCGTCCATGCCCGCTGCCGGCGGTGCGCCGGTGCGCAGGCGAGCCAGGCTATCGAAGATCCAGTCGCGATAGCGGTCACCGGCCCGCAGGTGCGGGTGCGCCTCCTCGCCGGCGGGGGTCGTCACGCGCACCTCTGCGCCACGGGCCACGATGTAGGCCTGCGCCGCGCCCAGACGCACCTCGTTATCGCCGGAGCGGGTCATGCCGGCGGCGGAGTCGGGGTACGTATAGCCCGCCTCGATCGTCCCGATCATGCCGGAGCCGGAAGCGAGAAGAGCCGCGCCAAACTCTTCGATCGGCAGGCGGTGCGTCCGGCGACTCACCGCCGCGCCGCATACCCGCACCGGCTCATCGGGCCCTACCAGGTGGCGAACGTAGTCGATGCCGTGGATGCCGAGGTTGAGCAGCGCTCCGCCCCCCGCGGTGGAGGGATCGAGCATCCAGCCGGCACCCCAGGCGACGTACCGCTGCGGCGGGCCGTTGATGATGCGCACGTGGAGATGGGTCACGCTGCCGAGCCGGCCGGTGTCCCGCAGATCGTCCAGCAGCGACCAGAGCGGGTCGTAGCGCTGCACCAGCGCCACGGCTACCCACGAGCGGCGCGCCGCCGCCAGCGCCGCCAGCGGCTCGACCTCGGCGGCCGAGCGCCCGAGCGGCTTTTCGGCCAGCAGCGGGAGTCCGGCTTCCAGAAGCACGGTCGCCTGGGCCGCCATGTCGGCGACGCGGCCCAGGGCCAGCACCAGGTCGGGCCGGGCCGTCTCGATGATGGCGGCCGCATCCGGCAGCGCCGGGCAGTCCAGCTCGCGCGCCCACCGTGCCGCGATCGCCGCGTCGCGGTCGGCCACGCCGCAGAAGGTCACGCCAGCCTCGCGCAGGTGCGCCGCGTGGCGCGGCAGGTGCCAGTGCGCTGCGCCGGCCACGGCCACGCGCAGCCCCTCGCCGGGCCGGCCCTCGCGCACCACGGCCGCCGGTGCCCAGCCATTCATCACTCTGCTGCGGATTATAGGCGCTGCCGCTATTGCCTCGTTGGCTTGCTTGACAGGCGAACAAGACTATCCATCACTCTGCTGCGGATTATAGGCGCTGCCGCGGTACGCTTTGGTGGAATGAGAGTGGAATGGGGGCGCGACGCATGAGCCTGGAGGCGCTGCCTTGATTGCGGGGCACGGGCACGTGCCGCCCGGCGCGGCCGGTGCTGCGCTGCCGGCGGGGACGGCCGGCCCACAGCGCCATGCCGCGGACCTCGCTGGCACGGACGGCCACGGGAGCAGCGCGAGACAGCAGGGGATGGCCGATCTGCACCTCCACAGCGTCTGGAGCGACGGCCTGGCCTCGGCGTCTGAGATCATGGAATATGCCCAGGAGCAGACCGCGCTCGATATCATCGCCATCGCCGACCATGACCAGGTCGGTGGGGCGCTCGAGGCCGTTGCCTGGTGTACGCGCCACCCGGCGGCGCGCGTGCGGGCGATCGTGGCCACGGAGATCAGCACGGCCTGGGGGCGGCATCTCCTGGCGCTCTTCTTCCAGCCGCCGTTCCCGCGCCGGCCGTTTCCGCGCTTCCGGCCGGTGGCGGAGACGGTCGCGCTGGTGCATGCCGCTGGCGGCATCGTCGTGGTGCCGCATCCACTCAGCCTGCTCGTGCCCAGCCTGGGCCGCCGCACGCTGACCCGACTGCTCGGGGCACAGGTGCCGGTCGAGGCGCTGGAGGTCTGCTCGGGGGCCATCGGCGGGCGGCGCAAGGAGCCGCTGGTACGCGCGCTGAACGCGGCGGCCTGGCATCTGGCCCCCCTGGGAAGCAGCGACGCGCACCACCTGGCGCAGATCGGCAGCGCCTACACGTCCTTTCCTGGCCGGTCGCCAGCCGATCTCCAGCGGGCCATCCTCGCGCGCGCCACCGGTGCCCATTGGGGGCCAGCGGCGCGCGTGCCGCTGGCGGCGCACGCCTACCAGAGCTGGCGCAGCCTCGTCGTCAAGCCGGCGCGCGAGCTCTGGCAGGCGCTCGCCGCCCGGCCGGAGGCTGGCTGATACTGCCCCGCTCCGGGTGGGCGGCACCAGCAGAACAATTTAGGCGCCGCCGGCCACTGGCACCGGCATTGCCAGGCGGGGGACCGGGATACGGTACTCCGCCGCGGTGGCGGCGAAGGCTGCCAGCTCTTCGTCTACCAGGTCACCGATCGACGGCGGGTGGGCGCGCTGGGCGACGAGCCACTGGTCCAGCGCCTGGAGCGCCTGCGCGATCGGCGGTGGCTTGAGCGCCAGCAGCGCCGTGATCGCAGCGTGCGAGCGACTGCCCCGCCCCTCACGCCAGAAGGCTTTGCTCCACGGATCGAGCAGGCTCACCCGGCGCTGCAGCTCCTGGTCGGTGTCCTTGAGCAGCTTGGCCTGCCCGCTATACCACGCCGCGCGCAGGCGAGTGAGCAGCAGGGCAGCGTAGAGCAGCGGGTCGGTGGTGGTATCGGCGGCCATGAGCTCTTCACCAACGGTCGCCTCGACCTCGCTCGCCACATCCTCAAGCAGATCACGATCCTGGGTCATCCAGGCGGCGCCCAGGGCCAGGTTCGCGTAAGGCTCGAGTGTGCCCGTCTCTCGCGCCTCCCTGGTTGCATACCGGAGCAGGCTTGCCGCCGCCTGCCGGTAATAATCGCCGGCCGCGTCAAGCCGCGCGGCGAGCCAGCAGGCACGCGCGCTTCGCAGCCAGAGCCAGGGCGGCACCACGTTACGTCCCGCCTGCCGGCCGATGGTCGCCAGCAGCTGGAGGGTGGCCTCCACCTCCTGCTGGAGGCGTTCGTCAAGTGCCACCCCCGGCCTGGCGAGTGACGCCGCCACGCCGGCAGCGCCGGCGGTGGGACCGGAAGCCTCAGAGGGAGAGCGGGTCATTGCACGCGCGATTATAGCCTCGCGCCGAGCCGTGCTACCGAATCCGCGTCATGGACCACTTTCGGGCGAGAAGTGGGTGCGTCGGTGGCTCAGTCGGTGGCTCAGCTTGGGCTGTGCCCTGCTACCGAATCTGCGTCACGAACCACTGCCTGGGCTGTATCGGCAGCGGGCCGATGTCGTACTGTGCCCAGCTATCGGATCCGCGTCACGAACCACTGCCCGTCGCGGTGCTCGAGGCTGAGCAGGCTGGTCTCGCGCGTCCATTCGCTCCAGCCGCGAGGGCGGCCATCCTTGTGGTACTGCTCGCGGAGCTCGTAGCTGAGCGAGACCTGGCCGCGCCAGCGCACGTCACGTGTGCGGTCCTCTTCGCTGAGCACGGCCGGGCGCACCTCCGTGACCGCAAGGCGGCGGATCTGGCTTTCGAGCGCTTCTCCCAGCAGGGAGCCCGATACCGGCTTCGGCGGTGTGCCGTACACGCCGCCGGGCTGCGCCACGTAGCCGATGCGCTGGAGCTCGCTCAGGAACCATTCCTGCGCAATCCGCTGCGCTTCAGCCGTGTCGTCGGTGCAGGCCGCCAGCAGCGGCCCCAGGGCGGCGATCGCGGGAATGCGTAGTGGGGCGGCGGCGCTGGCGGCCATTCGCGCCGGCAGCGGCGGCCGGAGCCGCCGCAGCGCGCTCCCTAGCCCGGCACCAAGGAAGGGGCGGCGTCGCATTGGTCGTGCTTCAGCGGGTTGGTGCCCGCAGCCAGCAGCCTTACTGGTACATCCGCCAAATGCTTGGCTCCTGAATTGCCCTGGCAGGCAGTAGCGCCGAGCTGCCAGATACACCACGTATGCCCCTGCTGGAACATCCCTCGTAGATGCCCC
>Ga0070741_10011646_pt1 | contig 16160 bp, 14 predicted proteins | sample Coa_R1_4_FD_66440 | JGI IMG/M metagenome (GOLD analysis project Ga0070741, IMG submission 66440) | Surface soil microbial communities from Centralia Pennsylvania, which are recovering from an underground coalmine fire - Coalmine... | ecosystem: Environmental > Terrestrial > Soil > Unclassified ...
TAGCATAAATGCGGCTTCTCGCGGGTCGAGATGCTCAAGGACATGGAAGGAGGCAACAACGTCAACCTCATCCCGTTCGAAAGGAAGCGGTCCCACGATATCTGCCCATAGATCTATCCGGCGAAGAGGGTTTATATCGACGTTTATCCACCCCTCAACATATTTACCACCACAACCCAGGTGGACCCACTTCCGTGCATACCTTGTCTTCCATCCAACTCGCTGTCGTCGGTACGAGACATTCGCACGTGCGCCGATACTTAGTAATGTGGTGATGGCTGCGCGCGGACCAGTCTGCACCATGCTGTGCTCGCGGTCGTATAGCCAAATCGGCAGCAGGTCCTTGAATTTGGTCAGTATATATCGAGACATTGGGAGACCTTTCTGCACGCCGGTATGGGCGCGGCGGTCGAGCGCGCCGAGCAAGGAGCAACACCGGCCGGCGCCGGTACCGATCAGTGGACAGGAAGTAACATCTGTATCCGTCGAGGAACAGAACGCCGGGCTGGATAGTGGTCGAGAAGGCGGGGTCGCGGGGTCTTGCCCAAGCTCTCCGGTCGGTCCAGAACAATACTGTCAGGTCAAGGTCCTGGGATCCAGTAGATTCCCGGTACAGCGGCGCGAAGTACTGGGTGAGGTAGGATACCCTATGGGCAAGCTAGATCGGCACGCTCACGACCTGTTCCCATTCGTTGCACCGCTAGCGGCGGCGAAGTCCACTGGCGAGCGATCGCGCTCCAGCTCTTCGAGCGCTGTTAGCACAGACTTTCCGTCGGCGATAGCACGGTAAGCGCAGGCGATCCGGGCTCGGTAATGACGCCACGTATAGTCTGACAAAATCCGTTCTCGGGCTCGGGCCCCCATCGCCCATCGCTCCCGCGGATGCTCGTATAGCCACAGGAGCCGATCAGCAATCGCTGCCGCGCTCCGAGCGGGTACCAGGAACGCCTCCTCTCCATCCCGTGCCACGGACCCTGCCTCGGCAGTGGTAATCATGGAGAGTCCAGCTGCCATAGCTTCGTACGTAACCAGAGCCGATCCCTCTGCAAGGGTAGGGAAAACGAACACATCAGCCGACTCGAACAACTCGTGTACCGTGTGCCAGGGGACATTCCCAATCAGCCGGCAGGTGCCGTGGCACTGCTCCAGCAGGGCGGGGGCTACGCCGCTCCTGCCACCTGCCACCACTAGCTCACTGTTCGGCAAGTCCAGCGACTTCCAGGCCTCCAACAAGTAGCGGATACCCTTCCGCGTCGTAAGTTGTCCCACAAAGAGCGCGCGGAATGGTGAACGCGACGAGGAGAGCTGCCTCTCGGTTTCCCTAGGCTTGAAACGCGTGGCGTCCGCACCGTACGGAATCGGCACGATGCGGCTCTCTGGCACGCCGTTCTGGGTTAGGCACTGTTTGACGTACGCCGACGGTGCAAACAGCCAATCGGCGACTTGCCGTTCTGCTCGCACGCGAGCTCTGATCGACCCGAACCAGCGCTCATCGATGTTGCCCTCTCCCTCGCGGAGGACTTGCAGGTAGTACTCGTGAGCGCTCGGCACGTCAAGCGCTGCGACCGCGCCCAACCGCCGGGCTGCCTGCAGGGTATGAAGCCCACTGCCTTCAAAGGCATGGACGATGTCCGGCGTCGGCTGCCACGAAAGCCAGCGGCCGACCAAGCGGTCGAACTCCCAGTCGGCATGATAGTGCGGGTGCACACTGGGCAGGCGGGGTGCAGCCCGCTCCATCGCAGCCACGAGACGGGCGATAACATGAAACCACGGGGCAATAGACACCAGCGACGGATCGATGTCCGGATGCCAGCGCTTTCGCAGAGTGGCACTCAGCCGCGCTCGTAATGGACCGGGGAGTGTCCGAACGATTCTCGAGGTCCAGGTTCGATCGCCCCGCCAGTAGTAGCTCGCGATAAAGCGCTGCAACATCCCTGCGTCCTGCGCCGCCAGTACTGTCTCATAACTATGCTGGCGCCCAGGATGAGCAAGAATTACCCGAGGACTACGGTTTGCCTGCCTGCCTAGACGCCCAGCATTTACCGGCCCCATGTCTGGCAAGACAAGGTTCATCATTCGCTCAGACCCTTCTGGCCACAGCAATCAGATTCTGAGTCAGCACATGCCCGCGAACGACCCCGGTCTCGATCGCCAGATAGCTGCAGAGGACTGCCCGAATCACCTGCCAGAGGGCATAGCGGACTTTGCTCACCGGCCCTAGTTGAGCCGGCTGCACTTCCATCACCTGAATCTCGCCGAAACCGGCCTCCCGCAACACTTGTTCGATGCTCCACGACGTGAAGGCAAGCTCGTGGGTGAAGTCCCCGTAATGGTAGTATCCGCCGAACGGGCTCGCAGCGTTCACAGTATGGATGAGAACAGCACCTCCTACCTCGAGGGCCCCGTAGAGCGCATCGAGAAACGCAAGCACCTCGTTCTTGTCTAGATGCTCGAGCACGTCCACCACAGTGATCAGCCTGAATTCCCCGCGGTGTGCGTCTAGATAGGCCTGTGCCGCTGCCTCCTCCACGTGCTGAACTCCGAGCGAATTTGCCAATGCCACCTGCTCTCGGCTCAGGTCGATCCCTCGCACATTCGTATAGCCCGCCTGTTGAAAGGATCGGACCAGTGCACCATCACCGCAGCCGACGTCCAAGATGGCCGCCCCATGATCGGGCGGCAAGAACCGACCGAACTGGCTGTGGTACCAGCCGCCCATCCGGGCGTGTGTCTCTAGCGTGCTCGGTCGCAGGTAGGACTGGCACGTGCGGACGTAGCCCTGGTACAGCCGCGTACGGTACTCGTGCCTGTCATCCGCTCTGTTTTTCAGGCTGTTGGCTCTCATGATCTCATTCCACGGCAACGAGGACCCACCGCACAGACCCCGAGGGCCACTGGGCGGGCTCTGGACAGTTGGCGCAGACTCACTCCAGCACGGGAACTGGTGACTGGTTCCACTCTCGCTGCGAGGTCGCCAGGAGGGAGCGATAAAGGACGGCATATGCTCGGATGCTCTGACCCTTGGAGAAGCCATGCATGACCCGGTCGCGGGCTCGCTGGCCGAGATGCTGAGTGTGGTCGCGATCGCTCAGCGTCGCGCTCAGCAGCGCCGCGAGAGCCGCATCATCCCCGGCCGGAAAGGTTGCCCCTCCGCATTGCTGCACAACTGCACCAAGCCCGGCGATGGCCGACGCGATCACGTACGCCCCTTCAGCCATAGCCTCCAGCGCCGTGAGGCCTACGTATTCGAGTAGCTCTGACGGCACCACGACCACGTCAGCCGACCGAAACAGCTCGGCGACGGCATCCTTGGACAGCGCCCCGGGAAACGCGGCAGGCACACCTAGCTGATGCGCCAGGTCCATCCACGCGAGGCGTTCCGGCCCCTCACCGGCCAGTACCACATGCCACTCCGCGCTCTGCGGCAGCAGCCTGCCTAACGCCCGCAGCAGCACGTCCCCACCCTTACCACGAATGTGGCGGCTCACGAACACGATCGTGGGCACTCCGGGTCGGGGCGCGGGTTCCCACTGGTTCGGCACGTCCGCCCAGTGCGGAATGATCAGGGCATCTGGCAGATCCAGGTCCTGCCGGTGACACTCGACACTGACGATGTTCGCTTCAACGAAGTGCCGAGCGAAGATGTGTGCCCACTGGCGCAAGTAAGCCTTGACTGCTCCCCCCAGGGTGGTGGAGTGGGATCGCAGAATAGGCCAGCAAACGCTCAGGTGCAACGGACCGCAGCGGGCCCGCTGCCCCGCCGGCGGGAGTGTGGCACACTCGGTGGGCCCGTAAGCATGCCGCGTCCAGACGATCGGCTTCCGGAGCGCCTTGGCCAGTAGAAACAGCGGCAAATCGAAGCCGCTCAGTTGAACCACGTGCGCCCACCGCACGAGGGCTAGTTGCTGCCGCCGACCGGGCCGACGAACCACCGGGAAGGGGAACTGTCGCGACTCCCGCTCTCCCGCGGTGTCGGTAACCAGAATCACCCTGGCCCCCATCTCAACGAGCCCCGCGCCCAGTCCTGCTGCGTAGGTCTCCATTCCACCCATCGAGGGGGAGAACACGGGCGTATACAGGATCACGCGAAGCTGATCCAACTCCAGCGAAGACACACTCGGCGTGGACCAAGCCGTTGCGTGATCCGCCTGGCACTCCGCGGATGCTACCTCAGTCATCCCAGTCTCGGCCTCATCCCGCTCGCCAATCGCCAGTTCGCTGCCTTCCCCGCCAAGACGGTCATCCTCACCCGGCTTAGCGTGGATACGCGCCGTCTCTGGGCCAACAGTCCACCAAGCAGCAACCAGAAAAGCACGTTCGAAGGAAAGAGTACTAGTGCTTCATCGCCGGTAAGCAGCGTGGCCGCTACAACTTGCAGAACGTACACGAAAGACACGCGGCTCCAGACCCAGTTCTCGGGTCCCGAACTACGCCGCGTCGCACGATACGCCTCCACAAGAATGACTACGAACAGGGTCAAATACGCTACCCATCCTAGCAGGCCGAGCTGATATAGCAGCTCAGCTAGAAGCGCTTCATCCACCGGTCGATCGATGCCCAGCTGCCAAAGGTACGGCGACGCCGTCCCGGTGCCGTGTCCGAGCCACCACACCGGGTCATTCGTGATCAGTCCACCGACTAGGTCCCAGGTCTTAGTGACTCGAACACTGAAATCCTCGGGGTCCTCATAGTACCGATCCGCTGACAGCGTACTTAGCCGAGCTGCCAGCACATCCCCCCCCAATCCCAAGGCCGCGGTCATCCCGATCCCGATTACTGTCAGAAACACCACAGCGCCGGCCACCTTGCCGACCCAGTAGTTCTGGACTGATCGCCGACCTGCAGGCGAGCGATTGGTCTCCTCGACTGGCTCAAGCTGGGGACGTGCGAGGCATATTAGTGTGATCAGAACGCTGAGACTAACTGGAGGGATCAGATAGGCGCCCCGCGACCCGTTGATCGCAATAAGAAAGAGACAAGCGGCAAGCACGACACCAGCCAACCACCGCCCGAGACCTCGGAAGGCCCAAATACCTCCAGCCGCAATCAACACCTCCGCATTCAAGTAAAGCGCCAATTGCGTTGGTCCAGCCAGCGTGGCAGGAAAGCGAAACACGTCGACGCCGAAGCTACCGACGCTGAACGCTTTGAATCCTGGAAATAGTGCGGCGTAGGCCTCTTGTCCTAGCAAATACTGCAAGGTGCCTACCGCAACAACCGGGACCGACGTTGCTAGCATGAAAATGCAGAAACGTCGCATCGCTCGGGAATCGGCGAGAACATGGTAGCCGATCAACACGAAGGGCAGAAAATACACGTAGGTGATTAGGCCCAGTACGGCAACAGCCCGATTGATCTGCCCCGGATTTGGAATGTACGCTAGCCACAGCCCGATCACCGCGCACAGCACTACCACCAGAGGACTGCGAAATCCGATACTCCGCCCCCGTAGGTACGCCTCCCGCAAGAATCCCACGTAGACCACGGCGGCTAGGACGTGCGGCACTATCCGTATTAGCTCCACGGAATAGAACAGAGTGGAGACGAAGCCCCCCACCACGAGATATCCCAGGAACACGTAGAGCGTGACCCGCCAGTAGACGATGGCGAGCAGGGCTGCCACTAACAATAGGGGCAGCAGCAACACCACACTGACACCTTGCACCACAGCCAGGCTAATGCCGACTGCCATGATCACCGTGATCAGCACCATGGCCAAGTCTGTTCGTCTCACCGCGTAGCACTCTCCAGGGCTCGACTCAGGCCGGCACGCTGACCAGAAGCCTGGTACGCATACGCCAGAAGAAGACGAACAGGACCGCGAAGCTCAGGGCGTATCCGGCGGCTGAGCTGCCGGCCGCCGCAGTGAGGCCGCTGGTGGGAACGAGCCAGAGAATCCCGCCCACCGTCACCGCCGCGCCCAGCCAGTTCGCCGCGGCCGAATACAGCGGCCGGCCCATCCCCTTGAGCGCTTGATCCAGGATGCTGGCTAGGCCATCGGCCGCGAGCCCGACGATGAGGATCTGAGCCGGCAGCACGGCGGGCGCAAACGCTTCGCCAAACACCAGCGGGATCAAGAACGGTACGGTCAGGAACAGACCCGTACCGAGTACGGCCATGATCGCGGCGTTCACGCCGACTGCGTACAGGGTGAGCCGAACAGCCTGCGGTCCCGACCGGCGGGCGGACTCGGGCAGCAGCACATTCCCCACGGCGTGGGGCAGGTAGAGCAACAGCGACGCGACGCGCGTTGCGACGACGAACTGGCCGAAGTCCGCCGGCCGGAGCAGCGTTACCAGCAGCGCGCGGTCCACGCTCCCGTTGGCCACCTCGGCGACCATCGCCGTCTGACAGCTCGCGCCGTACCTCAGCATCCGCTTCAACGACGCTAGGTCGGGCCGCGCAGACAGCATCCCTGGGCGCCACAGGATGGCGAGCTGCACCGCCAGCCATGCAAACGCCACCGTGAGGTGCACGATCGAGATGCTCACCAGGGTAAGGCGCCCGGTCACGAACAGCGCGCCGATCACAATCATCTCGAGGGTCGGTGCCAGGACACGAAGGACGTTGAAGGCAGTGAAGCGGCGCTGGCCGCGGGTGAGACCTAATAGCCCGCCACTGAAGATGCCGAGCGGAATCGTAAACAGAAACACGGAGGCCAGCGCGAGGACGGTCGAGTCGTAGTAGTGCAGCCACAGCGGTAGCAACGGAAGACAGATGATCGCCGTGAGGAGCCCTAGCATCAGGGAGAGCACGAACGTGTTGGCCAGCAGGTGATCGAAGGGGACGTCCTCGCGCGACTGAAAGTAGGTATTAGCCTCTCCCACTCCCAACTGCACGATCGGTGTCAGCAGCCTGGGCAAGAATGTGGCGGCCTCGAACGCAGCGCGTCCATCCGGACCCAGGCTGCGACTCAGGAGCACGGCTGTGCCCGCCGTTACGCCGATCAGGAAGACGCTAGCGCACATCCCCTTGGCAGTGTCGACGATCATGCTCGCGCGGAGCGATCGGCGGTAGACGTTTGCGCAGGCGCTCGGGAGTGAACGTCGCAAACCCCACCATCTCCAGGGATTTGCAACGGTTGTCTTGATCGGATTCATGAATGCCTGAGCCGCACCATCACACTCGTGACCGCTCGAGAGCGGAGACAGCAGCCGATCCATCCGCAGGGCTGGCGTTCGCCAGCCGCACCCTACCAGGGTGCACCGCTAGCCAGTAGCTCTCCAACCACTCATCGGCTCGCTCCAAGTTGGAGAGGGGCGATAACCGAATACCACGACTTTCGAGGACTCGCTCCAGCCGGGACTCGCGGCCCCGATCGCGCGCCGCTCCGCGAGAGGGCACACTTCGCCTTCGACTTCCGTTTCTATCCAACCATATCTCGTAGCCTAGGTCGTGCAGAACCCGCAGGACCTCGGACGGAGTGGTCCCATACGTGGCCAAGAAATCCGCCCATAGACTCAAATACACGGGTGGCTTGTAGGTTTGCAACGTCTCGCGTGCTCCCTTGAGAACCGAAAGGTCGTCGCTGCAGACGCTGATTTTCAGGAGATCTACCTGGTGCACTCCCGATTCTTGCACGTAACTATCAAGCGTGTTCATCTCACAAACGACCGGCTCATCGGTACGAGCGTAGGCAGCGCCATTACGCACGTCCAGCGGGTGCGCGGTCGCGACACCTTGCCCCGGGCTGCTGGATGCATACAACGTAAGCTGCCGGCGGTCCGCGCCCAGCGCAAGATGGGAGACTACCACGTTGCGCAGGTTGTTCAGGGCCAGATTGCCGATCAGCCGCCGTCGCACGCCGGGATGAGGCTCGAAGGCGTGCACTGCACCGGCCGGGCCGACCCGTCGGGCCATCGGCAGGGTGAACAAACCCACGTTCGCCCCGAGGTCGAAGGCGACGTCGCCCGGCTGCAGCAGGCGCCGGAGCAGGTCCGCAGCCACCGGCCGATAGGTGCCATACAGGTACACGGACCACTCGAGAAAGATCCGGGTATCGATCTGAACGAGCGAGTCGTCGGAGGGTCCGACGAACGCCAGGTAGTCGTCCTGGCGGTGATCCGGATGGTACAGCCAGCGCAGGACCCGATCCGTCCCCGGCAGCCGCAACGTTTGGGCTTCGACGCGCGCAGCCTGCAGCAGTAGCGAGCGGGCGATCTGCCGTACAGAAGTCACTTTGGCTCCCTCGTCTCACCAGCGGGACTGTAGTGGCGGAATCTCAAGGGATCACTACGACCGGGCGTCTGCCAACACTCCCGCGGACTGCGGCTCCGGCGCCGTCTCCTCGCGCCAGCGGCGAATCGACTCGCCGATCCCGCTGCCTCGACGCATCCGCTGGGCCGTCTGGAACAACACGAACAGGTGCTGCCAGATCGTCCAGTTGCGGACCCACCAGATGTCCGTCAACAGCGGCTCATCGGGCGAAGCCGCCGAGTCGGCGAGCCGCCAGGGGCCCGTCAGCCCCGGCTTGACCGCCAGCAGCAAGCCGGCCCAGGGCTGGTACTTCGCTCGGTCCGCGACGGGAACCGGCCGCGGCCCCACGAGAGCGAGTTGCCCGCACAGCACCGAGGCCAGCGCCGGGAGACCCCGCAGGAGCAGGCGGTTGCTGACCCGGGGGTTGAGCAGCCGAATGGTGACGGGCTGGCCGCCTCGGCCGAGCACGTCGTGGTTGACGGTGATCGGCTTGATGCCGCGCCACTTCGCCGCGGCAACCACCCAGAGGAGCCCCGGCGCCAGCAGCACGAGGAGGAAGAGCGCCAGCGCGCAATCGAGTGCCGTCAGCACGACCGCCTCGACGCCGGTGATTCGCGCGTGCTGCACGCGGACCAGCGGGATGTACCCCAGAGGCGCGGGCTCTACTCGGCCAGCGGTCAAGTCGTAATGGGTGGGCGCCAGGCGCACCTCCAGGTTGTCCAGGGGTGCGGCGCCAAGCTGAGCGAGATACTGCTGACTCTCCCAGCTCAGGGCGCCAGGGACCACGATCAACAGGTCGCAGTGGAACAGGGCCGTGACCTGCTGCACCTCCCGTGCGTGCCCGAACACCCGAAACCGCCCAGCACTGTCCGGGCGCTGCCCTGGGTGCACGGCGCTCACCCAGTCGCCAGCGGTGAGGTAATCGTCGAGGAAGCCGACGACCTCGATTCCCTGGCTGGTGGGCCCGTGCAGTTGCTCCGCGATGGCGAGCCCCTGCTCGTTGGCGCCCACGATGAGTGCGCGCTGCACGAACCAGCCACGGCCGCGCAGAGCGTAGGCGACCCGCCGCAACACGAAGCGGCCGGCGCAGACGAGGACGATGGCGAAGATCCAGAACAGCAGTAGCCAGCCGCGCGAGACCAGCGGCAGCGACCCATACAGGTAGCTGGCCGCCACGACCAGCACGACGGCGTAGGTGCAGCCGCTCACCACCCGGGCGTACTCCTCGGGCCCGCCGAGCAGGTACTGCGGGGCGTAAGCTCGCAGCAGCCAGAACAGCACGAGGATGCCGGGGATCACGGTGAGCGCCGCGAGGTTGTAGCGCAGCGGATCGAACGCGACCGCTGCAGGCAGCATTTCCGTGGGCAGCGCGTCCGAGGCGCCACGCAACTGAGCGGCTACTTCAAAGGCCAGCGCGAGCAGGGCCGCATCGGCCACCACCAGCGTGGCCCTGAACCACTGCCAGACACTCAGCTTAGGCATACTGGTATTCCCGCTGCGGATGAGTCGCTCGCTGCCAGGAGATTCGCGGCGTGGAATTCATGATTACCTGGGCGCCGCCGCGCTCGAAGCGAAAGTCCATGTGGTACAGGCCGGCGCCCTCTAACGCCTCGACGACCGCCGCCTGCTGGGGCTCCTCGCAATAGAGCATGAGGAACCCCCCCCCTCCCGCGCCGGCTAGCTTCCCTCCGATCGCTCCGTGGCGAAGGGCCAGCTCGTACACCTCATCTACCCGCGGGTTGCTGATGCCAGCGGCGAGGCGCTTCTTCTGCTCCCACGTCTCGCCAAGAATCTCCCCATACCGCCGCAGGTCTCCCCGCTCGAAGCACTCCCTGGTTTCGCGAGCCGCATCCTTGATCGCGTGCAGGGCGGCCACGGCTCCGTCCCGGTTGGAGGCCGTGGCCTCCTCCTGGCGCTTCATGATCGCGTTTGCCACGTGAGTGGAGCCGGTAAAGAACAACAGCATATTCCGCTGGAGCTGCTCATAGGTCTCCACGGACATGGCGACACGCTCGACGCGAATCCCGGCCGACGTGAAACTGATGGCGTTCAGGCCACCGAAGGCCACGGCATACTGATCCTGTTTGCCGACCGCCGCGCGTAATTTCTCTCGCTCCAGCGCACAGGCTCGCTCGGCGACCTCTTCCGGGTTCAGCCGGAGCCCCTGAAGGGTCCCGAGCGCCTTGATGAGCGCGGCAGTCACGGCGCTCGACGAGCCCAGTCCAGTGCCCGGGGGGATCTCGGAGGCCAGGAATAACGAGATCCCGCCCTCCATGTCGAACTCGTGGAGCGCGGCCTTCACGAGGCGAAGGTCGCCATCCCAGAGCGGCTGCTCCCCGGGGCGGTGCCGATAGAAGACCCGGTAATCGGAGGAGCTGACCTGCACACTATCGGAGCTATTGATGTTCACTACCACGTAGAAGTACTTGTCGATCGTCGTGGATACGACCAGACCACCGTACTGCTCGTAGTAGATGGGCAGGTCGGTTCCACCACCCGCAAAGCTGACCCGTACTGGCGCACGAGCAATCAACATCAGTCAAGTCCTGCAGCTACGTCGGCCAAGGGCAGGCGATACGTCGAGCGAAATCGGGGCGCCGTCGAGACACGCTACCGCCGTCCCGGCACGCAATCCCTCTTCCCGAAGGGTCACACCAGGCTGTGGGCGCCTATGACGTCAAAGGACCCCGGCCGGCTCGCCAGCCGGGCCCTAACCGACTTTTCCTAGGTAGTCTTCCGGCAGCTCGATCGGGACTAGCCGATTGAGAAGCTGAACCAGCACTCGAGATCGCCCGGAGGGCGACAGCCGCTGGTCGAAGAGCGCCTCCGTGTACTGGAACGGCCCACGAGCGATCATGACCCGCTCGCCGGAATGGAAGGGACATGGTGCGCTCTGTCGGTCGGCGGCAGCCACTCGTGCCATCAGCGTCTCGATGAACTCATCCGGTATGGCCGTAGGTAGCCCCTGCTGCCCCAAGAAATACACGACAAATGGCGCAGCTCGGACAGCCAGCCAGCGGTCAGACGGCACGTCCAGGTTGGCGAACAGATAGCAGGGGAAAAGCGGTTCCCAATCCCGCCGGCCAGCGCGTGTTTTCCGCTTCTTGAGGATCGGCAGCCAGACGTCTACGCCTCGCTGGGCCAGGCTAGCCGCCGCTTGCTGTTCCTTGCCCGGTTTGACCCGCGCAGCGTACCACGACATGTTTATCCCCAGGCAGTAGTCTAGGTGGAAATGGGAAAGAGATGGTTGAGTCGCTGTCGGCTACTCGCTAAGAACGCCTACGTCCACTACCGGGCGTGGTACTGGCACCCGCGGCGCGCCCTGGTCAGCTCACCGCAACCTTTCGGTGCACACGGCTAGGTGTCGCGCACGGTGGTCGTCTGCTCGACCTCATGACCGTTCAACGTCCCATTCCGTGCCGTCACCGCCAGAGGTGACCGGTAAGGGGTGTAGTACGCCGCAGCGGGGAAGCGGTTCAGGACGACCCCCGCCAGGCGTGCCCCGACTCGCTCCAGCGCATCTACGGCGTGCAGCACAAGCTCATTCTTGGTTGTCCGACTATTGACCACCAGGACCACTCCATCCACCTGGGGTGCGGTGACCAGGGCATCCGCTACTGGCAGCACGGGCGGGCTGTCAAATACGACGTAATCAGCGCCAGAAAGGTGACCCAGTCGGGCCAGGAGCAGCGACGTCCGCTTCGATCCCAGAAGCTCGGCGGCATTGGCCGGGATAGGGCCGGACGGAAGCACCTGTAGGTTCGGCACAATGGTGGGCTGCAGGCACTCCGGGCAGCGCATCTCCTCCTGGAGGAGCGAGGTGAGGCCACAATCGTTGGGCAGTCTGAACAGGTTGTGAAGCGAGGGCTGCCGGAAGTCCGCGTCGACCAGCAGCGTCCGAAAGCCGGATAGCGCGAGCGCGAGCGCGAGATTGGCCGCGGTCGTCGTCTTGCCCTCACCGTAGGTGGCGCTGGTCACCAGCACCGAGCGCAGGCGGGCCTCACCGTTCATGAACTGCAGGCGAGTGCGGAGTATACGGTACGCCTCGCCCTGCGACCATTCGTAGTATCCATCCAGGGCGAGGCTCTGCGCCGATCCATTTCGCTCGGGGCCGCGCTCGAGCAGCGCCACGAGCGGCTGCGTCGACCGCTTGGGGAACTCGTCCACGACGGCAAGGATGGGCAACTCGCCCAGCTCGTTACTGGGCTTCGGTTTCGCCAAGTACGCTCTGAGCAGGATGATGCCGGTGGACACCAATAGACCCATCGCGGCGCCGAATAATGCGGCAAGCAGCTTCCGCGGGGCCCTGGACGTCGTAGGAAGGACCGCCTGTTCTACGATCTCCACGGTGCTCAAGGCCCGTACGTCCGCGAGACGGCCATCGACCTGCGAACCCAGGTTGTCGCGCAACGCCTGCAGCCGGGCGAGTTGAGCAGCATTGTTTTGTCGGATGAAGGTCGCAGCTACGATATTGACCGCATCCCTCGCAAATTGCGGGTCGGAGTGCTCGGCGGATACGTCGATCAGAAGAGTGTTGATGTTGGGACGTACCGTTATCAGCGATCCCAGCGATTCGTAGGTCGCGCCGCGGCCAAGGGTCTGGGCAGCCGACTCCAACACTGGCCGGGTCTTGATCAGCTCCGCGTAGACCCGAGTCAGGCGTTCAGCGGTTTGCAGTGCGGTATTGGGATCTGCAATAAGCGGATTCGTATCTTGCGTGACCAGGAGCCGCGTGGAGGCCCGATAAATTGAGGGCTGAGAGCTCGACCAGACGTAGCTTGCGGTCCCGGCGAGGATAGTGGCCAGGGCCACGAGCCAGGCCCACCGCCGGAGGGCACCGAGGTAGCGGGCGAGGTCCGCCATGCTTAGCTCCCGCGTCCCGATTGCTTTAGCCAGTAGCGCCCGACACTCGCTGCCCGACGGCCTCGGGCATTTCGCGCGCCAGGAGCTGCTCGATCGCTTCCTTTAACGTGGCGGCCACAGCGTGGTCCTGGCCCCCTACCCGGGCAAGCTCCGCGCGAGCTTCGAGTCCATGGCCGGTCAGCACCAGGATGAAGTCACAGCCTGCCGCCCGTGCCGCTCGCGCGTCCGAGACCGAATCACCAACGAAGACGGAGCGCTGCAAGTCGATGCCCAGCTCCCATGCTGCCTGGTAAAGCAGATGGGGCTGCGGCTTGCGGCAAGAGCAGGCGTCCTCCGGCCGGTGGGGGCAGGTGTACACGGCGTCGATCCGGCCACCGGCGTCGCGCACGCGAGCCAGCATCCAGTCGTGGATGGCCGTCAGTGTCGCCTCACTCATCCGTCCCCGACCAACGGCCGACTGGTTGGTGACCACTACCACGGCGAGCGGGGTCGTTGCGAGCAGCGCCAGTGCCTCGAGGGCGCCGGGCAGGAAGTGGAACTCCGTCAGCGATTTGACGTAATTATCACGGTTCTCGTTAATCACCCCGTCGCGGTCGAGAAAGACTGCCTTCACCAGGCCTTCCCTCCGTTGGGGCCGTTGGCGACGGACAACGCTGGCACAGACAGCAGAATATCGCGCGATACGATACAGATGAGGTGCTGCAGGATCATATGTACGTTCTCGATCTGGTCCATGTGTTCCGATGGCACGACCACACACAGGTCACAGAGAGCCTTGAGCTTCCCCCCTTGATACCCCGTCAACCCGATCGCCAGAGCCCGCCGCGCCCGCGCCAGCTCCATCGCTCGCAGCACGTTCGGCGAGTTGCCGCTGCCACTGATTCCGATTACGACGTCGCCTTCCTCCACCAGGTTTTCGAGCTGCTCCTCGAAGATGCGCTCATAGCCCGCATCATTGGCCCACGCCGTAATGAGCGGGACGTTATCCGTGAGAGAGTACATCTTGAAGCGAGACCCCTCGGTCGGAATCACGCCCTTCCCGAGATCGGTGACGAAGTGGGAGGCTGTCGACGCGCTACCACCATTGCCGAGGACGAAGATCTTCACACCGTCCCGTTGAGCCTTCAGGATCGCTTCGATGATGGCGCCGATGTCCTCGCTGTCCAGGTTCGCGAGGAGGTCCCGGGTCTCATCCAAATATTTGCTGACGGCCTGGTAATACTCGAGATTCTGGCGCATCTCCACACTCCACTCGTCCAACTCTTCTACCTAATAGCGGCCGTGGCCGCATCTCAAACGGGGAGAGCCCGATCCACAACCATCGAGCTTTCCTGCGAGCGGCATAGTGACCGTAGGGCAACTTGGCGGCCACCAAAAAACGATAGCTAGCACCAGTAAAGCCGGGGTTGAACGGATGTTACGAAATCCATGTGGAGACTGCTCCCAATGACGGAGGTGGCGCCGTGATCTTGACGATGGCGGGACCGGAACGCTGGATCGCATCCAGCGCCCGGCTTGTGTTGCAGAGACGCAAGAGCGTTGCACGAATTAGGGTCCAGTGTTATGCTGAAGTGCAACAGGCAGATTTCAGCCGGAGTGCAGTGGTGATCGACGACGGCGCCTCGACGGCCAAGAGTGATTACGGGGGCCCGCTTATCGCGCTCTTGGAACTGTCGCCATGTGGACGGACGGCTGTTGCCCACCTACGCCTGGGTCGCGTGGCCCGTCTGATGCTCGACGGGCCGCTCGGTGCGGGCTGCGACCACGCGCACGACGCGCTGGAGATCCTCGTCGACTATGCAGGGGCGCTAGATGGCGTGACGCAAGATCTCTGCTTCCCGGCGCAGCATAGGAGGCAGTCTGAACCAGCATACGGCTCGGGACCGCTACCGGGGTCCGACGGCGGTGAGGCAGTCCCGGCGCGGCGCGTGGCGGCCGAATAGGATCGGGGCTGAGCCCGGGTCTGCGTGACGTCCCTCGTGACAGGACTAGGCTCCTGCCTCCCGGGCCATGGCGTCCGCGCTGTGCGAGCATCCGTGCAGCGCAGTGACGTGCGTCGATAACCAGTCGAGCACGTGGATAGCCGGGCGATCGTGGGCGGCCACGTGCCCGAGTAGCTCGTGATCACCGGTATCCAGAAACACGTGGAAAAGCAGCAGCGCTCCCTGAGTCGTCTCCCTGAGGCGCAAGCTGCACGTCATCCCCGGGCAGAACCGGTCGTACACTGACCCCGCCGCCCCGCGCTCTACCATGATCCAACCGCCTAGTGCGGTCAGCGGAGACACGGTGGAGCAGGAGGAAGCGAGCTCGGTTGACCCCGCTCTTAACCGTACGCCGGCAGGTGGACGGCCCAGTCCCTCCGGACCGTTGGGGCGGGGATACATCATAATCAGGCCGGCTCGCCCGGCGCGGATGATGGCCTCGAGTTTGGAGTGCGCTCCAAGCGTCTGCATCGCGTTCTTCAGGTGCGCGCGCACGGTATGGACGCTGATGGACAGGTGCTCCGCAACCTCGTCGGTACTCATCCCCGAAACGAAGGCCTGGAGCACTTCGCGCTCCCGTGGCCTGAGCTCCATGTGTCCGGCTCCCCTGCGAAGTGGTGCGCGTCGCCTGCGACGGCGTAGCCGGGCAGTTGGGCCAGTCCGACGCGAAGGACAGTTGCGCACGAGTGGACTTGAGTGCAGTGTTTACGCCGTGATCTGGTAAGGAGCTTAACCTGAACGGCGCACTTTGCACATGTTCAAGGAGCATCGACGTGCCCCCTGTTGGCCGCGCTGGCGAGACCGAGCGACACGCTGGCCGCCATCCAGGGCCGACCGATCTCCAGCGCTTGGCGCCGTTCTATTGTGGCCGCGAAACGCTCGCGAGTGCATATGCCACGAAACACAATCTACACGACGAACGGTTCGGTGGACCGATATCATTCCTAGAATTGCCTTTGAACTTCGCATTGCGCATTACCCAAGGTACACGACGAGCCCTATCGTACGCGGTCAGCCATCAGCGCTCAGCGTCTCGGTCCGGCTGCCGCAACCTCGCGGGCGCTCGGCACGCTGCGGCTGTCCGCCCCCAGGTGCCGGAGGATGACCGAGCAAACGTCG
>Ga0070741_10011647_pt1 | contig 16160 bp, 15 predicted proteins | sample Coa_R1_4_FD_66440 | JGI IMG/M metagenome (GOLD analysis project Ga0070741, IMG submission 66440) | Surface soil microbial communities from Centralia Pennsylvania, which are recovering from an underground coalmine fire - Coalmine... | ecosystem: Environmental > Terrestrial > Soil > Unclassified ...
GCAGACGAGCGCGAGACGCGCGGGTTCATCTCGATCACGCGCAGCTCGCCGGTCTCCCGGTCCCGCGCGAACTGGATGTTCGACCCGCCCGTCTCGACCCCGATCGCGCGGATCACGGCTGCAGCCGCGTCGCGAAGCTCCTGATACGCAATGTCCGAGAGCGTCATCTGCGGGGCCACGGTCACCGAGTCGCCGGTATGCACGCCCATCGGGTCGAGGTTCTCGATCGAGCAGACGACGACGACGTTGTCCTTGCGGTCGCGCATCACCTCGAGCTCGAACTCGTCCCACCCGCGCACCGACTCCTCGACGAGCACCTGTCCGATGGGGCTCTCGCGGAGGCCGATCTCCACCTGGCGCCGCAGGGCCTCGGGCGTCTGCACGAAGCCGCCGCCGTGGCCGCCGAGCGTGAACGCGGGCCGGATCACGGCCGGAAGCGACACGCCGCGGAGGTCCTCGAGCGAGGTGACGATCCTCGACTGCGGGACGCGCAGGCCGACGCTGCGCACGGCGTCGCGGAAGCGCTCGCGGTCCTCGGCGCGGCGAATCGCGGCCAGCCCGGCGCCGATCAGCTCGATCCCGAGCGCCTCCAGCACGCCCGCCTCGACGAGCTGGAGCGCGAGGTTGAGCGCGGTCTGGCCGCCCATCGTCGGCAGGACCGCGTCCGGCCGCTCGCGCTCGAGCACGTCTGCGACGCCGGCGAGGTCGAGCGGCTCGAGGTAGGTGCGGTCGGCGAAGCCCGGGTCGGTCATGATCGTCGCCGGGTTCGAGTTGACGACGATCGTCCGGAAGCCGTCCTCCCGCAGCACCTTCAGCGCCTGGCAGCCGGCATAGTCGAACTCGCACGCCTGCCCGATCACGATCGGGCCGGATCCGATCAGGCAGATCGAGTGGAGGTCGGAACGCCTAGGCACCGGCGGCCACCTCCTCGACCCACCGCTCGATCAGCGGCCAGCCGTCGTGCGGGCCGGGGCCCGCCTCCGGGTGGAACTGCACCGAGCGCGCTCGCAGGTCGGGGAAGTCGAGGCCCTCGACGGTTCCGTCGTAGAGCGAGACCTCCGTCGCCTCGCGCTCCTCACTCGGCTGGACGGCGAAGCCGTGGTTCTGCGTCGTCACCATCACGCGCCCCGTCTCGCGCTCCAGCACCGGGTGGTTCGCTCCGCGGTGGCCGAACGGCAGCTTGAAGGTTTCGTGCCCGGCCGCGAGCGCCATCAGCTGGTGCCCGAGGCAGATGCCGAGGACCGGTGCCCGCCCGAGCAGCTCGCGCACCGTTGCGACCTCGTCCGCGAGCGGCTCCGGATCGCCGGGTCCGTTCGAGAGGACGACGCCGTCGTGACCGGCGAGCTCGTCCGCGTCGACGTCGTGCGGGAACACCGTCACCTCGGCGCCCGCGCCGGCCAGCCGGCGGAGGATCGAGCGCTTGCAGCCGTAGTCGACGACGGCGACGCGGCAGCGGCCGACGTCCGAGTAGACGTACGGCTCCCGCGTCGAGACGTCGGAGACGAGCGCGCGGCCGGTCATCGAGGGCCGGGAGCGGACGACGATGAGCGTCTCCTCGGCCGGCGCGTCGCCGGCGACGATCCCGGCTCGCATCGCGCCGCGGTCGCGGAGGTGCACGACGAGCGACCGCGTGTCGATGCCGGACAGCGCCACGACCCCCTCGTCCGCCAGCCAGTCGGTCCAGGCAGGGCCTCGGGCCTCACGCATCAGCACGCCGCGCACGTGCGGACGACGCGACTCGCACCGACCTGTTGCGACGCCGTAGTTGCCGACCATCGGCGCGGTGAAGCAGAGGATCTGCTCGAAGTAGCTCGGGTCCGTCACCAGCTCCTGGTAACCGGTCATGGACGTGGCGAAGACGGCCTCGCCGAACGCGAACCCGTCTGCGCCGACCGACTCGCCCTGGAAGAGCTCGCCGTCTTCGAGAACCAGGTAGCCCGTCATCCCTCGTACACCACGCGACCCGCCGCCACCGTCAGCTTGACCTTCCCCTTCAGGGTCTCGCCGAGGAGCCACGAGTTGGCGGAGCGCGAGCGGAAGCCCGCCTCGGCGACACGCCAGCTGGCCGACGTATCGAGCACGACGAGGTTCGCCGGCGCTCCGACGGCGATCCGCGGCGGCTCGAGCCCGTACGCGCGGGCCGGACCTGTCGACATCCGCTCGAGCAGCGTCGCAAGCGGGAGGAGCCCCGTCTCGACGAGGCGGGTGTAGAGCACGGCGAACGACGTCTCGAGCCCCGTCACGCCGAACGGCGCCTCCTCGAACGGCACGTCCTTCTCGTGCCGCGCATGCGGCGCGTGGTCGGTCGCCACCGAGGCGATCGTGCCTCGGCGAAGCGCGTCGACGAGCGCCCGGCGGTCGGCGTCCGCCCGCAACGGCGGGTTCATCTTCAGGTTCGAGTCGAGCGACCGAATCGCCTCGTCCGTGAGGCAAAGGTGGTGAGGCGTGGCCTCGCCGGTCGCGCGAATCCCCTCGGATTGGGCGCGCTCGAGCAGCTCGACCGACTCGTGCGCGGACAGGTGCATGAGGTGCAGCGGCTGCTCCTCGTACACGGCGAGGGCGAGGTCGCGCGCGACCATCACGCTCTCGGCGACCGAGGGGTAGCCGGTGAAGCCGAGCTCTGCGGAGACGGCGCCCTCGTGCACCTGCCCCGAGCGCGACAGGGTCGGCTCCTCCTCGTGCAGGGCGATCCTTCGGCCCGTGACGGAGTTGTACTGGAGCGCGCGGCGCATCAGGCCCGGCGACACGACCGGCCGTCCGTCGTCGGTGAAGCCCGCGGCGCCCGCGTCGGCGAGCTCGGCCATCTCGGTCAGCTCCTGGCCCGCCTGCCCCTTCGTGATCGCGGCGAGGAAGCCTGTCGGGACGACCGCCTCCGCCCGCGCCGCCTCGATCAGCGCCCCGAGCACGGCGGCGGAGTCGACGACCGGGTCGGTATTCGGCATCGCGAGGATCGCGCAGTAGCCGCCGGCCGCGGCCGCCTCGGTGCCCGACGCCAGCGTCTCCTCGTCCTCGCGCCCCGGCGTGCGGAGGTGAACGTGGGGGTCGACGAACGCCGGAGCGAGCACGAGCCCGCGCCCTTCGACCACGCGATGGCCGTTCGCGTCCACCGAGAGCCCGAGCTCGCTGATCACGCCCGCGTCGACGCGGACGTCGAGCAGCGCGTCGATTCCCTCGACGGGGTCGATCACGCGGGCGCTGCGGACGACGAGGTCGTCGGCCTTTCCGTCCTTGAGGAAAAGCATCTAGGCCACCTCCTCCGCGACCGCCGCGAGCTTGCCCGCCTCGACCGGGCCGTGCGTCAGCAGGTCGTAGAGCACCGCCATCCGGACGACGAGCCCCGCGCGCACCTGTGTCTCGATGAGCGCGTCGGCGGCGTCCGCGACCCGCGGGTCGATCTCGACGCCGCGGTTCATCGGGCCGGGGTGCATCACCTTCTGCCCCGGCCGGAGCCGCTCCGGCGTGACGCCCCAGCGGGCGGTGTACTCGCGCAGGCTCGGCACGTAGTTCGCGCCCGCCTCCATCCGCTCGCGCTGCATGCGGAGGACGTAGACGACGTCTGCGGCGCCGATCGCGTCGACGTCGTACGACACCTCGCAGCCCATCGCCTCGACGCCGCGCGGGATCAGCGTCGGCGGCCCGACGAGCGTCACGCGGGCGCCGCAGAGGACGAGGGCCTGGATGTTCGAGCGCGCGACGCGGGAGTGGAGCACGTCCCCGACGATCGCGACGTGGAGGCCGTCGATCCTGCCGAGCTCTCCGTGGATCGTGTAGAGGTCGAGGAGCGCCTGAGTCGGATGCTGGTGCTTGCCGTCTCCGGCGTTGACGACGTGGGCGTCGGTGACCGCGGCGACGAGCTGCGGCGCGCCGATGTGGGGATGCCGGATCACGATCACGTCCGGGTCGTAGGCGCCGAGGGTGATCGCGGTGTCCTTCAGCGACTCGCCCTTGTCGACCGACGAGCCGGCTGCCTTCACGGACATGACGTCGGCCGAGAGCCGCTTCGCGGCGAGCTCGAAGCTCGAGGACGTCCGCGTCGAGGACTCGAAGAAGAGGCTGACGACCGTCCGGCCGCGGAGCGTCGGGAGCTTCTTCACCTCGCGACGGGTCGCGTGGTCGAAGTTGCGCGCCGTCGCCAGCAGGCGCTCGACGTCCTCGCGCGTCAGGTCCGCGATCGACAGCAGATGGCGCCGTGGCGGCGCCGGAGGCAGGTCGTCGCGCATCACTCGCAGCTCCGGCACTAGAACCCCTCCTCGGCCTCGGAGACCAGCAGGACCTCGTCGACCTCGTCCACCTCGACGAGATGCACCTGCACGCGCTCGTCGCGCGCGGTCGGCAGGTTCTTGCCGACGTAGTCGGGACGGATCGGCAGCTCGCGGTGGCCGCGGTCGGCGACGACGGCGAGCTGGACGCGCGCCGGCCGTCCGTAGTCGAAGAGCGCCTCGATCGCCGCCCGGATCGTCCGGCCGGTGTAGAGGACGTCGTCGACGAGGACGATCGTCCGGCCCTCGAGCGGGAAGTCGAGCTTCGTGTCGCGGACGATCGGCTGCGGGTGCAGCGGCGCCTCCCGACCCCGGACCTGCACGTCGTCGCGGTAGAAGGTGATGTCGACGGTGCCGAGGTCGAGCTCGACGCCGGCGAACTCGTCGATCAGGCGGCGGAGTCTCTGCGCGAGCGGCACGCCGCGGGTGTGGATGCCGACGAGGGCGACGCGCTCGAGATCGCGGTTTCGCTCGATCAGCTCGTGTGCGATCCGCTGGAGCGTCCGGCCCAGCGCATCTTCGTCGAGGAGCACGCGCCCAAGCGCAGGCGCTCGCGTGACGGCACGACGGCCAGGGCTTGCCATCCGACTCCTTTCCGGCCTCACGGGACCGGGTTAAAGGGCTCGTAGGTTCCGCGGCAGTCTACTCTCGCGTGCCGGACGGATCCCTACGGCGCGTACCGCGTCTTCTTCAGGAAGGCGAGGAGCGCCTTCAGGTACGCGCCGTCGGCGGGCATCCCGTAGAGGGTCTTTCCGCGTCCCGCATCGCCGCGCTCGACCGCCGCCTCGACCTGCTTCAGGCCCTGCGCGCCGCGGTCGAGGAGGTACTCGTCGGCCAGGTAGGCCGCGAGGACGCCCCGGACGTCGATCTTGTCCCGTCGCTCGGCGAGATAGCGGCGCCAGAGTGCCGCGGCGTCCTCCGCGACGACGCGCGGGAAGCGCCTCGTGATGTCCGTGAGGCGCCCCGCCTCGTAATGCCAGATTCGGATGGGCGCGGCCGACGTGACGTACGCGGTGAACGTGTAGAGAAAGCGCTCGTCGAATGCCTGCAGCTCGGGCCGGCCGTCCCCGTCGTAGTCGGCGAACCGGTACCCGTAGTTGCCCCACAGATGACGCGTGGGACGGTAGGTCCGCCGGGTCGCGTCGTAGCGGTAGATGTCGGAGTAGACGCAGCAGTGCGCGCCGCCCGTGTACCCGTCGAAGATCACCTCGGGCTCGCCGCCGTCGAGGTCGCGGACGTAGAGCTGGCCAGGCCGCCACGAGGGGCACGGACCGCACCCGTAGCGCGGGAGTGCGACGTCGAGCGCGGCGCGGCCGTGCCGGACGATCTTCAGTCGTGCGTCCTCGACCTGGTAGTCGCGGTCGCGGTAGGAGAGCGTGGCGCTGACGAACCCGCGCGACCGGTGCACCGTCTGGACGACGTCGCGGCTCACGTCCATCTCCCAGCAGAGGAGCGCCCCGGCCTGGCCCCCGGCGTCGTCGGCGATGCGCAGCGTCCAGCGGCCGCGCGCCTCTGTCCCGTTCAGCCTCGAGAACGGCTCCTCGGGGCGGTACGGGCCGTCGACGAACGGCGCCTCCGCCGCCGCGACGGGTTCCGCGTCGGCGTCCTGGAAGACGGCGAGCTGGCCTCCGCAGCCGCGTTCGCCCTCGCCGAGATCTGCGCCGGTCCCGCCGCGGTGAACGTCGATCGGAACGGCGACGCCCTCGGGGCTCACGAGGCTGACCGTGAGCTCCGACGCGCGCGGATGCTCGATCCGCAACGAGACGCGGACGAAGGAAACGGGGCCGGCGTCCGGGACGAGGAGCGTCCGCTCGAGCGTGCCTCCGGCCGGGATCGGGGCCTCGATCGTCCCGGTCGAGTATTCCTTCGTCGCCGCCGCAGCGGAGGCCGAGTGGACGCCGAAGCCGGCGAGCGCGAGCAGCAGGAGCAGGGGGAAGTACATCTGACGGCGAGACCTGACGGGCCTCGCCAGGGTAGCGCCGGTCAGGCGTCCGCGATCAGATCGTCCGGGTCGGTCATCGTCTCGATGGCGTGTTGCGCGGCCTCGACCGACGACTCCGGGACGAGGATCTTCTGCGGCGTGTCCTCCGTGCGGCGCGGGTGATGGTCGACGGCGGGCTCGAGCGTCGACTCGATCCCGGCGGTGCGCAGAATGGAGCGGATCTCCTCCGCCTCGGTCACGTCCTCCGCCAGCGCCACCTGCACCAATCCGGTCATCCGACCGCCTCCCCGACGGGAGCCGCCCGCTCCGCTCGTCGATGATGCGCCCCGCCCTTCAGAAGCTGGGGCCCGCCCCGCTCCTCGAAACGGACGTCGATGATATCGAAGTCCCTCGGCACCACGGTCTCGGCGAACAGCGCCTGCGCCTCGCGGCGGATGTCGGGCCCGAAGTAGCGGCTCGAGAGGTGCGTGAGCGCAAGCAGGCGGACGCTCGCTGCAAGCGCGACCTGCGCCGCGTCGAGCGCCGTCGAGTGACCGGTTTCCCGGGCGCGCTCGCGCTCCTCCTCGAGGAACGTCGCCTCGTGCACGAGAACATCGGCCTCCGCCGCGGCGTCCACGACCGTCTTCGAGGGCCCTCCGTCGCCGGCGATCACGACCTTCCGCCCCGGCCGTGCCGGCCCCAGCACGAGGTCGGGCGTCAGGACCCGGCCGTCGGCGAGCGTGACGGCCTCGCCGCGCTGCAAGGCGCCGCGCTCCGGTCCCACCGGAATGCCGAGCGCGTCGGCGGTCTCGACGTCGAAGCGCCCCGGCCGCGGCTCCTCGACGAGCGCATATCCCACCGCCGAGACTCCGTGCGCGACCGCGAAGGTCTCGATCCGGTAGTCGCCGCGCTCTAGCACCCGGCCGGGCGGGAGCTCCACGAGCTCGTGCTCGAACGTCAGCCTCCCGAAGATCCGCCGGAGCGCCGCGAACAGCTCGTGGATGCCCGGGGGGCCGTAGATCGTGATCGGAAGCTCGCGACCGCGGAGCGCGAACGTCTTCAGCATTCCGGGCAGGCCGAGGTAGTGGTCGGCATGGAAGTGGGTCAGGAAGACCTCGCGGAGCTCGAGCAGCCCGATCGACGACGTGAGGAGCTGACGCTGCGTTCCCTCGCCGCAGTCGAAGAGGAGTCGCTCGCCGCCGCGCCGCAGGAGGAGCGCCGAGGGGGCGCGCTGCGCCGTCGGCATGGAGCCCGACGTGCCGAGGAAGACCAGGTCGAGGTCCACGGCGCCGATTGTAGTTTCGGGTGTCTCAAGGCCCTGGACCGCCTCGCCGATACAGCGGGAGGAGCGGAGTTTGTTCCTCCGATCGACCGACATCGCAAAGCTCGGCGGCGCCGCGAAGCGCTCCCTCACGCTGCTCCAGATGTTCCTCGTTGCGAGCGGCGCGATCCTCGTCCTCGGCGCGCTCGCGCTCAGCTCCGTCCTGACGCACTCGCTGAAGACGCAGGCGGTCGCCGACCGCCGTGCGAGCCTCACCGAGTACGTCGACGGCGTGCTGCGCGCAGACCTCGTCAGCGACGGCCGGCTCCGCACGGCTCCCTCGATCTCGGGGCGGCTGCTCGGCGAGCTCCGCGCCCAGCCTGACCTCGTGACGGTGAAGGTGTGGCGCAACGACGGCACGCTCGTGTGGGCGAGCCGGGGCAAGGACCGCGTCGGCAAGCGTTTCCCGCTCACCGCCGAGCTCGGCGAGGCGATCCACGAGAACCGCGCGGCGGCCGACATCGACGAGCTGAACAGCGACGAGGACGCGCTGGAGTCGAACCTCGGCTTCGACCACCTGCTCGAGGTCTACGCTCCGATCGCGAGCCACGGCAGCGTGGTCGGAGCGTACGAGATCTACGCCGATCCGGCTGGGCTCGAGAGCGCGATCGCGTCACGCCGGCACCTGATCTGGGGCGCCGTCGCGGCGGTGTTCCTCGCGTTGTACGCGCTCCTCGCGCTGCTTGTCCGGACGGCCTCGCGCACGCTCCGGCGGCAGACCCTCAAGCTTCGCGAGCACTCGGCAGAGCTGCTCGTAGCGTACGACCGGCTCGAGCGGAACTCGCTCGAGGCGATCGAGAGCCTGAACGCGACCGTCGAGGCGAAGGACCCGTACACCGCCGGCCATTCGCAGCGGGTGCAGCAGATTGCGCTGGCGATCGGCGAGGAGCTGGGCCTGTCGGAGGAGCGGCTCGACGCCCTCCGCCATGGCGGCCTCCTGCACGACATCGGGAAGCTCGGCGTTCCGGACGCGGTGCTGACGAAGCCGGGGCGGCTCACGGACGAGGAGTTCGAGCAGATCAAGCACCACCCCGAGCACGGCGCGTGCATCGTGAAGAGGATCGGCCGGCTGCGCGAGGCCGTGCCGGCGATCCGCCATCACCACGAGCGCTGGGACGGCCGCGGTTATCCCGACCGCCTCGCCGGCACCGCGATCCCCCTCGAGGCGGCGATCATCGGCCTCGCCGACGCCTGGGACGCGATGACGACGGACCGGCCCTACAGCCGTGCCCGGACGGCCGAGGGAGCGCTCGCCGAGGTTCGGCGCGGGCGCGGAGCGCAGTTCTCTCCGGCGGTCGTCGACGCGTTCCTCGCCGCGGCGTGGAAGCGCCCGGACGTGTTCCGGCTCGACGTGCTCGAGTACGAGAGCTACGCCGCCGGGGCGTAACCGGCGTTACTTCGGCTGCGGCTCGAGCTTGTAGCCGACGCCGTAGCGGGTCTGGATAAAGGTGTGCCGGGGCGCGCGCCGGTCGATCTTTTCCCGCAGCCGGCGCACGAAGACGTCGACGGTGCGATCGCGGTGGGTCTCGCGGCGCCCCCAGATCCGCTGGAGCAGCTCGTCACGCGTGACGACGCGCCCGCTCTCGAGCGCAAGTGCGTAGAGCAACTTGAACTCCGTCGCCGTCAGGCCGGCGGGCTGCCCGTCGACGAACGCCTCGACCTCGCGAGGGTCGATGCGCAGCTCTTCGAGCTCGACGGGCTGGCCCCGCTGAGGCTCCTGGGGCCGCGCGCCACGCCGGGCAGCGGCCTGCACACGCGCGACGAGCTCCTTCATCGAGAACGGCTTCACGAGGTAGTCGTCGGCGCCGATCTCGAGCGCGTGAACGCGGTCGTGCTCCGTGCCGCGCGCGCTGACGACGACGATCGGCGTTCCGATCCCCTCGGCCCGCACCGTCTCGAGCAGCTTCCAGCCGTCGATCTCCGGGAGCATCAGGTCCAGCACGCACACGTCCGGGTGCTCGTAGCGCATCCGCGCGAGCGCCTGGGTGCCTCGTGCGATCCAGACGGGATCGAGCCCTGCCGCGGCGAGGTGCTGCGACATGCCCTGCGCAATCACCTCGTCGTCCTCGACGATCAGCACCTTCGGCATCGCTCGTGACATTAGCCGCGCCCCCGGCGGCGATCGCTACGCCGCGGGCTCGCGCGGTTCGGCGCCGGAGGCCGCGACGGCTCGAGCGCGCCGCGCCCGTTCTTGCAGACGCGCGGAGTAGTTCCCCCGGGGACCCCCGTGGGCACCCCCTCGCGGTGAGCGTATCGGCGAAATCCGCACCCGTGGGTGACGCGGACGTGTCGGGAGTGTGCCCGCCTGTCCCCAGGATCGCTGGGGCCGCCTCGGGGGCTTCGGCACGACCCGAACCTGTGCCCGAGCAGGGCGCGGCCCCTGTTGCGCCTACGATCACCACCGTGCCCGATTCGCCGTCCGAAGCGGTCTCCCGCCTGCTCGAGGCGTGGCGCGGCGAGATTCGGGCGGGCGCCGTCTACGAGCTGATTGCCCGGCGCGAGCGCAACCCGCAGCGCGCCGAGATCCTGCGCAAGATGGCGGAGGGGGAGGCAGGCCACCGGCGCCGGCTCGAGGCGCGCATGCACGACCTCGGAATCACGGTCCCCGACCCGGCCGGCGTCCGCATCTCGCCGTGGCTCCGGCTGCAGGCGCGCCTCGCGCCGATCGATCGCCTGCTCGCCGCGCGTGAGGCGGCCGAGAACGACGAGGTGGACGACCTCTATCGGCGGCCGACGGGAGACGACGCGACCGACACGCTGTTCCGTGACATCCGGCGTGACGAGCGTTCCCACTCCCTTGCCGTTGCCGACCTCCGCGGCGACTCCGACGCGCCGACGCCCACGCCCGCCGCGCCGCCCGCCCAGGCCCGCCTCGACCGCATCCTGGGCCGCGAGACGTGGCACCAGACCGGCTCCGGCTGGGTGTCCGGCGCGATCTACGGCGCAAACGACGGCCTCGCCGCGGTGTTCGGGATCGTCAGCGGGGTCTCCGGCGCCACCGGCGGCTCCCACATCGTCCTCACCGCCGGCGTCGCGGGCGCGATCGCCTCCGCCCTCTCGATGGCGACGGGCGCGTTCCTCGCCGAGCGCTCCGAGCTCGAGGTGGCCGAGGCGAACGTCGACCGCGAGCGCCGCGAGATCGCAGAGCATCCCGACGAGGAGCTCGAGGAGCTGTCGCTCTTCTACCAACTGAAGGGGATTCCGAAAGAGACGGCGGAGACGCTCGCCGCCGAGCAGGCGAGGGATCCGGACGCGCTGCTCCGCGTGCTGACGGTCGAGGAGCTCGGCCACGCCCAGGCCGCGGGCAACCCCGTCCAGGCCTCGATGGCGGCCGGGATCAGCACCGGCGTCGGCGCGGTGATCCCGGTCATCCCGTTCATCTTCCTTCGCGGCGACACGGCGATCGTCGTCGCAGGCGTCGTCTCGCTCCTCGCGCACTTCGCCGTCGGGGCGGCGAAGACGCTGTTCACGCTGCGAAGCTGGTGGGCGGCCGGTCTCGAGATGACGCTCGCCGGCGTGATCGTCGGAGGAGCCACCTACGCGGTCGGGCTCGCGTTCTCCTGACCGTATGCCCGGCCGGCAGCGAGCCGCCAGGCGCGCTCGCCGCACATCGGACAGCGCGAAGGGAACCGGCCGGCGGCGATCCCGTATCCGCAGCGGTGGCACACGCGGTCGTGACGGTGCGCGGACAGCGAGTACCGCCCCCTCGGCGGAGCGGGCGGCGGACTACTCGAGGCGACGCTCCTAGACCGCCGTCAGCGCCGGGCGACGTTGCTCGGCAAGCGCCTGAACGCACAGGAGCGCGGTTGCGAGGTTCGTCGCGAGCGGAACGCGATGCACGTCGCAGACCTTGAGCAGCGACTCGAGCCGCGGCTCGTGGGGCCCGGCGCCGAGCGGGTCGTGCAGGAAGACGACGAGCTTCGCGTCGCCCGCCGCGACGAGCGCGCCGATCTGAAGATCGCCGCCGAGCTGACCCGGGCCGACCAGCTCGACGTCGAGCGAGTAGTGCTCTCGGACGAGCTTCCCCGTGCCCGCGGTCGCTACGAGCCGCTCCCAGCGCACGTAGCCGAGGCACTGCTCGACCAGCTCCAGCAGCTCGTGCTTCCGGCCGTCGTGGGCGATCAGCGCGATCCGCTTGACCACGAGGTGCACGCTACGGCCTGCTCGCCGCGCCGTGGGCAACGGTTCGGTGAACGAGTGGCGAGCGCGCGGAGACGGCCTTTGTGACGGGATGGTGAAAAACGGGAGCCGGACGCGCCTCCGCGCTAGCATCGCCGGGCCGTGGCGACCCCGACGATGCAGACGCCCGAGCGCGAGCTGAAGCTCGAGGCGCCGGAATCCTTCGCGCTCCCGGAGCTCCCGGGGCAGCCGCTCGAGTCCCGCCTCTTCACGTCGACGTACTACGACACGCCGGAGGGCCGGCTGGCGCGCTCGGGGATCACGCTGCGGCGCCGCGTGGAGGACGGTACGAGCCGCTGGCAGCTCAAGCTCCCGCGCGACGACTACCGGCTCGAAATCGAGGCGCGCGGAGGACGCGCGACGGTGCCGCCGGCATTCCGGGAGGCGCTCGCGGGCGCCACCCGTGGCGCTGAGCTCCAGCCCGTCGCAACCCTGCGGACGTGGCGCGAGGGGATCCGCGCCGAAGACGGAACGGCGCTCGCGGACGTCGTCCTCGACGTCGTCGAGGTGCTCGAGGGCCGGCGGGTCGTCGGCGGGTTTCGCGAGCTCGAGATCGAGCTCGTCGCCGGGGAGCCGGCGGCGCTGCGGGCCCTGGGCAAGACGCTCCGTCGCGCCGGCGCGGCGAAGAGCGACGGCCGCTCGAAGCTTCTGCGGACGCTCGGCGTCGCGCCGCCCGTTGCGCCGGCTCCTGACGCTCCCGCGGCCGAACATCTGCGAGCGTTCCTCCAGCGCCAACTCGTGGCGCTCCTCAGCCACGACGCCGGCGTCCGGCTCGACGGCCCGCCGGAGGAGGTTCACCAGATGCGCGTCGCGTCGCGCCGATTGCGCGCCGCGCTGCGTGCGGCGAGCCCGATCGTGCTCGAGAGCTGGGCGGACCCCCTCCGTGCGGAGCTCGGCTGGCTCGGGAGCGAGCTCGGCAGCGTGCGCGACCTCGACGTGCTCGCGGAGCGGTTCCGCAAGCAGGCGGCGGACCTCGGAGAGGAGGATTGCGAGGCGTTCGACCCGCTGCTCGCCGCCCTCGAGGAGGAGCGCGCCACGCGGGCCGCCGCGCTCGGCGAGGCGCTTCGCAGCTCGCGGTATCACGATCTCGTCGCGATGCTCGAGGCCGCCGCGGCCGACCCGCAGATCCTCGACGCCGAGCGGCCGGCCGCCGAGCTCGCCCGGCCGCCGTTCCGCCGCCTGCGAAAGGCGCTCGGGCGTCTCGGGCCCGAGTCAACCGACGACGAGCTGCACCGAGCGAGGATCCTGGCCAAGCGCGCACGCTATGCCGCCGAGCTCGCACAGCCTTCGGCGGGAAAGGCCGCCGCGGCGTTCATCCGCGAGGCGAAAGCCTTCCAGGACCTGCTCGGGGAGCACCAGGATTCCACCGTCGCTGAGGAACGCCTGCGCGACCTCGCCGCGCGCGCCGATCCCGCCGGGGCATTCGCGGCCGGCCGCCTCGTCGAGCGCCAGCGTCTCGCGAAGGAGCGAGCACGCGCGGGGCTGCCGGCCGCGGCGCGGCGGCTCGAGCGAGCCGGGGCGAAGACCTGGCTCTAGTCCGGGCAGCAGGCGGCGTCGTCGGCCGGCTGCGGCCGGACGGCGAGGTCGAGGTCCTGCTCGTCCATCGCCCGCGCTACGACGACTGGACGCTGCCGAAGGGGAAGCTCCAGGCCGGCGAGTCCGACGAGGACGCTGCGCTGCGCGAGATCGAGGAGGAAACGGGGCTCGCGGGGCAGCTCGGCGCGGAGCTTCCGACGACGGCCTACACCGACTCGCACGGGCGGCCGAAGACGGTACGCTACTGGGCCGTGCGGCCGACTGGCGGCGCGTTCGAGTCGCACGCCGAGGTCGACGAGATCCGCTGGCTGCCGCTCGACGAGGCGCTGCGGGCCCTTTCATACGACCGGGACCGTGACGTGCTGCGGGCGGTCCGTCCGGAGCTCTTCGCGTGAGGCTGCTCGTCGTCCGCCATGCGTCGGCCGGCGAGCGCGCGCGCTGGAAGGGCGACGATCGCCTGCGCCCGCTCGACTCACGCGGCCGCAGCCAGGCTCGAGGCCTCGTCTCGTTGCTCGAGCCGTTCCATCCCGAGCGCCTGGTCTCGAGCCCGTACGTCCGCTGCGTGCAGTCGCTCGAGCCGCTCGCCGCAGCTCGCGACATCCCGATCGAGCCGCGCGACGAGCTCGCCGAGGGCATGGGCCGGGACGCCTTCGCCGCGCTCGTCGCCGAGCTCGGCTGCCCTGCGGCGCTCTGCGTCCACGGGGACCTCCTCGAAGAGCTGCTCGGCGGCGACCGGCCACGGAAGAAGGGCTCGGTCTGGGTCTTCGAGGCCGACGGAGCCGAACTGCGGCCCGAGCGCTACCTCGCACCGCCTGCCTGATTTCTCCAGCTCTTCACCAGCCGATCACCGGATTGCAGCCCACCGGCTGAACCAGCCAGTGCACGGTCCCCCCTAGTGACGACGAGGCGCGGTCCGATTCGCTCGATCTGCAGCTGCCGCAAGGGCGCCTCGAACCCGGAGTGCACGCGGCACAGCGGCCGGCCGTGAACGACGCGTCCCCGTCGGAGAAGCGGCGCGACGAGCGCACGGGCAGGCCCCTCGACGAGGAAGGCCACGAGGCGATCGCATCGCTCACCGACGAGGAGCTGGAGGCCGAGCTCACGATCGCGGCGGCGCCGCCGAACGGTCTCCGGCGCCAGCGGTACGAGGCGCTCCTCCGCGAGAAGGCCCGCCGCGCCGAGCAGTCCTAGGCCGCGGCGAGCTCGGCCAGCAGCGAGCTCGCAAGCCCTTCGCGGATTCCGCCCGAGGCGACCTCGAGCGGGATCCCGAGCCGGCGGTGCAGCTCGGCGACGATGACGGCGCCGCCCGGGAGCGTCCGCGCCCGCCCCGGCTCGACGCCGAACTGGCGCGCGACCTCTGCGGAGCGCTGCTTCCGGAGCGTCCGCAGCGCTGCGTCGAGCTCCTCGGCCCCGAGGCGGCCGCCGACGAGCTTGCGGAGCGCGCGAGCCGTGCCGCCGACGACGAGCGCCGACTTCGGCAGCGGTACGGTCACGCCGTCGAACGCGACCCGCACGTCGGCGCGGGCCGCCGCCATCGCCTTCTTCCCCGGCGGGTCGTCATCGAGCCTGCGTACGGTCAGCCGCAGCGACCCGAGGTCGATCGAGCGCAGCCAGACGGGGCCGAGTTCCGCCGTCCCGAACGCGATCTGCGTCGAGCCGCCGCCCACGTCGCAGACGGCAACCGTCTCGTCCACCTGGGCGCCGCTCGCGATCGCCCCGTGGAAGGCGAGCCGCGCCTCCTCCTCCTGGGAGAGCACGCGAACCGGCGCCCGCCCGGCGCGCGCGAGCACGCGGATCAGCTCCCCGGCGTTCGCCGCCTGCCGGCCGGGGGAGGCGGCGACGATCTCGATGCGTCGGCAGCCGACCGCGCGCGCCTCGGCGGTGCAGAGAGCGACGGCCGCGGATGCCTCGACGAGCTTCGCTCGCGAGATCCGCCCCGTCAGCTCGACCTCGGCACCCAGGCCGATCCGTGTCTTCCGCTCGCGGACGCGGACGATGCCGCCATCGTCTCCGGACGCCACGAGCATCCGGATCGTGTTCGAGCCGACGTCGACGACCGCAACCTGCATCGCCTCGGATTCTCACGTGGGCATCGGCCGAAACGTGGCGACCATCCGGTGAAAAGCCGGTTAAGACCCCTACTTCCGCCCGGCTGCGACGCCCCGGCGTGCGCTCGGCCTGCGGCGCCTGGCGCTCCGCATCAGGGTGGATTGCGCTGTGACCGGCCTGTCGCCCTTCTTCGGAGCGAGCTGTTGCCACGTCCCGTCGGGTCGAAGCCGCCAGGCGGTGTTGTCCGTGAGGAGCGTGTCGAAGACGGCTGCAAGGCGCTGCTGCGCTCGCGGTTCCTCGACCGGCGTGACGATCTCGAGGCGGTGGTCGAGGTTCCGCGGCATCAGATCGGCGCTGCCCATCAGCCACGACGAGCGTCCGCGCGCCTGGAAGTTGAAGACCCGGCTGTGCTCGAGGAAGCGGCCGACGACGCTCCGCACCTCGATGTTGTCGCTCAGCCCCTTCACCCCGGGCCGGACCGCGCAGATGCTCCGCGTGACGAGGTTGATCCGGACGCCGGCCTGCGAGGCCGCGTACAGCTCCTCGATGATCGCCGCGTCCGTGAGCGCGTTCACCTTGATCCGGATTCGCGCCTCGCGCCCCGACACCGCCGCCTCGGCGGTGTCGCGGATGCGCTCGATCAGGCCGTCGCGCAGCGTGAACGGCGCGACGAGCAGCTTGCGGAACCGCTGCGGCTTGCCGAAGCCGGTGACGTAGTTGAAGAAGTCCGCGACGTCGGCGGCGATCTCCTGGTCGGCGGTGAACAGGCCGAAGTCCTCGTACGCACGGGCCGTGACGGCGTGGTAGTTGCCCGTGCCCACGTGGACGTAGCGCCGGAGCGAGCTGCCCTCGCGCCGGACGACGAGCGTCGCCTTCGCGTGGATCTTCAGGTTCG
>Ga0070741_10011648_pt1 | contig 16159 bp, 16 predicted proteins | sample Coa_R1_4_FD_66440 | JGI IMG/M metagenome (GOLD analysis project Ga0070741, IMG submission 66440) | Surface soil microbial communities from Centralia Pennsylvania, which are recovering from an underground coalmine fire - Coalmine... | ecosystem: Environmental > Terrestrial > Soil > Unclassified ...
AGGCGGCGGGGCGCGAGATGCTCAAGCGGCAGTACGGCCGCATCATCAACGTCGCGTCGATCGCCGGACTCCACGCGTCGGTGAACGGCCCGCACTACGCGCCGTACGCCGCGACGAAGGCGGGGCTGATGGGACTGACGCGCGAGCTCGCCGCGACGTGGGGGCGCAAAGGCATCCGTGTGAATGCGATCGCGCCCGGCTTCTTCCACTCGCGCCTCGCCGACGGCGCGATTGAGATGACGGAGCCGCACATCAGGGCCACGAGCCCGATCGCGCGGGTCGGCGAGGCGGGCGAACTGAAGGGGGTCGCGGTGTTCCTCGCCGCGGACGCGTCGAACTACATCACCGGCCAGACGATCATCGTCGACGGCGGTCGGACGATCGCGTGAGCGCGCCCTCGCCCTACGCCGCTCGTCCGTGGGAGGCGCGCTACGACTACTGGGTGCGCACGAAGCTGACCTATCCGGGCCGCCCGCTCGCCGACGTGCTGAGCATCACGGCGATCGAACGGCCCGACAAACCCGCGACGCACTTTCTCGGCGCCGAGCTGACGTTTCTCGACCTGAAGCGCCGCGCCGACGCGCTCGCGGCGTCGCTCGCGCGGCTCGGGATCGTCAAGGGCGACCGCGTCGCCATCATGCTGCCGAACTGCCCGCAGTACATCATCGCGGCGTTCGGCATCCTCCGGCTGGGCGCGGTCGTCGTCAACATCAACCCGGCGTACACGGCGCGCGAGGCCCAGATCGTCGCCGCCGATTCGGGCGCGCGCCTCGTCGTCACGCTGGATGCGCTCGCGCCGCTCGTCGCGTCGATTCGGGCGCAGACGGCGATCGAGCGGATCGTCGTCACGTCCCTGGCCGAGTACTCCGCGACGTGCGCGACGGCGCCGCGCATCGACGGCGCCGACACGCTCGCGGATCTGCTGCGGCCGGTCCCGCCGTCGGAGCTGCCGAAGGTGACGATCGACCCCGCGGACGTCGCGGTGCTGCAGTACACCGGCGGCACGACGGGGACGCCGAAAGGCGCGATGCTGACCCATCGCAACATCTGGGCGAACATCCTGCAGAACGAGTCGTGGACGAACCCGGCATACGTGTACGGCGGCGCCGAGCGGTACCTCGTGGTGATTCCGTACTTTCACATCTACGCGTTCACGGTGTGCATGATGATCGGGCTGCGGATCGGCGCGCTGCAGATCATCCATCCGAAGTACGAGCCCGACGCCGTGCTGACGTCGATCCGGACGCTGCACCCCACGTACTTCCCGGCGGTGCCGACGCTGTTCGTCTCGCTGCTCAATCACCCGAACGCCGACGAGTCGTGCCTGGAGCGCGTGCGGCTCTTCAACAGCGGGGGCGCGCCGTGCCCGGTGGAGGTGATGGAGGCGTGGGAGCGGCGCTTCGGCCGCCCGCTGAACGAAGGGTACGGGCTGTCGGAGACCTCGCCCGTGACCCACTCGACGCCGCAGCTCGCCGAGCGCCGCCTCGGGACGATCGGGCTGCCGTTTCCCGACACCGACGTGAAGATCGTCGACGTCGAGACCGGCAGGCGCGAGCTGGCGGTCGGCGAGACCGGCGAACTGTGCATCGCCGGGCCGCAGGTGATGCTCGGCTACTGGAACCGGCCCGACGAGACGGCGCTCGCGCTGCGCCCGCATGCCGACGGGCGGACCTGGTTCCACACCGGCGACATCGCGCGCATGGACGCGGACGGCTACACGACGATCGTCCAGCGCAAGAAGGACATGATCATCGTCGACGGTTACAACGTGTACCCGTCGGACGTGGAGAGCGTGCTCTACTCGCACCCGGCGGTGCGGCTCGCCGCGGTGATCGGCGTACCCGACGCGTACCACGGGGAAGTGGTGAAAGCGTGCGTCGCGTTCAAGCCCGGGGCGAGCGCCACCGCCGACGAGCTCGCGGTCTACTGCCGCGCGAACCTCGCCGAATACAAAGTGCCGCGGCTCGTCGAAATCCGCGACACGCTGCCGATGAGCGCCGTCGGCAAGATCCTGTACCGCGTGCTGCGCGACGAACACGCGGCCGCCGGCGTCAAACCATCATGACTCTCGTCGACGCGCGCCGCTCGCTGAGCGGCATCGAGTACTTCACGCGCATGCTCGCGGGCGAGTACCAGCCGCCGGCGATGCTGCAGCTGCTCGGCATCCGCCTGCTCGAAGCCGAGGTCGGCCGCGTCGTCTTCGCGACGACGGTGGACGAACGCTTCTACAACGGCACGGGCGTCGCGCACGGCGGCTTCGCGGCGACGCTCCTCGACACGGCGCTCGGGTGCGCGATCAACACGACGACGCCGCCGGGCAAGCGCTTCACGACGCTGGAATTGAAGGTGAACCTCACGCGGCCGCTGACGACGGCCGCCGGCGAGGTCCGCTGCGAGGGGGTCGCGGTGCACGTCGGCAAGCAGACCGCGACCGCCGAAGCGCGCATCGTCGATCGCAACGGCAGGCTGTACGCGCACGGCTCGACGACGTGCATCGCGATCGAGATGGGCGAGGGCACGCCAAATGGGTGAAGGAAGTTGGTGAGTTGGTGAGTTGGTAAGTTGGTGAATTGGTGAATTGATGAGTTGGTGAGTTGGTGAATTGGTGAATTGGTAAGTTGGTGAGTGCGGCGCGGCCGGGTCGAGCGAACGCGCGCATTCACGCGACGAGTGTCCACATGACCGCAGAACTGGTCCGCTACGAGATTCGCGACGGCGTGGCCGTCGTCACCATCGACAACCCGCCGGTCAACGCGCTGGGGCCCGCGGTGTGGGACGGGCTCGACGCGGCGGTCGCGCGGGCGAACGCCGATCCGGCGGCGCAGGCGATCGTCGTCATCGGCGCCGGCACGACCTTCGTCGCCGGCGCCGACATCAAGGTGTTCGACACGCTGAAGACGCGCGACGATTCGCTGGCGCGATCCGCCGGCACGCACGCGCTGCTGAAGCGCATCGAGGATTCGGCCAAGCCGCTCGTCGCGGCGATCCACGGCAACGCGCTCGGCGGCGGGCTGGAGGTGGCGCAGGCGTGCCACTTCCGCGTCGCGACGAAGGACGCGAAGGTCGGCCAGCCGGAGGTGATGCTCGGCATCATCCCCGGAGCCGGCGGCACGCAGCGGCTGCCGCGGCTCTGCGGCGCGCAGCTGGCGCTGACGATGTGCACCGACGGCAAGCCGGTGCCGGCGACGAAGGCGATGGCCGCCGGCATCATCGACCACATCGTCCCCGACGATCTCCTGTCGGGCGCCATCGCGTACGCGAAGGCGCGCGCGACCGCGGGCGACCGCCGAAAGACGCGCGATCTGCCGCACGGCATCGACCAGATCGCCGCGGGCCTCAACGCGTGCAACGCCGTCCGCGACGCGCTGAAGACGACCGCGAAGGGGATGCGCGCGCCCTACGCCGCCGTCGACGCGATCGAGGCGGGGCTGCGGATGGACTTCGACGCCGGGTCGATCCGCGAGCGCGAGATCTTCGCCGACTGCGTGGTGTCGACCGAATCGAAGGCGCTGCGGCACCTGTTCTTCGCCGAGCGCGAGGTCGCGAGGGTGCCCGATGTCCCGAAAGACACGCCGACGATCGAGGTGAAGCGGGCCGCCGTGGTCGGCGCGGGCACGATGGGCGGCGGGATCGCGATGACCTACGCGAACGCCGGCATTCCGGTGCTGCTGAAGGACGTCGATCAGGCGGCGCTCGATCGCGGCCTCGCCACGATCCGCCGGAACTACGAGATCACGATGTCGAAGGGCAAGATCACGGCCGAGCAGCTCGAGAAAACGCTCGCGCTGATCACGCCGACGACCACCTACGACGGCTTCGACCGGGTGGACATCGTCACCGAGGCGGTGTTCGAGAACATGGACCTGAAGAAGGCTACGTTCGCGGAGCTCGGCAAGGCGACGCGGCCAGACTGCATCCTCGCGAGCAATTCGTCGACGCTCGACATCGATCAGTTCGCGCACGCGAGCGGCCGGCCGGCGCAGGTGCTCGGACACCACTATTTCTCGCCCGCGAACGTGATGAAGCTGCTCGAGATCGTGCGCGGGCGCGACACCGGCACAGCCGTGATCGCGAGCTCGCTGAAGCTCGCGAAGAAGCTCGGCAAGGTCGGCGTCGTCGTCGGCAACTGCTTCGGGTTCGTCGCCAACCGGATGCTCGCCTACTACATGCGCGAGGCCTACCTCCTGCTCGAGGAGGGAGCGAGCGTGCCGCAGATCGATCGCGTGCTGACCGACTTCGGGCTGCCGGTCGGACCGTTCGGGATGCAGGACATCGCCGGGATCGACGTCGGCGCGCGCATCCGGCAGTACCTCGCGTCGATCGGAAAGACCCGCGCGGAAGGGCCGCAGTCCGCGATCCCGGATCGCCTCTACGAGATGGGCCGCTACGGCCAGAAGACCGGCGCCGGGTGGTACACCTACGACGCGCCCGGCAGTCGCAACCGCACGCCCGATCCGCTGATCGAGCAGCTCGCCGAGGAAGAAGCGAAGAAGCGCGGGATCCAGCGGCGGCCGGTCGCCGACGAGGAGATCGTCGCGCGCATCACGACGGCGCTGGCCAACGAGGGCGCGCGCGTGCTCGAGGACGGGTTCGCGACGCGCGCCGGCGACATCGACGTCGTCTACGTGTACGGATTCGGATTCCCGCGCCACCGCGGCGGCCCGATGTTCTACGCCGACACCGTCGGGCTGCCGACGGTGCTCGCGCGCGTCAACGAGTACCGCGCGCGCTTCGGCGATTACTGGGAGGCCGCGCCGCTGCTCGAGAAGCTCGTCGCCGAGGGGCGCGGGTTCTATTCCGACGCGGCGGTGCGCGTGTGAGCCGCTCCGACATCGACGTCGGCACGCTTCGCGATCGCGTCGGCCAGGAAGTCGCGGTCGGCGACTGGGTCGCGATCTCCCAGGCCCGCGTCGACCAGTTCGCCGACGTCACCGACGATCATCAATGGATCCACGTCGACACCGCCCGCGCCGAGGCAGAATCGCCGTTCAAGACGACGGTCGCGCACGGCTTCCTGACGCTGTCGCTCGTCTCCTCGCTGCTGCGCGACGCGATCCGCGTCAGCGGACTGCGGATGTCGCTCAACTACGGGCTGAATCGCGTCCGGTTCGTGTCGCCGGTGCCGACCGGGTCGCGGCTGCGCGGCCGCTTCACCGTCGGGACGGTCGAAGACGTCGACGACGACGGCGTCCAGACGATGTGGCGGATAACCGTCGAGCGCGAGGGGGGCCAAAAGCCGGCGCTCGTGGCCGAATGGATCGTGAGGTACTACCGCGACATCCCTCGGTCTTCGGCCCTTTCCCCGGCGCCCGACCCGCGCTAGAATCAGAGAGCCAGCCTGCCATGCCTGACATGGGTCGGTCATGACCTGTTCGAAATCGTTTCTCGTACTCGGGTTCGTCGCAGCGATCGGTCTTGCCTCCACGCCAGCGTATGCGCAGCGTCGCGGAGGCGGCGGACACGGCGGTGGCGGCGCGGCTGTCTCGCGCGGTCACGTCGGCGGGGGTGTCGTTGGCGGGCGCGTCGGGATCGGCGGACGCGTCGGCATCGTCGCGCCGCGGATCATCTCGCCGCGCATCATCGGCTACGGCGCGTACCGGCCGTATTACTACTATCGGCCGGGCATCTCGATCGGCTTCTACGCCGGGTGGGGCTACCCGTATTACTACGGCTACGGGTACCCGTATCCCTACTACTACCCGTACGCTTATCCGTATCCGTACTCGTATCCGGCGTACTCGTATCCCGCGTACTCGTATCCGGCTCAGCAGCCGTATCCGCAGCAGCAATATCCGCAGCAGCCGTATCAGCAGCAGCCCTATCAGCAGCAACAGCAGCCGTATCAGCAGGGATCGGTGACGGCGCAGCAGGCGCCGGCGAGCTACGGCGGCGTGCGGATACAGGGCGCGCCGCACGACGCGCAGATCTACGTCGACGGCTACTACGCGGGCATCGCCGACGACTTCGACGGCGACAACAAGCACCTGAATCTGACCGCCGGTCCGCACCAGGTCGAAATTCGTGTCAACGGCCAGCAGCCGGTGGGTTTCGACGTCAACGTGCCGCCGAACCAGACCGTCACCCTGCGCGTCCCCTAGCGGAACGGGCAAATTGGGGAGTTGGCGGGTTGGTGATTGCAGTCACCAACTCACCAACTCACCAACTCACCAACTCACCAATTCATCAGTTTCACCAATTCGCGATTCTCACCTTCCGATGTCCTCGTGCCAGACGTCGGGGCGCGCCTCGATGAACTCGCGCATCATCCGCACGCACCGTTCGTCCTGCACGACCTCCACCGCGACCCCTCTCGACCGGAGCAGCGCCTCCTCCCCCATGAACGTCTGGTTCTCGCCGACCACCACGCGGCGGATGCCGTACAGCAGGATGGCGCCCGAGCACATCGCGCAGGGCGAGAGCGTCGTGAACAGGGTGGCCTCGCGGTAGACCGACGCCGGCTGGCGCCCGGCGCGTTCGAGCGCGTCCATCTCGCCGTGGAGGATCGCGCTCCCCTGCTGGATGCGGCGGTTGTGGCCGCGCCCGATGATCCGTCCGCCGTGCACGATCACCGCGCCGATCGGGATGCCGCCCTCGCGCCGCCCCTGCTCAGCCTCCGCCACCGCCGCATCGAGGAACGAGTCAGCCATATCGCCATGGTACGCGTTTAGCAGTGACCTGCGTCGGAGGGTGAAAACATGCTCCACATGGCGCTCGTCTTTCTCGTGATCGGCATCATCGCGGCCCTGCTCGGGTTCACGACGATCGCCGGAGCGTCGTTCGCGATCGCGAAATTCCTCGCGGGCCTGTTCCTGATCCTGTTCCTGGTGTTCCTGATCATCGGGCTCTCGGCCGCGAGACGCATCGTCGACTGACGTAGAATGGAGAGCCTCGGCTCGAGCCGGGCTCTCCATTGAACTCTCGTTCCCTGCCCCTGCTTTCGGTCCTGCTCGTGGGTCTGGCGGCCGTCCTGTCGAGCCAGCCTGCATCCTCTCCCGCGCTGACGCTGCTGTCGAAAGAAGGGCGGCGCACGCTGCCGCTCACCATCGCCAACGATCAGGATCTGGTTGCGCTCGACGACCTCGCCGCCACGTTCCAGCTCCAGGTGCAGGACTCGCTCGGCGCCATCACCGTTTCGTACAAAGGGCGGACGATCGTGCTGACGCCCGACCAGTCGCTCGCCTCCGTGTCCGGCAGGTTGATCTCGCTGCCCGCGCCGCCCATCCGGTCGGGGCGACGCTGGCTGGTCCCGGTGGAGTTCATCAGCCGCGCGCTGGCGCCGATCTTCGACACGCGGCTCGATCTCCGGAAGTCTTCGCACCTGCTCGTCGTCGGCGACCTTCGGGTGCCGCGCGTCGTCGCGCGGTACGAAGTGCTGGGCTCGGCCGCGCGCCTGACGATCGACGCGACGCCGCGCGCGGACAGCACCGTGTCGCAGGACAACCAGCGCATTCTCGTCAAGTTCGACGCCGATGCGCTCGACATCGCCGCGCCGCTGCCCGTCCCCGGCGCACAGGCGCTCGTCACGAGCGTCCACCTCGCCGATCAGACGACGATCGCCGCCGACGTGGGCGCCCGGTTCGCGGGCTTCAAAGCGACGGCGCAGCCCGTCGACAACACCGCGCGGCAGGTGATCGATCTGATCGCGCCGACGGAGACGGCCGCGCAGGCGCCGCCGAACGCCCAGCCGCCTCCGCCGACGCCGATGCCTCCGCCCACCGAGCTGCCGCCGGCGCTCGGCACGCCGGTGTCGCCGATACGCACCATCGCCGTCGATCCCGGCCACGGCGGAGACGACGACGGCGCGCGCAGCGCGAGCGGGACGAAGGAAAAGGACATCACGCTGGCGGTGGCGCGCCGCGTCAAAGCGGTCGTCGAGGCGCGCCTCGGCGTCCGCGTCCTCCTCACGCGCGAGGACGACAAGACGGTCGCCCTCAACGATCGCACGGCGCTCGCGAACAACAACAAGGCGGATCTGTTCGTCAGCCTGCACGTCAACGCGTCTCTTCGACGGACGACGTCGGGCGCGACGATCTACGTCGCCCACTTCGACAAGGACGCCGCGGCCCGCGCGCTGCCCGAGGGCGGCGAGCGCGTGTCGACGTTCGGCGGCGGCCTGCGCGACATCGAGCTCGTGCCGTGGGATCTCGCGCAGACGCGCCACGTCGACCGCTCCGCCTCGTTCGCCGCGATGCTGCAGGAGCAGCTGACGCAGAAGATTCCGCTGACGGCCCATCCCGTCGACAGTGCGCCGCTGCGCGTCCTCGAATCGGCCAACATGCCGGCCGTGCTCGTCGAGCTGGGCTTCGTCACGAACGCCGATCAGGAAAAGCAGCTGACCAGCGACGCGTTCCAGGGCACGTTCGTGCAATCGCTGTACGACGCCGTCGTCCGCTTCCGCGATTCGCTCGCGCCGCCGGGAGGCACGCGGTGAACCGCTCGCGGCTGATCGTCGTCGGCGCCGTTGCCGCCATCGCGGTCGCGCTCGGGTGGCTGCTGTTCGTGACGCTGCCGCGGCGCTACGGCGGCACCGTCGCGACCAACGCGGTGAGCGCGGCGCCCGCCGCCGCGCCGGCGCCGAGCGGACGCAAGATCAAGGCGCGGCTGTTCTACGTCGCCGAGGACGGGCAGCACCTGACCGGCGTCGAGCGCGAAGTGGCGTACGGCGAAGGGGCGGTCGCGCAGGCGCGGGAGATCGTCGCGGCGCAGCTCGCGCCGGTGGCCGATCCGCTGGTCTCGGCGATTCCCGCGGGGGCCAGCGTCCGCGCGCTGTTCATCACCGATGCCGGCGACGCCTACGTCGACCTGTCGCGCGAAACGGTGTCGGCCCATCCGGGCGGCACGACGACGGAGCTGCTGACGGTCTACTCGATCGTCGACGCGCTGACGGTCAACCTGCCGGCGGTGCGCGCGGTGCAGATCCTGGTGGACGGCAAGGAGCAGGAGACGCTGGCCGGGCACGTCGACCTGCGGCGGCCGCTCGAGAAGAATCTCGACGTCGTACAATAGGCAGTTCACCGCTGGACCGTCGACGCGCACGGCCGTCGATCGTCTGTCGACGGGGTCAACTGCAGACTGTCAACTTCCATGAGAACCGATACGAGAGCGCCCAATCAGCTTCGCGAAACGACGATCCTGCCGCATTACCTGGTGCACGCCGAGGGATCGGTCCTCATCCAGGCCGGCGACACCAAAGTGATCTGCGCCGCCAGCGTCGAAGATCGCGTGCCGCCGTTCCTGCGCAACACGGGCAAGGGATGGGTGACCGCCGAGTACGGCATGCTGCCGCGCGCCACGAGCACCCGCACGCAGCGGGAAGCGTCGGCGGGCAAGGTCGGCGGCCGCACGCAGGAAATCCAGCGGCTGATCGGGCGGTCGCTGCGTGCCGTCACCAACCTGCAGGCGCTGGGCGAGCGGACGATCTGGCTCGACTGCGACGTCATCCAGGCGGACGGCGGCACGCGCACGGCGTCGATCACGGGTGCGTTCGTGGCGCTCGCGCTGGCGTGCGAGGTGATGCGGAGCCGCGGCATCCTCGCGCAGATTCCGCTCACCGACTACGTCGCCGCGATCAGCGTCGGCATCGTCGACACCGAGCCGCTGCTCGATCTGGCGTACGAGGACGACAGCCGCGCCGAAGTCGACATGAACGTGGTCAAGACGGGCAAGGGGCGGTTCATCGAGGTGCAGGGCACCGCCGAGGCGATGCCGTTCGACCGGGACGCGCTCGACACGCTGCTCGATCTGGCCGACCACGGGATCAAGCAGCTGGTGGAGAAGCAGCGCGCGATCGTCGGTCACCTGGTGAAATGATCCTGTCGCGCGCGACGGTCGAGACGCCGCTCGGTCCGATGCTGGCGCTCGCGTCGGAACGGGGGCTGTGCGCGCTGGAGTTCACGCGGTGTCTGACACCAACGGCCGAGCCGGGTGTCAGACACCCGACTCAGCAGCGGCTCCCGAAACTCGACGCGCGCCTCAAACGCCACTTCCCGCCGCACCAGATCATCGACCGCGAGTCCGACGCCATCGCACGCGCGCGGCAGTGGCTCGAACGCTACTTCCACGGCGCCGCCGCCGCCGTCGACGACCTCCCGCTCGACATGCACGGCGCCGACTTCGAGCGCCGCGTGTGGCAGGCGCTCCTGACCATTCCGCCGGGCGAGACGCGCAGCTACGGCGCCCTCGCGCACGCGCTCGGCAGCCCCGGCGCCGCCCGCGCCGTCGGCCTCGCCAACGGCGCCAACCCGATCGCCATCATCGTGCCCTGCCATCGAGTGATCGGATCGAACGGATCGCTCACCGGCTACGGCGGCGGCCTCGACCGCAAGACGTGGCTGCTGGATCACGAGCGCCGCTGGCGCCGCGATCAGCTGTTCTGACGCGATCCGCCAGTCAGCGCTTCTCGAGCACGGCGCCCCAATTGAGCACCACCGTGAAGGGCGCGTGCATCGCGTCCGCTCCCGGTTCGATCACGAGAATGCGCTGGCCCTCCGGGCCGACGCTGTAGGAGTACTGGTTCGCGCTCGACGGCGTGAACGGCGCGTCGAGCAGCCGTTTCGGCGTGCCCACGCGAAACGGCAACCGCGGCTCGACCGGCACGGCCATCAGCGGCCCGGAGCCGTTGACGTTGCTCGAGGCGACGAAGAACAGTTCCTGGCCGTCGCTCCGCCAGCGCGGACGGATGCCGCCCCCGTGCGAGACGAGCCACTTCGCGCCGGTGAACGGAAACGGCTGCACGAAGATCTCCTGGACGCCGTTCGCGTCGGAGCTGTAGGCGAGCCACTTGCCGTCCGGTGAAAAGCGGCCGTTGAACTCGGTGCCTTCGATGGCGGTCAACGCCGCCGGCGGACCCGGCCTGACGAGGAACAGCGTGCCCTTCGCGGAGCCCCCGTCCCTGGGGACGCTCCGCATGACGAACGCCGACGCGTCGGGCAACCAGTCGTTGAACCCACCGAAGCGGCCGCCGTCCGACTCGCGGTAGAGCGGTTCCTCGACGCCGCCGCCGTCGACGCGCTTCTGGAAAATCGTCCGCTCGTGGTTGAAGACCAGAAGCCGACCGTCGGGCGACCACTTCGGAAGCACGCCGCCCGAGAAGGTGAACTGCGTCTGAAGTCCGGTGCCCGAGTCGATCAGCCACACGTTCGTGGCGCCGTCGCGCGGCTCGATGCGCTCGACGGCCACGTGCCTGCCATCGGGCGCAATCTCCACCGTGTTGTAGCGCTCCGGCGATCCAAGCGCGCCCAACCGCGTTCCCGATCGGTCGAACCAGGTGAGGTGGTTCTGGACGTCGATGCTTCGATACGCCAGCACGCCGAGGCGGCTCACCGAAAACGGCGCCGCGGCGCCGACGGCCATCACCGGGATCGTCGCATCGGCCAGAACGATCGCGTCGCCGCTCGCCTCCAGCGTGCCGACATCGAAACGCTGCGCCAGGAGCGTGCCGTGGCGGACGAACACCAGATGGCCGGAGTTCGCGCCATCCTCCGTCGGCGCGAACAGCGCCGCCGAATCGGCGTCGACGACACGCCGGCCCGGCTGCGATTCGAGGCTGCCGACGTGGATCGTGTTGCCGCCCGACGATCGATGCGCGGTGTACAGAAATCGCTTGCCGTCGGGCAGGAACGCCGGCGACCAGTGCGCCACCTCGTTGTTCGATCGATCGAGCCTCGTCACCGGCGTGGGCTCGCCGCCGTTCGCCGCGACGCGATAGAGAAACGTCGACGTGTCGGGCGCGAACACGACGACGCCGTCGCGGCTCCAGGTGCCGCCGAATCCATAGGGCGCGTCGCAGATCACCTGTGCGGGGCCGCCGTCGGGAGGAACCCTCTTCAGCTGATGCTGCGCGAAGAAGGCGATGAACCGGCTGTCGGGCGACCAGAACGGGTACCGCGCATCGTCGGTGCCGGCCAGCGGCGCCGCCGCGAGGCCATCGAGCGGCCGAACCCACAAGCGGCTGCGGCCGTCGGCGGACGTGGCCGTGAACGCGAGGAACCGGCCGTCTGGCGAAAGCGAGAGGTACTCGCTCGCGACGCTCGCCTCGGGCGGCGGGAGCACCGAGAGCCGCTGGACGCGGTCGTCGATCCGGCGTGGAGACTGGCGGCTGCCCGCCGTCCAGAATCCACCCGCGGCGGCGAGCAGGACGCACGCCGCGGCCATCCACGTTCGGCGGTCGGACCACGTCGTGCGCGCTCGAGAGGCGCCCTCCTCGACGTGCGACAGCGCGTCGGCGATCTCCAGCCGCGCGTCCGCGATGTCGTGCAGCCGGTCGTCGGCGTTCTTCGTGAGACACCGCTTCAACAGCCTGACGATCGACGGCGGCACGTCCGCAGGCAGTGCGCTCCAGTCCGGCTCGCGCTCGATGACCTTCGCAAGCGAACCCGGCGCCGTGTCGGCGTGGAACAGCACGGTCCCGGTCAGCATCTCGAACAGGACGCAGCCGAACGCCCAGACGTCCGTGCGCTTGTCGACTCGTCGACCGCGCGCCTGTTCCGGGCTCATGTACGCGGCCGACCCGAGGATCACGCCCGGCTGCGTCACGTGCGGCCCCGGCGCCGGCGTCGGCGCGGCGTCGGACGCGTCGCTGCCGCTCGCCTTGGCGAGTCCGAAATCGATCACCTTGATCCGGCCGTCCGGAGAGAGCTTGATGTTCGACGGCTTCAGATCGCGATGGACGATCCCTTTTTCGTGCGCCGCTTCGAGCGCCTGGGCAATCTGGCGCGCCGCCGCAAGCGCCTGGTCGAGCGGCAGCGGCCCCGCGGCGAGACGGTCCGCCAGGGTGGGGCCGTCGACGAGCTCGAGAATCAACCCGCGCACGTTGTCGACGTCGAGCGTGCCGTAGATGGCGCCGATGTGCGGGTGATTCAGCGTGGCGAGCAGCCGCGCCTCGCGCTCGAACCGCGCGAGCCGGTCCGCGTTCGACGTGAAATGCGGCGGCAGAATCTTGATCGCCACGTCGCGATCGAGCGTCGTATCACGCGCCCGGTACACCTCGCCCATCCCGCCGGCGCCAAGCAGCGAGCCAACGTCGTACACGTCCAGGCGAAGGCCGGTCAGATCGCGGCCCGGCGCGCCGGACGGGCGGGCGTCGGCGGCGCCCGCAAACACGTCGGCCGCGAGCGCCGCCAGCGGCGTGGACAGAAACCCTTCCGCCGCCTGCGCGTTCGCCAGCAGCGCCTCGACGTCGTGCCGGAGGTCTCGATCGCTCCCGCAGGCGACGGCGACGAAGGCCGCGCGCTCGCGGAGCTCCCGGCCCAACGCGGCCTCGCAGATCGCCTCGATTCGCGCGCGCCGGTCAGCGAACGGCATCGGCGTCGCCCTGCAGATCGCGCAGCAGCCACAGCTTCGCGAGCCGCCAGTCGCGTTTCACGGTGTCGGACGACACCTGCAGCGCCGCAGCCGTCTCCTCGATCGTCAGACCGCCGAAGAACCGCATCTCGACGACGCGCGCCTTGCGTGCGTCAGCGGACGCCAATCTCTCCAATGCGCGATCGAGCGCCAGCAGGTTGAAGTCGAGCTCCGGGGCGACCGCCACGGCGTCGGTCCAGGGCACGCGGCAGGCGTCGCCGCCGCGTTTCTGGTATCCGCGCGATCGCGCATGATCGACCAGGACCCGGCGCATCAACCGGGCCGCGATGCCCAGGAAGTGGGCGCGATCCTGCCACGCGACGGACCGGGCGTCGACGAGCCGCACGAACGCCTCGTTGACCAGCGCCGTCGCCTGCAGCGTATGGTCCTTGCGCTCGCGCGCCATATAGGCGCGAGCCAGGCGGCGCAGCTCCGCCTCGACGAGCGGCAGCAGCTCGTCGAGCGCACCGTCGTCGCCGTTCGTCCACGCCCGCAACAACCGCGTGACTGCGCGTGCTTCGCCGGTGGGCAACCGTCCTCCTGTCGCGTACGCGGCCATTCTACGCATTCCGGTTCGCGCCGTCCCCTCTTCATCCTTTTGGTCGCCATTCCCGCATTTCGACGTGGAGGCCGTGATCAAGGGAATGCGCTGGAGCTGGACGCCGGCCATCGTGGCAACGGGATTGGTCGCGGCCGGAACCGTCGGAACCGTCGCGGCGGCCGGCACGTCGGCCCGGTTGCGGACCGCCGGCACTGTCGTCGCGCACGTCGAGAACCTGGCGCGCCTGCCCATGTCCGACGTCGAGGGCGCCGAGCGGATCGTCGGCCGGACGCTCCAGGACGCTGCCGTCGCCATCGAATGGGCGCACGATGCCGAACCGCCGGCCGAGATGCCACGCATCGGCGACATGCACATCCGCGTGCGGCTGCTCGGAGGCGCGCCGCCAGGGCGGATCGAACGGCGCGGCGACAGAGACGACGTGCTTGGATTCGCGACGGCGGACGCCGGATCCCACGCGCTCGTGGCGTATGTGCTCGCCGACCGTGTCGCCGCGAAGGCGTCCGTCGGACGCTACCCGGTCGCCTGGCTGCTCGGCGACGTGATGGCGCACGAAGTCGGTCACCTGCTGCTGCCGTCCGGGTACGGCCACTCGAACAAAGGCGTCATGCGGCCGCAGGTGCAGGCGCGCATCGGTGCGGCGCCCCGCTTCACCGATGAAGAGGCCGCGTTGATTCGACAAAGAGCGCGTCAGCACTTCACCGAAACCGATACATGGAGGTTGCAATGAGAAGCATGACATTGACGTGGGCCGCATGCGCGATGGCGGTCGTGGCATCGGCCGCGGGTGTGCGCGGACTGACGCGGGATCGCAGCGACGATCAGGGGCGGCGCTCTCCCGCGCTGCGGCATTTCCGCGGGTTGATCAACGACTACACGCCGTCGGCCGCGGTGGTCGGCGGTGGGCCGTACGAAATGCGGGGCAAGTGGTCGCTGGACGTGGACGAACGCGTCGGCACTGCCGCGTTCTCGGCGGTGATGAACATGGAAACGTCCGACTACGGCATCGTGCAGGGCACGGTCAACAAGGACGACCCGACGACGCGGAGCGCGCACACGCATCACATCAGCATGACCGGCGCGGTGGTCACCGCCGACTGGGCCGCGAGCTGCCCGAAGTTCAGCCCCGCCGTGACCGATGGGTTCGTGGTCACCGGCTCGGCCTTCATCACCGGCAACGGCGGCGGCGCGCCCTTCGGCAATCCCTCGCCGTTGACCGTCTGCGTGTTGGGAGGAACCGTCGTCAAGTACTCGAACGTGACGCTGTCATTCGGGAAGCCGGCGGCCAATCACTTCGGACTGCAGCCCGTGCACGGCGTCGTCAGCCACTGTTCGGGACGGTGGGAGCAGTCGTCGGACGACTGCACGGTGGATCAGTAAGAGCCCTGTCCTCGGGGGTGTCAGACACCGATGCGAGCTTGCGCGGTATCCGCGGCTGCCGGCGGTGCGGTGCGGGTGTCACGATCCACAGGTGTCAGACACCAAGGCACCGGTGTCTGACACCGAGGTCGGCGGTGTCTGACACCAGGCCTCGCGACATGGCACAGAACGGCACGCGCGCCAAGCCCGAATTCGGTTCGGTCTCGTACCACATGTCGGGTGCCGATCGCGATCACGTCTCGGCGCACGAAGTCACGATTGCGGTGCCCGCGGCGACCCGCGCGTCGCTCGGCTTGCCCCATAAGCGGCGCGACAACGGTGTCTGGATCATGAACGCCGGCACGTCGACCGCGCACATCATGATCCAGGGCGCTGACTCGCCGCGACGTCGATTCAACCCGCCGGTCGGTCGAGACGTGCCCGGAGAGCGGCGAAGGCCTTTCCGCGGTGGCTGACGGCCGATTTCTCCTCCGCGCTCACCTCCGCCAGCGTGCGGCCGTACGGCGGATAAAAGAAGATCGGATCGTAGCCGAAGCCCCCACTGCCTTTCGGCGCGGCGGCGATCCGTCCCTCCACGGTGCCGCGCGTTTCGAACAGGATCTCGCCGTCGCGCGCGAGCGCCAGCGCGCACACGAACCGCGCGGCGCTCCCGTCGCAGCCGCGCGTCCGGAGCGCGTCGTAAATCAAATCGAACTTTTCGGGGTAGCTCGCGTCGCGGCCGCCGTATCGCGCCGACTCCACGCCGGGCGCGCCCTCGAGCGCATCGATTTCCAGGCCCGAGTCCTCGGCGACCACCAGCTCGCCGGTGGCCTTCGCGTACGCCAGCGCTTTGAGGCGGGCGTTTTCGGCAAACGTTCGCCCGTGTTCTTCCGGCGGCTC
>Ga0070741_10011649_pt1 | contig 16159 bp, 13 predicted proteins | sample Coa_R1_4_FD_66440 | JGI IMG/M metagenome (GOLD analysis project Ga0070741, IMG submission 66440) | Surface soil microbial communities from Centralia Pennsylvania, which are recovering from an underground coalmine fire - Coalmine... | ecosystem: Environmental > Terrestrial > Soil > Unclassified ...
GACGACGGAACTGGGTGGGTGGCAGATCTTTTATCTGCTCATATTTTGATGGGGCTGTTTTTGTTTGGTGCATCTCCTTAGTATACAGCACGCGTCAGTGAGGGTGGTGGGAGAGGTCTAATATTACCTCTGCATTCTGGCTAGACCTATTCATTTTTCAGGCTTCCTCTCGCCCCTATCATACGCTGAACTCCTTTCAAGAGACATTATTGTTATCAAGACGCAGCACGGGAAAAAAATACTACACGACCTTATCCTCTTCGGCATATGAACAATGTAGTATTTTTTTCCCGTGCTGCGTCTTGGAGCTAGAACGTTTATGATAGATGTCAATTAAAATAGACCTGAAAGGCATAAATGAAGGAGCATACGCTTATGGACGCAGGCATACTGGTGGCTATAATTCTTGCACTTCCGGGAGCAATATTAAACACCCTGTTGCTGAGAGATCACTGGAAGCATTGGCAGAAGAATAATCGTCAATCGTCGCAAGGTTTCTGAGGTCTAGTAGAGCTTATCGTTGTTGGCCGTTCCATTGCACTTCAGAGGCCGTAATACCCCAAAAATTTATCTAGGCCGCAGATACGTTAAGCAACGAGTGAATCAAACAGTGGAAGATTAGGAATAGCCTTGAAATCGCCAGTATTATGGATCCAGAGCGCTAGATCATTTTGCAATGCTGTCGCGTCGATCATTGCGTCTGGCATTTGGATGACCACCATTCGCCACAGTCCGTCCACCTTATGTGTACCTCAGCCATTGAATGGATGGTTTTTCATAGGAACAACGAGATTCTGCTGAACAGTTCTTCGTATCATCCATCTGGGTGTTTCTCGAAGTTTTCTTTCGTATCTGTCGGCATCGACAAACGCCGCAGGATTCGGAGGTTCGATACGACTCGATTGATATGCGTAACAATGTCATAGAATGCCTCGTCACGGTCGGACCATCCTGTCACAGGCTTTGCATCTGTCGGAGCCATCTGGAGCTTAGCAAAAGGTGCGTTTTGCCAGAAGGTCGAGCGAAGCAGAACAGGAATGACCATCGCATCACCTTGATCGTGTCGCTCAATAGCCCGACGTAATTCGGTGCTATAGCAATAGTCTGAATTCATGAAATCGGCACTGATAAGCAACAAAATAATGTCTGCACTCTCTAAATGCTGGTGGAGAGTTTTTTCCCAGTCAGTGCCAGCGCCGAGATCAATATCACTCCATATTGTGATCAGACCTTGCTTCTGCAAGGGAGCAAGGTGTTTTTTAAGCTGGATAAGCATTTCTCGATCTTCGCGCGCATAGCAACAAAAAACTTCGAGTGGACCAAGCTTCGTAAATCCTGGTAATCTGGCGTGTTCAAGTAGAGAACTTTGTAAAGCTGTAGAAGGGGTAGAGGATTCATCTGTGTTTTTCGGTTTCTTAACCTTGTATGATGCCAAGTACAGGGTCACAGTGAAGGAATGAGTTTGCTCTTCTACCTCTAACACTAGGCCTGCTGCATCCATCAGACGCCGCATACGTGCTATGCCTGTACCCAGCCACACGACATAACCTGCCAGATAAAAGATACGCATGATCTGAGGATTCCTGGGATAGCAGAGCCCAGGTCTATCCCTGCCACTTTTCAGTTCTTCTAGGCTGATCTCAGGAGGCAGTTTCCCAGGGCTAGTGATATTGACGCGATCACGGTAGATATCAACTTGTATCCCTTCCAGTCGGAGGCGGTGGTCTGGCTCAACTGTATATTCCCGGTGGACCAATGCATTCACCAGAGCTTCGTGTAGTACTCGAAAAGGTATCTTTCCTACTTCTATTTCCTGGGATGAGGAGATAGTATTACCGAGATGCTTTTTCAGAAAACGGCAGGCAGCGTTAAACTGATCTAGTAGGCCCCCTCGGCAGTCGTATTCTTCTTTCCAGCCTTTTTCTTGACTATCACTAAGCCAGCAAACGCAGCGAGTGTAGGCCCCCACAACGAAGTGTGTGGGCTTGCGTCCATAGCACAATAAAGTTGCATAAGTTGGACGACCGTTATGCAGGAAGCCCATACCTTCCATTGACTTTGCTTCATGGAAGTGAGGATGGTAATCATCCTGAAGTAATACGCGCTGATTTTGGAGAAAGCGTGTAATCTGCTCAAAGTCCAGGTCATCGAGACGCGCGTTGCAGGGCGTCATATCAAACGTTTGCTCTATCAGTTCAGGCTGGAGAGGAAACGCTTGTGGACTGGTCTTTATCGGCTCTCTCGCAGGATTCTCGGCTAGCACCCACTGACGTCCAGAGAAATTTCCTCTTATTCTTGGCAAGTGTTTTCCCGATTTTTCTCGATTCACTTGGTTTTGCAGATAATCATATAAAGAATGTGTAGTAAGATGTCCTTCGGCATTGAGAGCCTCTCTCGCCTTCCCTTCCAGCGCAGCCAGAACCAGTCCAGTCATCACAAGATGGCCTCGATACTCAAAAGTAGGAGAATCTCTATTCGTCGAGGCAATTATCTCCCAGAGCGGCTCGCTCTCCAGTTGCGGTTTCTGCGATTCCGCGCGCAAAAGCTGGGCAACTTGTTGATCAAACTTCAGCGGGTCTATGATATTGCCAACTTCGCAGCAATCCAAAACAATGATAATATCTCTTCCTTCTATATTCTCCTCGCTCAGTATCCCGTTAATTGTACTGAGCGATAGATACGCATCGGGGATATGCTGCGCCAGTTCAGGATTGAAATCAGCCGTCACCAAAAACGTTTCAACACTCTGATCACGCTTCACTATCTGATGGCTGTGGCAGAGAAAATAGAACAGCAGGAGGTCGCCGTCGCTACTCTGATTAATCATTTTGCTTATGGCAAAGCGCACGGCAACTGCTGTGCCTCCTTCACCAATTAATCCTTTCGTTGGAAAGACAAAGTTGCACCCTTCACGCTCTAGTAGCCAGCATAACCCCACAGCATCACTCTCAGCAAAGAGTAAGGGCTGCACCGATTCCATGGCACTAGAGCCGTTTACGCCCATTACAAGTGCATATTTTTTCCTTATCGAAGAAGTTTGAAAGGTAAAAGCCCTTTCATTTACTTCAGACATGAGTAAGACCTTTCTCTCCTTTGCCTGAGTCCATGAATAATGGAAGATCTTTGAATGCTTGCCCGTTTCTCACCAAGCACCATGTTATGCGAATAGAGAAATTTTTGAGGATATATCGACAGGTCTATCTTCCATGCTCCACATTCTTTTGTCTTGAGCTATTTACTTTGTATCAATAGCATTGACAAGTGATAATCCGCTCAATACGATACCATCCTATTCGCTTAAGCTGATCCCTTCCCTCTGGGAGCTTTTCTCGTACGAGTTTTCCGCCCATTTTTGAGAACGGCATGTTCTTCTCAAGGGTATCCAGCGTACGAGAGCATCCAGCTTATGCTATATGAATGCAAACTAGCAGCAGAAAATTATCTCTGCTGCAACTATTCTGTGAAGAGTCTAGCACAACTTTCTGTATTTTCACAAGCATTTTTCTGATTCTGTGTGAAAAATAATACATTACCCGAATTGCTTACGTAAGCCACGCGCATTACACACGTAAAGCCGAGTCAAAAAGTGGGCAAGATGACTTTGTTATGAATATCGGCGAGTTACTTTCTTCGGAACATATGCTTGTGATTCTGTCACCTGCAAAAGGTTCCGCTTTATGGGATGTTTTGAACTTTCCATGACGACTCACAGATAGCGCTCATATAAATTCATAAGACGAGCATGCCGAAAAAAGAAGACAAATTGCTTCTCCGTATTTAGCCTTAAAGTGTTTATTGAAAGTCAGCTATCTAGACCTTCCTCCAAACAATTAGGGAGCTGGTTTTTAATACTCGTCCAACATAGCAAGAAAGACACTGGACCGGATATGCACACATAAGGTGCCACCATTGACACAGTCGTGACATATTTGTAAGCTTCTTTATATATGCCAAGCAAAGGTACGCTTCTAGAGGCTAAGAATGTCTCCCTGGTATATAGGGATAACAGAAGTACCGTAAAAGCTCTGCATGATATAACGTTGCAGCTACCCCATAAAGGATTGTTTGGCATCCTCGGCCCTTCCGGTTCTGGAAAAACCTCTCTGCTGTATGTCCTTTCAGGTATCAGACAACCGACTAGTGGTATAGTTTACTTCAACGGCCAAGAGTTGCCATCGGCGATTGATGCCCGCAATAAACTGCGCCGCTCACAGATGGGTTTTGTTTTCCAGCTCCACTTCCTCATGAATTACTTAACAGTATATGAAAATATCATGGTTGGGTCTTGCAATGGCGATAGGTGGAAAACCTTGGAACTCATTGAACGGCTCGGCCTTCAGGGCCTAGAGAAACGCTTCCCATACCAGCTATCAGGCGGTCAACGACAACGTGTTGCGATTGCCCGGGCACTTGCTAATAAACCGAGGGTTGTCTTCGTTGATGAGCCGACTGCTTCTCTTGACCGTAATAATGCCATAAAGGTCGTATCCCTCCTGCAAGATATAAGCAAGGGTGCATGCGTGGTCATTGTCACTCATGATCCATCGATTCTCGTGGAAGCTGATGGGATCATGAGACTCCAGGACGGAGCCATAATACCAAAGGAAGGATCGGCATGAGATCTTTATCGTTAACGACCTATTACCGTCGCAACAAGCGTAAAGTCCTACCAGTCATCCTCATCCTCGCTTTTTCAATCGTCGGTGTGACGAGTACGGCAGCGCTTACTGATGAGATATTCCGAGGCCAGGAAGCGTTGCAGAATTTTTATGCATCCTACGATACAGTGACATTAGGCGCAAAAAGTATGGTCCAGAACGGTCAACCTGAGCCAACCGAGTCTTTTGTTGAACAGGGTCTCCCCACTATGCCAGGGGTGGCCTATTATCTAAAGAGCATTGTACAAGAAGTGAGGTTTGTACGCGTTCTGGGAGATAACGGTGTCCCGATATTCTCTATAACACCACAGGATGACCACAAACTGATGAATCAATTTGGCTGGGAACTGGTTCATGGAAAGTTACCACAAACCGGTACGAACGAAATAGTGCTAACTCAGGATATTCTGAAAAACAAAGGATGGCATGTCGGAGATATTGTTGGCAGCGAGATAGATAACCGTGAAACTCTACGCGGGAGTTATAAGATTGTTGGCGAGCTACGCTCTTCTGGCAATACCACTCAAGGAAACGTCACCGGTGGCATTGGCGACCTAGCATATGAAGAAGCACAAAACCCTGATTTTGTGCCGTATACCTTCCTGATACATCCCAAGCCCGGGCGGATGCCCCTGCTCGATAGCGAGCTAAGCACCTTTTTCAAGAACGTTAAAGTAGAGGATATCCACTACAGCACGCTCGCAGGAACGCTTGCAGCATTCTCAAGTGACTACAATTCAGCGAAAGTTGTGCTGGGACTGTTGAACTCTGTCGTGGTGATCGTCATCTCTATCTCCATCGTGTTACTCTATATCATCTTCCTTATGCAGCGCTCGAACGAATTTGGCCTGCTAGGCGCTATCGGATACAGCAGAGCTTTTATCGTCCGCAAAGTGTTGCTCGAATCTGCGATGCAAGTTTTACTCGGCTGGGGGTTTGGCCTACTCCTCTCGCAAGCAGTGTACACATTTTTTAATACAAGTTATTTTCGGCCTCACGGCCTGTTAGGCGTTAATGTGTTCGCGCCGGTTCCCCTGCTCTTCTCACTTCCCATACCTACCACTGTAATAGTAGTTACGACATTGACTGTTTGCCTACAACTTGGGCGGCTTGACCCGATTAGCATTATCGAGAAGCGGGACTAATTCCACCTTATAACGTCCAATTTCTTCAATTGAGCCCAAGATAAAGCGTAAGCCAAAGTTCAATCAACTGCTTCAAATTGCCGGGTTAGCCATTCATGTGGACGCGGTCACAGTAAACGAACGCTCATATTATAAGCACGTTCTAAGCTTAAAGGCGCATGGAACAGAAGATCAAGTGCAGCAAATCGCCCACTTAATTGTTATTGTTGTCTTGCAAACCACGATTATCTGGTGGGGCTTTCTTTCCTCTGCTATCCATCTGTTTGCGCTAGTATCAACGGTGAGGATGCATGAGCTATTGCCGAACTATACTTGATGAAGGAAAAAAGCTGCGCGCAAAGACTAAGATAATGTAGCGGACTTTAAGAACCTGCATCACTTCGTGTATATTCACTAGTAACACTGTACCGCAATAGCTCTATCACGGGTAGGAGACTACTATGACGCAATACCATATCATAGTGAGGCTCAAGCGACCCGTGAAAGCTTTCATCAAGATACGCGTATGTGTTGTGATATCCTTCGCATACTCTGATGCGGATTGCATTGGCGTGTGGAAAGATAGCAGCATCATGGAGGTTATCGCCGAGTATAATCATCCAATCATCGTAATGCCCTCCACCCATTTCCGCCCGGGCCTTCTCTGCCCATTCAGGTTTATTCCATGTATGCACCATGCGACTCGCATCCCATCCCGTCACCGTGCCTTCCTCGCCTATATCCAGCCAGTTGGAGTGTATTTCGGTGGCACAAAGTCCAACGAGTTCAATGGCGTTTCCGATACTAGCCGACAGGATATGCCGCTCAATGTCGCTCCTTGCACAATATGCAAACAACTCTTTAACCCCAGGGCGTAACTTCATCCCTGTTTTGATCGCACTCGACATTTTCTGTAGAGATACACGACCTTCCACATGCCGCTGTATTTCCCGTTTCGTCCAAGCTGTACTTGCTGCTGGAGTAAGCTGACCGGCTTTTTCCATTGCGATATTCCGCTTCCGTTCTTCATCACTTTCTGTTCCTAGTGGCTCTGGCAACACATGGCGCAATACTCTCCAGACACTGGAGTGGTGTTTTGTGAGTGTATGATCAAAGTCTGTCCAAAACTTTCGCCTGTGAGGGGGGGTCGTGCTATATACCTCTAGTTTGGCCCGCACCTCTGAATTGGCAACGGCGAAATGTCTCAAAAATTCGGGTTGCCCCTCAGAGTTGGATCTAGCTTCGTGGACTTTAATCATTACATTTCTCTCCAGTGATTCGCAGGACTGAGCATAGCCGCTTTTCTTAGCTCTGACAATAATCGAGGTGCGCCGGTAGGCAAAAGCACCACGTCACTAGTGTAGCTGTGCTTCTGTGCGCTTAAGATGCCTATCATGTATCCGTTGATATAAAAAAATATTTCCTACTATATCAATTGAAGAAACCAACATTCAAAGATAAGCCTCTGGTATGCATGCTGAAAATACAGCTTTGTTCTCTTCCTCTGTGACACTTCGGATGAAGTTTACAATGAAGGTCTTATGAGCACGATTTGCTTGGGATCGACACCCTCTCTGGTCAGTAATTCGGGGATTTCCTCCTCAGGAATGTCTTCTAAAAGCAAAGCAGCTATGCCCTGGTCAAATGCTTCCTGGATCGAACGTCCAAAGCCAATCGCACGATAGAAAGACGAAGCAAAAATCTTCGCCGCGTTATCATGAATGCTTTTCGTCATGCCAATCACGCAGTCAATATTCGTGGTCAATGCCTGTGCCTGCTCACGCGAGTAACAAGCATTGAGAAACACCAACCGAATATTATCCTTGAGCGCCGCGAATAGGTGCGTCAAGGCTCGTGTCGTTACCAACCTCTCTTGTCCATCATCACCCGCTAGACTCAGTCCCAGGTGACTGCCATGTCCACTAAAATGGACAATATGAGGGCAATGCTGATTCAGCAATTGCAAGAGGTCGTCTGGCCGCACTGCCCAAGCCGATTGAAAGGTCAGCACATCCCGGTGCGCTGCTGCTCGCACTTTCTGCTCAATCGCACGCATCTCTTCATCAAGAGCTAAACGGTTGGTATCGCTTGGATTGGCCGCCAGAAACAGGGCTTTGACCATTGACATTTCTTCGTTCCTTCTCGTAGGGTTTGTTACCACGATCTCTTTGAGCACTTTTGCTAGCTCCCCAAAACTACCAACATTGTCAATCAGCGGTTGCTCACTGTTGTTATTTATCTGGTTGTGTTGGTTAGCTACAACCAACTCAGGCGTCTTCTCTTTCGGTTTGAACGCTGTTGGCCAGCCCTGCTCAAGATATGTACATATCAGAGGATGAACGATGGGCTGTCCATCTATTTCAACTATCATTCCCCACGACACAAGCTTTTTCCAGTGTCCTTCGAGCGCCCACTCTTCCATAGCGATATGCCTGGCAAATGACCGCTTCCCGCGAAAATACGGCGCATTCTTCAAAGATCGCAGAATGTTTCGCTTATAATAGTCAACATCGGGAAGGTGGGCCTGCACAGTCGGCTCCAAGTCTCTGATATGCTGTTTTTGCTGTTCTTTTTCTTGTTGCTGTTGCAGTTCACTTTGCCGCCGCTGCTCTTCTTTCTGTGCAATTGCTCGTTCAATTTTGGCCTTCAGATTGACACCTATATCCTTTGATGGATCTAGCCGCAGCGCCTGCTCGATCATCTGTAAGGCATCCTGATACTTTTTATTTCTGAAGTGCAGGAGAGCAAGATTGTGGTATGCACTATACTCTTCCCCTTGTGCTAGATATTCCTTATATCGTTTTTCTGCAATATTTTGATAAGGCCAAGAAGAAAGATCGGTTGCGTAATAGGCACATTCCCACAGTTCCTGCCTGTTCATCACTAAGAGACGGGTTAGAAAGTGCTCACACAAATCGACTAGCGCGGCATACATCTTCCATTCGATTAGGAGCCCCTTCCATACGCGCCGATAGAAGCGGAGGTAGCAGTGCTCTAGTCCAGAGAGACTGATACGCCCAATGTGTTTCATGAGCACTTGCTGCAGCAAACCACGCTGCGTTTCAGACAGGGCTGCAAGTTGCTCATCTCTAAGATCGGTTGCATCTGGCAACCAAAGGTTTTTCTTTCGGCGGATCTGCGCCCGCGCAATTTCCGCTGCCAGCCAATAGCGGAAACCGTCATGCCAGACACAGGGCTGAAATTGTGGAGCAGCCCGCACTGACATCTCTGCTGCCTGCTGAGCACACGCTCCATGTGCTAGAAGCCAGTCCCAGTCCTCTTGCAATTGGCGCACCTGGCTCTCCTCATTTTTTATGTGAGGGAGCAATGCAGACCAATAGGTAGCAGGATAGAGTTCCATGAGACAGAGGAGCCGTTTCTGGCCGTCGGATAGAGGAGACCAGAGCTGTCCTTGCTCCTGCTCCTCGTGTTTGCCTTTGAGACGGCTGTATGCATTCACAATGAGCTCGTCATTGGGAGCTAACGTCGCGGCTCTGCTAGAGAGCTCTAGCGCCTCTTGCAAGTCTCTTTTTTCTACGAGTAACGCAAGATTATGCAAAGCATCAGCAGCGTCGGGCGTGTGCTCAAGCAACTGCCTGTAGATACGTTCCGCCTCATCATTATGACCCAACTCACTCAACCCCCAGGCGTGGTAAAACCAGACTACGTTGACCTGGGCGGAAGCATCCATGAGAGTCTTCGTTACTGTCACCGACTCTTGTATCATTTGCCCATCTTGCAACAATGGATGCCAGAATGAAGTGAAGAATGGGAGAAATACTGCCTCAATCGTCTCAGATTCACCACATGCTTCCAACAGACCAAAGGCAGCCTCATGGACCTTCCTACGCTCATCCTCTGTAGTGATCGATACCTTTTCGTAGGCAAATTCGGCGAACTCCTCTTCAAAATATTCTGGTTCACGCGCGAAAAGGAGCTTGCAATACCTGAGATGATGCGTTATTGCCTGCGGAACATCGTCCATGTCCAGAAAAAGAAACGAGAGAGCCTCACTCATCAAGGGATGCGGATATAGTTGCGCTGCTTGTAATAAAAGTTGTTGAGCTTCCGTTTTTTGCGACCAAAGATCTGGAGAACGGTTTTCATAGTAGTGATCATAGTACTGGTACAGCAAGTAACTGAGTTGTCCCTTGAGTGCTGGATCTAGGAAGGTGTCATCTGCAAGCAGCCTTTCACATACCTGTTTAACGCACAAGGCAGGACTGTCACTGCCGATATGGACTATGCCAATGCTAATTGGCAGATCATCAAGTGCATACCGCCGCTCTAGAAGATCATCCTGCTCAAACCAGAGCGTTGCTCCCTCTGCGGCAAGCGCAATGGCCTTCTCTTTTTGTTCCTGAAGCAGCCAGACCCAAGCACAACTGAACACTCCAAGGAATGTATCAATGAACGCCCCGCTCTGTCTCTCTTGTTCATAGCAGGCGAGCGCTTGCTCAAAGTTTGCCTGATATCGGAAGAGATCACCACGTAATTTGACGAGGCTAACTTTATATGAAGGATCATCTGCACTCAAGTTAGCAGGCAGCGCATCGAGGTATTGGTGGGCTTTTTCAAAAAGCTTAGCTCCTACTGAGGCATCGATTGCCCAAGCAACGGCTTCCTCTGACCGCTCGTCCTGATTCACCAGAGGGGCTAGGATATCCAGGGCTGTTTCGTACCGCTTCTTATAGATTAAGCTTTTGGCAAATTCAAGACGGACTTTGTCATCATCAGGATACAGTTGGAACGCTTCTTCGAGCACCTCGCCACATTGCTCTCTGGCTTGCTCACACATCCAGTCCCGTGCCTCATCGTCTTTTCCTATTGCTTCATCCCACATGAGCGACCACAGGATGCGATCAAGTAACAGGTATCCATGTGCAGGACATTCAGACAGTGTCCGCGCCCGTTGTAAAAGATCAAGTGCTATGCGCTTTGTTTCGATGTTAGCGCTGTACCATAGCTTGCCCCTTAGATGCGCAACGGCCAGTAAATAATAGGTATAGCCCTTCTCTCCTCGCTGCACCGACTCATTGAGAAATTGAATTGCTTGATCCCAGTTCTTTGTATTGAGAGAGGTAGTACCCAGCAACAGGAAGTCGTTCGCTATTTTCTCCTGAATAGTCAGCCATGTAGCCGCAGCTTCCTGATACTGTCCAAGCTCAAACAAGCACTTCCCAAGCAAACGCTTCTTTGCATCTGAAGGAGCTGTCCGGATGTGCCCGCGAAGAAGACGGATCGCCTCTTGAAAGTCCCCTTGAGCCATGAGGGACTCAGGTGTTTTCTTTTCGCTCCTAAACTTGTCTTGCTGCTGGGCGCTTTTCCCTCTCGAGCCCTGCTTCCTCTGTTTGCCCATAACAGGAAGCTCCTCAAAGCATATAAGGCGCTATTGACGCCTTAAAGGTAGGATTTTATACAATAGCCGAGTAGCAGTATAATACTAGTTCAGTTGTAGCCTGTCAATGTTCTGTTCCTCCAGACCTCATAAGAAGAAAATGATGAATATCGTTGCGAGGGCATCACCGACGAATGATTGAAAGAGTTGCTGCAATAGTCCCATCTCACACAGATAAGTACGGTCGTGGCACCATCAGCGGTTATAGCCAGCACTTTCTTGCTGGTACACACCAAGCGGCAGCGGTGTACCAGCACACGTAAAGCTTTACTGACGGTAAACTCGCTACCTTCACGTCTAGTGAGACCGTCAACCCCTCCTAGTGCAGTTCTGCACTCACCGCACACGGGTTTCCACGGTTAAAGCTGTGGCGGTCGGAGAGCGCATAGATGCCCGTCATACATATTGCTTCGCTATGCGGGGAGTAGTTAGGGGTATTTTGTGCTAGGCTGGTAGTATGGCGAAAGGCTATGCTATGATTATGCTCGAAGGAATCCGCGACCAGAACAAGACCATTCTTGAAGGTCAGAAAGATCAAGCTACCCGTGCTGATATCCAGCGACTAGAGCAGCGATTGGATAGCTTGCAAAGCGATGTAAAGGGTCAAAGCGGCGGTTACTGATACTATCCGTGACCTGAATGAGCATAAGCGTTTGCCAGCACAGATGCGGCTTTTCCCCAACAGGAAGTTCTAGCATGAATGGAGCGTCGTGGCAACCGATAAGAACTGCCAGATCAGACGTGGAGCCCTTTGCAGAATCAGCATATCGTGAACCTTCCCGTTTTAAGTAGGCGATGTACTGCCAAAATTGCTGGCAGCAGGGCCAGTGACCGTCCAACCAACCTGACATATAACCGAACGCTCGTGATCTGTTGGATTGGCTTGCAGGTTCAACAAGCCAATATTTTTTACAGAGCCACGCCCGGTTCTCGCGCAAGTGGCTACTGTATGCTCACCTCCCTGAGCCGCCCTGTTCGCATCTATTCCTAGGAACAAGCCTGCAACGCCGAGGCAGTCGAAGGTGTCGACATCGCTATACATCAGTTCGTCATAGACTATCTTATCGGCGCTATACCCACTGTGAGGGTTCATTTCTGCATGTGGGACCTTACTTGATAGTATCTATAGCTGCTATGCTTTCTGCACCTTCACTCCGGGAGCTTTAAAACGGGTGAACCGATCTCAAATCCATGGACGCTACTTGCCTGTCCACAACCGCCGATTACTACTTCCAAAAAACGGTGAGGACCATAGCCTGAACTTCCAATAGTCAAAGCGGTCGCACCCTTCGGGACGTCTGCCAATCTCCTATAACAAGTAGCTACCTTACCATTATATAAGGGGATCTTCTTACCTTGTTCAAAGGATACGTTTTCTGGCAAGAGCGTCGTCTTCACATTACCAAAGTTATCAATCTGCCAAACTTGCCCACTGGGGCTTGCCAGACCAGCCAGTGGCTGTCTCTGGGACGGTACTGGCTTGACTTTCCAAAGCCAGGAGGCCACGAGTGGTAGAAACTCCAAGCTTCGGAACTGAGAATGGCGGATTTTTTGAGCCTCTTCGATTGAAATATCGCCCCACTCGATAGCAGCTTCTGTCACTGTTGGTATATCCAGCAGCCCGACCTCATCTGTGATTCCTAAATCATGTACTAACGCCAGACAATGCCCTTCATAGGTACTTACCACCAGTACATTGCCAATTCGGAAATAGCAAAAGGGCGTCCCGTTGTCCCACTTCTGTTTCACATCTGCTGCCCGGGGTGCCACGTTTACCAGCACGATATTGTCACGTTTTCTATCAACTAATGGGAACCTGGTAAGTACGTCCAACTGATCAACTAAATTACCTGCCGCTTCGATTGGTGAATATGAGCCAACGCCTAGAAACGTTGGTTTCACTCCAAACAGGGTGTCGAACCTCAGTTCCTGGCGAGCTTGGGCAGGTCCGTCAGCACAGTCCGTTATAATGGCCCCTATTACGTTTGACATATCTTCTACTCCTTTCAGACAAATAAAAGCCTCCGCTATTCGCGGAGGTTGCTTGCCTTTCATTGTTATCTCAGGACACGCTAGATGGACTCCGCAAGGGGCATAGAGGCATCATCATGTCCATAAGTTGTGGTTTAAAAATAACCATGTGGTGCATTATATGAAACATTAATAATTTTATCAATACTAAACAGTTCAATCGCATATTCCACCAATGATGGAGGGCGATGAAAGAGATAACCTATCAGGTAAGGCCAAAAGTTCCCAGCAAGCGCCATTACGATAGTAAGATTTTGATTTGGTCGAGCATGGGGCCGTGCAAAAGTTTAGTCTTACGCGCTACCTGCTTCAAAACCTTGAAGAAGTCTTGCTTTGTCAGCTCATTGGTAGTCTTAGCGCGCTTATTCATTACTACCTGATTATACGCTCTCTATTAGCACTTACGTTATGCAAATGAAAAACGTAGCTCAACCCTGTTATTATGTGGTAAATTGAGGCATTTGCACGAGGTCGCCGCAAATGAAATGTCAATGAGTGTTTGTTATATCTTCTTGGTTAGCCAGCTTATAACGAATTCGACTCTTAGAGCCTTTCTTGGCCTCGATGCGTGTCAATAGACCTTGCTTTGTCCATTTACTTAGAATCCGCGACATCTTGGTGACCTGCACTATGCCCGTTATCTCCCTAGCCTTTTCGTTACCAATGTATTTATTCTCGGTCAAATAGGCTTTTATTCTTTCCCATTCGCGTCTTCGCCTCTGAAGCATGGACGCCTCAGGATAACACTGCTAGATGGCAATGTCAAAATTTGAAAAAGTACGAAGTAAAAGTAGCAATAGCTTATGGTAACGCGCCCCTGCCCTTTCCCATGCTAGCGTATCTCTTCAAAATACAAAGGCTCTTCTCTTTCAGGTACATACATAGGGCGGTATTTTCCAGGCTCCGATGCGATCTGCCACCACGGATGGACGGTTACAACAGTGCGCTGACGGCTCTCTCTCGCACGCTTCAGTACCGGTTCGCCATGAGCTGGGAAGTAAGCACCTCGCCCACTATTAGGATAGAGAACGAGCTTCTCGGGTTTCGTTACCATCGTATGCGGCAGCGCATAATGAGGAATGATCTCCTTGAACGATGGTAGTACATCGCGACTATCCATTGCGATGCGGTACTTAAACGTCAAATCCAGCTCCCAGGTAAGCAGCGTCTGCTTCAATGCTTGCTGCGCTGACGTCAATGCTACAAATTTATCCTTATCACTCAGCGAACCGACACCCCGAATGACGCTCCCCGTCTCCTGCTTAATAGCAGCGTAGACCTCAGACACTTCCCGAGCCGTCATTCCTTTTGCCGCCTCAAAGCGATATGGATCAATACAAGTAGCCATCGGGTAAACGTAGGTTGTGAGATATATCTCAATCTCTCGGTGGTTCGAATGGTCGGGATTCTCATATACCTCACGTAGTTCGGCCATCTTCGCCCTTTCAAACGCCTCCCACTGTTCTTTACGCTCTGACGTGCCCCATAGCATCTCTGCTTCGTCGAATAAGATAATGCGCTTGCCTTCAGGATCAACATAGTGAGTCATCGTCGCGCAGTCGTTGTGGAACTGTTCAATTTGGCTGCCTGAAAAGTTAAAGCCCGGACCTTGGAAAGCTGGGGCCTCGTTGCCAATCAACCAGACCATGCCCGGTGCATAAAACATCTCAACAGCTTGGGATATTTCAGACAACCGGCGCACCACGTCTAGTTCAGCCAACGCGGCATTTTGGGTATTGCGTTTAATAGGGTTGCCGATGGCAATGAGCGGCATATACTGGGTAGCAGTTAATGGCAAACCATTCTCGATAGAGAACACAATGTTCCTCTATATACTGCTGCCGTTTCGCTTCGCTCAGGCCAACCGCACTTCCCTGTCGGTCGCAAACTTGCGGAGAATAAATCACCCGCTCGAACAAGAATTCGGCCAGCTCAGCGGGGCTCTTTCCCGGTTTGCAATGCGGCGCCAGCACCGGCCGAATTGGCAAGCTAGCCCATTCCTCTATCGTAAACGGCGATTCGCCCCTATCCTTAAAAAACGCCTCGGCTGGCAGTCGCCGACCATATTCGTCAATCACCTGGACATCCTTAGGAGTGGTTACAGTACGTTCGGCGGACGAAGGCTGTTTATTCAACTTTGCGATTGCTGCGTCAATCTCTTCTCGTGTGGCATCGCTAGCTACTATAGCAATAAGTTTTTCCCGCGTTTTCTCTCGTGCGAGTTCCCACGCCACCTCTTCACGCCGACTCTCTAAGCTTGACTGGATGATCTTTTTGTACTGCATGCCTGTAGAGCCCAGATGTCGTGAAAGCTCGAACATCAGCTCCGTTTCGCTTAGCTTTTCTACATCTGTGCGCGCTTCGGGGAGACATAATTGTGCTAGGTGGTCAAAGGGCGAGTTGCCAAAGCGTATCAAGCCAATTTCTGTCAGAACGACGCGTCGCTTTTTCTCCACATCGACGGCAGCGGCTATAGCGATAAGTTGCTCCGGCCCATGCTGACCGCGCTGCTCTCTGGGTAGACGTTTCTCTATAGATGCAGCCGATCTCTTGGTCTCGTGATACTCACGTAGACGCTGGACATATTCTTCCTGCAGCCAAGTTTTCACCGCTGGGCCTTCTGCAATATGGGCAGTATTCTCTCTGCTGACACGAGAGAGTAGGGTCAACTCAGTTTGTACTCCGTCCGGCTGAGCTGGTAGCACCTCATTGTTAGACGAAGTTTCTCGTTGTTGGTTGAGACTGGTCGGAGGCTTATGTGATGACATGTTGTGAGAATTTAAGTGAGTAGGGCTAGGGTCGATCCTTGAAACACGATCTTATTACAGTAGACCTCTCCCACCACCCTCACTGACGCGTGCTGTATACTAAGGAGATGCACCAAACAAAAACAGCCCCATCAAAATATGAGCAGATAAAAGATCTGCCACCCACCCAGTTCCGTCGTC
>Ga0070741_10011650_pt1 | contig 16158 bp, 14 predicted proteins | sample Coa_R1_4_FD_66440 | JGI IMG/M metagenome (GOLD analysis project Ga0070741, IMG submission 66440) | Surface soil microbial communities from Centralia Pennsylvania, which are recovering from an underground coalmine fire - Coalmine... | ecosystem: Environmental > Terrestrial > Soil > Unclassified ...
TACCTGCTCCGGCACGAATTTGTCACCCAAACTCAGGGGGCATCTTAGCGGCCCGTGAAACTCCTGCCGTTCGCTGAGGGTGGACTGGGCTTCCCCACTTTGCCTTCCCGGCACGCGTGCCGGGCTATTTGTGTTCCGCCGCTGTGCAGCTGGGCACGCGAGCTGCGATCGCGGGGGGCACCACACACACACGATGGACTCAGTTGTGCTATTTGCCGGCTGGCCGTCCGTAATTACAATCGTGCAGGATCATTGTTGGGGGCACTCCCTTGGCTTGTCCGTTCTTTGTTCCGACAGATCGCGCAGATGACATTGCGCTTCCGCACCCGGTTCGGCTGCCGCTGGGCAGGGCCTGGCGCGGGCGGTGCGCCGCTCCCGGGCACGAGCACGCAGTCCCGAACGCGCAGGAACTGGAATCCTGCAATCTGGGATATGCCAAGTCCTGCCCGCGGTTGCCCGTGCTACGCTCCTGCGATGCTGTGCGTTTCGCAATTTCCGGGCAATCAGAGAATCGGGTCTCGCTTCAGTTTGTGCTGGAGGCGCGGCATCTTCCTGCCGCACACGGCGTGCTGGAGTACGATTACCGCGCCGGGGATTGGAGCTTGTCCCATCCCGAAGAACGCATTCAAAAAATGGCGGAATGCTTCCTGCAGTCTTATCTTGATCGGAGAAATCCGCTGTGATCTTCTGGGCGGCCTTGGAACTGAAGGATTCCTGGAACCACAGAGGACATGGAGTGACACACAGGGAAAATCCTACAGAGAGCGGACCTGAAACATGAACAAGCCGCAAGATTCGCTGATGCCGCGCCCAGTGCGCGACTCGCAGTCGGAAATCACGGAAGTTGTCCTTCCCAACGACACTAATCCCCTGGGCTCGCTGCTGGGCGGGCGCCTGATGCACTGGATTGACGTCGCCGGCGCGCTCGCCGCCCATCGCCATGCGCGCAGCTACGTGGTCACCGCGTCCATTGATCACATGGATTTCTGGACCCCGGTTCACGTCGGCGATCTTGTGATCCTCCGCTCGTCCGTGAATCGCGTCTTCAATACTTCTATGGAAGTTGGAGTCAAGGTCTGGGTCGAAAACTACTTGTCCGATGAGTCCCGGCACGTCAGTTCGGCGTATCTCACCTTTGTTGCCATTGATGCCGCTGGGCGTCATCTGAAAGTCGCGCCCGTGGTCCCCGAAACCGAAGCCGAAAAACGGCGCTACGAAGATGCCGGGCGACGCCGCGAAATCCGCAAGGCCGAGCGTGACCGGCGGGAGAGCAACGCCTGAGCGTGACCCGCAGCTGGCAATTGGCACTTAGCAACCAGCACTTAACTTCGCATAGGGAGGGACGCCCTGCCCGCCCGCTTAGCGCTAAGTGCCAGGTGCTGACTGCCAAAAGTCCCTGGTTTTACCCCGTATAATCAATCCCAGGTGATCTCTTGACTGGACATGCGCAAGGACAACCGCGACCCGGTCCTCAACCGTTGCCCGGCGTTGGCGCGATCGTTGCGGTCGGCTCCGGCAAAGGGGGGGTCGGGAAGACTACTCTCGCGGTGAATCTGGCCCTCGCCCTGTCGAAGCTGGGCCACAAAACCGGTCTGCTCGACGCCGATGTTTACGGCCCGAACGTCCCCTTGATGCTCGGCACCAGCGCACAACCCCGGGTGTTGGGAGAGAACCGCATCGAGCCGCTCAGCGTGCATGGAATCAAGGTGATCTCCGTAGGCCTGCTGAATCCCGGTGACAAGCCGCTGATCTGGCGCGGGCCTATGCTGCACTCGATCATCCGGCAGTTTCTGGGGCAGGTGGAATGGGGGCTGCTGGACTATCTGATCGTTGATCTCCCGCCCGGGACCGGCGACGTTGCTCTGTCTCTGATTCAGACGGTTCCGCTCACGGCGGCCATTGTGGTTTCCACGCCGTCGGATGTTTCGCTGCAGGACGCCCGCAAGGCCATTGAAATGTTCCGCCAGATGAAGGTGGATATTGCCGGCATGGTGGAAAACATGAGCTATTTTGTGTGCCCGCATTGCCATCACGAAATAGACATCTTCTCCCGCGGCGGAGCGGAGAAGACCGCACGCCAGTTTGGCGTGCACTTCCTAGGCAGCATTCAGCTTGATCCGGAGCTTCGCCAGTCAGGCGATCAGGGCACTCCAATGGCGCTTCAGGGAGAAGGCTCTCCCCATGCCAAGCCGCTCTTTGATTTTGCGCGCCGCGTAGCGGAGCAGGTCGAACACATCAAGTCCACGGCCCAGGAAGGCGTCATTCATATCCAGTAAACGCGCGGGCCGCACCCACAGGTTCGGGCCATTTTTCTGGGTTTTTTCCGGTACTGACACCATTCCGCATAAGCCGCTAAAATGAACTATAAGCAGATTCGGAGGAGGGTTCGCAGCGACTCCAGGTAACCAGCTAGTTTCTAACCCTCATGTTTCTAAGCTGTTACTCTGATGCGCAGGGAACCCTCCCACGGCAACAGATTCGGGACAGGACAATATGGCCGTCGGCCCACCCATTGGGGAACGAGAACGCGAAATCCTGACCGCCATCGTGGAGACCTTCATCTCCACGGGCGAGCCAGTCGGGTCGCGCATGCTCGCCCGCAGCAGCCGCGAAGGTTTGAGTCCGGCCACGATCCGCAACGTTATGGCCGACCTTGTGGACGCGGGTTATCTCGAGCAGCCGCACACCTCGGCCGGCCGCGTGCCAAGCGCGCTGGCATACCGTTATTACGTCGAGCAGCTCAGCGGCAAGACCAAGCTTTCGCCGGCGGATGAAAGCATTATCCAGGAATCGCTCCATGGCGTTACCGACGTGCAGGAATTCATGGAGCGCACCTCGCATGTGCTGTCGCTGATTTCCCGCAACGTGGGCGTCGCGGTGGCCGCCAGCGGACCCAAGAACGCACTGGAGCATGTGTATTTTTCGCGCCTGGGTGACCAGAAGGTCCTGGCGGTTGTGGTTGCGAAGTCGGGCCTGGTCCGGGACCGGGTGCTGCGTCTTGACCTGCCGCAGGCTGATCTCGATGCCGCCGCCCGTTTCATCAACGATAATTTCCGCGGTTGGACACTCGAGGCGGTGCGCGCGGAAATCGGGCGCAGGCTGGAGCAGGAGCGCAGCGAGTACGACCGGCTGATGTCCTCGGTGGAGCAGCTCTATAAGCAGGGTGTGCTGTCCGGAGATGACTCGGCACAGATCGTCTTTGTGGAAGGAGCCGCCAACCTGGTTGCCAGCGAACAGGACCGCGCGCGCCTGCAGGAGCTGTTGCATGCCCTGGAAGAGAAGCAGAAACTCGTCGAACTGCTGAATGCTTATCTCGATGCCAGGCAGGAAGCGGTACGGGTGGTGATTGGGCTGGACGAAGCCCAGCCCTCCATGCGCAACCTGGTGCTCATCGGCACCCCCGCCCGAGTGGGAGGCGAAGTGATGGGATCGCTTGCCGTGCTGGGGCCTTCCCGCATTGACTACCAGCACACCATTACTGCCGTGTCCTACATCGCCAGGCTGTTTGACAAGATTTTGAATGAGAACGAGTGAGTTGTTATGGCACGAACCAACGGAAAAGGACAAATCGAAGAACAGCAGCTTGACGCTGAACACGAGCTGCCGCCGGCCGAGCCGGGGCGCGCGGATGAACCGGTGCAGGAGAAGCAGGTGAGCGAAGGTCTTTCCGAAGTGGAGAAGCTTCGCGCCGAACGCGATGCTCTCCTCGACCGACTCGCCCGCATGCAGGCCGAGTTTGACAATGCGCGCAAGCGCGCGGCGAAGGAGCAGCGGGAGTATCGCGAATACGTGCTGGCTGACACCATCAAGACGCTGATACCAGTGCTTGACAGCTTCGACCGCGCGCTCAAGTCCTCACCGGAGAAGTCTGAGTTTCACATCGGCGTCGAGCTCATCCAAAAACAACTTCAGGATGTGCTGGCGAAGATTGGCGTTGAACCCGTTCCGGCCAAGGGACAGCAGTTTGATCCCCGGTATCACGAGGCCATCGAGATGGTGGACACCGTTGAGGCGCCGGACCATCAGGTTTTGGAGGAGCTGCAGCGCGGGTACAAGCTGAAGGACCGGCTGCTGCGCCCGGCGATGGTGCGCGTGGCGAGAAATTCGAAGCACGACTGAGCACCGTAGCAGGTTTGCAAGTTTCGGAGTTTCGACAGCCACGCCACGGCGCTGCGTGGACTTTGACACTCTGGAACTTTGAACCCTTCCAGGGGTGGACAACTTACCGCAATCTGAGAGGACCTTCTGCCAAGCAACGTAAAACGAGACTACTACGAAATACTGGGCGTCCCGCGGAACGCGAACGAGCAGGAGATCAAAAGCGCCTACCGCAAGCTGGCGCTGCAGTATCACCCGGACCGCAATCCCAATAATCCTGAGGCCGAAGAGAAGTTCAAAGAGGCCAGTGAAGCCTATGCGGTCCTGGCAGACAGCGAGAAGCGCGGCCTGTACGACCGCTTCGGCCATGCGGGAGTGGGTGCCCCAGCCGCCGGCCCGGGCTTTGATGCCACTGTATTTCAGGATTTCAGCGACATCTTCGGCGAGTTCTTCGGCTTCAGCGATCTGTTTGGCGGGCGCGGCGGCCGCCGCACGCGCGCGCAACGCGGCGCCGATCTGCGTGAAGACATCACCATTGAATTTGAAGAGGCCGTGTTCGGCGCCGAGAAGACCATCTCCTACCGGCGGCACGACCTGTGCGAGACTTGCCGCGGTTCGGGAAGCGCCCACGGCAAGGCCCCGGTCACCTGCCGGACCTGCGGCGGTCGCGGCCAGGTCCGATATCAGCAGGGCTTCTTCAGTATCGCGCGGACATGCCCGGCCTGCCAGGGCGCGGGAAACGTCATCAGCGATCCTTGCCCCAAATGCAAAGGGGAGGGACGCACCTTGCAGCAGAAGACCGTGGAAGCCAAAATTCCCCCCGGCGTGGAGGACGAAACCCGCATCCGTTTTAGCGGCCTCGGTGAAGCTGGGACGCAGGGTGGCGCGCACGGGGATCTTTACGTCGTGCTTCACGTCAAGGACCATCCCTTCTTCGAGCGCGACGGGCACAACCTGCATTGCGTGGTCCCGATTTCCTTTACCCAGGCGGCGCTTGGCGCGGAGATTCGCGTTCCAACCCTGGAAGGCGAGCATACCCTGCGAATTCCGGAAGGCACCCAGTCGGGAACGGTGCTCAAGGTCCGCGGCAAGGGGGTCCCCGTACTGCATGGGCACGGGAAGGGTGATCTGTTTGTCGAAGTCCGGGTTCAAACCCCCACCAAGCTGACCAAACGCCAGCGTGAACTGCTGGAGGAACTGCAAGGCATGTCGCCGGTCGAGAACAGGCCCCAGCGCCGCACCCTGCTGGGCAAAGTCAAAGAGATGTTCAACGAGCTTTAGTGTGGTGGTGAGTGACCAGTGCTCAGTGGTCAGTCCGCAACGGTATGGGTCACTGACCACTGCCTTATGACCCGCCGCCGCTGGATCGCCGACGAAGTTTCAGGCAACCGCGCCGCTCTCACCGGCGCGCACGCGCGGCATCTCATCCGGGTTTTACGCGCCCGCATCGGCCAGGAGTTCGACATTTCCACCGGCGCGGAAGTGCGCCGGGGAAGAATCTCCGGGGTTCACCCGGATCGCGTCGAGTTTGACCTGGACGAAGCAATTGCCCGCGCGGCTCAGCCGGCCATCGCCGTCGCGATTTCTATTTTCAAGTTCGATCGCATGGAATGGGCGATTGAAAAGTGCACCGAGCTTGGAGTCGCGCGCATCGCTCCGGTCTTGGCGGCGCGCAGCGAAGCCCATCTTGCAGCCGCTGCCCCGAAGCGCGTGGAGCGCTGGAAGCGCATTGTGAAGCAGGCGTCGGAGCAGTCCAGGCGCGTGGCGCCACCGGAGGTCTCGGCGCCGGTCAATTTGAAAGACTTGCTCACATTCCCGGCAGGTACGCGAATTGTGCTTTCAGAAATGGAGAGGCAGCAAATGCTGAGAGACGCGGTTCCGCAGAATGCCGGCTCGGTGATTCTGGCGTTTGGCCCCGAGGGGGGATGGAAGCGGGATGAAATCATCGAGTTCACCAGAGCCGCCTGGATCTCGGCCTCGCTCGGAGATAACATCCTCCGCGCAGAGACCGCGATCATTGCCGGAGTAGCGATCGCAGCGGCAATGCTGAAACCTGGGACCAAACGTTGATGCACCTCGCACCGGGCGAGGGGGTCCATGTTGTCACACTGAAGAAAATCAGAAGGTTGAAGTCCTAATGCACGAACCCTACTGACGCGCCGACGGGCTCTCGGTGGGCCCGCTCAATGGCGGGGCCATGGGCTGATCAGCAGAGGCTGGAATCTCGACGATCGGCAAGGCCTGTTCCAGAGCAATTGCCAGAACCTGGTCCATGGTGTCCACGAAATGGAGTTTCATGGCATTGCGCAGGTTCTCGGGCACTTCGGCAAGGTCCTTCTCGTTGTCCTTGGGCAGGATGACCTCAAATAAACCGGCGCGATGGGCGGCGAGCAGTTTTTCTTTGAGTCCGCCGATCGCAAGGACTTTACCGCGCAGCGTAATCTCGCCGGTCATGGCGATGTCGCGCCGAACGGGGATTCTGCTGAGCGCGCTGGCAATGGCTGTCGCGATCGTGATGCCGGCGGAAGGACCGTCTTTCGGGATCGCACCCTCAGGCACGTGTACGTGAATGTCAAAGTTGCGGTAGAAATCGCGTGTCAACCCCAGCCGCTGGGCGCGGGAACGGATGTATGACATCGCCGCGTGCGCCGACTCCTGCATTACGTCGCCCAGCTTGCCGGTCAGCGTCAGCTTGCCCTTGCCGTCCACCACGGTGGCCTCGGTGCTCAGGATGGAGCCGCCCACTTCGGTCCAGGCCAGGCCGGTTACCAGGCCGACTTCGCTCTTCTCATGGGCCAGCGAGTCCCGGAACTTGATCACCCCCAGGAAGTCATTCACGTTCTCGGGTGTAATGGTCGCGGTGTAGCCCGTTCCTTCTTTGACCACTTTGCGGGCAATCTTGCGGCACACGTTGCCGATTTCACGCTCCAGGTTCCGCACCCCGGCTTCGCGAGTGTAGTAACGGATCAGATGAATAATGGCGTCGTCAGTGAACTTGATGTTCTTCTCGTTCAGCCCGGCCTGCTCCATCTGCTTCTTGACCAGGAACTGCTTGGCGATTTCAACCTTCTCCGGCTCAGTGTAGCCGTGCAGCCGCAGCACTTCCATGCGGTCCTGCAGCGCGGGAGGAATGGTGTGCAGAACGTTCGCGGTCGCGATGAAGAACACCTGCGACAGGTCGTATTCGACGTCCAGATAGTGGTCCACGAACATGTAGTTCTGCTCTGGGTCAAGGACTTCGAGCAGGGCAGCGGACGGATCGCCGCGGAAGTCCATGGACATCTTGTCCACTTCGTCCAGCATGAAGACCGGGTTCTTGGTGCCTGCCTTCTTCATCATCTGGATGATCTGGCCGGGCAGCGCGCCGATGTAGGTGCGCCGATGACCTCGTATCTCGGCTTCATCGCGCACTCCGCCGAGCGACATGCGTACGAACTTGCGCCCGGTGGCCTTGGCGATGGACATGCCGAGTGAGGTCTTTCCGACTCCCGGAGGCCCCACAAAGCAGAGGATCGAGCCTTTGGGGTTCTTGACCAGTTGGCGCACAGCGAGAAACTCCAGAATGCGCTCCTTGATCTTCTCCAGACCATAATGATCTTCGTTCAGGACCTTCTCGGCGCGGGAGATGTTGCGGATTTCCTTGGACCGCTTCTTCCACGGCACCGCCAGCAGCCAGTCGAGATAGTTGCGGGAAACCGTAGACTCGGCCGACATCGGCGGCATGGCTTCGAGCTTCTTCAGCTCCTGAATGGCCTTGTCCTTGACCTCCTTGGGCATGCCGGCGTTTTCAATCTTTTTCTTCAGCTCATCAAACTCGCTCTTTTCGCCGCGGCCCAGCTCCTTCTGGATGGCCTTGATCTTTTCGTTGAGGTAGTACTCCTTCTGCGCCCGTTCCATCTGCCGCTTGACCCGCGACTGGATGGTGCGGTCCATATTGAGTTTTTCGATTTCGATGTCGAGCACGTCGGCGATGCGGGTGAGCCGCTCGGCAGGATCAAAGATTTCGAGCAGCTCCTGCTTCTCTTCAATCGAAAGCTGCAGGTTGGCGGCAATGGTGTCCGTGAGCTTGGCCGGGTCTTCCATCCGCACGGCCGCGATCATGGTCTCGTAATTGAGCGACTGGCAGAGCTTGACGTACTGCTCGAACAACGAGGTGACCCGCTGCATGGACTGTTCGACCGCAGCGTTGGTTTCAACCGCATACCGCGCCAGCCGGACCGTCGCCTGCATGAAACCTTCGTTGTCATTGATCTGCAGGACCTTGCCGCGCTCAATGCCTTCCACCAGAACCTTAATGTTTCCGTCCGGGAGTTTCAGGCTCTGCACGATATTGACGACGGTTCCAACCTGATAGATTTCGTTTGCCTTGGGTTCGTCGACGCTCGCGTCGTGTTGCGTGGCGAGAAAGATCTTCTTGTCAGCAGCCAGGGCCTCTTCGAGAGCGCGTACACTCGACTCTCGCCCGACCACGAACGGGGTCATCATGTAAGGGAAGATGACCACATCGCGGATGGGCATCATCGGTAGTTTTCTGGTCTCGAATTTTTCCTTGGTGGTGGTCACGAACACTCCGGAAACAGGCTCTTAGCCTTTAGCTCTCAGCTTGCACTATCAGTGTAGCAAGCCTGCGGGCGCCGTTCTGACAAAGCTGAGATAACAGCGAACAGCCAAGAGCTGCCTGCTATCCCGCCTTCTCCATCATAGTAAGCGAAACGTTGCGTTTTTCAACCATTTCGCGGGTTACTTCGAACTCCTTGACCTTCTTCTGGCTCGGCAGGTGGTACATCAAGTCGAGCATGAGCTCTTCCAGAATCATGCGCAAGCCGCGCGCCCCCACCTTGCGGACCATGGCCTGGCGGGCGACGGCGCGCAGGGCGTCCTCGCTGAATTTGAGACGCACATTCTCAAATTCAAACAGGCGCTGATACTGCTTCACGATAGCATTCTTGGGGCGGGTGAGGATCTCGATGAGCGCGCCCTCGTCGAGATCCTCCAGCACCCCGACGACAGGCAAACGGCCCACGAATTCCGGAATCAAGCCGAATTTGATCAGGTCCTCCGGCTGAACCTCGCTGAGCAGCTCAAAATTGCGTTTGCGCTCAACGGCCACATCCGGGGATGGCTGCTCTTCCTCCGCGCGGAAGCCCAGGGCCTTTCTGCCGGCGCGGCGGCCAATGATCTTGTCCAGTCCCACGAAGGCCCCGCCGCAGATGAACAGAATGTTCGTAGTATCTACGGGGGTGAACTCCTGGTGCGGATGCTTGCGGCCCCCCTGGGGCGGAACATTGGCAATCGTTCCCTCGAGGATCTTGAGAAGGGCCTGCTGCACGCCTTCGCCGGAGACGTCGCGGGTAATGGACGGGTTCTCGTCCTTGCGGCCGATCTTGTCCACTTCGTCTATGTAGATGATTCCGGTCTGCGCCCGGCCCACGTCGCCGTCGGCGGCCTGCAGCAACTTGAGGATAATGTTCTCGACGTCCTCACCGACGTAACCTGCCTCGGTCAGAGTGGTCGCATCCACGATCGCGAAGGGCACATCCAGCATGCGCGCCAGGGTTTGAGCAAGCAGGGTCTTACCGGTGCCGGTCGGGCCGATCAGCATAATATTGGACTTGGTCAGCTCAATGCCGTCCCCCGTCCGCTGGCGATTCATGTAGATGCGCTTGTAGTGGTTGTAAACCGCCACCGCCAGTTTCTTCTTGGTCTGCTCCTGCCCGATGACGTATTCATCCAGGAAAGCCTTTACCTCGTGGGGCTTGGGAAGTTGGTTGGGCGTGGTGGCGGCGGGCGTCGCGGCGCGGTCATCTTCCAGAATGGAATTACAAACCGCGACGCATTCGTCGCAGATGTAGGCACGAGGATAGTCGCTGGGCGACGAGATGAGCTTGGCAACCGCGTCCTGCGACTTGTGGCAGAACGAGCAGCGAAGGATTTCTTCAGTTCCGGTCCTGTTCTTCACTCCCCACCCCTTTTGGACTCAAGCTCGCGGCTGCCTGTTGCCAAACGGAAACGCGATCATACAACTAGCGCGTCTTATAGATAATATCGTCAACGATTCCGTATTCCTTGGCCTGCTGCGCGTTCATGATGAAGTCGCGCTCCACGTCCTTTTCCACCTTTTCCAGCTTCTGGCCGCTGTGCTTGGCCAGCAACTGGTTTGTTATCTCACGCATACGAAGGATCTCGCGGGCGTGGATATCAATGTCGGTGGCCTGCCCCGACAGCCCTCCCATCGAGGGCTGGTGGATCAGGATCCTTGAATTCGGCAACGCCAGCCGTTTCTTGGGCTCTCCTGCGGAAAGCAAGAGCGCTGCCATACTGGCGGCTTGTCCGATGCATATTGTAGTCACATCGTTCTTCACGTACTGCATGGTGTCGTAAATTGCCATACCGGCGGTAATCGAGCCCCCGGGAGAATTTATATAGAGCTGAATGTCCTTCTCCGGGTCCTCCTGGGCCAGAAACAGCATCTGGGCGATGACCAGGTTGGCAATGTTGTCGTCAATGGGGGTGCCGATAAAGATGATGTTGTCGCGCAACAGCCGGGAATAAATGTCATAGGCGCGTTCGCCCCGCCCGGTCTGCTCGATGACCATGGGCACCAGCATCATGCGTGCGTCTCTCTCGTTCACTTGCCACACTCCTGCCCCGTATGCCGGGTCTTCTGAGGGGGATTGAAAGCGTTCCGCTCACGCGGACTGACGATACAGAAAATCGAGGGCCTTTTCGTTGCGGAGTCTGTTTCGGATTCTATCCAGCGCTCCATCGCGTGTCAAACGAGCGCGGATGGCCTCGGCCGTCTGATTGGTCTGCTTCGCCAGCCCCTCAATCTCGCGATCAATTTCCTCGTCGCCGACCTCGATCTTCTCCTCGTCGGCGATCTTCTCCAGCAGCAAACTGGCTTTCACTTCCTGCACGGCCTGCTCGCGCTGCCCGGCACGGAGCCGCCCGAAATCCATCTTCTTGAGGTGTTCGGACGACATGCCCTGCGCTGCCAGCGCGCGAAGGCCCCGGTCCAGGCGAACATCAATCTGGTGCTCGACCAGCGCTTCCGGGACCTCAAAGTCGTTGCGCCGGACCAGCTCGGCGAGCAGCTTGTCCTTGGCCTCGCGCTCGGCAGCGGCGCGCCGGTCGTGCTCCATGCCCTCTCGGATCCGCTGGCGCACCTCGTCCAGCGTTTTGAATTCGCCGAGTTCTTTGGCGAAGTCGTCATTCAGCTCCGGCAGGCTCTTCTGCTTGATCGCATTCACCTTCACTTTGTAGGCAAAAGTCTTTCCCCGCAGGCGCTCGTCGGAGAAATCATCCGGGTAATGAACATCGAAATTACGCTCTTCGCCGGGATTGGCGCCGCGCAGGTTTTCGGTGAACTCCGGCATGGTGTTCTTGCCTCCGATTTCGACGAGCACATCATCCATGTGGACGGGCTTGGGGGCGGCCTCCTGCTGCTTAGGGGTGCCGTCAAGCGATACCTGGGCATAGTCGCCTTCGGCCACTGCGCGGCCCTCCACCGGCGAGAACGTGGCCTTCTGTTCCTGCAGGCTCCTGAGCGCCTCTTCCACTTCTTCGTCCGCGACCGAAATTTCGGGGTGCTCAGCCCGCAGCTCCCGGTAGCCCTCCACCTTGATTTCGGGCATGACTTCGAAACTGGCCTTAAAGTGCAGCGCCTCGCCTTCGTGGGCATGCAGATCGGTCACTCGCGGCTGGGAGATGGGAGCGAGGCCGAGCCGCTCGGTTTCCTTGCGGAAGTAGCGGGGGACGAGCGCATCCACCACATCATTGCGAATGTCCTGGGCAAAGCGCTGGCGGATGACGGAGGCCGGCACATGCCCGCGGCGGAACCCGGGAATGCGGGCAAGCTTCTGATACTTCTGGATCAGCGTTTCCGTCTCGCGCGCGACTTCCTCGGCGGGAATCTCGATCTCAATTTCGCGCCGCGTGCTGGTGGCGGTTTCAGTTGGGCTCACGGGTTCCTTTCAAAAACGTCGCTGGTCGAAAAATCGGCTCTCGGTTGCCGGCTGTCGGGTTCCGGCTGCCCTCCGCTGCAACCGAACTCGGCAGGTTGGCAGCTTCGACGAAAACCAAGAACCGAGAGCCGACAGCGGCTCTTACTCCGCCGGCGCGTAATACCCGGTCCGGCTGCGTACCTTCAAGCCCTTGGGCACCGCAGTGATCGCAATGGTGCGATAGCGTCCATCGTGCGCGAAGTTTGCCGGACGATAGGAAAGCTCGTACTGGCTCCGCAGGTCGTCCTGAATCTGGGCGAAGGCATCGGCCACCTGCGAAAGCTGAAAGGGCTCGAAGGCGCGGCCTCCGGTGGCGTCCGCAATCCGGCGCAGAACCTTGTCTCCGCCTCCGCCGCCCGGGAAGTTGGTGCTGATGGTATAGACGATCACGTTGGCGCGCAATGCCATTTCGATGGCTTCTTCGCGCGTCACATGGCTGCTGTTGTCGTCGCCATCACTGACCAGAATGATGGCGCGGCGGACCGCGCTGGATTGCGCCGATCTGAGGAGCTTGTCACGGCATGCATAGTAGAGTGCGTCGTACATGGCGGTGCCGCCTCCGGGATGCAACGCGCGGACTCCTTGCCCCAGCGCCTCCACGTCATCGGTGAAATCCTGCGTGACCTCGGGCTCCACGTCGAACCCGACAACGAAGGCCTTGTCATATCGCGGGCGGATAATCTGATTCAGAAACTCTACAGCCGATTCCTGCTCGAACTTGAACCGGTCGCGGATGGAGTTGCTGGCGTCAATGAGCAGGCCCACCTGCAGGGGCAGGTCGGTCTCGCGGCGAAAACTGCGGATCTCCTCGACCGGGCGCTCGTCGTCCACAACCTTGAAATCTGTCCGCTTCAGGGTCTTGACGTAGCGGTTGTGCTTGTCAGTGACGGTGAAGACGACGCTGACTTCGTTCACCGGGACTCGAATCGTGGTGCCACCCTGCTCGACAACGTCCTGCTTTCGCTGCTCAGGGGCTGTTTCTTTCCTGATGTCACCGGACAATATGGCACGTTCGGCCTCAGTCACCGGTGGCCCGGTCGCCGGACGAGATGCCGGCGAAGCCGGCTGAGTGACAGGCTGCTGACTGGCGCCGGAAGGCGCTGGCGGAAGCTCGTGGCCGTCCTGGGCGGCCATGCTTCCCACCAGGAGCGCCGGAACAAACGTCAGCCAAACGATATACCGCGCGAGGTTCATTGAGCCTAATTATAGCCGCCTGAGACGGCCGATTCACGCCAGCCGGCTGAGAAAACTGGCAAGCGGTTCCGGAAGCGGACAAGAATAGTGAACGGCTTCGCCGGTTCGAGGATGGATGAACTGCAACCCGGCCGCATGCAGGAAATTCCGCGCGAGCGAAAGCGGCTGGGACCGCCCGCTGACCAGCTCGCGCGGCGCTCCGTAGAGAGTGTCTCCAACGACCGGATGCCCAAGAGACGCCAGATGGACGCGGATCTGATGGGTGCGGCCGGTCTCGATCTTGAGCTGCAACAGGCTGAACTTCCCGAACGGAGATTCGATCCGGCGCTGCACCTCGTAGTGGGTAATGGCCGCCCGCCCGCCGCTGCGACGCGTCGTCATGCGGGTGCGGCGTACAGCGTCGCGACTGATGGCGCTTGTAATTGTTCCCCGGTCCTGCCTCAGCCAGCCGTGGACAAGGGCGAAATAGGTCTTTTTCACCCTGCGGCTGGAGAACTCCGCAGCGAGCCGGCGATGGGCAACATCGTTTTTGGCGACCACGATCAGGCCGCTTGTGTCTCTGTCGAGGCGGTGGACAATACCCGGCCGCAGTTCGCCTCCTACGCGGGACAGAGCGCCAAACCGGTGCAGCAAAGCGTTGACCAGCGTTCCGCGATTGCGCTCATCCTCGGTCGCGCCCGCGCCGGCGTGGACCATCATGCCTGCGGGTTTGTTGATCACGGCGAGATCGTCGTCTTCATAAACGATGTCCAGGGGAATTTCTTCCGGAACAGCGCGCAAAGGCGGACGCTCGACGGCTCCCAGAATTTCAATGCTCTCGTTGCCGCGCAACCGCAAAGATGCTTTGGCAGGGCTGCCGTTTACAGTGACCTTCCGTTGAAGGATCAGCTCCTGGACGCGTGCCCGGCTGGTTTCCGAAAGCCTGGAGACAAGGAACTGGTCGAGCCGGGTCCCGGCGTGTTCGGGCGCGACGATGAAAGTTTGAGTGTCCGAAGACAAGTGGTTCGCCCGGGAAGGACGTGAGTATGCAATCCTACGCTGTGCCCATCCCGACTGTGACTGATTCTAAACGGCACGCCGGCGGGCGTGTGATGACACAGCCGCAGCGCCCGGCGCTGCATCGGCGCTGGATCGCGGAGTCTTCCTCAGCCAACTCTGGTATTCTCCTGCTCGATGGCAGTCTCCAGAAGGGCCCCGCAGATTCAACCTGATCCGAACCAGCAGCAGGCCATCGAACACGTCTCCGGCCCCATGCTGGTGGTGGCCGGCGCAGGTACGGGAAAGACCACTGTGCTGATCCGCCGTATCGCCAACCTCATTCGCGCGGGTCACGCCCGTCCCGAGGAGATTCTCGCTCTCACCTATACGGACAACGCCGCCCGGCAGATGCAGGTGCGCGCGCAGCGCGAAGCCGGCGATCACAACGCCCGCGGCCTGCGGGCAATGACTTTTCATGCCTACTGCCATGAATTGCTGGAGCGTTCGAACCAAGCCTTCGGAGTGCTGGACGAAAAGCAGCTGTGGATTTTTCTCCGCCGCCACATCCGCGAACTGCGGCTGAATCACTTTGTGCGTGCCGCCAACGTATCCAAGTTTCTTGACGACCTGCTCGATTTCATCCGCCGTTGCCACGACGAGCTGGTATGGCCCGAGGACTACGCAAAGTATGTGCGGCAGATCGAAGCCGGCCATCTCCCGGTTCCGCGTGTCAGCAAATCGAAGGAGGCCGGCGAACTGACGGACGAGGAAGCTTTGGGCCGATGTCGAGAGATTCCGTTTGTGTTTGCGGCGGTGGAGCGCCTGCTGCGCGAGCGGAACCTGGGTACATTCGGACACATGATTCTGCATGCTCACCGGCTTCTGGCTGAAGACCGGTCACTGCTGGCGCGGGAGCGCGCCCGCGCGCGGTTCATTCTGGTGGACGAGTTCCAGGACGCCAACTTTGCCCAGATTGCCGTCCTGAAGCAGCTTGCGGGCGAGAATGAACCGAATGTCTTCGCCGTCGGCGATCCGGACCAGGGCATCTATCGCTTTCGCGGGGCCTCGAGCGATGCCTTCGAACTCTTCCAGAAACAGTTTGCCGGCTCAAAGCTGGTGGTGCTCGACCAGAACCGGCGCTCCACGACGCCGGTCCTGAAGTGCGCGTACGCGCTGGTGAGCCGGAACCCGGAGTTCTGCCTGCAGGCCGATGGCAAGCGATATTCCCGCATGCCCCTGGTTTCGGCGCGCGACCGGGAGGAAGCGGAGAAAGGCGCGCAAAGAGCAGCGGTGGAGGCGGTGCTGGTAAGTGGCGCGTTGATGGAAGCGGCAGAGCTGGTCGCAACTATCGCCGAGCGCCGCCGCCGCTGGCGCTGCGACTGGAAGGACTTTGCGGTGCTTTACCGCAGCCACGTCCACCGCGAAGAAGTGGCCGCTGAACTCGCCCGCAATGAGATTCCATTCACCATCGAGGCCCTGGATGTGATGGACACCCCGGAAGTGCGGGACGTGTTGGCCTGCCTGGGCGCGGTTGTTTCTCCGGCGGACAGCGCCTCGCTGTTTCGCGTGGCTGCTTTGCGCCGGTTCCAGGTTGCGGCGGAGGAGCTGCGAACAGTCATGCACGCGCAACCGAGGGATTCAAAAATCACTTTGGCAGAGATTCTGCCCAAGGTGAGCGGCGGCCCGGAAGTCTTGCAGGCAGTCGAGCGGGCCCGGGCGGAGGTCGCCGGCGAGAAGGCGCACGCCGCCCTGTTCACCCTGAGCCGCGTCTTCGGCCTTCCGCGAAACCCCGCCCTGCAGGCCTTGCTCAATTTTGCCAGCGCGTGGGAGAAGTTGCCGATCACGGAGACCGGCGGGCCGGGGGAGTTTCTGGAGTATCTGGAAC
>Ga0070741_10011651_pt1 | contig 16158 bp, 29 predicted proteins | sample Coa_R1_4_FD_66440 | JGI IMG/M metagenome (GOLD analysis project Ga0070741, IMG submission 66440) | Surface soil microbial communities from Centralia Pennsylvania, which are recovering from an underground coalmine fire - Coalmine... | ecosystem: Environmental > Terrestrial > Soil > Unclassified ...
CCGACCAGTACGCCAGGTAGAGCCTGTCGCGGGACTGCGGGGCGTACCGCGTCACCGTCGGCCGGGCGTGCATCGAGTTCAGCGCGATCAGCCGGGTCCGGTAGCCGAGGACCTCGATCGACCGGACCCATTCGCGCCAGTGGATCCAGTTCCGGACGTCGGTGACATTCTCGACCACGCCGGCGAGGACCGGCCGGCCGCGGAGCTTCATCGCCTCCAGGTACTTCGGGACATCCCACATCAGCGCGCGGGACCGGTCCGCGGCCGCGTCCGGGAGGACGTCGCCGAACAGGTCAGGCTGCTTGTCGTAGTCGCGGCGCTTCCCGCGGGCCTGGCTCCACGCCGGGCACTCCGGCGACGCCCAGAACAAGTCCCCGGCGGGGAACCTGCGCACGTCAGCGTCGTGGATGTCGCCCTGGAAGTGCTCGGTGCCGGGGAAGTTCAGCGAATGGGACTCGATGGCCTTGTCCCAGTGGTTCGCGGCGAGCCGCACCGACACGCCCGGCACCGCGGCCGCGCCCTGGCTGGAACCTCCGGCGCCGCAGAAGAAATCGACCAGAGTCAAGGTCATGCTGCTTCCCCCCGTTCGGTGGCAAGCTGCTCGAGCAGCAACTGGCCGACGTGTTTCGTATAGGCGGCCGGCAGCGCCTCGGTGAGCTCATCGCGGGTGGTCCACCCGATCCCCATGACCTGCCGCCACTCGGCGACCCCGATGTGGCCGGTCTTGGCTCGCATCCATGCGGGCGTTCCGTGCCCGGCGATGGAGATCGCGTGACCCACGTGGTGATGAGGCATCTCCAGGTAGAAGCCGCGCCAGCTGGTCTCAAACCAGCGGTCACGCTTCAGGTAGCCGATGCCGGGCAGCACCAGGCCGAAGTGGCAGCCGCAGAGCCGGATGTCCGGGCGCAGCGCGGCTCCGGGCACGTTCTCGATGACCCACGGTCCGTCGAAGTTCGCTTCGAGCAAATCCCGGGTCGGGCCGATCAGGTCGGGATACTCGGCTCCGGCCATCCGCTGGGACAGCGTGGCCAGCGCCTTGTGCTGGCACGGGGGGCTGGCGTGCACAGCGGTGAACTGGGCGAGAAATCCGCGGTCGGCAAGGACCTCGAGCGCGTCGGCCTGGATGTGGCGGAACGGGTAGTTCGGCTGGGGTGCCACGTCTATACCGGTCACGTCGAATCCGGCGAGGTGGTAGCCCATGCCTGCGCCGCCGGCGCAGCTGTAGACGTCGAGCAGCTTCGGCCGGCTCAAGGTGCCACCTCGGTGATGTGCAGGACGAGACGGCCGCGCGGGTGGGTCTCGCCGATGGTGCAGCGGATTCCGGTCACGTACCGGGGGCACTCGTCGTCCTCGAGCACCCCGGCGAGCACGATGCCGTCGACCGCGGCCTTGGCCGAGGCGACTGGATTGTCGGCGTCGCGGCGGCGCCGGTCGGGCGGCTGGTACTCGACGGCGACGCTGGCCCGGGCCAGCCGCGGTACCCTGGCCTGCCGCGTGATCACGCAGGCGGCGTCCTTGATCACCTGGGCCCGGAGGTTCCGTTCACGCCAGTGCAGCCGGTCGTTCAGCGACAGCATCTGCAGCCCGGCCGGCAGCGCGACCGTCCACGTCCGCGGTTCGGCCTGGCCGGCCGGGAGGGCGCTGGCCGCAGCAGTCGCCCTCCCGGCCGGTGCGTGGCCGCCGCCGCGGACGGGGTACGCGACGGCGGGGTCTTGGGCCTGGCGGACGCCACCGGCTGATGGCTGTTGAGTTGTGGTCCTGCTGCCGCCCGCCAGGCGGTCTGTGGTGCCCGCGTCGGCCCCCGCGTGCCCGCACCGGCCCGTCATCCGGTCGGCCACCTCGGCGGACCAGCGTTCGTGGGTCATCAGCTCGAGGTGCTCGCCGCGGCGCTGCGCGCGGATGATCTCGTCTGCGTCGTCGTAGAAGGCCATCCACGCGGCCATCTCGGTGTCCTGCACGAGGCCCTCGTCCGGGGTCGACGCGACCGTGACGCCGGCCGGGCAGCCGCACGGCGCCCACAGCACCCAGTCGCAGTCGCGGAGCGGGACCTGGCGGCCGCCGAGCTCGACGCTGACAGCGGGACTCATGACGGCCGTGTCCTGTTGCGCCTGCGCCGCTCTTCGGGCGTGGCAGCGTTCCTGCGCCCGGCCTCGGCGCGCTTGAGCTCACGGATGGTCTTCTTCGCGCCTTTGAACGACGGGCCGTGGAAACGGCTCACAGATCCCCCATTTCGATCCCGGCCGGGTAGCGCGGCTCGGGGATGGTCACGTTGCGGTAGGCGTAGATCAGGCCGGCGAGCTGCTCGGCCTCGCCGCCGCAGGCCTCGTCGAGCGCGTCGCCGTCGACAGGCAGTCCGGGCATAGGCCGGAGCCAGCGCCAGAACCGGTGCGCACAGGCGAACGACGCCCGGATGGTCCGCCAGCCCACCGTGAGGCAAGAGCTGGCCGCGGCAGCAGCGGCAAAGGCGAGAGCGCTCATGCGGTCTCACCTCGGCCGGTGGGCCACGCCCGGTGTTCCCGCCGCCGGCCGTACGCAGCGGCACCCAGGACGGTCCTGGCGAGCGCCAGGGCCGCGCCGCCGGCGATGAGGCCCCACAGGACGGTGTTCGGGCGGCTCATGCTGCGTCACCTGCGTCCGGCCCCCACGAGTGGACGAGTAGCCCGAGGTCGTACGCCCACTGAGGTTCCTGGTCTGTGATGAGGGTGTGGCAGGGCCTGCACAGCGGGACGCAGTTGGCCGGGTCGGTGATGCTGCCGCCCCTGGCCCTGGAGAGCGGCTCGTGGGCGTCATCGGCCCACCTGCCGCACCAGCCGGGCTGCATGGCCCCCCAGACCGCGCACAGCGGCCTCTCGCCGCCGAACGTCTGGGCGATCATGGCTTTCCGCTCGCGGTTCTCCCGTGCCCGCTTCGGGCTGACCGGCCGGATCCGCACCCGGCGCTCGGGGATGCCGGAGGGCTCCAGTCCGGAGCCGCGCCTGAGCGGGACCACGCGGGCCGGGAACGGGACAACGCGGGCGAGCGGCTGCCCCGGCTTAAGACGGCCTCCCGGCTGCAGAGGCTTCGCCCGGGCGAGCACCTGGCGGCCGTCGAACGTCATGATTTCGGGCCCCCTTCGATCACGGCGAGCATGGCTTCCACGAGGCGGCAGTCGCCGAGCGCGGAGTGCCGCTCGAAGCCGTCGGGGTCGATGCCAAGGGCGCGGGCGAAGTCATCGGTTCCCGCATCCATGGCGGGGGTCGCCAGCTGGTGCGGCAGATGGTGAGCCTGAAGCCACGCCCAGGCCATCGACCCGATGTCCCGCATCCGGTAGTGCCACGTCGGCTGATGGCCGTAGTGGAGGAGGAACGCCGCCAGGAAGCCAGCATCGAAGGCGGGGTTCGCCGCGATAAGGGTGGCATCCTGAAGCAGCGCGGCGACGTGCGCCGCGAGGTCGCCGGGGTGGGACCAGAACAGTTCACCCGTCTCGGTCAGATCCCAGACATCGCCGCCCGTTCCCCATGCGGTGGCGTGGGTCATTCCCCTGGTGCGCTCGCGGAACCTGCCAACTTCGAGTGCCGCAGAATCAGGCCGCCCGGCATCAGGCTTCATGCGGTAGAGCCGTTCGGCACCGCAATCACGCTCGATCAGGGCTAGTTCCCAGATCTCGCCCGTCCGGCTCGCATAGTTCGGCTTGAGCGAGGTCGTCTCGCAGTCGACGATGATCTGAGGCCGCGTCATGCCGCACCTCCGGCACGCGCCGCGGCCTGCTGCTGAGCCTGGCGCTCGCACGCCTCCTCGCTCAGGTGGACAGTGCCTGGGTGACCGGCAGGCCTGCCGTAGCGCTTCTCCCCGCGCCAGCCCATCGACTGGCCGCAGCGAGGGCCGCCGCGCATCGCCGGGGGCCGCCGCCGGCCGGCCAGCACGGTGATGGCCAGCACGGTGACGGGCCGCAGCGGCGAAGGGGGCGCCAGGAGCGCCGGGGGCTTCGCCGGCCGGACGATGAGGTCCGCCCCGGTCACGGCGAACAGGAACGGCTGCGCCTCGCGGGGCCGGTCATACCAGCGCGCCAGCGCGGCGGCCGCCTCATCCGGCAGCCGGTACTCGCGGGTCCCGTCCCGGCCGATGACGGTGGCGGACCTCAGGGCCGCCGTGACCCACCAGGCGTCCGGAAGGGCTCGCCGGACGGCCCTGGCCACCGGGTTGCCCGACGGCCAGGGACCTCCCATCGCGAGGTCGGCACCGGTGACGGTGATCTCAGGCACTGCGGGCCTCCGTGTTCAGGTCGCGCCACCGGGCGGCCAGGAACTCGCGGAGTTCCTCCCACACCTCGGGATCGGAGCCGGGGACGCAGATGCTGTCTTCGGTGACGCGGTTCTCCTTGGCGATCCCGGCCATCTCCTCGACCTGCTCGCGGGTGACGGCCTTGGCGGCGGCGTTCGCGATGTCCTGCGCGGTCAGCGGGCGCTCGTGCTTCACCTCCGGCCGTTTCGGCGCGGGGCCGGAGGTGATGGCCATCCGGGTCTCGCCCGGCGCGGGCGGCAACTGGTCGGCGAGTGAACGGCCGGCGAAATCGCCGTTAGCGATGGCCCGGATGGACGCGTCGACCCGCAGGACGGGCACGTTGTACTGCCGGAGCATCCCGTCGACCCGCGCCTCGCGGTACTCCAGCGCCAGCCGGGCGGGCAGGTACTGGCCTGCGGCCCGCGCCTGCTCGAGCAGGGCGGCCTGGGCGATGATCTCGGCGGCGGCGTTCTCGGACTTGGACAGCAGTTGCCACACGGCGGCGCCGCCGGCGATGTCGGGCAGGCAGACGTTGATCCAGGTGTACGGGTAGCAGCCCTGCGGGGTCTTCATCGCGGCGAGGCGGCGGCGTTCCCGGATCGCCTCCCAGACGGAGGTCTCGTCCGTGGGGTCGTCGGGCTGCGGGCACTGGCAGGGGCCGCGCTGCGGCTGGCTGGTGGTCTCGCCGTCGCACACCATCACGGGGCCGCCGCCGGACCAGCGCATCATCGACTGGCTGATGACCAGGTTGCCGGGCGGCAGCGCGACGGCGATGTCCGCGGCCTTGGTGTAGACCTCCCACTGCCTGCCCCACGGCCGCGGCTCGTCCCCGCCGAAGAACTCGGCCACCTCGTAGGCCACGTTCTGCGCGTGGGTGGTGAACCGGAACCCGGAGAGCCGCCGGGGCAGGCCCTTCTCGTTCTTGTCGCCGGCCTTGATCTGGCCTATGCGGTAGTTGCGCCGCTGGATTCCCGTCTTGATCGGCATTATGCAGCCTCCGCCGTGCGGACGTGCTCGCGGACGGCCTCGAGTACGCCGAGCAGTTCCTCGCCTTTCAGGCACAGGCCGTGGTCGGCGAGCATCTGCCGGATGACATTGAGCACCTTGCCTCCGATCCCCTTGACCTTCAGGCAGTCGCCTGCGGTCATCGCGGCGAGCTTGTCCAGGCCGGCGTCCGCTCCGAGCGCCTTGACGAGCGGGGAGATCGCGTGGCCGTAACCCTCGCCGTCCAGGTCGGCGATCAGGGGTTGCTGGATGGTGCCGTCCGCGCGCAGCGGGTAGCACACCTTGCCCGGCTTGGCCCTGGCCTCCCGGCGCCCGTGGTAGATCTCGACGGCGCGGCGGAACCTGTTCCACGCCGCCGCGTCGTCCGCGCTGGAGATCAGCATCAGCCGGTACCCGCGCGGATACTCGGGGCGCAGGTGCAGCACCGCGCCGCAGTCGGTGCGGGGCATCGGCTCGAGGTTCCCCAGCCGGGTCGGGTCGGCCTCGGTCATGCGCCGGTAGGCGGCGAGCTGCTCGGGGACGGTGACGTCGAGCTTGCGGCCGGTCTTCACGTCGATACAGGGCCGCACCCCGTCACCGGGGATGAACCGCCCGGCCCGGCCGACGGCCAGGCCGGGAAGGTCCACGATCATGTCCAGCGTGCCGGCCACGCCCAGGCCGTAGTTGTAGACGGTCATCTCGGCGGCGCGGAACACGGGCCGGAAGTCGGTCACGAAGTTGAGGAACCCGGTCAGCATGATGTCGGCGACGTCCTCGACGGGCAGCCCGTCATAGTCCGCGCCGACTAGGTGTTCCGGGATTTCCGGCAGCACGAGGTCGGCCCCGCGCCCGTCGGGAGACGCCTGCCACAAGATCAGCGCCTCGACCACCGCGTGAACCCAGGAGCCGGTGTCGGCCTTGCGCTCCCGCAAGATCGCGGACTGGGCTGCGGCCAGGTCAATAGCGGCCTGTCGCCCTGATTCCTGCGAGCGGACGGCCGTCGCCTGCCCGGCCAGCACGGCGCCGAGGGTTTCGAGATGGTCGACGGCGAACTGACCGGCGAGCTTGCCGGACCAGGGGACGAGGAACTCCTGCTTGCCGTCCGTCTTGTCGAGCACGGAGGTGACGCGCTTCAGTTCCTCGCCGGTCGGCGGGTAAAGGTAGTGGTCGGAGTCGTTGCGGCTCACGCGGCCACCTGCCCGGCCTCGCCGCTGACGATCGCCGCGGCCTCCGCGCCGCAGTAGCTGTGCAGGGCCTGGAGGAGACCCGAGGCCGCCTCCCGCGCCCTGGCGAGACGGCCGGGCGTGACCTGGAACCCGTCGTCGCGGACGCGGGCGCATATCTCGGTCTCGGTCCACAGCCGCGACGACGCGCGCAGGAGGACGTCCCTGCCTTCGTCGGGCCAGCCGGCTTGCTGTGCCCGGCGGTAGATCTCGCGGCCGTGGGTGATGATCTCGTCGGCGGTGACGGGGATGAGGGCCTCGGCTGCGGCCGGGACGGTCACGGCGGTCACGTCAGTTCCTCCATCTCGAAGGTGAAAGGCGCTACCGGGATGCCGGAGTCGATCCGGCCGATGTTCCCTGCCGCTTCGTACGGGAGCCGGTAGCGGCGGGTCAGTTCCGGGCTGAAGTCGACGGTGACGTGAACCCCGGGTTCACGGGCGTCGTCTCCGCCGTGGCTCCAGTAGCGGACGTTCACGATCTGGGCGTCGGGCAGCGCAGCGAAGACGGCGAGGGCGACGGGACACTCAGCGCAGTCGCCGGCTTTGCCGTTGTCGAGGTGCTCCTGCGTGACATTTACGGTCACGCGTTCCGCGGTTGCGGCGGTCATGCTTCTGCTCCGATCGCCACGAGCGCGGGCGGCGGCCAGGCGCTGTCCAGTTCCTCCGTGGTCGCGGTCCCGGTGGCCTTCCCGATGAGCCGGAGCGTCTCTGCGTAGCTGGCGCCGGTGCCGGGCTCGGGGTAGCGGATGCGGCCGACCCAGGCAGCTGACAGGCCGGCGTCCGGACGGGGAGGCACCGGGGGTGCAGGTTCGGGAGCGGTGATCCGGTGCAGCCGGCTCAGGTCGGCAGGGCGGGTGAGGGTCACGCAGCCCCGTCCGGGCGCCCAGGCCGGCGGCTTGACGGCGGGCTCGTCGTCCCATACTGGCGTGAACGCCACGGTGGCGTCCGGGTCAGGTGCCGGGCCGGGCCGGTTACGGCCTGGCGGGAAGCACGCGGCGGCCGGGGCCTGGTGCTGGCGGCGGAAACCGCGCGGGGCGGCGTGGCCGCCTCTCATGCTGCTGCCGCTGCGGGAACTTCAGCGGGGCAAGCTGCCGCTGGCCGTTCGATGAGCTGCGCCGGGCAGTAGTGGCATTCCAGCAGCAGCGGCCCGAACTGGCGCCTGGCGTAGCAGGTGCCGTTTTCCCAGACGGCGTGCACGCCGAGCGCCTCGGCGACGGCCTCGACGGCGGTGATCTTCTGCTCGCGGGATTTCGCGCAGTCCGGGATCCGGATGCTGAGCACCGGGGTCTGCGGGACCGGGGCGCCGGGGTGGGTGCGGTAGAACACCTCAAGGTCGACGAGGCCGATCAGCAGGTTGGCCGTCTCGACGCCGGCGTGCCGTATTGCTTCCTCGGCGGGCGTGAAGCCTTGCATTGGTGCGCCTTCCTGTAGCATTTACCGTGGTGCGTCGCGTCCCTCACCGGCCAGGGTGGGGGGCGCATTTTCATGTCTGGGCTAGGCGGCTATCTCCTCGATCAGCAGGAGCTCGTCAATGTCCACGTTGAGGGCCTGCGCGAGGATGAGGAGCTTCGCGGGACCTATGCCGTGACCGTGGTTCTCGGCCTTGTTGATGTTGGAAGAGTCAGTACGGTCGCCGAGCTTTTGGGTCTCGTCGGACAGGGCGCGCTGGGTCAGTCCGCGCCTGTTGCGCCAGAGCCGGATGGCGTGACCGTTGATCCTCACGCTCGTTTCGGTGTTGGCCATGAACACAGACTACAGGTCTCTACCGCAGTATCAAGACCTAGAGGACATGTAACTGCGGTTTTCTGTGTTCTGGTTCGCCGGATGGCACAGAATCCCTTGCCCGGTAGGCGTTTCCGCAGTCTGAGCGATATCCTGCGGTAGCGAAGGCAGGACTGCGACGAAAGGCTGTCATGGCTGACAAAGCGGATAATCGCCGCCGCCTGGCTAAGTTCATGAGGGACCGCCAGTCCGAGCTCGGGATCGAGTGGAACCAGGTCGCTGAGGCAGGCGGGATCAGTTACGAGGCCGTCCGGGCTGTGCGCGAGGGTGAGGGCGAGCCGCGGGCGAAGACGAAATTCGGCATCGACGTAGGCCTGCGATGGCAGCCTGGTTCGGTGCAGCGCATCCTCGACGGCGGCGAGCCGGCGCCGCAAGACATCGATTCCGTGCGGCATCTGCCCGGCCGCCCCGACGCTGAGCCGGTCCCGCAGAAGTGGATCCCGGTCCTGCAAGCGGATGAGGACGTGATCGGCCCGTTCGAGGATGAGATCTGGGATGCGATCGAGTCAGCACCGCGGAACGCCGCGGGCTCCGAGGTGTTCCCCGGCGAGCAGTGGGCCGCTGACGTGTGGGATGACCGGACGGCCGACCAGCGGGGACTCAGGCCTCACTTCCGCTCCGACCGGGAACGCGTCCGCACCATCGCGAAGATCAGGATGGTGCAAGCCGCGGCAGGCCACGGCCAGCAGACGGGCTTATCCGCCGCCTAGTTCGCCGTTAAGTCGCACATGATCACATTTCGCTACTTAGCGTATTCAGGGGAGCCGCTAACGCTATCCTCAGTCACAGGAAACCCGTGACGGCCCGCTTCCGTCACCGGGAGTAAGGGCCGCAGACTGTTCCCCTGGTGGCCTGGCCGGGGGAAGCCGCGCGCGGCCGCAGGTGCCGATAATGCCCATGGGGGGCGGGAAGCGGGAACGGGCCATATGGCAGCTACACAGCGTCATGAAACGGTTACCAGGCCGGACCTGGAGGACCTGATCCGCGCGGACATCGAGTACAACGCGGCCGTCCTCGGCGCCATCTCCGCTGATCCCGCGAACGGCGACGCCGTAGCCGCCCTGCACCTGAACATCGCCCGCCTCGAGGACCTGCGCCGCGAGGTCAGCGACGCCAGGGCGACGGAGGCGGTGCTGGGATTCGCCGAGCAGGCCGGCCGCGAAGCCGGCCGCCGCGAGACGCCAGCCCGCCGCCGCCCGCGGCCGCGGGACCGCCAGGACGCGTCGCTGCGCGCGGTCAGGGACTAGTCCGCTTCCTTCAGGCCGACGCCGCCCTGCATGAACCCGCGCTGTCCCGGCGGGCCGGGCAGCGGCCAGCGGTCACCGACAGGCCCGACGTCGCCGCAGACGACCGTGAGCCCGGCCGCGCCGAACCATCCGGCGATGTCCTCGCGGGCGTGGTTCCACCAGCTGGCCGCGGCCGCGTACCCGCCGGCCAGGCGGCCGAGCAGCGCCTGGTCCTCGATCCGGGTCACCGAGATGACCGCCGCGGACCCTTCGGGGAACGGCTCGAGGAACGCCGCCACGACCTCCCGGGCCCGGGCGGCGGGCAGGTAGTGCAAGATGCCGCAGAACAGCACGGCCGCCGGCTCGCCGGTGCTGATGTGCGCGCGCACGACGGAGCTGGCCAGCACGTCGTGCGGCCTGGTGAGGTCCCCGCCGGTCGCGGCGACGCCCGGCTCGGTTGCCTGGAGCGACCGCACGGCCGACAGGACCACCGGGTCACGGTCCACGTACACCACCCTGGCGTCCGGGACATGCTCGCGGGCCGCGACGTGGACCGGCACGTACGGCGCCGGGGGCGGCAGCCCGGATCCGACGTCGAGGAACTGGCCGATGCCGCGGGACGCCAGCCAGCCGACGGCGCGGCCGACGAAAAGCCGGTTCGCCACGGCCATGTCCCGCACCCCGGGCCAGCCCCGGACCGGGTCAGTGATCCGCTCGGTCACCTCCCGGTCAGCCGGCACGGCGCTCTTCCCGCCGAGCAGGCAGTCGTACACCCTCGCGACCGAGGGCCTGCTCATGTCGATGCCTTCCGGGATCCGGGGATCCTGGCCCATTGCGCCACCGCCGTCTGCCGTTTTCCGGCCGTGCCGGGCGCTTCCCGGGGCCTCGGGCCGCTCCCTGGCCGGGGAGCCGCGGCCTGTCATCCCGGGGCGCCCGGCACGGCGTCTGAGGGACCGCGCCCAGCCCCTGCGGGAATACGATCCCGCGGGGTTCCCTCCAAGCGCGGCCCCCGCCTGGGGCGCGGCGGCCAGTGGGGGTGGCTAGCCGCCGCGCAGTCCCGTGCTACCCGCCGTCCGCGTTCGCGATGCCCGCGTAGAACTCCTCGAGCTTGTCCAGCAGCGCGTCCACGTCCTCGGCGGCGGCGGTGTAGCCGCTGCGGCCGGCCGGGGCATACGCGACCGGGGTGCCGTCCGCGGCGCCGAAGTCCACCTCGGGATGCTCGGCGCTGAACCGTCTCAGCCGGCGTTCCTGCTCGCCGCCGGCGCACCTGATGAGCACCAGGGCGGCGCGGCTCACGCTTCGCCCCACGCGTGCCGCAGCTCGGTCACGAGTTCGTCCGGGGTCCGCCCGGCCAGCCGGGGGCCGACGGGCCTGCCGCCGCCGCTGACCCGCTGGGCCTGGAACCTGCCGCGCGCCCACCACAACCGGTGGGTGAATCCCCATTCCACGCCGAGCGCCTCAAGCGCCCGGACGATGTCGACAGCGAACGGGTCACGCTGTGCTTGTCGCAAGGTCGTGGCTGCCATGCCGTCCCGCCCCACGCGCTGCCTGCCGCCGTCAGGTGCCGGGCAGGGCGCGGCAACGCGGACGCCCCCCGGCGTAGAAGCTGAATAAGAACCGGAGGCTAATCTCACCGGCTGAGACAGGTCAACCGCGAACCGGGGCATATCGGAACGGTCACTTTAGTCACTTCATCACCAGATGTGTCTGCATCGCTCCTGCCTGCGCATACGTACGGGTGCCGCAAGGCCCCGTTACCGGATCGTGACCTTAATCGGGTACGTCCTGACGGCTCATAATCGTCACGAGTTGCCTGCTAGAAATAGCCGAGGCTAGCCACGGCTAGCAGTGGCGCGCCACTAGCCATCTAGGCCAGCCACGGCCCCCGTCCTACGTTCAGGATGTGCCGACCGAACCCGTCCCTCCGTTCGTGCCGGACGACTCGGCGGGCTACCTGTACACCCAGGTCGCGGATTACCTGGAAAGGCGCATCAGGGCCGGCGAGTACCCGCCTGGCGGCCGGCTCCCGAACGCCCGCGATCTGGGCGGCGAACTCGGCGTCGCGGAACACACCGTGCGGCATGCCGAGCGCATACTGGCCGATCATGGCCTGCTCGTCATCTTCGCCGCCAAGGGCTGCTACGTGCGGCCTAAGGGGAACTGGCGGCGGCGCCCCCGGAAGCGCTAGCCTCCTGCCGGGCTGACGCTGATCACCGCTTTCCCTAGGTCGACCCGGTCCCTGCACGCCACGGCGACCAGCTCGCGGGCCACGGCCTCCGCTCGCGCCGCACCGCCGGCCTCCAGCGTCATCGTCAGGACGGTCCGATCCGCCGACCACGCCGATACCAGGCCGCTCGCCCCGAACGCCGCTCCGGCTACCTCCATGGCGGCCACGATGCCGACCGGGATCACCGGGTCGCGCGGGCAGCCCGGCGCGGTGATGGTGACATCCCAGCGGGCGCCCGTCTGCGAACCGGTCATGGCGGCAGGGTACGACGCGGCCCGGACATTCCGGTGGCGGATATGTCAGGGCCCAGCGCCGCGTGTTTCTTTCTCGGCCGTGCGCTGTTCCTGCTCGATCAGGAAGAGCACCTCCCGCTGCTCGGCCCGCTTCGCCGCCCTGGTCCCGGCGGATCCGCCACCCGAGCAATCCGGGCCGGGGGCGCGTCCGGCTCTCGTGCCGGGACAGCAGCCGGGTACTTGCCGACGGCCGAGCATGGGGGCCATCAGGCCGTTCGTCCCGCATGGCGGATCTCCATCTCGGCGACGGCGGCATCGCCCCACGAGGTTTCCAGGCTGACGCGCCATTTCAGGCCGGGATCGCTCGCGGACTCGAATGGCTCGCTGATCGTGCCGGTGTGCCCGCGCCACGGGTGGCTGCTGGCGACGATGCGGACGCGATCACCCAGCTTGAACTTTGCGGCAGCTGTCTCGGTCACGGATTCAGCGCCTCCCGCGTTTCCAGCTTTCCCTCGCGGCGCTCCCTGCGGTTCGCCCGGCGCTTGACCGCCTTGCAGGCCCCGGCGCGCTGAGTCCAGCACATGTGACGACGCCAGTAGCGCGAGAACACGTCGGTCTCGGCGCCGCCTTTAGCTGCCCTGGTCATACCCTCAGTGTCGCATGCTGCGCGCTCCGTGACCGGATGGAGACGTTCCATCGGCCAACCACAGCAGCCGTCAGTGCGTCCTCCCTGCTGTCACGCAGTGAACGGAGAACAGCCCATGAACGGGACCTTGCGGGCCGCGCTTGCCGTCGGCACCCTATCGGCGGCCCTTCTAGCCGGCTGCAGCAGCCGGCCGAACACGGCCGCGGCCACGAACACGGCCATCGCGGTGCCAGCGACCGGATGTCATGCCCAGCTTGCCGCTTGGAAGGCCAGCGGCGGCCTGGACGACTTGCAAGGTGTCATGGTCTCCGAGGAAACAGTGGGCCAGGACCTGACGCTGCTGGACTCCGCCGCCAGCTCGGGAGGATCCCTGACATCTGCCGAGGCGTCCTTGCGGACCGACTCAGCCGCGTTCCTCGCCGCAGCGCGGAAAGCCGACGGCCACCTGCCACCGGCGTGCGACAAAACACTGAAGACCGCGGCGAACTCTGCCCTGACCGGATGGTCGGCCGCGAACACGGACGCCGCTAACGCCCTCCTGGCCGCCGACCAAGGTGACAGCGCCGGAGTCGCCAAACAGGCGGATGCGGGGTCTGCACACGAGCAGGACGCGGCCGGGCAGTACCGGAAGACGATGGCGGAGCTGAAGGCGAAGCGGATCGCTTGAGCGGTGCTACGACCCGACGCTAGTGCTGGGGAAGGTCGAACTCCCCCGCTTTGGCACCAGCCAGGAACGACTTCCACTCATCCTCGGTAAAAGCGAGCACCGGCCCGTGTCCCCTGTCCTTGGAGTCACGGATCCCGATGACGCCCTCGGCCAGTGCTACTTCCACGCAGCTCTTGTCCGAGCAGTCGCTTGCCTTGCGGAACGTTGCACTATCGAGCGCTTCGCGGTTCATACCGCCTCCTTCATTCCGAGTGATGTGAGGTAGTCCGCTAGCGGGACTGAATGCTGCATGGCGAGATCGCGAGCTCGGCGGTATCGCGCGACGATCTCGGGGGCTGAGGTTACGTCGGCACCGTGGAAGCCGCCTATGTCGTCGTAGATCATGACCGCGGCCATCTGGTTGTCGAACAGCCAGAAGTCGTGGTCCGGCAAGCGCAGGTGCGGCCAGCTGGTGCGGCGCAGGACGCGCACGTCCTCTCCGGCAGCGACGTTCGCCGGATACCCGCACGTCAGCTCGATCTCCAGGTACTCGCTCAGCGGCTCGCGGACGGCATGAACGCGCGCTATCTGCTTGCCGTCGCGCAACGCCTCGCGGACGAACTCCTTGTACGGCTCCCGCCATGCCGGGTCTTGTGCTTCTCCGGCGCGGAACCGCCGGAGTGGTTCGGCCTCGTCTGGGACGGCATACTTGTCCAGCACCTCAAGCCGGAACGCCGACCGGCGGAATGCCGAGTCGAAGATCGCCCCGAACTCTTCTGGTGTTCGCCGAGTCATGATTTGTGCCCCTAGTGCGCCTAGTGCTGTTACCCAACGCTAACGCTGCGAGAGCGTGCAGGGAAGACTTCGCCGAGACTAGTCGCACGTGCCCGCTATCTGTACGCGACTACGGCGACTAGCATCTATGGAAAGCCAAGGTCTATCCATGTGCGAGAGGTGTTCCGCTGATGATGCCACGACAGCATCTGAGTGCCGATCGCCGACGCCTGGCCGTCCGGCTCAAGGAGTTGCGGGAGAATAGCGGACTATCTGCCGAGAAGTTCGGTGAGCCGCATGGCTGGTCTCAAGGCAAGGTGTCCAAGATCGAGAATGGCCGGACGGTCCCCTCCCCTGAAGATGTCGAGGCGTGGGCAGTCGCCGCCGGCCACCCTGAGCTTGCTGCGGAGTACGCGGCGCTCGCCGAGGCGGTGGCGACCCAGACGCGAGCCTACGGAGGCCGCAGACGGGACACGCTAGCCGCCCGCGCCGAGGAAGCCGGCACTGCCGAAGCCCTGGCCACTGTCGTCCGGGTCTTCCAGCCGGCCATGATTCCCGGCCTGCTCCAGACTGCGGATTATGCTCGGCGGGTGATCGCGCTTCTTGACGTTCCCGAGGAGGAGATCGCCCCGGCCGTCAACGCCCGCATGCAGCGACAGGACGCCCTCTATCAGCCGGGCAGGCACTTCGAGTTTGCGCTCACAGAAGGCGCGCTGCGCTGGCGGCCTGGCAGCACGGAGATGATGAATGCCCAGTATGACCGGCTGCTACGGGCGGCGGGTACTGCAAGCGTCAGCTTGCGCGTACTGCCGTTCGCCGTCGAGGCACCGACGTTCTATGACAGCGGCTTCACTCTCTATGAGATCCCCGATGACCCGACGGTCCTCGTCGAGGGCACACCACGGGAGCAGGTCTACCGCGGTGAGCACGAACTCGATGTCTGCCGCACAGCCTTCGCGCGGGCCTGGGATGCGGCCCTTGTCGGTGACGACGCACTCAGCATGATCGGCAATCTTCAGCGCCAGCTCGCCGCGAGCTAGCCGACAGCAGTACTCCGCAAGCCGCCTCTGGTGATTCGGGGGCGGCTTTTTTGGTGCGCGTGCTTAGTCGCGCCTAGATGTTGACGCAAAGACTAGTCGCGCCTAGTCTCAGAGCATGCAGCGTTCAGGGGGCACGCAGAGCGGCCCGGTAGCTCAGATGCTTACGGGGCGTGAGCGCCAGTCGGCGTTCATGCCCGTCAGGGAAGTCGCCCGCGTGCTTGGTGTCAGCGAGATGACCATCCGCCGCGCCTACGCGGCCGGAGTGATCCCCGGTATCACGTTCGGGACCTCCTGCCGCGTCCTGCGCGCCTTCGTGTCGAGCCTCATCACGGCAGCCGAAGCCGGCCAGCAGATCAAAGTCGAAGAATTCGGCAAGCATTGGGCGGCTCGCAACACCGCTCCCGAGGCGGTGGCCTGAGATGGCAATCTTCCGGCCCATCCCGCCCGGCCGGATTACCGAGGCAGCCGAGACGGCGGCCAGGGTGATCGAGGTCATCGGCTGGAAAGCCGACGCGTCCCGCACCCCCCTGAACCGTCGCGAAGCCGCCGACCTCAGAGCCCAGGATGCCGCCTGGCGGCTCCGCAGGAGTCCCTGCTCCCCGAGGAGGCCTTGACAATGCAGATCATCATCAGGACCGGTAGGCGCAGGCCGCGCAAGCCGCTGGACCCGGCGAAGGTCCGGGAAGGATTCGCGAAGGCTCTCGCGGCTGCTCCGCCTGGAGGCAGCACGATTACCCAGCTCGCCGCCGGCGCGAAAGTGCGCGACGCTCTCCGGTTCGTCACATGGCTCCGCGCCACCCGCGACACCGGCCTGACCGTCAGCCCGGCGAACGGCACCTTCGCGCTGGCTCCCGGAGTGAAACCCGGGCAGGTCGTGGCTCTCCTGGACTGGCTGGCCAGGCCCCCCGTTCAAGGTCCGTCGTCGTGAAGAAGACGAGCCTGCCGCAGCCGCGTCACCCCGTCTTCCAGCTTCACGATCATCTGCCTGAGATCACGGATATCGGAATCGCCCTCGACGGGCATGCCGCGCTGGATCATCTACGCCCAGCTCGCCAGCGTCGCAGCGTCGGCCGAGGTCGCACATGTGCTGCTGATGATCCAGCGCGGCATGCCCGTCG
>Ga0070741_10011652_pt1 | contig 16156 bp, 14 predicted proteins | sample Coa_R1_4_FD_66440 | JGI IMG/M metagenome (GOLD analysis project Ga0070741, IMG submission 66440) | Surface soil microbial communities from Centralia Pennsylvania, which are recovering from an underground coalmine fire - Coalmine... | ecosystem: Environmental > Terrestrial > Soil > Unclassified ...
ACGCGCACTGGCGCTCGGCGGCGCTGCGCTCGACGCGCCGGCTGACCGACGATTTTGCGCGCGCGCAGGCGCTGCTCGAGCGCGCGGGCGCCCGCGGCCGCTGGTTCCGCCCGCCGATCGGCATCCTCTCGCCGCAGGTGGTGCGCGCCGCCGAGCGCGCCGGCCTCCAGCTCGTCGGCTGGACGCGCAGCGCGCGCGACGGCGTCGCGTCCACCACCGTCGAGCGCGCGTGCGCGCGGCTGATCGGCGCGCTCGCGCCCGGCGCGATCCTGGTTTTGCACGACGGCGTCGAGCGAGGCGGCCGCCGCCCGATCGCGCCCGAGGTCCTGCCCGCGCTGCTCGACGCGCTCGACGCGCGCGGCCTGAAGAGCGTCACCCTCGACGAGCTGTTCGGCGATGCGCCGGGAAAGGTTTAACCAATGTCGGTCCGCGTCGAGAAGTCGGGTCCCGTCACCACTGTCATCCTGCACCGCCCCGAGGCGCGCAACGCGGTCGATCGCGCTACCGCCGACGCGCTGCTGGCGGCGTTCCGCGCCTTCGATGCCGACGACGACGCGCGCGCCGCGGTGCTGTTCGGCGACGGCGGGACCTTCTGCGCCGGCGCCGATCTCAAGGCGGTGGCCACCGGCCTGCCGAATCGCCTCGAAGGCGAAGGCCCGATGGGCCCGACGCGCCTCCTGCTCTCGAAGCCGGTGATCGCGGCGGTGGCCGGCTACGCGGTGGCCGGCGGCCTCGAGCTGGCGCTTTGGTGCGATCTGCGCGTCGCCGAGGAGGACGCGACGTTCGGCGTGTTCTGCCGCCGCTGGGGCGTGCCGCTCATCGACGGCGGCACGGTGCGGCTGCCGCGCATCGTCGGCCTCGGACGCGCGCTCGATCTGATCCTCACCGGGCGTCCCGTCGACGCCGCGGAGGCGCTGGCGATTGGTTTGACCAATCGCGTGGTGCCGAAGGGGACGGCGCGCCAGGCGGCGGAGGAGCTGGCGCGGCAAATTGCCGCATTCCCGCAGCTGTGCCTGCGCGCCGATCGCCGCTCGGCGTACGAGCAGCACGATCGATCGCTCGAGGACGCGCTGGCGCACGAGCTCGAGCTGGGCAAAGTGCCGCTCCTGCACGAAGCCGCGGCCGGCGCCTCGCGCTTCGCCGGCGGCGCTGGCCGCCACGGCGAGCGCGACGAGTAGCGACGAGCCGCGACGAGACGAACCGCGGACTAGCGGGCGAGCACGACGGCGCTGCCGGCTCCCGCGGGATCGCCGGCGACGATCAGGAGATTTCCGTCGGGAGCGGCGAGCCAGCGGGCGGCGGCGACGAGCGGCGCGGCGGCGAGCGCCTCGGGCGCGGGCGTCTCGGCGCCGGCGCTCACGCCGAGCGCGCGCGTGGCGGCGGCGTCTTCGGGCGCGCCGACGACGCGCGTGATCGCGGCCGGCGCGAGCGCGGCGTCGTCGAGCGCCCGGCGGATCGCGTCCTCGACGGCGGCGCGCCGATCGCCGCCGGCGTAGCCGCGCGCGGCGCCGAGCACGCGCGCGCGCACGATCGCGCCGCGCTCGGCCGCGTGCTCCGCCCGCTCGAGCAAGAGCGCGGCGGCGCTGTCGGCAATGGTCAAACCATTCGCCACCAGCCGTGCGAGCAGCGGCGTGGCCACGTCGGCGGCGATCGCCAGCGCGCGGTCGGCGCGTCCGGAGCGCAGCTGGCGCAGCGCCTCGCCGAGCGCGTCGGCGCCGGCGGCGAGCCCCGACGCGAGCGTGGTGGCCGGCCCGCGAACGCGGTAGTGGATCCCGATCTCCCCGACGGCGGAGCTGGGCAGCGTGTACGCGAACAGCCGCGGGCTGGCGCCGCTCGCGCCGTGCGCCAGCAGCCCGCGGTAGTACTCCTCGTTGGTGTCGTGGCAGCCGTAGGCGGTGCCGAGCACCAGCGCGAGGCGCTCGCCGTCGAAGCGCGCATCGTCGGGCGCGAAGCCGGCGTCGAGCAGACACGCGTCGCATACCACCAGCGCCAGCGCCGACAGCCGATCCATGCGCGCCAGCCGCGCGGGCGCGCCGGCCCAACGCGCCGGCGCCAGCCCCGCGCTCGTCGGTGCCGCGGCGCCGTGCTCGGCGCGCGGCCGCGCGATCGAGCCGGCCCCGCCGGTCACCACCACCTCGGTTCGCGTTTGAGGCGCCATTCGAAAGCGGGATAGACTCTATTTCATGGTCCGATCTCCGTCGATAGCTTTGCTCCTCGGGCGCGCCGTCAATGGTTAAACCAATCCGGCAATGGTTAAACCATTGCGCGCTGGCGTCGCTGCTGGCCGCCGGCTGCTCGGCGGCGCAGGGTCCGATCGCGATCCAGCAGGCGGTGGCGGCCGGCGACACGCGCGCGCAGCCGTGGCCGTCGGACGCGCTGCTCGACGCCGGCGGCCATCTTCAAATCGCCTACCCGTTTCCCTTCGACGCCGCCAACACCGACACGCTGATGCAGCTCGCGGCTTCGCTCTCGGAGCAGGACGGCTTCGGCACTACGTCGTCGGTGTTCTTCCCGATCGATCCCGGCGGCAAGAGCGCCACCGTGATCGTCGACGCCGGCGCGGCGGCGACGGTGGTGGATCTCGGCGATCCGACGCGCACCTGGTCGTATCCGCTGTTCTGGCGCGCCGACACGCAGCAGCTGGTGGCGATGGCGCCCGTCGGCGTGGTGCTGCGCGAGCAGCGCACGTACGGCTGCTTCATCCTCGGCGGCGTGCACGACTCGGGCGGCCACGCGCTGCGCCCGTCGCCGGCGATGAGCGACGCGATCGCCGGGCGCGGCGCCGTCGGGCAGAAGCCGTCGTACCAGGCGCTGGCCGCGCTGCTCGCGTCGATGAAGGCGCACCCGCTCGCCGCCACCGCGTTCACCACGCGCACGCTCACCGCCCAGACGGCCAAGGTGCTCGCCGATCTCGCGGCGGCGCCGCCCAGGGCGCATGTCACCCGCACCTTCTCGACGGCGCAGGACCTGCTCGACCTGTTCGGCGGGCCGGTCACCACCACGCGCCCGGGCCGGCCGAAGTCGGGCGGCGTCGTGCACGACGCGGTGGCGTTCGTCGTCGAGGGCACGCTCGACGTGCCGCACTACCTGTCGCCGACGCCGGGCACGCTCGGCCTGTTCGACGCCGCGCAGTCGGTCAAGGCGACCGATCACGTGCCGTTCTTGATCGCGCTGCCGAAGCGCCCGAGCTACGCGTCGACGCCGGTGATCATCTTTCAGCACGGCATCAACAACGATCGCTCGGCGGTGCTGGTGGTGGCCAACGACTTCGCCGCGCGCGGCTACGCAGTGCTCGGCATCGACGAGCTGTGGCACGGCAGCCGCCGCCCGGGCGCGATGGACCTGCTCAACAACCTGTCGGGCGCGGCGATCCCCGACGGCATCGGCGATCCGTCGCCGGCGGGCGCGGTGCAGTACTTCTTCGACTTCAACGGCGACGCGGCGCACGGCGTGCCGGCGCTCGACCCGCGCTACATGCGCGACAACTTCCGCCAGGCGACCGTCGATCTGATGCAGCTCGTGCGGCTGGCGAAGCTGGGCGACGTGAGCGAGATCGCCGCCGCCGATCCGGCGCTCGCCGGCTTCACGCTCGACGGGAGCCGGCTGGTCTACTCCGGCGAGTCGTTCGGCAGCATCCTCGGCTCGCAGGTGATGGCGCTCGATCCGCTGGCCGGCGCGGCGGTGCTCGACGTCGGCGGCGGCGGGTTGATGGTCGACCTGGTGGCGCACTCGGCGTCGTTCGCGCAGCTGCTCCAGCCGTTCGTCGCCGGCGCGTACGACGAGCAGGTGGACGTCGACAATCCCGACGTCGCGCCGACGCACGCGCAGATGTCGCTCAATCTCTTGCAGACGGTGATCGAGCCGGGCGACGGGCTGGCGCTCGGGCCCGAAGGCGATCCGGCCAAGCAGATCCTGTTCCTCGAGGACTTCTCCGACGAGGTGGTGCCGAACGACGCCGAGGAGGCGCTGGCGCGCGTCTGGGGCGCGTCGCAGGTGACGCTGGCGCAGCGCTCGCACGCGTCGAACGTGGTGATGTTTCCGCAGGTGGCCGCGCCCTACTCGGCGCAGCCGCTGCGCGCGACGGTGGTGCTCGATCCGGCGACGCACGGCATGTTCACGTCGCAGTCGGGGACGCGGGCGTGGGTGCCGGGATTTCCGCCGTTCGTGAAGCAGGTGCCGCCGATCGCGGTGGACAACCCGATCGAGATTACGCACGAGCTGGCGATTGGCTTCATCGACAGCTATCGGATGACCGGCGCGGCGACGGTCAGCGACCCGACGCAGTAAACGTGCTCGGATTGGCGATTGGAGGCGGTTTGGGATTGGTTTAACCATTGGAGGAATGGTTAAACCAATTGATCAGGCGTGGCGGAAGAGGAGGGAGGCGTTGGAGCCGGCGAAGCCGGAGGAGGTGGAGAGGACGGTGGCGAGGGGGAGGGGGCGGGCGTGGCCGCGGATGACGTCGAGGGGGATTTCGGGATCGAGGTCGGTGAGGCCGGGCGTGGGGGGGACGAGGCCGCTCTCGAGGGCGCGCACGCAGAGGAGGGCCTCGAGCGCGCCGGCGGCGCCGAGCGTGTGGCCGACGGCGCTCTTGATCGAGTTGACCGGCACCGACGGGGCGTGCGCACCGAGGAGCGCGGCGAGCGCCTTGGCCTCCATCAGGTCGTTGAAGGTGGTGGCGGTGCCGTGCGCGCTCACGAAGTCGAGGTCGCCCGGCGCGGCGCCGGCGTCGTCGAGGGCGAGGCGCATGGCGCGCGCGGCGCCGCGGCCTTCGCGATCGGGGCCGGTCATGTGCACGGCGTCGGCGGCGAGGCCGTAGCCGTCGAGGAACGCGCGGATGCGGGCGCCGCGGGCGCGCGCGCGCGGCTCGGCTTCGAGCACCAGGAAGCACGCGCCTTCGCCGAGGTTGAGGCCGCGGCGCGCGCGATCGAACGGACGGCACGGGCCGAGATCGAGCGCCTTGAGCGCGGCGAAGCCGGAGAGCACGAAGTCGTTGAGCGCGTCGGCGCCGCCGGCCACCACCACGTCGCACGCGCCGTCGCGGATCAGCTCGAGCGCGGTGCCGAGCGCGACGTTTCCCGAGGCGCACGCGACCGAGACGGTGTCGACCGGGCCGCGCGCGCCGAGCGCGTCCGCGATCGCCCGGGCCGGCGCCGCGCACGTGAAGCGCTCGCCGGCGCGCGCGGATTCGCCGGCGCGCGCGGATTCGCCGGCGCGCGCGAATTCGTCGGCGCGTGCGTTCCCGTCGGTGCGTGCATTCGCGTCGGCGGGTGCGATCGCGTCGGCGCGGATGGCGCGCAGGAAGGCGTCGATGCCGCCGAGCGTGGTGCCGCAGACTACGCCGAGCCGCGGCATGGCATCCGTCGCGCCGGCGTCGGCCATCGCTTCGCGCGCGGCGGCGACGGCGAACGACGACGCGCGCGCCGCGGCCGCGTCGCCGACGGGCGCCGACGGGACCAGCGCGATCGGCCCGACGCGCAACCCGGCGGCCGCCAGCTCCGGCCGCTCGGCGGTCGCGCGCTCACCGGCGACCAGCGCGCGCCACAGCCGCTCCGCGCCCGCGCCGAACCCGCTCACCGCGCCGAGCCCGGTCACGCACACGCGCGGCCGCGTCATACGCGCGGCGCCGCCGCCCCGTCGCTCCAGAAATCGTAGAAGTTGAACCACTGCTCCGGATAGCGCCGCACGAACGACTGGTACACCTCGACCACGCGCTCCATCGCCTCGCGCGCGTCGGCCTCGCGATCGCGCGTGCGCGCGACCTCGATCGGCGGCTCGACGATGACCTTGCAGCTCGCGCGATCGGGCCCGCTGACCACGAACACCGGCACCAGCGGACAGCCGGTCGCGCGCGCCAGCGTCGCCGGCCCGAGCGGAAACGGCGCCGGCCGCCCGCAGAACGGCAGCCGCGCGTGCGCCCCGCCGAGATACCGATCGAGCTGCATCCCGACGAACTCGCCGCGCCGCAGGATCCCCGCCAGCTCGATCGACGCGAACGGCGACGACGTGGTGTAGACGATGCGCAGCTTCGCGCGAAACTGCTCCTCGAACTCGGCCAGCGCGCGGTTCGGCTCCTCGGCCATCGCCATCGTGATCGGCGGCAGCCAGTTGCGCCCCGCGAGGAGGAAGTGCGCGATCTGCCAGTACCCCATGTGGCCGGTCAGCATGATCGCGCCCTGCCTGGCGGCGACCAGCGGGCGCAGGTATTCGTGGCCGAGAAACTCCGCCCGCGGGAGCGGCTGCCCGAGGTGCGCGGCGTACATGTTGGTGATCGACTGCGCGTAGTTCACGAACAGGCGGAACGAGCGCGCCTTGGTCTGCGCCGGCGGCAGCGGCCCGCACACCTGCGCGAGGTTGCGCTCGACGATGCGGCGCGCGCGCGGCACCAGCAGATAAAAAATGCCCGCCCACATCGGCATGGTCGCGCGCTGCATCGCCGGCGACAGGCCGCGCACGCCGGCGAGGAACATGCGCCGCCAGAACGGCCCCTCGAAGCGGTGCCGGAACGCGCGGCCGAGCGACTGCCGGTCGGTGCCCTTGGAGGGGGGGGTATGCATTGGTTCAACATTTATGAATAGAGCCTTCGCCCGATAGGAGCAAGCGAGGCAGCGCACGCTTCCCTGTTGCGGAGCCCGCCCGCCGCGGGCCATAACGACGGCGTGAGCGACGATCTCAACCCCGATCTCAACCCGGCGCAGCGCGAGGCCGTCGAGCACGACGACGGGCCGCTCTTGATCCTCGCCGGCGCCGGCTCGGGCAAGACGCGCGTCATCACCTACCGCATCGCGCGGCTGCTGCGCCGCGGGGTGCTGCCTTATCGCATCCTCGCCGTCACCTTCACCAACAAGGCGGCCGGCGAGATGCGCGAGCGGATCACGCGCGTGACCGGCGACCGCGCGCAGAGCGCGTGGATCGGCACCTTCCACTCGACGTGCGCGCGCCTGTTGCGCATGCACCCCGAGCGCGCCGGGCTCAAGCGCGACTTCGTGATCTTCGACGACGGCGATCAGAAGTCGCTGATGCTGCGCGTGCTCAAGGATCTCGCCGTCGCCGATCGCTTCGCCACGCCGCGCGCGATGCTGAGCGCGATCGATCAAGCCAAGAACCAGGGCGTCGCCGCCGACGAGTACCAGGGCGAAGACTACTTCACCGATCTGGTCGCGCGCGTCTATCCCGTCTACCAGGAGCGGCTCGAGCAGGCAAACGGCGTCGACTTCGGCGACCTCCTGCTCAAGGCGCTGCGCCTGTGCGAGCGCGACGCGGAGGTCGGCCCGCGGCTGGCGGAAAAATTCGAGCACGTGCTCGTCGACGAGTTTCAGGACACCAACCGCGTGCAGTACCGCCTGGTGCGCCACCTGTCGTGCGTGCACGAGAACCTGTGCGTGGTCGGCGACGACGATCAATCGATCTACGGATGGCGCGGCGCCGACCTGCGCAACATCCTCGACTTCGAGCACGACCATCCGAAGACGCACGTGGTCAAGCTGGAGCGCAACTACCGCTCGACGCAGATCATCCTCGACGCGGCCAACGCGGTGATCGCTCGCAACCTCGCGCGCAAGCCGAAGCAGCTCTACACCGAGCACGAGGGCGGCGACGCGATCCTCTACTTCACCGCCGAGGACGAGCGGCGCGAGGCCGAGTTCGTGGTGCGCGCCATCCGCCGGCTCGAGCACGACGAGGGGCGCACGCCCGAGGACTTCGCCGTCTTCTATCGCACGCACGCGCAGTCGCGCGTGCTCGAAGAGGCGCTGCTCGCCGCCGATCTGCCGTACGCGGTCATCGGCGGCACGCGCTTCTACGATCGCGCCGAGGTCAAGGATCTGCTGGCGTACCTGCGCGTGATCGCCAATCCCGCCGACGAGGTTTCGCTGGAGCGGATCGTCAATCGGCCGACGCGCGGCATCGGCGAGGCGACGTACGAGAAGGCGGTCGAGCGGGCGCGCGCGGCGAAGGTGACGGTGTGGGAGGGCTTGCGCGCGGTCGCGGCGCCCGACGCCGGCGATCTGTCGACGGGGCCGCGCCGCAAGCTGGCCGCGTTCGTCGATCTGATGGAGGATCTGCGCGGGCATATCGGCACCCTCGGCGGATTGGCCGAGGCGGTGCTCGAGCGCACCGGCTACCTCGAGCGGCTGGCGGCCGACTCGACGCACGAGAGCCAGTCGCGCATCGAGAACCTGATGGAGCTCGTCGGCTCGATCAAGGACTTCGAGCGCGATCACGAGGCGCGCGAGGGGCAGCCGGCGACGCTCACCGACTTTCTCGAGCGCGTGTCGCTGGTGTCGCCCGCCGACGAGAAGTCGCGCGGCGTGACGCTGATGACGGTGCACGCGGCCAAGGGGCTGGAGTTTCCGGTGGTGTTCGTGACCGGGCTCGAGGACGGCGTTTTTCCGTCGCTGCGCAACGGCGAGGACGTGGACGCGATCGAGGAGGAGCGGCGGCTGGCGTACGTCGCCATCACGCGCGCGCGCGAGCGGCTGTTCTTCTCCAACGCGCGCACGCGCCACCTGTTCGGGCAGGACTCGCGGCCGTTTCGCGAGAGCCGCTTTCTCGACGACGTGCCCGACGCGTGCATCGCGCGGCCGGCGCCCGTGCAGCGGCCCGGCGCCGGGCGTCCGCCGCAGATGGCGGCGCGCGGCGAGCGTGGCGAGCGCGGCGGCGAGCGGCGCGTGGTCGAGCGCGACGCCGGCATCTCCGTCGAGTACGACGCCGACGCCGGCTTCACCGACGAGGCCGACGCGTCGTTTCACCTCGGCCAGCGCGTGCGCCACCCGAAGTTCGGCGAAGGCGAGGTGCGCGGCTTCACCGGCGCCGGCCGCGATCTCAAGCTCACCGTCTACTTCCCGTCGATCGGGCCCAAGACCATCATCGCCCGCTTCGTGGAAGTGGTTTAACCATTACGGCAATGGTTTAACCAATGCTCTCGCGCGTGAAAAACCTGGTGCGCGCGCTGCTGCGGCAGCACACCTCGCCGGCGCGGCTGGCGGCGGCGGTGCTGGTCGGCTGCGTGGTCGGGTGCACGCCGCTGTTCGGGCTGCACATCCTGATCTGCGTCGCGCTCGCGTGGCTCTTGCGGCTGAACCAGGTGGCGGTGTACGCGGCGGCCAACGTGTCGCTGCCGCCGCTGGTGCCGCTGCTCGGCTTCGCGTCGGTGCAGCTAGGCGAGCGGCTCTTGCACCGTCGCTGGCTCGCGCTCGCGCGCGCCGACTTCACCTGGTCGGGCGCGCCGGCGCTGGCGCGCCGCTTCTTCGCCGACTGGCTGGTGGGCGGAGTCGCCGTCGGCGCGGCGCTCGGCGTGGCGCTGGGCGCGATCGTCTACGTCGTTGCGGCGGCGCGGCGGCGCGCGCGCGCGGCGGCGATCGATCCGGTGGACGCGGCGATCGAGACCGCGGCGGGACGCTACCGCGCGGCGCATCCGCGCTTTCGTTGGTACGCGCGCCTCAAGTACCAGATGGATCCGTGCTACCGCGCGATCGCGCCGCTGGTCGGCGAGCGCGACGTGACGGTGGATCTCGGCACCGGGCTGGCGATGCTGCCGGTGCTGCTCGGCGTGCTCGGGCGGCGCGCGCTCGGCGTCGAGTGGGATCGGGCGAAGGCGGCGGCCGGCGTCGAGGCGGCGCGCGGCCTCGACGGCATCGAGGTGATCGAGGGCGATCTGCGCGCGTTCGCGCTGCCGGCGTGCGACGTGGTGACGCTGGTCGACGTGCTCCACTACTACGACGCCGGCGAGCAGCGCGCGCTGCTCGAGCGCTGCGCCCGCGCGCTGCGACCCGGCGGCCGCATCCTGGTGCGCGAAGGCGATCGCGCCCGTCGCGGCGGCGCGCGCTTCACGCGGCTGCTCGAGCGCGTGGTCACCCGGCTCGGCTGGAACCGCGGCCCGCGCGTCCGCTTCCGCCCCATCGACGAGCTGCGCGCCGACCTGGAGTCGCTCGGCCTCCGCGTCCGCACCGACGAAGTCGCCGGCCGCCTCCACCCCGGCAACGTCCTCCTGATCGCCGAGCGCAATGGTTAAACCAATCCGCTAGTGGTTTAACCATTGCGGCGCAGCCACGGCGTTGCGCTCGATCCACCGCTGCACTCCGCCCGCACGCTCCGTTCCGCTGCCGTGGCGGAAGCTCGTAAAGATGCTCCGTTTGGCGATTCTCGGTGGTTTACGCTGAGCCTTGCACCTGGCGGAGCGGAGCGCGCGGAACGCAGCGCGCTCGCTCGAGCACTCAGTCGGGTTGGGCGATCGTGACCAGGGGGATGTCTTGCTCGGCCTCGCCGCGGCGGACGCGGAGGAGGACTTTTTTGCCGACGCCGGCGTTGGCGGAGAGCCAGCGCAGCCGCTCGCCGTCGTCGACGGCCAGCCCATCGAACTGCAGCACCACGTCGCCGCGCCGCAGCCCCGCCCGGTGCGCCGGGCTGCCGGGCACCACCAGGCCGATCAGCGCGCCCGTCGGCAGATCGAGCCCGACCGCGTGCGGATCGATCGGCCGCAGCCCGAGCCAGCCGCGCTGCACGCGCCCGTACTTGCGCAGGTCGGCCACCACGCGCTTGGCCATGTTGATCGGCACCGCGAACGCGAGCCCTTGCGCTTTGGCGTTGATCGCGGTGTTGATGCCGACCACCTCGCCGCGCATGTTGAGCAGCGGCCCGCCGGAGTTGCCGGGGTTGATCGCCGCGTCGGTCTGGATGAAGTCCCAGTAGCCGTGGTTCATGCCGCGCCCGCCGCCGAGCTCGTCGCCGCGCCGCCCCTTGGCGCTGACGATGCCGGCGGTCACCGTCGACGACAAGCCGTACGGCTCGCCGATCGCCACCACCCACTCGCCGACCTCGAGCGCGTCGGAGTCGCCGAGCTCGGCCGGCTGAAGCCCGCGCGCGTCGACGTGCAGCAGCGCCACGTCGGTCGCCGGATCGCGCGCCAGCACGCGCGCGCGGAACTCGCGCTTGTCGTCGAGCTTGACGGTGATCTCGTCCGCGGTGCGGCCGCCCAGCTCCTCGGGCGCGACCACGTGGTTGTTGGTGATGATGTCGCCGTCGGCGCTCACCACGAAGCCGGTGCCGAGCGACTGCGCGCGCTGCTCGGGCGGCTGCACCAGCTGGTAGAACGGGCTGTCCTCGCCGAACGGGAACACCGCCACCGGCTGCTGGCGGATGATCGCCGTCGAGTGGATGTTGACCACCGACGCGCGCGCGTGCTTGACCAGCCCGACGAACGACGTCGGCGCGCCGGGCACGGGCACGATCCCCGGTTGCGCCGGCGGCGCGGTCTGCGTCGGCGGATTTTGCGACAGCGCGGCCACCGGCGCGGCGGGCGCGCTCGACGGCGGCGACTGCGCGCGGCTCGAGCACGTGGCGGCGAGCGCTACGACGGCGGCGAGCTCAGCGCTTCTTCGCAGCGACATACTTCATGCGCAGATCATAGAGCAGGTTCTCGATGAGCTGCGTCTCCTCATGCGTGAGGTTGCCGCGCGTCTTTTCGCGCAGCATGCCGAGGATGTCGATGGTCTGCTTGGCGAGCGCCGGGTTGCGCTCGTCGGCCGCCGAGTCCGGGTGCTTGATCTCGCCGAGGTGCACCAGCACCGACGTGGCCAGCGACATCACGAACGTTCCGAAATCGATCTCCGGCAACGCGTCCGCTTCGCTCGGCGGCGCGTCCTTCGGCGGCGTCTCGTCCACGGCTACTCCGCCGAGTCGTCGCTCGCGTCGTCGCCGGTGTCGACGGGAGCGGCCTTGTCGGCCGAGTCCGGCACCGACTTGACGTGCTTCTCGTAGTCCTTGCGGGTGAGCTGCCCTTTGCGCATGCGGCGCTCGATGGTTCGCACGTCCCAGAAGCGAGGGTCTTCGCGCGTGATGGTCATGCGCGGCGATCTACCAACGACGGCGGCACATGTCAAACCACCGAGGAGCGCGCGCGGCTAGAGCCCGTCGCGGCGGATGGCGATGTACGTCGAGTCGGGCGTGCGCAGATCGTGGACGATGCCGGTGGCGCAGCCGCGCGCTTCGTAGAGCCACACGTTGCCGAACGGATCGGAGCCCGATTCGTAGAGCGCGATGTGCCCCTCGGTGGCGGTGCGGTGCACCAGCGCGTCGGCCGGCTGCAGCGACGAGCGCGGCACCGGCTTCCAGTGCGTGGTGTCGCTGTAGAAGTTGGCGGTCGAGTACGGGTGCGCGTCGACGTCGACCGGGCTCGCCGATGGTACTTGCCAGACCTTGGCGACGAAGCCGGAGCAGTCGGCGCCGTAGACGCCGGTGTGGCTGCACGACGGGCACGAGCCGGTGCACGTGCCGAGCTGCGTGCCGTCGGTGCGCCACGAGCCGTGGCCCCAATAATAGGAGTAGCCGACCGCCGACGTGGCGAGCGCGAAGATGCTGGCGGCGGTGACGGTGCCGGTCATTGTGACGCCGCCGTCGACGCCGGGCAGCCCGCACGCGCCGGGTGGGAACGCGTCGGCGGCGACGAGATATTTTCCCGAGGCCCAGCCGGTCTGCTGCTGGTAGGTGACGTTCCACCAGCCGGCGGCCGGCGTCGTCGACGGGCCGCCGACCACGGTCACCGTCGAGCCGCAGGGCATGGCGGTGAGCACGTTGGCGCCGGTGCCGACGCCGTCGCGCAGGTTGAGCGAGTCGGCGATGACGCGCGCCTGGCCGCCGACGGTGATCACGCCGCCGTCGCCGCTCGCCGGCGCGCCGCCGTCGCCGTTCTCGTCGATCGTCGGCAAGCCGAGGCTGCCGTCGGCGGCCGACGGCGGATCGCCGTCGTCCTGAATTTGCGGGCTGCCGCAGGCGGTGAGCCCGAGCGACGCGAGCAAGGCCAACCGGTGGAGCATGGGGCGCACTCTATCACGAACCGCGCAAATGGTTGAACCACTGTCTGAATGGTTAAACCATTGCCCGCGCGCGCGGCTTGACGGGTGATACGCGGCGCGCCGACAATCAAGCGGGGCGTTCTTGGGCGGAGTCGCGATGAGCAGGATCGGGATGATCACGGTCATCGCGGTGACGGCCGCGCTCGGCGGAGCGGCGGCGCGCGCCGACGGAGATCGACAGGTCGACGAGGCGCGCGCGCACTTTCGCGAGGGGCAGCGCGCCTACAGCGAGGGGCGCTTCGCGGACGCGCTGCGCGAGTTCGAGGCCGGCTACGCGCTGTCGCCGCGGCCGGAGTTCCTGCTCAACTTCGCGCAGACCGAGCGCAAGCTCGGGCGCGTCGACGAGGCGATCGATCAGTGCCAGCGGTTTCTCGCGGCGGCGCCCGACTCGCCGCTGGCGCCCGAGGCGCGGCGCCTGCTGCAGACGCTGCGCGAGGAGCGCGCGCTCGCGCCGCCGCCGGCCGCGCCCCCGACGGTGAATCCGCTCGCGCCGCCGTCCGCGGCGGTGGCGCCGGGCGCCGCGGCGGAGAGCGTGATGGCGACGCGCGCGCCGCCGGCGAGACGCGAGGCGCCGCGCCGCACCTGGATCTGGATCACCGCCGGCGCGGTCGCGGTGGTGGCGATCGCCCTCGGCGTCGGGCTCGGCGTCGGCCTGTCGTCGCCGCGCGACGCGTACCCGGCGTCGCCGCTGGTGGTGAGCTTTGGCCGCTGAGCCCGCGCGCACGCTCGTCACCGCGCGCGTGCTCGTCGCTGCGCGCGCGCTCGTCGCTGCGCTCGTGGCCGCGCTCGCCGCCGGCTGCACGCAGACCGGCACCGGCGTCGATCTCACCATCGACGGCGCCAACCTCACCGTCGACGAGCTGGACGTGATCGCCAGCTTCGGCGGGCTCTCGCTCACCGACCGCGCGCGGCCGGCCGCGCCGCTCGCGCTGCCCACGCACCTGCTCGCCGAGCTGCCCGATCGCCCGACGACGGTCACGTTCGACGTCACCGGCAAGCTCGCCGGCGCGGTCGTCGGTCACGGCACGTCGGATCCGATCGCCGTCGCCGCGCACCAGATCGCGCCCGGTCGCGTGTCGCTCACCCCCGCCGGCGGCGAGCTGGGCCCGCCGCCCGATCTCGCCGTCGTCACCGACGCGGCGACGCCCGACGATCTCGCCACCGCCGATCTGGCGACGCCGCCCGATCTCACCGTCCCCATCGCCGATCTGGCGTCGCCGCCCGATCTCGCGTGGACCGATCTCGCCGCGGTGCCGATCACGTTCCTCGGCCACGGCGAGTCCCGCATGACGTCGCAGAACACCGTGCTGGCCCACGTGTCGCCGTTCGCCGGCGCGCTGCAGTCGGGCGACTTCCTGCTGCTCGCGGTCTACGCCGAGGGCGCGCAGGTGAGCGCGACGCCGGCCGGCTGGACCTACGTCGCCTCGGCGACCACCGCCGGCAGCTCGCTCGCGATCTATCAAAAGAGCGCGGGCGCCTCGGAGAGCGACTTCAACGTGCAGCTCAACGCCGTCGCCGGCATCACCTCGTCGGTGATGATCGGTTACCGCAACGTCCGGGCGGTGACGCCGTTCGACGCGCTCAACAATCCGCCGTCGACGGCGCCGGGCGTGCCGCCGGGCAACAACACCATCGTCTTCAGCGCGCCGTCGATCACCACCACGCGCCCGCACGATCGCCTGGTCGCGATCTACATGTACCAATCGGGCCAGGGCGAGTCGTGGATCGGCGCGCCCGCGAACCTGAACTCGATCGTCTCGTGGCAGGAGCTGGCGGCGTACCAGGGCGACTTCGTGGTTCCCGGAGCGACCGGCGTCGAGTCGGCGACGGCGACGTTCAGCCCGGGCTCCGACGGCACCACCGGCGGCGCGTGGGTCGGCGCGCTGTCGCCGCCGTAGGCAATGGTTTAACCAATCCGCATTGGTTTAACCATTCGCGCCGAGTAGCAAGATCCTCGCATTGGTGCTATCCCCGAAGCGCCATGGCTTACGACGTCAAGGTCATCAACGAGCTGGTGCAGAAAGAGTCGGCGTTCTCGGAGCGGCTCATCCAGGAAGTCTCCAAGGTCATCGTCGGGCAGCGCTACATGGTCGAGCGGATCTTGATCGGCATGCTCACCGGCGGGCACGTGCTGCTCGAGGGCGTGCCGGGCCTGGCCAAGACGCTGACGGTGAAGACGGTCTCCGATACGCTGCGCGCCAAGTTCCAGCGCATCCAGTTCACGCCCGATCTGCTGCCCGCCGACATCGTCGGCACCACCATCTACAACCCGGCGACGCAGGAGTTCCGCACGCGGCGCGGGCCGATCTTCGCCAACCTGGTGCTCGCCGACGAGATCAACCGCGCGCCGGCCAAGGTGCAGTCGGCGCTGCTCGAGGCGATGCAGGAGCGGCAGGTGACGATCGGCGACGAGACGCACAAGCTGCCCGATCCGTTCCTGGTGATGGCGACGCAGAATCCCATCGAGCAGGAGGGCACGTACCCGCTGCCCGAGGCGCAGCTCGACCGCTTCATGCTGATGGTCAAGGTCGGCTATCCGCAGAAGAGCGAGGAGCGCGAGATCATGGATCGCATGACCTCGGGCGTGCCGTCGGCGACGCGCGCCGAGCCGATCTCGACGACCGAGGAGCTGACGCAGGCGCGCAGCGTGATCAATCAGGTCTACATCGACGACAAGATCCGCGACTACATCATTAATGTCGTGCACGCGACGCGCGAGCCGGGCGCGTACGGCCTGAAGGAGCTGGGCGTGTTCGTGCAGTTCGGCGCCTCGCCGCGCGCGTCGATCTTCCTCAACCTGGCGGCGCGCGCGCACGCGTTCCTCAAGCGCCGCGGCTACGTCACGCCCGAGGACATCAAGAGCGTGGGGCTCGACGTCCTGCGCCACCGCGTGTCGCTCACCTACGAGGCCGAGGCGGAGAACGTCACCGCCGAGGACATCGTGCGCCGCATCTTCGAGCACGTCGAAGTTCCTTGATGCCGATCGCGAATGGTTTAACCAATGCGCAAATGGTTTAACCAATGCTCCCGCGCGAGCTGATCAAGAAAATTCGCCGCATCGAGATCGTCACCGCGCGGCAGGCGCAAAACCAGCTCGCCGGCGCGTATCACTCGGTGTTCAAGGGCCTGGGCATGGCGTTCTCCGAGGTGCGGCAGTACCAGCCCGGCGACGACGTGCGCCTCATCGACTGGAACGTCACCGCCCGCATGCGCGACGCGTACATCAAGCTGTTCGTCGAGGAACGCGAGATGACGGTGATGCTGCTCGTCGACGCGTCGGGCTCGGGCGCGTTCGGCTCGCGGCA
>Ga0070741_10011653_pt1 | contig 16154 bp, 14 predicted proteins | sample Coa_R1_4_FD_66440 | JGI IMG/M metagenome (GOLD analysis project Ga0070741, IMG submission 66440) | Surface soil microbial communities from Centralia Pennsylvania, which are recovering from an underground coalmine fire - Coalmine... | ecosystem: Environmental > Terrestrial > Soil > Unclassified ...
CCAGGTCTTCGGGAGTGATCTGACGGGATGAGGGAATGGCTGAGGCCTGGCCGCCGGCCTGCGCGCACAGCAAACAAGCGGCCGCAACCGCAATCATGACCCGATGCATCAGTGGATTGTTCATAAAGTCCTCGATGCGAAACCTGTAAAACTACAAAGCCGGCGCTTATCGCCTGGCCTTCGCGAGTTCTCTTAATCTGCCGGCTGCGATCTCGGCGGTAATATCCCGCTGCGGAGTTCCCAGCATTTCAAATCCCACCATGAATTTGCGAATGGTGGCGGAGCGCAGTAATGGCGGGTAGAAGTGCGCGTGGAAATGCCACTCGGAATGATCTTCGCCGTCGGAAGGCGCCTGGTGAAACCCCATAGAGTACGGAAACGGTACATCGAAGATTCTGTCGTAGGTTGAGGTCACGCGATGCAGAATATCGCTGAGGGAACGGGCGTCGCCGGGAGTGAAATCGTTCATGCTGCCGACATGTCGACGGCTGCACACCAGCACCTCGAACGGCCATACTGCCCAGAAGGGCACGATGGCGACGAATCCTTCGTTCTCAAAAACCATGCGCACGTCCTGCCGTGCTTCCAGTGCAATGTAATCACAAAGCAGGCATCTGCCATTTGACTGCAGGTAGGAGCGTTGAGCCCGCAGTTCCTTCGCCGGCTCTTGCGGGATCGAGCGGGTCGCCCAAATCTGGCAGTGGGGGTGAGGATTGCTGGCCCCCATCATGGCGCCGCGGTTTTCGAAAATCTGTACATGATTGATACCGTCGCGGCCGCCCAGTTCGCGGAACTGCCCCATCCAGGTGTGAACCACGATGTCGATTGCCGCGGGCGACATGGTCGCCAGCGTCAGATCGTGACGCGGCGAAAAGCAGATCACCCTGCAGATGCCCGGCTCTCCTTCGGCTACCAGCAACCCGGCCTTCTCGACATCAAGCCGGTCGGGCATGGTCTCCGGTTTCAGCGCGGCAAAATCGTTCTCGAAAACGAAGGTTGTTTCGTACTTGGGATTGCGGACTCCCCCGGCCCGCGGGTTGCCCGGGCACAGATAGCAGTTCGGGTCGTACTGGGGTTCCGCAGTTGTCGCCGCTTTTGCTACCTCTCCTTGCCAGGGGCGCGTGGTGCGATGCGGCGACACCAGCACCCATTCGTTCGTGAGCGGGTTCAACCTGCGGTGCGGATCTTCCGTCAATTTCAATTTCGTGCCTCGAGGCATTTTACGACGAGGGGATCGGTCTCGGATTCGGGAACCGTGATCCGCCGCTCACGCCGATGTGTGATTGCAAGCACAGGCAGGCCATGAACAGCGTCCCAGAATGGACTTGTCAGCGGTTGAGGCAGGTCATGAGATCGGAGAGAGTGCGAGTTCTTATATTTTCATTTTTTCTGGTTGCATTACTCATTTTTGCCGCAGCTTACCAGCCGACGAAGGCAATCAGCGGCCCCTCCAGCCGGAGCGCCGCCGCGGACGTTGTGCCAAACCAAACGCAGCCCGCGCAGTGAATTGTGTTTGAAACGCTGCCTGCCGCGCCAGAGCGATCAGGGTGTCGCGGAATTGAGCATCATCAGCGCAAACAGCAAGGGCAGGTAAATTACCGTAGCCTGAAGCAAATGGCGGGCGCGCATCTTCGACTGTGCGGCCACCAGCGGCAGGTCCAGGAAAGCCAGGCGGATACCGAAGCAGAGAAGCGCCAGGCCGAGCGCTGCCGCTCCCGCCAGGTAGATTCTTCCCGCCATTCCCATGAAACTGGGCAGCACGCTGATCGGAATCAGCGCAATGGAGTAGGCCAGAATACGGCGGGCCGTGGAGCGGCCATCTTCTTCCACCACCGGCAGCATCTTTACGCCGCCTTTCGCGTAGTCCTCCCGGTAAAGCCAGGCGATCGAGAAGAAATGCGGAAACTGCCACACGAACAGAATGGCAAAGAGTACAAGTGTGCCCCACTCCAGGCGGCCGCGGACGGCAGTCCACCCCAGAACACCCGGCATTGCGCCCGGGAAAGCTCCGATGAACGTGCAGATTGGTGAAATGCGCTTCAGCGGGGTGTAAGCCGCCAGATACACGATCGAAGTCAGCAAGGTGAGCAGCCCGGTTAACGGATTCGTGAACAGCGCCAGATAAAGGGAGCCGCCGAGGGCTGCCAGCAAGCCTACAGCCGTCGCATGAAACAAGCTCATGCGTCCGGCGGGAAGGGGGCGGAGGGCGGTGCGGCGCATAAAGCCGTCGATATCGTGTTCCATGACTTCGTTCAGCGCTGCGGTGCCGCTGGAAACCAGTCCGATTCCTAACAGGGCATGGAACAGCCCCCAGCTCAGCCATGAAACGTCCGCCTTGTGGGCGCCGAAAAAGTATCCGCACCATGCGGTCATGACGATGAGAGTGGTCACGCGCAGCTTGGTCAATTCGGCGTAATCACGGCAAAGAGAAGTCGCCCGCGTGCGAAGTCCGCTGAGAGGCAGTGTGATCGAGCTCATGATAGAAAGATGGTTCCTGGGTTGCTACCGACCGAGCCGCGCGAACCCCACTCCGCTACGCGCTCAAGGATTGCATAGGTACTCTGATCGATTGCCGAAGTCAAGCTAAAACGCAATCCGCTGCTGCAGTCAGGCTAACACAATTCTGGAGTGCCGTTGCACCTGGCATGCCTCGAGCGCTGTCGAATCGCCAGGGGCATGGCATAATCGTCACCACATCTCCCGAACCAGGTAATTTCCCGATGCATGCCTTACGGACGGCGGTCTTCTCCCTCTGTGCTTTCGGATTCCTCCAGCCTGCACCTGCTGCGGAGCCCAACCCGTTCCTGCAAATCTACTTCATTGACGTGGAAGGCGGGCAGGCGACGCTGGTGGTGAGCCCGTCAGGAGAGTCGCTGCTCATCGACACCGGCTGGCCGGGCTACGAAGGCCGCGATGCCGACCGCATCGTGGCTGCCGCGCACCAAGCCGGGTTGAAGCAAATCGACTACGTCGTGATCACCCACTATCACCGCGATCACGTCGGCGGGGTGCCGCAGCTGGCCGACGGAATCAAGATCGGAACCTTCGTGGATCATGGGCCCAACCTGGAGGACTCGCAAGTCTCCCGCGCCGACTATGCCGCTTATGAGAAGGCTATCGCGGGACATGCTCATGTCATCGTTAAGCCGGGATGGGGGTTGCCCATCAAGGGCATTCAGGTGCGCGCAATCAGCGCAGCCGGGGACCTCATCACCGAACCGCTGCCTGGGGCCGGCCAGGCTAATTCCTATTGTGCGGGCGAACCGGCTGCCGCTCCCGACCCCACCGAAAACGCCCGTTCTGTGGGCATCATGATCAGTTATGGCCAGTTCCGTTTCCTCGATCTCGGGGATCTCACGAAAAAGAAGGAGATCGAACTTGCGTGCCCCAATAACCTTCTCGGCAAAGTGGATCTGTTTCTGGTAACTCATCACGGAGCGGATCTTTCTAATCCTAAGGCGCTGGTGTGGGCTCTGCACCCTCAAGTTGCCGTCTTCGATAATGGTCCGCGAAAAGGGGCCAGCCCGGCTGCCTGGCAGATCGTTCACGACGCCCCGGGCCTGCAGGACCTGTGGCAATTGCACTACGCGCAGGAGTCCGACAAAGATCACAATGTCGACCCCGGCCGTATCGCTAACGTCAAAGAGAACTGTGAAGGGAAGTACCTTAAGGTGGCCGCCGACCAGGATGCCAGTTTTACCGTGACCAACGGCCGGACCGGCGAGCAGAAGAAGTACGCCAGGAGATAGCCTTGCCGGAACTTCAAAGATGATTGTGATCGTGATGGGAGTCGTGGGCGCCGGCAAAACCACTGTCGGAAGCTTGCTGGCCAGGGAACTGGGATGGGAATTCGCGGATGCTGATGATTTTCATCCCGCGGCGAATGTGGAAAGATTCGAATGGGCGTCCCCTTGGCCGATGCCGATCGCGCGCCCTGGCTGGACGGGCTGAGCCAGGCCATCACCGGTTGGATCGCGACCAGGAGAAATTTCGTGCTCGCGTGCTCCGCTCTCAAGCAGGCATACCGGGAAAAGCTGGCGGCGGGGCCGGAGGTCCGATTCGTCTACCTGAAGGGAAGTGCGGCATTGATCGCGCAGCGCTTGCAGGCGCGCCATGGTCACTTCGCGGGCGAGTCGATTCTGTCCAGCCAGGTGGCCGATCTCGAAGAGCCACGGGGAGCCATGGTAGTCGACATCCGCCAAACCCCCTCCGAGATTGTCGATGTTATTCGGAAGCAACTCCGCCTGGAGTAGAATCCTCGCACCGCGGAGGACGCCACCCTCTCCGCCATGCCCATGGACCCAGTTTTGGACGCCGCTCCCGACCGCCTCGAATCCGCCGTCGTCTCCCGCCTGATGTGGCGGCTCATGCCCTTCCTGTTTCTCCTCTACATTGTCGCCTATCTTGACCGGATCAACGTCGGCTTCGGGATTCTTCAGATGCGCGAGCAACTCGGGTTGAGTGATCGAGTCTACGGGCGCGCGGCAGGCATCTTCTTCGCCGGATATTTCTTTTTTCAACTGCCCAGCAACCTGCTGCTCGAGAAGTTCGGGGTGCGGCGATGGATTACCGGCATCATGGTGCTGTGGGGCGTGATCTCCTGCCTCATGATCTTCATCAAGGGCCCTCTCAGCTTCTACACGATGAGATTCCTGCTGGGAGCGGCCGAAGCCGGATTCTTTCCCGGGATCATCCTTTACATGAAGCGCTGGTTTCCGGCGCGGGCGCGGGCCCGCGCGGTCGCCTGGTTCATGACCGCCAACCCGCTGGCCGGCGTGATCGGGAGCCCCGTCTCCGGTGCCTTGCTGGGCCTCCACGGGGCGGGCCTCAGCGGATGGCAGTGGATGTTCCTCATCGAAGGATTGCCTGCAATCGTCCTGGGCGCCGTCGTATTTTTTACCCTCTGTGACTGGCCGCGCGAGGCGAAATGGCTGAACGAAAGACACCGCGCCTGGCTGCTCGAAACTCTTGAGGCGGAGCGCCAGGTCGAAGCCAGCGTGCCCCAGAGTGATTTCTGGGCGGTGCTCGTCAGTGGGAGGATGTGGCTGCTGTCCATGGTCTATTTCGGTGTCTCGACAACGATGTACGGCGTAACCCTCTGGCTGCCCAGCGTAATCCGTTCGTCTTCCGGGTTGAGTTATTTCTCGACGGGCTTGATCGCCGTCATTCCATTCCTGGTGACAGTGGTTGTGATGGTCCTGGTGGGGGTGCTATCCGATCGCCGGGGGGAGCGCCGCTGGCACACCGCGATTCCGGCTTTCCTGGCCGGCGCCGGCCTGGCCCTCGCAGGCTATGGCGGTTCCACCCTGATCATTGTGGCCGGCCTCGCGGTGGGAATGGCATTCGCAGAGGGCATGGTTGGCCCGTTCTGGGCGCTGGCCACGTCCAGCATGGCGGGACTCTCCGCCGCCGCCGGCATCGCGATGATCAATTCGCTGGCGAATTTAGGCGGCTATTTCGGCCCCGATATCATCGGCCTGTTCCGTTCGGGCGGCGGCGGTTTTCGGGGAGGGCTGCTGGCAATCGCACTGACCGTCACCCTCAGCGGCGTGGTTGCGCTGATCACAGGCCGCCGCCGGGCGCAGGTTTAGCCGAGTTCGAGCTTCGCGGCACTCCGGCTATTGTTTACAATAGACATTCCATCTGTCTGCTTACGCTGTACCTTTAAGGACGAACCGCAATTTTGGATCAGTCAAACCACAATTCCAGCACTGCGCCAACGGTCTACTGGCGGGTGGAGGGCAGCCTTGTTGACCTCACCGTGGTCAGGCCCATTGCTTTCTTTACCTGGAATGCGCAAACCTTTACCGGGCGCTTGCGGCGCCGCGGACTGATCTTCCTGATGGCGCTACTGCGCCCGTTCCTTTACTCGGCGAACCGGAAATTTGCTACCCGCATGGTGCATACCGTGCTTCGCGGGGTCACCCGCGACCGCCTCGATCTGCTTGGGGAGGAATATTTCCAGTACAAATTGAAGCCGCACCTGAAGCCGCGTGGCGTCGCGCAGGTGCGGGAACTCGTCCAGTCGGGCGCCGAAGTTGTTCTAGTGGGGCAGGCGCTGGATCACATCATGCGCCCATTGGCGCAGCATCTTGGGGTGAAACGCATCGTAGCCAACCGCCTGGAGTTTCGCGACGGCATTGCCACCGGCAGGCTGCTTGATCCCGTGATCCGGCCGCGCGGAGCTTTTGCGCCCCTGAACGACAACATGCCGGACGGCCGCCGCGCTCCCAAGACTCTGGCCCGGCACCTCGACATCTCTCTCGACGAACTGCGGGCCGCTATTCTCCCGGCGGAGCGGCAATTCATTCCGCCGCGCCGGCCCATCGTCCATTTTGACGGACTCCAGCAGGCTCCCGGCTTCTCCGTGCGCCGCGCCTTTGCCGGCAAGGAGATCATGCTGATCGGGGTCACCGGCTTCATCGGCAAGGTGTGGCTAGCCAATACCCTGCTAGATCTGCCGGACGTGAGACGGATTCACCTGCTGATTCGGCGGCAGAAGTCCAATCCGGCCGAGCGCCGTTTCGAGAAGATGCTGGAAGACTCCCCCGTCTTCGACCCGCTGTTTGAGCGCTACCGGAACCGGCTGCCCGTTTTCCTGCGCGAAAAAATCGAAGTGGTGGAAGGCGATGTGACCCGGCCCGGCCTCGGGTTAAGCGAGCAGGCGGCCCTTAACCTGCGGAAGAATCTGGACCTGATCGTGAACAGTTCCGGGTTGACGGACTTCAACCCCGATCTCCGGGACGCACTCGCCACCAACACCGATGCTGCTCTCAACATACTTGAATTTGTCCGCAGTTCCGATCACGCCGGTTTGTTGCACCTGTCCACCTGTTATGTAGCTGGCGAGCAGGATGGACGCGTCCCGGAAAAACTGGTTCCCAACTACAATCCGCGCGGCTTGGACGATTTTGATGCCGAACGCGAATTGCAGTCCCTGCGTGAGTTAGTCAGGAAGGCTGAGGCGCATTCCGAGAGCGAGGAAGTCACCTCCGAGTTGCGCAGACAGGCGCAGTCCAGGGAGCATGCGGCCAAGCACCTGCACGGGCCGGCGCTCGAGAACCAGGTCCGCAAGAACCGCGTACGCTGGCTCAAAAACTACCTGACGGAGGCCGGAATACGCCGGGCCAAGGAACTGGGATGGCCGAATACCTATACACTCACCAAGAGCCTGGCGGAGTCGCTCATCGCCAAGCACGGCGCCGGCCTGCCGGTGGCTGTGGTTCGCCCTGCAATCGTCGAAACCTCCGTAGCCAAACCGTTCACGGGATGGAACGAGGGGATCAATACTTCGGCCTCTCTTTCGTACCTGCTGGGCACCTACTTCCGGCAATTGCCCTCGAAAGAGAGCAAGCGCCTCGACATCATTCCGGTGGATTCGGTTTGTAGCGGCATGACTCTGATCGCTGCGGCGATCATGCAGCGCCGCCATGAACCCCTGTATCAGCTGGCGACCTCCGTAACCAATCCCTGCGACATGGGGCGGTCCATTGAGTTGACCTCGCTCGCGCACCGCAAGCATTACCGGGCGCAAGAGGGGCTGGAGGCGTGGCTGCGGCTGCGACTGGACGCCATCCCGGTCTCCAAGACACGGTACAACCGGATGTCGGCCCCGGCCCAGAAGGCGATCGTGAAGTCGATTCAGCGGATTATGGCGCCGCTGCCGCTGAAGAAGGCTCCGCTGGTGAAAGCCGAACGCAGCCTGGAGCGCGTCGAAAAGCTGATTGAATTATTCGAGCCTTTCATCCTGCTCCACGAGCACGATTTTGCAGCCGAGAACATCGAGAAGCTCTCCTACGCCCTCGCCCCGGAAGAGCGCGATCATTTTGCCTACGACACCCGCTCGCTCGACTGGTGGGAATATTGGATCAACATCCACATTCCGGCCCTGCGCCGCTGGACTTACCCCTTGATTGAAGGCCGGCCCCTCGAGGCCCGGCCACCCAGAAGCTTTCAACTTGCACCGGCTGACAGCGATGCTGTCAAGACCGGCACCAACGGAGCCACGTGGCGATATTCCTGACGGGATCGACCGGATATATCGGCGCACATGTCGCCGCCAACCTCCTGGAAGGCCACGGCGCCTCCCTGAACGTGCTGGTGCGCGCCCGCGACCCGCAGGAAGCTCAACTCCGGCTGTGGCGCGGTTGGCAGCTCCATCTGGAGTTTGCCCGCTTTTACGAGCACCTGCAGACCAAGGTCCGGGTGTTCTGCGGCGACCTCACCTCTCCCGGCTTTGGGCTGCCGCGTGATGAGTACGATCGCCTCGTGCACACCACCGATTCGGTGATTCATTGTGCCGCTTCACTCAACCGCAAATCGGAGAAGAGCTGCCTGAATGTCAACCTGCGCGGCACCCTGGAAGTCCTGACCCTGGCGCGCCATGCCGAGCACTATCATGGATTGCGGCGGTTCAGTGAAGTCAGTACGGTTGCGGTTGCGGGCAAGCGCCAGGACGAGATCGTCACGGAGGACCGCGCCATCGAATGGGACCGCTCCGACTACGATCCGTACGCGCGTACCAAGAAATTCTGCGAGCACATGACGCGGGTGCTGCTTCCTGACACTCCCAAAACCATCTTCCGCCCCAGCATTGTGCTGGGGGACAGCCGCCGTCCCGAGACCACGCAGTTCGATATGGTGAGGGCTTTCGTCTTCCTCGCAGGACTGCCGGCGCTACCGTTTCGACCGGGCGATAAGATCGACATTGTGAATGTCGACTTCGTCGCCGATGCCATCGCCGCCCTGCACCAGAAAGAGCAGCCGATGTACGACACCTATCATCTGTCGTCGGGCACATCCTCACAGACATTTCGCGAGTTGACGACCGCCCTGGCCGCGGCCCAGCAGAAGCGCAAGCCGGTATTCCTTCCTTTTGCCGAGCGGCCCTTTTCCGGGTCGGTGAAGTTGCTCTCCAACCGCAAGGGGCCTCTCGGGCATGGAGCTGCGCTCTTGAAGGTATTTATGCCCTACCTGGTCTGGAACACGGTTTTCGATAACACCCGCGTGACCTCGGAACTGGGCCGCCGACCGGTTCCGTTCTCGCAATACAGCCTGCCGCTGCTGAAGTTCAGCCGGGAGAACAACTTCGAGTATCGCTACCAGCCGTGGCCGGCCGCTCGCGGAGGAACCGCCGCATGATGGACTTCATGCTGGAGGCGTGGGTCAGCAGCAACATTGAGCGCGCCAAGCTGGGTTGGATGCTAGGCAAGGGCAAGCCCTGGCGGCCCGGAGAGAAGTTGAAGCTCCTTTTTGCCGGATACAACGGCACGCGCAACATGGGCTCCGATGTCCGCGTCGACGAAATGCTTCGTCAGATCCGGCACATTCTCGGGCGGGAGCGCGTCCAGTTCACCTGCATGACATTCGAATTCGAACGCTCCAAGGGCTACTTCGAAGACACGGCGCAGGTGCGTCTGCCAGACATCTTTCCCCCCTTTCTGGCCAGCGAAGTGCCCAGGCATCATGGTGTAGTCGCGTGCGAAGGCTCCATGTTCAAGAGCAAATTCGCCAATGCGCTGACTACCATGATGATCGGTTCCCTGGGCATCGCAGCGGCGGAAAACAAGCTCTCGGTCGGATATGGCGGGGAAGCCGGTCACATGGATCCCCTCTTGGTCAAAATGTGTTCGCGCTATTGCCGGAATTCCCTGGTGATCACCCGAAATGAGGAATCGCGGACGGTGCTGCGCGAGCTGGGCGTTCCCACCGAACTCGGCACGGACACGGCTTGGACCTTTGAACCGCGCCCGCCGGAGTACGGCCAGAGTATTTTGCGGCAAGTGGGATGGGACGGCCGCGCGCCTGTACTGGTCGTTTGTCCCATTAATCCTTTTGAGTGGCCGGTCAAAGCATCCATCGCGAAACTCGCCTTGCATACCGTAGCCGGAGCTTACGAAAAAACTCACTACCGCGGGCCCTACTTCCACAACTCAGGGCCGGCCGCGGACCGGGCTTACGAACACTATCTCTCCTCGATTGGGAACGCCGTCGATGCTTTCCGCAAGCAGCGCAATGTTTTTGTGATTCTGGTTGCCACCGAGCGCCTGGACGCCCGTCCGGCGAATCGCATTTCCCAACGCCTGGGCGGCGTACCCGTGCTCACCTCCGATCAGTACAACATGTACGAACTGGTCAGCATTTTGCGCTCCTGCCACATGATGGCTTCATCGCGCTATCACGGCATCGTAACCTCCATGCCGGGGCTGGTGCCGTCCGCCGGGATCACCATGGACGAGCGCATCCGCAACCTCATGCGCGAGCGCGGTCACGGCGACTTGTTGATGAACGTGGATGATCCCGACCTCGAACCGAAATTGCTGGCAGCGTTGGAAAAGCTTGCCACCGAAGGGGAGCGCATTGCCGACGGCATCGCTCGCACCGTGGTAAGGAACTTGAAGGTCATGGCCCGCATGGGAATTTACTTCGAGGAAGAAGTGCAGCGGCGTTATCCCGACTTTCCCACGCGCACCGGGGCATGGAGTTGGGAAGATTACTTGCCGCCCATGAACGGCCCCCTGCGGCAACTGGTGGCCGCGTACAGCTAGTCATTGTTCTCACCCTACAATGCCCTTTGTCGGAGACATCTTTGCGCAGCTCAAGGCCGCCGGCGGCATCACGGTTCTGCAGGAGATCCGTGATGGCCGGATTACGGGAGTTACAGGAGCCGAGTTGCTGGCCCTGGTCCACCGGGCCCGGACTTTTCTTGCCTCCAAGGGACTGACCAAAGGCGAACGTTGCGGGCTGCTGGCGGCAAACAGCATTCGCTGGATTGCCATGGATTTGGCCGCGACTGCCGAAGGCCTGATCGTTGTGCCCCTCTACTACCGGCAGGCTGCGGTGGAACTGGTCGCGATGATCAAGGACAGCAAGCCGGCGCTTATCGCCTGCGGGGACGCCGGCCTGCGCGCGGGAATCCAGCAGGCTTGGCCTTCAGCCCCGCCCCACTTCCTGTTCGATGAAGTTTTCGCCGGAGTCGAAGGCATCTCGCTTGACCGCCCGCAGGTGCGCGACGAGGATCCGGTCACGATCATCTATACTTCCGGCACTTCCGGAGAAGCCAAAGGCGTCGTTCTCACTGCCGCCAACGTGGGCTTCATGCTGGGCTGCACCTCTGCTCGCCTGGATCGATTGATGGGCGGGCGTACCTCTCAGGATCGAATCTTCCACTACCTGCCGTTCAGCTTCTGCGCTTCCTGGATCGCGGCCCTGACCTTCATGCTGCGCGGAAGCCTGATCACGCTCAATACCGACCTGACCAGAATTCCCACCGATATGCCCGTTGTGGCGCCCCATTATTTCCTCAACGTTCCCCAGTTACTGGAGCGCATGCGCCGCGGGGTGGATGAACAAATCGCAAAAAAAGGCGGGCTGGCGCAAACCATTTACTCGCGCGCGCAGGCGGCATGGTTTCGCAAGGGCAGCAGAGCCCTATCGCCCTGGCTCTGGCTTGCCAAGAGCCTTATTTTCCCGGCGATCCGGACCAGGATGCTGGGCGAGAACCTGAAGGCCCTGATCTGCGGGTCGGCTCCTCTCTCTCCTGAAACTCAGAGCTATTTCAGCATGCTGGGAATCCCCGTCCTGCAGGTCTACGGGCTGACCGAAACTACGGGCATCTGTACCATGGACGATCCAGACCATCCGGTTCCCGGGCGGGTGGGGCCAGCGATCTCAGGAATCGAAATGAAGGTCAGCGATAACGAGGAGATCGTAGTCCGCGGGCCCAATGTTTTTCCGGGCTACTGGAATCGCCCCCAGCAATCGGCCGAGGTCCTGCGCAGTGGCTGGTTCCATACCGGGGATCAGGGCGAACTGGATGCGACCGGAACGTGGCGCATCGTCGGACGCATCAAGAACCTGATCGTCCTCGGCTCGGGTCATAAGATCGCCCCCGAGACGATCGAGCAGGAAATTGCCCGCTACTTGCCCACGGCGCAACAGGTCGTGGTGGTCGGCAATGGGCGCGGATACCTTTCGGCCATTGTTACCGGAGAGGTCAGCCGCGAGAAAGTGCAGCGGGCGCTGGATGCCGCCAATCCCCAATTCCCGCACTACAAGCAGGTGCGGGCGTTTTGCGTTCGCCAGGAGCCGTTTTCGATTGAGAATGGCATGCTTACCGCCAACGGCAAATTGAAGCGCGACCTTATCTCGGCGCGCATGGGCCCGGAGATTGAAAGCATGTATCACGCGGGGAAAACGGCATGAGCGCGGTGGAAGTGTCCGGACGCGGCCAGGCCATGTCGTACACCGTCAGGGAGGGAGTGCTCGAACTCGCCTTGTACCGCAGCCCGTGCAACGAAATCGGCTCAGTGTCGCTCGACGAACTGGAATCTTTTGCCGCAGCGCTGCAGGGGCTTCGGTCTCAGCTGCATGCCGTCATCATCCATAGCGAAATGAAGCCCGGCTTCTGCGCCGGCGCGGACCTGCGCGAGCTATACCGCGGATCGCAGGCTATGGAACAGGCGGATGCGGCGCGGGGCGTGCGTGCGTTTCTGGAACGTATTCATCGCGTGCTCAACGCCATCGACTCCTCTCCGCTCACCACCATCGCCGCGGTTCATGGCGTGACTTTTGGCGGTGGGCTGGAGCTGGCGCTGGCCTGCGACTTGATCATCGCGGACAAGACTGCCCGCTTTGCCTTTCCCGAACTGCGCCTGGGATTGATCCCCGGATTCGGCGGGATTCCGCGTCTGAAGCGGGATGTGGGCAATGCGGTGGTCCGCGATCTCCTGCTGACGGGCCGCAGTTTCAACTCAACCAAGGCGCAGCAGATCGGGTTGGCGAGCCAGGTTGTAGCCGAGGGCGAAGCCCTGCGCGCAGCTCGCGCAACCGCAGCTCAGGCCGGCAAGTTTGACCGGCAGACGTCGGCTGCCGCCAAGCAGTTCATCAAGCCAATTCCGTACGACGAATTGAATCGGGAAATCGAAATTTTCTGCGAATTGTTTTCCCGTCCCGCGGTCCAGGCCGGCTTGAAGAAGTTTGTCGAGAGCACGGATGCGCAGCCCTATTTGCCCTAGGGAAACTGAATTAGAATGACTCTTTATGCCAACAGCCGAAAAGACGCTTGACGAAATACTCAGCCTGGCCGCGGCCCACTTCAAGGTGCCGCGCGAACGACTCTCTCCCGACGACGATTTCTTCAAGGCCCTCGGCATCGACAGCTTGCAGACGCTGGATCTGCTGACCAAGCTGGAAAATCATTTTCATGTCGAGTTGCCGGACTATGAACTGCAGGGCGTAAGCGACTTCCGCACCCTGGCGGGCAAGATTCAGGCCCGCCTTTAGATCAGTCCCCGGAAATCCACCGGTGCGAAACGGCGGAATGGCGCGTGCGGGTAATGGTTTGATTACTAAGCATTCCTCCGGGTCGCCGCGCCTCTGTGGTGAAATGAATTCTTGATGCTCGATCTCACCAGGTACACCTGTCTGGGCGCAGCCTTGCGCGATGCGCTGGAGCGCTTCGCCGGCGAGGTGTGTCTGATCGAGGCGGAACGCGACCGCGAGAAACTTCGGCTCGCTTATTCCGACTTCAAGGAGATTGCGCTTCCACTGGCGCGCGCTCTGGAGGACGCCGGCTTTGACGCCAATGATCGCGCCGCGATCATCATGACCAATCAGTCCAAGTGGCTAATCTCGGCCTATGCCATCTTTTATTGCGGCGGGGTGCTGGTTCCGCTCGATTACAAGCTCAGCGCGGCCGAGCACCTGCAATTGCTGGCTCATTCCAGGGCCAAGGTTCTGGTGGTCGAGTACCACCTGTGGCGCGCGATCATGCAATCGCCGGAATTTCAGACGATCGCCACCAGGATCGTGCTGGTCACGGAAGCGCCGCTGGGCGCAGAGTTGGCCGGAGCCTTTCGCTGGGAGGACTTCAAGCGCAAAGGCGCTCCTGACTTTGTCATGCGGCAGAAAGAAGATGTCGCCTGCATCGTCTATTCCTCCGGCACCGGCGGCCGCCCAAAAGGTTGTGTCCTGACCCACGAGAATTACATCGAGCAATGCCGCTCGCTGACCGCCTGGTACCCGTTTTGGCCTGGGGTGCGTTATTTGAGTATTCTTCCCACCAATCACGCCATCGATTTCATGGTTGGGTTCATTGGCCCCTTCGTATGCGGCGCCTGCGTCGTGCATCTGCGCACGCTGCGTCCGGAGTTTGTGAGGGATGCGTTTGTCCGCTACCGGATTACCTACGTAGCTCTGGTGCCGATGATCCTGAAGAATCTGGAAAAAGGTTTGCGCGCGAAATTTGACGAGTTGCCGCCGTGGAAACGGGGGCTGTTGAATTTCATGATCGCGACCAACCGCCTTTTGACCCGCCGCCGCCCGAATGTCAGGCTTAGTCGCGCGCTGCTGGCCAATGTGCACCGCGGGTTCGGCGGCGAACTGCTGGCATTGATCACGGGCGGGGCTTTCATCGAGCCTTCGACCATGCAGTTCTTTTACGATCTCGGGATCCCGGTGGTGAATGGTTACGGTCTGACCGAGGCGGGCACGGCCCTCACCCTGAACGACCTTAAGCCTTTCCGCGCCGACACCGTAGGCAAGCCGCTGCCGGGTGTCGAACTGCGCATTTTGAACCCCGATGCGGAGGGCATCGGGGAGGTCGCAGCCCGCAGCAAGACGGTGATGTCTCATTACCTGGACGATCCCGAACTCACGCTGGAGACTATCGTCGATGGATGGCTATTGACTGGCGATCTGGGGCGGTTCGACGGTCATGGCCATCTGCAGCTGTTCGGACGCAAGAAGAACATGATCGTGACCGAGGGCGGAAAGAATATTTATCCCGAAGATATCGAGACCGTCTTCGACGGGGTGCCCGTCAAGGAATATGCCGTGTTTGCCGCGAACTACATCTGGCCGCAAAAGGAATTGGGCGGCCGCGAGGCCCTGGTGCTGGTTCTCCGGCTGGAGCCTAATCAGAAATTCGACAGCCTGTTGCTCGAAGAGATCAAGGCTCGCAACCGCCGCCTTCCCGATTTCAAGCGCGTCAGCGGCTACGTGATATGGGACAGAGACTTTCCCCGAACCGCTTCGATGAAAATCAAACGTCAGGTCCTGGCGGTTGAGATCGGTAAATTTCTGGAAAGAGCGGCAATCGTGGATCTATAGGTCGCCGGCTCGATCGCGGGAGTCTGCCGCAAAATGAAGTGGTGTGCATCCGGCGCTTGCCATGACATCGAACACCTCGGAGCAAAATTACCTGGCAATCGTGAACCCCGCCGCGGGTGGCGGCCGCAGCGGCAAGTTGCTCGGCGCAGCCCTGGATCGGCTGAAGGCCGGCGGCATTCGGATTGATGTGAGCGTTACAAATTCGCCGGGTGAGGCCACGGAGATAGCCCGTGCCGCTTTCGCGCGGGGAGTGCGTAAATTCATTGCCGTGGGCGGGGACGGCACGTCCTACGAGATCGTGAACGGGCTATTTCCGGAGGCCGCCGGCGGTGAGCGCCCCACCCTGGCCTTCTTGCCCCTCGGAACGGGAAACTCTTTTCTGCGCGATTTCACCGACCGCGGCGTTGAGTACGCGATCGAATCCATCCTGGCGCGACGCCGCCGCAGCTGCGATGTCATGCGTCTCCGTCATCGAGAGGGTGTGATTCATTACATTAATCTGCTCAGCCTTGGCTTCACCGCCGACGTTGCCACGCTCCGCGCCCGCCGTTTCAGGACATGGGGAGAGTTGGGATACTTCAGCTCGATTTTTCTCACTCTGGCCCGCTTCAATCGCCGTGCCTTCCCAGTTCGGTGGAAGGGACAGAGTGAGTTCGACCGCCGCCCATGCCTGTTCCTCACCTTCAACAACAGCAAGTTCACCGGCGGTACGATGATGATCGCTCCCCAGGCCCAGACTGACGATGGTCTGCTCGAGTATGTTCGTTGGGGACCCATTGGCCGGCTGGGACTGATCCGCAACCTGCCTGGTCTGTATGACGGCAGCCACATTGAACACCCGCTTGCCGAGCGCAACGCGGTTGCCCACCTCGAATTCGATCTCGCTGCTCCCGTGGACGTCATGGTTGACGGGGAGGTCCTCACCTTGCATTGCGAGGAACTGGACGTCCTTCCCGGGGCGCTGAACGTCGTGGCCTAACCTCCGTGATATAAGGATTGAACGATGTCGGAAGAGCGCCGAAAACGTCGGGAAGCAGGGCAGG
>Ga0070741_10011654_pt1 | contig 16151 bp, 10 predicted proteins | sample Coa_R1_4_FD_66440 | JGI IMG/M metagenome (GOLD analysis project Ga0070741, IMG submission 66440) | Surface soil microbial communities from Centralia Pennsylvania, which are recovering from an underground coalmine fire - Coalmine... | ecosystem: Environmental > Terrestrial > Soil > Unclassified ...
TGATCCTCGCCGGCTATGCGCTGCAGACGGCCGGGCTCTGGTTGCGCGGCCGCGCGGCCCATGGCTGCCCGCTGGGCAATACCTTTGAGATTTTCCAGTTCACCGCCTGGTCGGCCACGACACTTTTTCTCGTCATCGGCGCGACCTTCCGGCTCAGCCTGCTCGGCTATTTCACCTCCACCCTCATGTCCGCCCTGACCGTGGTCTCCCTGGCGATTCCATCCTGGGACGCCACGCGGCGGGCCGACATCTTCGGTGGCAACCCCTGGATCGAGCTGCATGCGGCGCTCGCCCTGTTCGGCTATGGAGTCTTCGCCCTGCTCGCCCTCACCTCCCTGATGTATTTGCTGCGAAATTATTCGCTCAAGCACAAGCGGCTGAACGGATGGTTTTCCTTCCTGCCCTCCATTCTCGATCTCGATCACATCAGCCTGCGTCTGCTTGCGGTCGGCGTGCTGCTTCTCACCGCCTCGCTGGCCATGGGTTCGGTGTGGTGGGCGCGCGATCCAGGCCACGTCCATGAGGTGCTGGTCACCGTCGTGGTCTGGCTGGCCTACGCGCTGGCGCTCGGATTGCGGCTGCGCGGAACGCTCATTGCCCAGCGCTTTGCCTGGGTCTGCGCGGCCCTTTTCGCGGCGGCGTTGATTTCCCTCGGTCCGGTGGATCGCACCCGGCAGCCTCCGCCGGCGCCCCCTTCCCATCAGCCATGAACCCGGCCGGCGGCGGTTTTTTCTATTTTGGGGCCAGCCACCATACCGCGCCCATGACGCTGCGGGAAAGGCTTTCCCTCACGCCGGAAAAGTCCGCCGCGCTCGAGGCGCGGGCCGCCGCGCTTGCCGGCCTGCGGGAGTGGGCCGTGCTCGGCACCTGCAACCGGGCGGAATTTTATGGCGTGGCCGAGTCGGCTGCGGTCGTCGACCGGCTGCAGGCGGAATTCTGCGGGGTGCTGGAATGCCCGCCGGCCGATTTGCTCGGCGCGCTGCAACGGACCGCAGGGGTTGAGGCCATCCGCCATCTGCTCGCGGTCGCCTCCGGCCTCGATTCGCAGATGCTCGGCGAGACGGAGATTTTCGGCCAGGTCAAGGACGCCTATGCCGAGGCCCAGCGGCGGGGCACGACCGGCCCGGTGCTGAACCGCGTTTTCCAAAAGGCCTTTCAGGCGGCGAAGTTCGTGCGCACCCATACCGCCATCACCGAGGGCCAGGTGAGCGTGGCGAGCGTGGCGGTGGACCTTTCGCTCAAGATCTTCGGCGAATTGGGGGCGGCGCGGGTACTGCTGCTCGGCGCCGGCGAGATCGGGGAAAAAACCGCCCGCGCCTTCAAGAGCCGCGGCGCGAACACGCTCACCGTGGCAAGCCGGCGCCTGGAGCGGGCGATGGAACTGGCCCAATCGCTGGCCGCCGCCGCCCTGCCCTTCGAGCACGTGGCCGGCCGGCTGGCGGAATTCGACATCGCGGTCTGCGCCACCGCCGCGCCCGGCGTGGTCCTGACCGCGGAGATGACAACGGCGGCCCTGCGGCGGCGGCCGGCGCGCCCGCTTTTTTTCATCGACCTCGCCATGCCGCGCAATATCGACCCCGCGGCGGCGACCCTGCCCAACGTATTCCTCTACAATCTCGACGATCTCGCCAAGATCGCCGAGGAAAACCGGGTCGCGCGCGAGGCCGAGGTGACGCGGGCCCAGGCCATGATTGCGGAGAAGGCCGAGGCCCTCTGGCAAAAAGTGGCGGGTTTGTGCAAGGGCGGAGACGCCGGCGGGGAAAACTGGCCGGAGACGGCGCGAAGCCCCGGCTAAGACGCGCCGCCGATTCTATAAAACCGCACGGCCGCTGGTGCGGGAGAAAAATGCGTCACGCCACCTGGGCGGTGCGGGCGCGTTCCAGGGCGGATGACAGCTCGGTCAGGCGAAGGGGCTTGCTGATGTAGTCATCCATGCCGGCATGGAGGCAGATTTCGCGGTCGCCCTGCATGGCGTTGGCGGTCAGGGCGATGATCCAGGGACGGTCCTTGCGCTCCGGAAAATCCTTCACCAGCCGGCGGGTGGCCTCGAGTCCGTCCATTTCCGGCATCTGCACGTCCATCAGAACGATATCGTAGTGCTGGCGACGCACGGCCTCGAGCGCCTCGATGCCGTTGGCCGCAATATCCGCGCGGTAGCCCAGCCGGGAGAGCATGTGCAGCGCGACCTTCTGGTTCACCACGTTGTCCTCGGCGAGAAGGATGCGTTCGCTGCGCACCGGCGCGGCGGAAGGGGTGTGGACGGTCGGATCGTGCCGCGGCACATGCATCGTCTCCTCTTCGAAGGGGAAGATGCCGGCGATGGCGTCGAAAATCTGCGAGGCCTTGGCCGGCTTGGTCAGGCGGACGTTAAAAAGATCCTCCGGCACCTGGTTGTGCATGCCGACGGAGGAAAGCAGCACCATGGGCAGCTTTTCCGTGGCGGGGCGCTTGCGGATTTCCCGGCCGAGCGCCACGCCGTCCATCCCCGGCATTTGCATGTCGACGATGGCGAGATCGAAGGCTTCGCCGGAGTCGATCAGGGCGAGGGCGGCTGGACCCGAATCGGCCGTACGCGGAGCCAGGCCCCAGTTCTGCGCGAGGGTGGCGAGGATGCGGCGATTGGTCGAATTGTCATCGACCACGAGCATGCGCTTGCCCGTGAGATGGGTGCGGACGCCGCTGAGATAAGGCAGCGGCTTGCTCGAGGCGACCTCGGTATGGATGGTGAAATGGAAGGTCGAGCCGCTGCCCTCCTTGCTTTCCACCCACATCCGGCCGCCCATCAACTCGGCCAGCCGCTTGCTGATGGCGAGGCCGAGGCCGGTGCCGCCGTACTTGCGGGTGGTCGAGGCGTCCACCTGGCTGAAGGAAAGGAAGAGCCGTTCCATCGCGGCGGCGGGGATGCCGATGCCGGTGTCGCGGACGGAGAAGTGGAGTTCGATCGTGCCGTTGCCGAGCGAGGCGGCGTTGAGGGTGAGCACGACCTCGCCGCGGTCGGTGAACTTGATCGCGTTGTTGAGGAGGTTGACCAGGATCTGGCGCAGGCGGGTGACATCGCCGCGCACCTGGCTGGGCGCATCGGCGGCGATTTCGTAAAGCAGGTCGAGGCCTTTTTTGGCCGCGTTGGCCGAGACGAGGTCGAGCGTGCTCTCGATGCACTCGCGCAGGCCGAAAACCTCCTTCTCCAGCTCGAGGCGTCCGGCCTCGATTTTGGAAAAGTCCAGGATGTCGTTGATGATGGCGAGGAGGGTGTCGCCGCTGCCACGGATGGTCTCGGCGAACTCGCGCTGCTCGGTCGTCAGCGGCGAATCGAGCAGCAGGGAGGTCATGCCGATGACGCCGTTCATCGGCGTCCGGATCTCGTGGCTCATCATGGCGAGGAACTGGCTCTTGGCGTGGCTGGCCTGTTCGGCCGCCTCCTTGGCCTGGCGAAGCTCGTCCGCCTGCCGCTTCTGGGACGTGATGTCGATCAGGGTGGCGATCTCGTGCTTCTGGGCCGTGCGGGGATCGGCAAAATGACGGATGGTAAGATAGGCCCAAATGATTTCACCGCTGGGACGCAGGTATCGTTTCTCGAGGGCAAAATGATCGATCTCGCCGCGCTCGAGTTTTTCCACCAGCGCATCCTGCTGCGCCTGGTCCTCCGGGTGGCTGACCCGGGAGTAGGCAGCGGGATCCTGGTTGGAGACATCGTTCGGCACGCCGGTGATGCGGGCGACGGCATCGTTGGCAATGCGGCTGTCAGGGCTTTCCACCAGCCTCCAGGCGACGCCGACCGGCAGGGATTCGAAAATCAGGCGGAGACGGGTATGTTCCTGGGCGGCGTCATCCTGCGCTTTTTTCAGGGCGGTGATATCGACCAGCGTGACCACCTCCTGCAGCTCGTTGCTCACCGGATCACGCACCGCATGCATGGTGTAGAGGGCCCAGATGACCTTGCCGTCTGGGTGGAGGTAGCGTTTCTCCATCGAGAAGGTGTCGACCTTGCCGCTGTAAACGTCCTTCTCCAGGGCCAGCTGCTTTTTGCTGTCCTCCGGATGGGTGACGGCGACGTAATTGAAGGTGTCGAGCGATCGTTCCGCCGAGACGCTGGTGATCTGGGCATGGGCCGGGTTGATGATGCGGGTATGGCCCTGTTTCTGGCCGCCCACGCCGTGCACCCAGGAAATGCCGACCGGCACGTGTTCAAAAATGAAACGGAATTGCGCCTCCTTGCGGGCCAGCTCCTCCTGCGCCTTCTTGTGGTCGGTGATGTCGACCATGGTGACGACCTCCTGCAGCTCGTTGTTCACCGGGTCGCGGAACGCGTGCATCGTGTACTGGGCCCAGACGGTGCGCCCGTCGGGATGGAGGTACCGTTTTTCGATGGTGAACTGGTCGATCTCGCCGGCGTAGAGTTTCTTCTCCATCGCCGCCTGCTTGGTCCGGTCGTCGGGATGGGAAACGGCGATGTAATTCCTCGTATCATGGGACCGCTCGATCGAGACACTGGTGATGCGGGCGTGGGCGGGATTGATGATGCGACTCTCGCCCTGCTTTTCGCCAAATCGACCCCGCACCCAGGAGATGCCGACCGGCACGTGATCGAAAATGAAACGGAAGAGCGCCTCCTTGCGGGCCAGCTCCTCCTGCGCGCGCTTGCGTTCGCTGATGTCCGTGGCGATGATGAGATTGTAGAGCAGCTTGCCGGTAGTGTCCCGCACCGTCTGGATTTCCAGGTCGACCCAGTAGACGCTGCTGTCCCGGCTGCGATTCGAGATTTCACCGCGAAAACTCCCTTCGCCCCGGATCGCCTGCTTGATTTTTTGCAGGATCGCCGGCTCGGTGTCGGCGCCGTCGATGAATTGCATGACGTCGCGGCCGAGGGCTTCGGGCGCGGAATAGCCGCTGAGGCGGGAGAAACTTTGGTTGACCCATTCCACCTTGTTGTCGGCGTCGGCGACGATGACGGCGTTGCTCGTGCGGCTGGCGATGTGCGCCAGCTTGCGCGCCTCCGCCTCGGTCTGGTGAAAATTCTGCGTCATGATCTCCGCCAGCGCCTGGGCGCGGACCTGTGCCGTCCCCAGCGACCAGACCAGTCCGGCCATCAAAAAACTGATAAGCAATCCACTGGCCAAGACGCTGGGGGCAAATGACTCGCTTCCAGTCGAACCGGATCCCGCCTTCGAGATGAAGACAATTGTCCAGCGCTGGCCGAAAAGATCGAGATGCCGAAAAGAGAAAAACTTGTCATTGAAAAACAGCGATTCGCTGGCGTGGACGCTTTTTTCGGGGACGGCCGCGGCCTGCATCGCGTTATCGGAAGTAAAGAGTAGAGTCTGGGCCGAAAACGCGTTGTGGCCGTCGTAAATTTCATAGCTGAACGGGCCGCGGCCCGCGTCGGCGCCAGTATCGATCAGGTTCTCGAGATGGAGCGGAACCATGACCCATCCCTGGAGGCGGGCGTGGCGCTCCTCCGCCGTGGAGGGCGGCGCGCCCTTCATGTAAATGGGCAGAAACAAGACATAGGCCGGCCGGAGCGAGGATTCCGCCATCAGGTTGACCCGCTGCGTAAGCACGGGTTCACCGGTGAGCATCGCCTGTTCCGCCGCCTTGCATCGGGTCGGCTCGGTGGCAATGTCGAAGCCGAGCCGTTGCGGCTTTGTCAGCGGCTCAAAATAGCGGACGAGGTAAAGGTCCGGCCGGTCGCCGGTGGTCCGCAGGACAAAATCCGCCGGCGCCTCCAGCTTTTCTTGCGCCACAAAAGCCGGCAATTGCGCGCGCGGCACCCGCTCGACGTATCCGAGCCCCACCACAAAACGGTTCACCAGGGGCATCATGCTGGCGGCGAACGAGCGCCATTCCGATCGTTCCACGTTATCGCTGGAGTAAAACAACGCCTGGCCCGCTTGCGCCATCAGCTGGGCGTTGAGCAGCCGGTCCTTCATCATGGAAATTATCCGGTCGTTCTGGCGTCCGAACGATGCCGCGTCGGCGCGGCGGGTCTGCCCTCGCGCCAGCCACCACCCCCCCATCGAAAGCACTGCGCCCCCAACCACGACCGATAGCGGCAAAATCAACCGAGAACGTTTTGCAGCGTGGGCCGATGCCGTTTTCGTCATAGGGAATGCCCCCTTGTTCGCGTTCGAGGGACACTCCCCATTAACGGCAATCGCCGCTTCTGCTCAAAGTAAAATCCTGTTAAACAGGGTAATTACCCTACGCTAGTCCCCGACTTGTTGCAAAAGCCAGTCAGCAGCGGTGCCCCGCGTCCCCTGGCGGAGGATTTTGCGCAAACGCGCGGCCTGGGTGGCGGTCCTCTCCCGCCGGCCCGGATCATGCACGCAGGCCGCCAACTCCCCTGCCAGGGCCTTAGCCTTGGCCGCACCCTGGATGTACTCGGGATACATCGCCTCGCCGAGGAGAAGATTGCCGATGCCAAGGTAGGGTACGCTGACGAGAAGGCGGCCGAGCAGGTAGGTGAAGGGATTGGCCCGGTAGACGATCGCGCCCGGGATCCCGGCCAGGGCGCAATGCATCGACATCGTTCCGCTGCTCGTCAGCACCGCCGCCGCCGCGACCGGCTCGCCCGCCGGCTGAAGCCGGATTTTTGTATTTGAATTTTCAATACGAAGGACCGAGGCAATTTCTTCACTGGGATAGACCACCACCGCCGTCCGCTCGCCAAAGGCCTGGAAGCCCGCACACATGCGCGGAAAAATCCGCCCCACCGCCTGCCGCCGGCTGCCCGGGAGGAGCAGGATTGGGCCGTCGGGATCGTACCGCACGGGCGCGGCGTAGGTTTCCGCCAGGAACGGATGGCCGACGAACTCGACCGGCAGGGGGGTGTCGGCGTAGCTCAGGGTCTCGAAGGGGAAAATCACCGCCAGGGCGTCGAGATGACGGGCCATGGCGAAGCGCCGGGCCGGCTTCCAGGCCCAGATCTGCGGGCTGATGTAGTAAAGCGTCTTGATTTTTCCCCCGCCCTTCCGGCTCAGGCCGCGCCGGTGCAGCTCCGCCGCCAGGCGCAGGTTGAATCCCGGGTAATCGACAAAGCAGACCGCCGCCGGCCGGTGCTCGCTGATCCAGCGCAGCGTCCCGTGAAAGAGCATGCGGAAAAACCAAAAATGTTTCAACACCTCCACGATGCCCACCACCGAGGAGGCGGTCAGGTCGTAGAGCAGCTGCGCCCCCGCCCCCGCCAGTTCCGGGCCGCCCAGGGCCGCCACCCGCAAGTCGGGCCGCTGGGCCAGCGCGCCCCGCAGCATCGCCGCCGCATGCTGGTCGCCCGAGTGCTCACCCGCCACGATCAACAGGTCCACTCCGCCGGCGCGCGGCGGCGGCAGCTCAAAAGAGGGAGGCGAACTCATGGGAAACGGAAGGTGGAAAAACCCCGGGGGCGCTGGCTATCTTTTCGCAGTGCGGATCTGCTCGGTGATGGCAATGGCGACTTCCAACGCACTCCTGCCCAGCGCGGCGCCGACTTTGGGCTGCTTCGCCCGGGCCACGCTTTCGATGAAATGCGCCAGCTCGAGCGCGAGCGGCTCGCCCTTTTCAATCGGAATTTCATGGACCGGCACGGAACTGAAATCGCCCGCCTTGGCCAGGCCGATTTTCATCTTCAGGCCGTAGGCGATGATGTCGCTTTTTTTGATCAAATGCCCGGCTTGGTTCATGAAATCGAGCGAGAGGTAGGCGTCGTTCTGGAAGATCCGGATCTCGCGCGCTTTTTTCAGGCTCAGCCGGCTAGCGCTCAGATTCGCCACGCAACCGTTTTCGAATTGCAGGCGGGCGTTGGCGATGTCCTCGGTCTTGGAAAGCACGTTGATGCCCACGCTGTCGAGGCGGGCCAGGGGCGATTTCACCAGCGCCAGGACAATGCCGATGTCATGGATCATGAGGTCGAGCACGACCCCGACCTCCGTCCCTCGCGTCTGGTAAGGAGCGAGGCGCTCCGCCGTGATGTAGCGCGGCCGGTCCGCCTCCTTTTCCAGAAAGGTCATCACCGGGTTGAAGTGCTCGACATGCCCGACCTGGACGAGACAGCCGTGTTTCTGGGCGGCGGCAAGCACCTGGCTGGCCTCTTCCAGCGAGGCACAGAGCGGTTTTTCAATCAACAAATGGCAGCCTTGGGCGAGCAGCGGCAGCGCGACCTCCGCATGCCGGTCGGTCGGCACGACGACGGAGACCGCCGCGCAGGCCTCGCCGAGCTCCGCCAGGCTGCCGAAGCGCCGGCATTGGTGCCGGGCGCAAATCTCGGCCGCGCGGGCATCGTTGGTCTCGAAAACGCCGACCAGCTCGGCGCCGGGCAGCGCGGCGTAGATGCGCGCATGGTGCTGGCCGAGCGAGCCGACGCCGACGACGCCGCAGGGGATTCTGTTCGTAGATAAGTTCAAGGTTCAAGGTTCCAGGTTTAAGGGCTGGCAGCACGCAGCCGCGGCCCGCGTTTTTCACTCGTTGAGAGATAATTTATCAATCCGCTAATTTGCGCTTCGGTCTGCGAGCATAGAGCAAGCAATTCGTTAAGCACTTGCTCGCCGATGAATCCGGCATCCAGCGCCACATAAAGATGCGATTTCAACTCCGCGAGCGAGCCGCGGGCATGCCCCAAAAATTGGCTGAACTCGCGGTTTCCGCCCCGTCCAAAACCTTCCGCGATGTTAGCCATGACCGAAACGGCGGCACGGCGGACTTGGTCACGCAAACCATGATCACGCAGGAATGGCCCGTCGTTGGAGAGGGCATAGATCCTGCGAGTGATCTCACGCGCACGCTGCCACGCCTCGATATCTTCAAATCGTTTGAACGTCGCCATACCTTCAGCCTCAACTTTGAACTTTGAACCCTGAACCTTGAACCTCCTGCAGCACGCCCTCGTGCAGGAGGAGCCGGCGGCCGGTTTTCTGCGCGTAGGCGGCATTGTGGGTGACAAGCACGAGGGCGGTCTTGGTCTCGGCGCAGAGGCCGAGCAACAGCTCGATCACCGCGTCGCCGGTATGCTCGTCGAGGTTGCCGGTCGGCTCGTCGGCCAGGAGCAGGGCCGGCCGGTTCATCAAGGCACGGGCCACGGCTACGCGCTGCCGCTCGCCGCCGGAAAGCTGCGCCGGCAGATGATGTGCCCGCTCCGCCAGGCCGACGCGGGCGAGCAGATCCGCCGCGCGGGCGCGCGCCGCGGCGTCAGGCCGCCCGAGGATGCGCGCCGCCAGCAGGACGTTGGCGCGGGCGTCCAGCTCCGGCACGAGGTAGAAGGCCTGGAAAACCATGCCAAGAAAACGCGCGCGGCGGGCGGCGGTGAGCTTTTTTTCGCCCCGCCACAAAATCTCGCCCGCGTCCGGTGCGTCGAGTCCCGCCAGCAAATTGAGCAGAGTGGACTTGCCCGAGCCCGACTCGCCGCGGATGCTCACGCTCTCGCCCGCCGCCAGCGCCAGGTCCGCCCCGCGCAGCACCTCGATCCGGCGGTCGCCGCTCGGATAGGTTTTGCCCAAGGCGCGGGCGGTGAGCAGCACGTCACTCACTGCGCAGGGCCTCCACCGGCTTGAGCCGCGCCGCCCGCCACGCCGGCAGGAGGCCGGCCAGCGTTGAGATCACAATCGTGAGCCCGACGATGCGGGTGACATCAGCCCCCGCGACGTGCGAGGGCAGTTCGCTGAAATTGTAGAAACGTCGCAACACCTCCTCGCGCTGGGTGAGGCGTGTCACCCAGAGCACGACGTCGTTGCGAAAAACAAGTGCGACGGCACCAAGCCCCAGCCCGCAGAGCGTGCCGAGCACGCCGATGAACAGGCCCTGGGCGCAGAAACAGGCCGCGACCTGCCGCGGCTCGGCCCCCAGCGCGCCGAGCAGGCCGATCTCCCGCGTCTTGCGCACGACGGAAATGAGCAGCGAACTCGTGACGGAAAATGCCGCGACAATGACAATGAAAAGCAGCAGGAAAAAAATCATGTTTTTCTCCAGTCGCAGGACCCAGAGGAAATCGCTGAAGGTATCCTCCCAGGAAAAAGCCCGCACATCGAAAGGCAGCACGGTGTTGATCCTCGCCGCCCCCTCGTCCTCGTTCATCCCCGGCTGCAGCCGCACGTCGATGCCATGCACCCCCGCGCCCAGCCCGTAAAGCTCCTGGGCCAGGCGCAGCGTGCAGTAAATCGTGCTGCTGTCCAGTTGCTGGTGCCCGATCTCGAGCACACCGGCCACGCGCACTTCCCGGGGCAGGAACACCTCGTCGCTCTTCAGCTTCTCGATCATGAGGGGCGAATAAACCTCGATCGTGTCGCCCACTCCCACCCCCAGGCTGCTCGCCAGCTCGGAACTGAGGATGACGGAATCATCGTCGAGATCGTCGAGCGAACCGGCGCGGATGTAGTGATCGAGATGCACCACATTTTCCACCGTGGCGAGGTCGACGCCGCGCATGGCGGGAAAGGCCGGCTTGTTGTGATATTCCACCATGAGCACCCCGCTGGCGGTCGGCGTGGCGGCGGCCACGCCGGGCACCGCCGAAATCTTTTTGAGCAGCTCCGGATAATTCTCGATCGCTCCCTGCGCCTTGACCTGCACCTCGCCTTCCGTGCCGACGATCATCTGGCGGATTTCATAACCGAAGCCGCCCATCACGCTCGTCACGACGACCAGCAGGGCCACGCCCAGCGCCACGCCGAGCACGGAGATGAAGGTGAAGAACGGAAACCGCCGCCCGCTGGGGAAAAGCTGCTTCAGGGCAAGGTAAAGGTACCAGGGCATCAGTGGCTTATTTGGAACACAGAGGGCGCGGAGGTAAAGTGAGGACGCAGCGGACAAATCTGGAAAAAGCCTCCGCGACCTCCGTCATTCTCTGCGGCCTCTGCGTTCCAAATTTTATTCATGCGCCGCCCGGCCGGAGCTGCGGAAACAGGATTACATCGCGGATGCTTTCCGCGCCGGTGAGAAGGATGCAGAGGCGGTCGATGCCGACGCCCATGCCGCCGGCGGGCGGCATGCCGTGCTCGAGGGCGAAAAGAAAATCCTGGTCGATGTTCTGCTTCTCCTCCCCGGCCTGGGTTTCGAACATCTGCCGTTGCACGTCCGGATCGTTCTGCTCCGAATAAGCCGGGGCGATCTCCATCCCGCCGATGACGAGTTCGAAGACGTCAAGCGTCGTCGGGTCGTCACGGTTGATCTTGGCCAGCGGGCAGAGTTCCTTTGGCAGGTGGAGCACGAAGGTCGGCTGGATCAGGTTCGGCTCGATTTTCTTGGAGAAAATTTCCTGGGTCACTTCAAAGTCCTCCCAGCCGGGATGGATCGCAAGGCCGAGTTTTTCCGCCGCGGCGATTTTTTCCGCCTTGGTTCGGCCGAACCAGCCGGCATCGCCGGTGGCCTCGGTGACCAGGTCCTTGTAATTCCTTTCCCGCCATTCCCCGCCAAAATCGATCTCCTGGCCGCTCGCCGGGTGCTTGATTTTCGTGGTGCCGAGCACGTCGCGACAGAGCGAGGTGATGAGATCCTTGATCAGCACCATCATGACACGATGGTCGCCGTAGGCCTGATAGACCTCAAGCATGGTGAACTCGGGATTGTGCTTCCGCGAGATGCCCTCGTTCCGGAAATTGCGGCCGATTTCAAAGACCCGGTCGAAGCCGCCGACCAACAGCCGCTTGAGATATAGTTCGAGTGAGATGCGGAGGAAAAAGTCCACGCCGAGCGCGTTGTGGTGGGTGACGAACGGCTTGGCCGCCGCGCCGCCGGCGACATTCTGCAGCACCGGCGTCTCGACCTCGAGGAAGCCGCGGTCCTCCAGGAAACGCCGGACATGCGAGACGATTTTCGAGCGCAGCAGCAGGCGCCGGCGCGATTCCTCGTTGACGATCAGGTCGAGGTAACGCTGGCGGTAAACCTGCTCGGGATCGGTCAGACCGTGCCATTTTTCCGGGAGCGGCCGCAGCGATTTCGCCACCAGCACGAACCGCGTCACCCGCACCGTGATCTCGCCGGTCTTGGTCTTGAAAAGAGTTCCTTCCGCGCCGACAAAGTCGCCCAGATCGAGCTTCTTCCAGGCGGCGTAAACGTCCTCGCCCACCACGTCCTTTTTAACGTAAAGCTGGATCTGGCCGCGCTGGTCAAGAATCTTGGCAAAGGCGCTGCCGCCCTGGATGCGCATGACCACGAGGCGCCCGGCGACGCTGACCGCGACGGCGTTGTCCTGTCCGTCGACATAGAGTCTAACCGCATCGGCGGAAAAATGCGTCGGCGCGAAGTTCGCGCGAAACGGGTCCGCGCCCGCCGCGCGCAGGTCGGCCAGCTTTTGCCGCCGCACCGCATGCTGGTCGTGGCTCAGGTCAATGGGGATGTCGCTCATGGAAACGCGAAAGCGTGAGCGGCCGCTTTCCCCGGCGCAAATGGAAAACTTCCGCCTGACAAGCGCCGCGCCCCGCCTAATATGACCCCGTGCCTTCCTTCCGCCGCGAGATCGGAGCATGAATTCCGCCCCTCTGCCCGCGCCTTCACCGTCCCGCCAGCCGGTGCCGCTGGCCGCTTTGTTCCTGCTGCTCGCGGTCGCGGCCTCCTACCATAACACGCTGCAGTCGCCCTTCCTTTTCGACGATGACGGGGCGATCGCCGACAATCCCACCATCCGCCATCTTTGGCCGCTCTGGCGGACATTTTCGCCGCCGTTCAATGAAACCGTCACCGGCCGGCCGCTGCTCAACTTCACGCTGGCCCTCAATTACGCGCTAAGCGGGACCAGCGTCTGGAGTTATCATGTGTTTAATATCCTCATTCACGCCTCCGCCGGCCTGGCCCTCTTCGGCATCGTTCGGCGGAGCCTGGTCCGCAGTCGGAATGAAAAATGGCGGGCCGGCGCGGCGCCGGTCGCCTTTGGCGCGGCCCTCCTCTGGACCTTGCATCCGCTTCAGACCGAGGCGGTGACTTATGTCGTCCAGCGTGCAGAATCGTTGATGGGATTGTTCTTTTTTCTGACCTTTTACGGCTTCGTCCGTTCGCTCGACTCGGCGGCGCCGAGGCCATGGCGGGTTTTTTCCGTCATCTGTTGCCTGGCGGGAATGGCAAGCAAGGAAGTGACGGTTACCGTGCCCCTCCTGGTCTTATTTTATGACCGGGCGTTTGTGGCCGGAAGTGTGGCGTCGGCGTGGCGACAACGACGGAATTATTATCTGGGCCTCGCCGCCACTTGGATTTTCCTCGGCATCCTCGTGGCCAGCACGGGGGGTAATCGCGGGGGCACAATCGGTCTCGGCACCGGCGTGCCCTGGAAGGATTATGTCTTGACGCAATTTCCGGCAGTCACCCGCTATCTCGTGCTTTCGGCCTGGCCGCATCCGCTGATCTTCGATTACGGAACATTCTGGCTGAAGCAGCCCGCGGACGCCCTGCCTTACGCCCTCGTCGTGGTGCCGCTGGGAGCGGTGGCGCTGGCGACGTTGTGGCGGCGGCCGGTGGCGGGATTTTTCGGCCTGTGGTTTTTTGGCATCCTCGCGCCCACTTCGCTCATGCCGGGCACGACGCAAATGATCGTGGAGCACCGGATGTACCTTCCCCTCGCCGCCTTGGTCGTCCCCGCCGCCGCCGCCTTGCACCGCGCTCTGGGCCGGCGAAGCCTGTTTATCACCGTCGCGCTGGCGGCGGCACTGGGCTGGCTGACCGAGCGGCGCAACGCCGATTATCGCAGCACCGATTCGATCTGGCAGGACACCATTGCCAAGCGGCCCGGCAACGCCGGAGCCTACAACAACCTCGGGTGTTATTTCATGGGCGTGGGTCAGTTTACCGATGCCGAGGTGATATTCACCCGGGCAATGCAGCTCAGCCCCGGCTCGGCCGACATTCATCTTAATCTGGGCAATGCCCTGCTGCACCTGCACCGCGCGGCGGAGGCGATCACCCATCTTAAAGAAAGCCTGCGCTTGAATCCCGATTCCGCCGACGCGCACACCAACCTCGGCATCGCGCTGGTGCAAACCGGACGGCTGCCGGAAGCCATCGCGCAATGCCAGGCGGCGGTGAGACTCAAGCCCGACTACGCGGTGGCGCACAACAATCTCGGCCATGCGCTTTTTCGCTCCGGAAGCGTCCCCGAGGCCGTTGCCCAGTTTGAGCAAGCGCTGCGGCTGAATCGGGACTATCCCGACGCCCACTACAATCTCGGCGCCGCCTTGGCCGAGCTGAAACGCCCCTCCGAAGCCGTCGCCGAATATGAAGAGGCGCTGCGGCTTCAGCCCGATTACGCCGAAGTGCACGACCAGTTCGGTCTGACGCTGGTCGAGCTTAATCGCCTGCCCGATGCCGTCCCCCACTTTCAGGCCGCCGTGCGCTATCAGCCCGAGAACACGAATGCCCATTACCATCTCGGCGATGCCCTGCGTCAAACGGGGCAACTGCCCGAGGCAGCCGCCGAATATGAAGCAGTTCTCCGCCTTGACCCCAACCACGCCGGCGCGCACGTCAACCTCGGCATGATCCTGGCGGAAACCAACCGCCTGCCCGACGCCATCGTCCATTTTCGCGAAGCGATTCGCCTGGAACCGGGTAATGCCTCCGCTCATGTCAACCTGGCGAGCGCGCTTTTTCTCAGCGGTCAGGCCGCGCAAGCCGTTGGCGAATATGAGACCGCCCTGCGCCTCGACCCCAATGCGCCCGGCGCTGCACGCGACCTGGCCATTGCCCGCCAGGCGCTTGCCCCGTCCCGCTAAAACAGGCTCGCCGTTGCGCCGACGCCGGTGCTATTTTAATTCTTTAATCATGATGTCTTCTCCGAGCAAACCTTCCTGGCTCCGCGCCAAGATGCCCGGCGGTCCCGGCTACAACGCCGTGCGCCGGCTGGTGGACGACAACCACCTCCACACCGTCTGCCAGAGCGCGCAGTGCCCCAACCTCGGCGAATGCTGGGCCCGCGGCACCGCCACCGTCATGATTCTCGGCAACATCTGCACCCGCTCCTGCAATTTCTGCGCCGTCCAAACCGGCCGCCCGACCGAGCTCGACCTCGGCGAACCCGCCCGCGTGGCCGACGCCGTCGCCCGCATGAACTTGCGCCACTGCGTCATCACCAGCGTTGCCCGTGACGAGCTCGCCGATGGCGGCGCCTCCGTCTGGGCCGCCACCGTCCGCGCCGTGCGCCACCGCAACCCCCACACCGCCATCGAGGTGCTCGTGCCCGACTTCAAGGGCAAACTCGCGGACGTCGACACCGTGCTCGACGCCAAACCCGACATTTTCAACCACAACGTCGAAACCGTCGAGCGCCTGCAAAAGCCCGTGCGCGTGCAGGCCCGCTACGACCGCTCGCGCTCCGTCCTGCGCCATGCCAAGGGCCGCGGCTTCACCGTCAAGACCGGCATCATGCTCGGCCTCGGCGAGAAAAAGGAGGAGGTCGAGCAGACCCTGCGCGACCTCGCCGGCGACAAGATCGACATCCTCACCATCGGCCAGTACCTGCGGCCGACGATGCAGCACCTGCCGGTGGACCGCTGGGTCACGCCGGAGGAATTTGCGGAATGGAAAAAATTCGGCCTCTCCATCGGCTTCGGCGTGGTCGAAAGCGGTCCTCTCGTCCGCTCCAGCTATCACGCCGACGAACAGTCCCAAAAATACACCGGCGAAGAACACCTAAATACGTCGAATGCGCTGAGCGCGTGAGGTGGGCTGAGATTAACAATGCTGTTCGGCAAGCCCTGCGATGGAAATACTCGGATTACCATTACTGGGTTTGATGCTCGCAATGCTGGTATGTGGAGCCATCAGGCTGGCCCGGTTGATAACAAGGAACAAACCTCACGGGCCGCTTCTGATATTGTTTCTGGTCACCCTACCGATCGCATTGTTGGTTGGTATTTGCGTACCTTTTACCATTTTGCGCGGCCAAAAAATTTATGGTTGGTCTTTATTTTTCAACCTTAGCCTAAGCTGGTTTCTCACGGCAACTGTTGCCGGAGTTGTTCTTGAGGTCGTGCATCGATATACAAAGAAAATATCATTTCTCATCGTTTCATCCTCGATATTCATAGCAGCCGGCCTTTTCCCATTCATATGGTTTACCCTAATTAAAAGCCTGCTAAAGATGTTTAACATAACGATAACCTCTTAAGCACAAGGTTCCGCCGGTCACGGCTCCGCATTAAACCAAAATGGCGCGAAGACTTCTTTTCCAGCGATCTTGACCTGGCTCCAGATGACATAGCGGC
>Ga0070741_10011655_pt1 | contig 16150 bp, 15 predicted proteins | sample Coa_R1_4_FD_66440 | JGI IMG/M metagenome (GOLD analysis project Ga0070741, IMG submission 66440) | Surface soil microbial communities from Centralia Pennsylvania, which are recovering from an underground coalmine fire - Coalmine... | ecosystem: Environmental > Terrestrial > Soil > Unclassified ...
TTTGGCACCTCTTCCCACCGCTGAGGATATGTGGGAAACGGGTCCCCCATCACGGCGGGACAGTTGCACACGCCGGAGACGCCGACGTTGGCGTCGCCCGTCGTCTTCTCGTAGACCGTCCAGCGCTCGACGCGGCGACCGTCGGCCTCCACCTCGATCACCTGAGGGATTCGAGAACCCCATTTGGCCGCGGACATCCGCCGGGTAAAAGCGTCGCGGTCCAGGGCGACGTGCGAATCCGCGCTGATCAGTCCAAACTTGATCTCCATCGTCTTCCTCGCTGCGGGCGTTCTCGGGTGTCTCAGTCTAGGATGACGGAGCGGAACGCGTCAAACGCATGTGGTCGGTCTGTCACTCCGTTGCGGTAGCGCTTTCGTTGTCGGGGAAAGTGTGGTAGTCTGGACAGTGAACGTAACCATGCTGTTTCCGGTCGGCATTGTGCACCTACAGACACCGGGCCCGGAGCTGGGTGACCCTTGGCTCCCCCTCCGTTTCGCGGAGCCGATTGACGCATTGACGCCGCATCGTGCAGGCGGCAGACGTCACGCCCGACAGGACCACGCCGAGGAAACGTTCCGCGTCCTCATCGTCGACGACGAGGCCGCCCTCAGAAGCGCGGTCGCCGGCTTCCTCCGGGACGAGGGTTTCGTCGTCGACACCGCGACGAATGGATCGCAGGCGCTCGATCGAGTCCAACGCCACCGGCCGGCGCTGATCCTCCTCGACATTGGCATGCCCGTCATGGATGGCTGGGACTTCGTGCGGCACCTCCGGGAGCGGGGGATCGACATTCCGCTCGTCGTCATGACGGCCGCGGCGAACGCACGACAGTGGGCCATCGAGCTGGGGGCCACGGCGTACGTCACCAAGCCAATCAGTCTGCCCCTCCTCGTCAATCGCCTCGACGATATTCTCGGAAAGACGACCTGAGTCGTTCAGTCCACGCCATTGCGGAGTGAGCCGCGCCCAAGCCGATCCCCGTCTCTACCCGCCGCAGCCCACGTGCGCCGAATGCGGATCCAAGGACCATCGCCAATGGCAAGCGGTGAGCGGCCGTGGGCGGATCAACGGGTACGGTGTCATGTACGCATCCCGCGTCAAACCGCTGCAGGCGGATCAGCCATTCCGAGCACCGCGTTTGGTCGGCTGGGGACGTGCGCAGCGCTATGAGAGCCCGTAGAAGGCCTTGCCGTTGTCGTAGGTGATGCGGCGGACGGCGCTTTGCGGGATCTCACCCTTGTCGGCGCGCTCCTGAAGGTGCAGCGCGAAGTGACGCTCCTCGGACGGGTCCGCGTGCGTATAGTCGGATCCGACCAGCAAGCGATCCTCGCCCGTGTACTGCATGATGTAGGGCAGATCTTCGTCCACCTGGCACGTCACGTACAGGTTGTTCAGGCGCACCACGTCCGACTTATCGGTGTACGCGTACCCGCCAGACGCGCGGCGGCTCCCTTTCGACGCGCCTCGGATGATCTTGTATACGAGGTACGGCACCCAGGACGAGCCGGCTTCGATGAAGCCCCAGCGCACGCCGGGGAACTTGTATGGAACGTTGAAGGTGACCAGCGCTTGGAAAGCGTTGAGAGGCGGGACGCTGATCCGCATGTACCGCGCGTGGTCGAACTCCTTCGCTGAGGTGAAGTCCGGCGTGCCGGAGCCGGTGTGGAAGCAGACGGCCATGTCCAGCCGCTGGCACTCCTCCCAGATCGGATAGAAGTATTCCTCGCTCACCCAGTGGCCGCCCTCCCGGTCGCCCTTCTTGAAGATGCCGCAGGCGCCGTGAGCCTTCGCGAAGCGCATCTCTTCGATAGCGGCCTCGATGTTCGACATGGGGGGCAGGCAGACCCAGCGAAGGCGTCCGCCGGTCTTCTCGGTGCGGTCCGCCAGCCAGCGGTTGTACGCGCGCCGGAGCGCCGTCTCCACGACGGGGTTTTCCGTGACCCCCACCAACATGAGGGATGGATAGATGACCTGGACTTCGGTCCCCAGCTCATCCATGTGGCGAACGCGCGCCATCGGGTCCAATAGCTCCCGCGTCTCCACCGTCGTCTGGCTGCGCTTGTCGTCCCGGTGCAGGCGCGGCTGGCGGTGCCCGTCGATCATCCAGTACCGGGTTGGCGGTCGCGTGGGGTCTGGATTGGATGGGTACCCCGTCGTTGGCTTGAAATGCTGCTCGTCTGCAGCCAGAAACTCCCACGTGTCCTCGGTCTCGTCGATGTGCGCGTCACAGTCGATAACCTGCATCGCCAGCCTCCTCAGCGACCGTGCCGGAGTCGCCCCAATGGCTCGTGAAAGCCGGTCCGAATCATATGTATCCTCGTCCGGGCGCGCCAGTGGCGGGTCCAGGGGTCAAGATCGGGACTTGGCTCAACGTCGTGAGAGGATGCCTGCGATGCGAGGAGGTGCGGTCGATGCCGACGATCCACTACGAGAAGCGCGACGACCACATCGTCGTCATGACCATGGAGGGCGACAATGACCTGAACATCGGCGTGGTGAATGCGGAGCTGCACGACCGCATCGACGAATTCGCGGCGGACGACGGCCTGTGGTGCGCCGTCATCACCGGGGCGGGCAGGCGCGCGTTTTCGGCGGGCGGCGACATGAAGCGCCGGGCCGCGTTCAACGCGGGGGAGCTTTTGGAACCAGCCGGAAGCCCGGCATACAACTCGTCCCGTCCGACCATCATCACCGGGCTTCCGATGTGGAAGCCGGTCATCGCGGCGGTTAATGGTTATTGCCTTGGAGCCGCCTTCGCGCTCGCCCTCGCGTGTGACATTCGGGTCGCGTCGGAAAACGCGGAGTTCTCCATGCCCGAGCTGAAGCTGGGCTCGCCCGGAAGCTTGGGGGTGCCGCAGCGCTTGCCGCGCCTGATTCCCCTGGGCCCTGCACTGGAGATGCTGCTCACCGGCGACCGGATCAACGCGCAGCAAGCGCTTCAGTGGGGCCTGGTGAACCGCGTCGTGCCGCAGCCCGACCTGATGGATGCCGCGCTGGAGATGGCCCGGCGCGTCGTGGCCAATCCCCCGCTCGGCGTGCGCAGCACGAAGGAAGCGGTCATCCGCTCGCTGGAGATGCCGTTTGCCGAGGCGATGCGTCTGACGACGCTGCTCTACCAGCCGAACCGGGGCACCGAGGACGCGAAGGAAGCGCACCGCGCCCGGATCGAGAAGCGCAAGCCCGTCTACAGGGGGAGATAGCAGGTATGCTGTAGCGACGGCTGGCGACTGCTGGCGCACGCATCGTCTTCGGAGGTGACCGTATGGCCCACGCCCTGGACGGAATAAAGGTCATCGACGTCGCCATCAACTACGCGGGCCCCACCGTCAGCATGTATCTGGCGGACCAGGGAGCGGACGTCGTCAAGGTGGAGCGCCGAATCACCGGTGACACCTCGCGGCGCTCGGGCAACACACCATTTCTCAAGCTGAACAGCCGTCATTACATGGGGATCAACCGCGGCAAGCGCAGCATCACCGTGGACATCACCAAGGCGCAGGGGCAGGAGATCGTTCGCGAGCTGGCGCGCACCGCGGACGTGATCGTCGAGAACTTCCGGCCGGGCGTGATGGATCGGCTGGGGCTCGGCTACGACGCCCTGTCCGCCATCAACCCGCGCCTCATCTACGCGTCGCTCACGGCCTACGGCCCGAAGGGGCCATACGCGAAGCGCGCCGGTTTCAATCGCCTGGTCGAGGGGCTGGCCGGCGCGCTATTCCGTCGTGATGGCGATGGGCGGCCCCTGGGGTCGGGGATCTGGATCGCCGACTGGTCTGCGCCGATGCTCATGGCGTACGGGATCACCCTCGCACTTCTCGCGCGCGAGCGGACCGGGCGCGGTCAACGTGTGGAGTCGTCGCTGCTGCACGCCGCGGTCGCCATGCAGCTTGGGGACATGACCGTAGTGGAGAACGATCCCACTCCGCCGCGAGAGGAGAACCCGTCTGGCTATGGCAGCTTTCTGTGCTCAGACGGCGTCTACATCAATATCGGCGCGTATCTTCCCCATCAATGGGCCAGGCTCTGCCGGGTGCTGGACGTGCCGCACCTCGGCGACGATCCACGGGTCACCGACCCGCTGCGCCGCGGCGAGCTGCATGAGGAAGCATGGCCCGTGTTCGAAGGGATCTTCGCCACGCAGACGTCGGGTGAGTGGCTGAAGGCGCTCAATGACGCCGACGTGCCCTGCGCGCCCATCGTGGACCGGCCGAACGTTCGATTCGAGGAGCAGATCATCGCGAACGAGCTCATTGTGCCGGTGGACCACCCGGTTGTTGGGCGAACCTATATCGCCGGCACCCTGGTCAAGCTCTCCGATATGCCGAGCGTCCCGTTGGAGCCAGCGCCCACCCTCGGCCAGCATACGAACGAGATCCTGTCGGAGCTGGGCTACTCTGACGAGCGCATCGTCGAGCTGCGCAAGGCGGAGGTGGTTTGAACCTCGGGCGCGTCATGGCGTCACACCCGCGCCCGCGGGATTCCGAGCTCCGCGTCCTGCTCGACGCGCCCTGCAAGTCGCAGGTCGTCTGTCGTCACCGGCGTCCCATCGTGCCACCGCGCTGCGCGCTTGATGGTCAGCGTCGTGGTCATGCCACCCTCTGGCAGGAACTGCCAGAGGCCGTTCTCCAGGCTGGGCGTCGCCTCTGCGAGCTGCGGGCGCAGGGTGCCCTGGTTGTCGTGGTGCACGAGGGCCGCGTGAGCCAGCTCCATAATGGCGTCGAGGCCCGGGTAGCTGGCCACCGTGCGGTTCGTCTCCTGGCCCGCTAGGGAGGGAGGCACGCCGCGAATCACCGCGTCGATCCGCTTCGTCCCGGCGTATTCTGCTCCGGCGGGCGCGTCGGCGCCGGCGGTCGATCCCCCGTTGGACGGAGCGCCGCACCCGATGGCGCCGAACGTCAGGGCGGATGCGATCAGTACGATGAGCAACGGGTGACCCATGCTGGCTGCTTCCTCGGCCCATTGCGCAAACTGCGCATGTATAGTACGGGAGGTTTACAGAGGGATGAAATTCGCTCATTTTTCGCACATTTGGCGAAAGCCCGGGATGTCGCCGGCGGCTCGATACGCCCAGCTCTGGCGCGAGCTGGAGCTGGCGGACGGTCTCGGCTTTGACTATGCCTTTGCCGTCGAGCACCACGTCGATCCACGCGAGAGCCTCAGCCCATCTCCGCCCCTCTATGTCGCGAGCGCCGCTGCCCACACGTCGCGCATGCGCGTCGGAGCCATGGGATGGCTCGTGCCTCTGTACGACCCCCTTCGCGTCGTCGAGGAGGTGGTCGCGCTCGACAATCTCACCGAGGGGCGCCTCGAAGTCGGGCTCGTCTCGGGGGCCCTCCCGCAGCACTTCATCCCCTACAAAGCGGACTTCGAGAACCGTCGCGAGCGCGCCATCGAGGCGTATGAGCTATTAAGGACTGCCTGCGCGAGTCCCGGCGACTTCAGCTTCAGCGGCCCGTACCACGAGTACAGCCACGTGGCGCTCCAGATGCCCGCGGTGCAGCGTCCCCATCCGCCGATCTGGTTCGAAACGCGCCACCCGCCAACGCTCGAGTATCTCGCGCGTGAAGGGATCTTCACCGGCTACGTCCACTACGTGCTCCGCGAGGAGATGGCGCCGCTGTACCGCGACTATCTCGACACCTGGCGCGCAGCGGGCCATCCCGTCAAGCCCGAGATCAACTACTGGATCCTCGTGTACGTCGACGAAACCGATGACCGGGCGTGGGAGATCGCGGGGCCGAGCTGGGTGCAGACGTACACCGAGGTCGCCGTGGTGGACAAGCTCATCGAGTCGCGAATTCGGCGCGGCGAGATCACCGGAGCGGAGATGCTGAAGCATTTCACTGATCCGCCCTATATGCGCGAGCACAACATCGGGCTGATCGGCTCACCAACCACCGTCGCGCAAAAGCTTCGCGACTATGCGCGCGAAGGCACGTTCAACGTCCTGCTGGGCGAGTTCAATTTTGGCTTCCTCACCGAGGAGCAGGTGATGCGCTCGATCCGTTTGTTTGCAGACGAGGTCATGCCCCGCGTTCGGGACTACGAGCCGTTCTGACCGTGGAGTTGAATCAGGCGGTCGCAGAATCGCCGGTAGGGAGGCTGTGAATGCGTTCCGACGAATCGCGCGGCTCCACCAGAGTCCAGTCGGTGGCGCATCGCTCGCGCCGGGACCTCGCGGCCGTCCTCGACCTGCTTCCCCTTGCGCTCGTCGACACGAGCCTCGATCTGGATACCCACCTTCGGCGCCTCGCCGACCGGATCCGGGCGACTCTCAACGCTGACTCGGTGGTGATCTTGCTGGAGCATGCCGACGGGGGCTCCCTGGAATCGCGCGCGTACTCGTTCTCCCAGGCTCGCATCGATATGGGTATTGGCGATTTCCTGCGGCCGGACTGGCCGCTGGACAGCGGCGTCGTGGGGTGGGTGATTCAGAATCGACGGGCGGCCCTGGTGACCGACACGATGGCTGACGATCGAGTGCGCCGACGACGCTTGGGGATTTCGGAGTCCGTCATTGCCGCGCCCTTGCTTGTCAACGGCCACGCTATCGGCGCCATTCGGGAAAGCGCCCTCGCGGCGCATCGGTTTGTTGAGCGGGACAAGCAGCTCGTGGAGGCGCTGGCGCTTGCAACGGGAATCGCCGTGGAGAACGCGCGGCTGTCGCACGAGGCGCGCGGACACCTGGAGCAGTTGGAGGAGCGGTACCGGGCGGTTCAAACCCTGGCGGAGATCGGGACCCTCGTCCTCGAGTCCTTCGACTCGGGGGCGGTCGCCGAGCGGATCCTCGATCGCGCCCTTGCGCTTGGGCCCTTTGACATCGGAATCATGCACCTGCTCAGGGACAATCGCCTGGAGCCCGTCGCGCATCGCGGGCTGCGCAATGCCGAGCACGCCGAGTCATACTTTCGCAGCGACGAAACAGGCCGCCGTCAGGCGATGTTTCACGTCATGGCGAGCCGGGAGCCGCTGGTCGTGGAAGACGTCCAGACGTTCGACGGAATGCGCGTGTTCAAACCGGAAGGTGTGCAGTCGGCGATCGTTGTGCCGATTCGGGCGGGCGCTGAGGTCCTTGGCGTCATGGCTGTCGGGAGTCGCTCGACACGAGACCTCACGCCGAGCACTGTGCAGCTCCTCGCCGCGATGGGCAGTCAATTTGGGCTCGCCATCCAGAAGTCGCGGCTTCATCTGGAGATGCAGCAGGCTCTCAGCGACCTCCAGCAGACGGAAGCACGCCATGCCCGGCTTGCCGCGATCCTGGAAGCCACGCCGGAGATGGTCGCGATCGCCGACCGCAACGGACGTCGGCTCTACCTCAACGCCGCGGGGCGCCGCCTGCTCGGTATCGGGGAGCATGACGACGTCACGGGCGAATCGTGGACCACGCACCGCCCTCCGGCGGCGGTCGAGCACCTGCTGAGCGTCGCGATCCCGGCTGCCATTCGCGATGGCATTTGGTCCGGTGAGAGCACGTTCCTGGCGCGTGACGGTCGCGAGATACCGGTCTCCCAGCTCATCCTCGCTCACAAGGGCCCTGATGGGTCGGTGGACTTCTACTCCACCATCGCGCGCGATCTCACCGAGCGCCGGCGCATCGAGGCGCAGCTCGCTCGTGCCCAGCGGCTTGAGACGGCCGGCCGCATCGCCGGGCAGGTCGCGCACGATTTCAACAACCTCCTCGCCCCGCTCGTCGGATACCCCGAGCTGATCAAGATGCGGTTGCCGACCGATCACCCCGTGGTGGCGTTTTGCGACGAGATGGTCGCGGCCGCGACGCGCATAGCGGAGATCAACGATGATCTTCTGACCCTGGGGCGCCGCGGCTACTTCCAGCATCGACCAATGGACCTGAACAGGCTGGTGCTGGAGGCGGTCGAGCAGACGTCGGACCGTCCCGACACGCTCGATTTGCGACTCGATCTCGCCGCGGACCTCCTTCCGATCCAGGGGTCCGGCGCGCAGCTCACCCGGCTCCTCTCCAATCTCATCTCCAACGCTCGGGATGCGCTTCGCGACGTCGGGTCGCTTACCATCCGAACGCAGTCGGTCTATCTCGACCAGCCAATCGGACGGGCGACGCAGATCAACGTCGGGGAATACGTGCAGCTCGAAGTGTCCGACACCGGCGTTGGCATCCCGCCGGAGAGCCGCGACCGAATCTTCGACGTGTTCTTCACGACGAAGACGACCGACAAGCGACGCGGCTCGGGCCTCGGGCTCAGCGTCGTCCAGGCTGTGGCCGACGACCATCACGCGTACGTGGACTTCGAGAGCGCAGTCGGGAAGGGAACGACCTTTCGCGTCTACTTTCCGGTGTATCGCGGATCCGACGCGCTCGAGGCGCCCAATGCCCTGACCGGCGGCAATGAGTCGGTCCTGGTGGTCGACGACGATGCCGGCCAGCGCGAGGTTATGCACGAGATGCTCCGGACCCTTGGCTACCGAGTGGCGGTCGCGGAATGCGGGCAGGAGGCAGTACGCTGCGCTCAGGAGCAATGCTTCGACCTCGTCATCCTCGACATGGTCATGCCGCCCGGGATCGATGGAGCCGAGACGTATCGGCAGCTCTGTGAAATCCGACCCGGTCAGCGGGCCATCATCGTGTCCGGCTACGCCGAATCGGGCCGTGTCGGCCAGGCCCAGGCGCTCGGCGCCGGCAAGTACGTCCGGAAGCCGGTCACTGTGGAGACGCTGGCCCGAGCCGTCCGGGAAGAGCTGGACAGAGAGCGCACGTAGGGGACGTTCGAAGCGTCATCGACTCCGGACTGATGAACTTCAGGACTTCTCCTGCCACTCCGCGAACCCCATGGCGCAGCCCGTGCCCGCCTCGGTCCTGTAGCAGGGCACGTAGTCGACGAGGCTCATCTCCAGGTCCGTCTCGGCCAGCGCCCCGGCCATGGCGATCCAGTTCCGGATCTCCGATGTCCCGGAGTTGAACCGGACGTCCGGAATGCTCGTGAGCTGGTCCGCATCGCGGCGTCGAAGCGCGTCAATGATTTGCTCGTCCAGATCCTCTTCGATGACGAAGTGGCTGAGGCCACCGGATGCGACGATCGCGACGCGGGCGTCGGAGTCCCACGTGTCGATCGCCTGTCGAAGGGCTGAGCCCAGCTGATAACAGCGCTTCACGGGAACCTGATTTGGCCAGTAGTACGTGTTCAGCAGAATCGGTACGTTGCGCAGCACCCGGTTGTTCATGAGTCGGCGGTAGACGTAGTAGAAGGCGTGCCCGATGGTGCCGTGGTGATGCTCCGGCGCGAGATACCGGGAGTGCGCGACGTCGAAGCCGGCACCGGTGAGATGCTCGATGAGATGGAGGCCGAGAGCCGAATCGGTGGGGTGCGAGACCCGGTTCCTTGGGGGATTGCCAAGGGGGGCCGTGGTGTACATGTATGCCTGGCCCCAATCCTCGCTCTCGGCCGGGGCATCGTCGATCGTTTCCCCCCAGTACACGTTGATGGCCGGCATATTGTCCTCGCCAAATGCCTCGTGTTGATCGTCGCCGAGGATCACGACGACGTCCGGCGCCGTGCGGGCGAGGGTGTCAGCCAGGTGGGCGATCGCCCGCTGGCACGCGTCGAACCGCCGCTGCGCTTTCTCTTCGTCCAGCTCAGCTTCGAACCGCTTCGAGCCGCGAAGCTCGAGCAGGTCCGGATACGAGTACGTCACGCCCTGGAACCAGAGCTGGGGATTCTGCCGATCTGCCGCCGCGCGGCGAGACCATTGAGTGGGAGGAAGGGCGAGCTGCGGCCCATGGGAGCTTCCGATGCCCAGGACGATCTTCGCCATCGCTCCACCTCCTGTCGGCTGCCGTCGCAGCCGGTTCCACGGAAACCATCATACACGCCTCGGCATCCTTCGGCCGTCGGGCCGACCGTCACAAGGGGTTGCGCCGCAGCCACTCGATGTAGTCGGCGGTGGATTGCTCGAGGGTGAACTGCGGGGCATATCCGACTTCGTTCGCGGCCCGGGTGATCTCGAGGTAACCGCTGGGCCGGGTATGGGGGCCTGGACCGGGGCGCAGCTCCACCTCCAGATCTGGCGCCGCCTGCCGCGCCGCGGCGACGAAATCGCCGAAGGTCTCGCGCCGGCCGGACGAGATGTTGTAGACGCGGTGGGGAAGCTCTTTGGCCGTCTGGATAAGGAAGAGCCCCAGGGCGCAGTCCTTGACATAACAAAAATTCCCCACGTCGTCGGCATAGGGGGCGCCGGTCCGGCTGCCGCTGAAGTCGGCCGGCTTCCCGCGCGCCGCCGCCAGACAAATGCGACTGGGCGCATTCGCCAGCGTGTGGTACAGCGGCCCAAAGATCCCGCCGACTCGCGCGGACACGGCTTCGAGCCCGGTGCGCGCGCCGTAGTGGAGCGCGAGGATCTCCCACGCCTTCTTGTACGTCTCGGTCGCATTCGTCGACTGGACGGGGAGCAGCGCGTCCTCCCGGAACGGACCATCGGCCAGCCCGCCGTACACCGTCGCCGAGCTTGCGAACGTCACGCGGGGCACGTCGTTGACGCGCGCCGCCTCGAGGACATTGATGAGCCCCATCATGTTGACGCGATAATCCTCGGCGGCGGAAAGGGCCGCGAGGCCGGGGACTGCCAGATGCACGATGCCGGTCACCTTGTTTCGGCGCACCACGTCGATCATGTCGTGGGCGCTGGTGACGTCCACACGCGCCACCGTGACGCGCTTCCCGATCTCGTCCCTGATGAAGTCAGGCTCTCGCCGCGTCGTGTACTGCGTGATGACGACGCGCTCGCCAGCGTCGAGGAAGCGGCGGGCCGTGTGGAGTCCGATAAAGCCCATGCCGCCAGTGATGAGAATCATCCGTCCACCTTCAGGCCATCCTGTGATGTGGGGTCACGTGTCCAGCGTGGCCGCCGCGAAGACTTCTTCGTAGGGGTGGGCTGAGCGGATCAATCGTTGCTCGAGGGTGTAGCGGAAGTAGGTGTCGATGGTGTTCTTGTTTGCCGTGATCCCGTAGACGAAGGGATCACCCCACTCCGCCTGCTGCTCCTTGAGGCGCTCGCGCAGGTAGACCACGGAGAAGCCGGCACGGTCGTCCAGAATGTCCTGGTAGGCGATCTCCTTAGCCCGTTCCAAGGCCGCGTAAAGCTTCCCGGCGAGATCCGGATGCGCGCGGTCGAGCTTGCGGCTCATCCCGATGATGTGCATCGGCGTATAGATCCCTGTCTCGCGGTACAGCCGGCGGTCTTCTGCCATGTAATCCGGAAAGAGGCGCTTGATGACCGGGCTCGCCTCGAGCCGGTCGAACATGGCGCCGTCTGAGATGTCGGTCATGATGGCGTCCACCTCGCCGTCGAAGAGCGCATCGAACACGCTCTTTTTGGGGTCGGCTGGCGGTTCGATCCGGATGCGCTCGTCGAAGTTCGGGAACGGGTCCGGGCCCCAAACGACCCATCGAAGCGTGGAAATGTCGACGCCGTAGTGCTCGTGGAGTAAACCCCGGAGCCACACGGTAATTGAGCTGACGTATCGGCCCGCGCCGATCCGCTTGCCCTCGAGGTCCTTGGGCGTCGCGATGCCCCGATCCGAGCGGCAGAAGACGTAGGTGTAGACCGGCTTGCGCTTGGAAAACACCGGTAGGGCCACCATCTCCCAGCCCGCCTCGATCGCCTGGAGCAGGTTGCCAATGTTGAGGTCCACGAGGCCGAAATCGCCGGTGATGAGGGGGCTGTCCTTTGGCAGAACCGTGCCGGCGACACCACGGCCGACCTTCAGTCGAACGCCGTCGACGGGAACGCGGCCGTCGACGAAGGGCATGGTGATGTCGTAGCGGAGATTCGGAACCTGGAGCTCGATCTCGTCGCTTGCGCTCATCGCTCCTCCGAATTTTGCTGGCGGCGAAGAGATTATCCTGGCTGAGAAGGGTATCCGAGATCCGGGCGGTGATTCCAGCCGTCTCGTCGAGCGGTCTTGACACATCAATTTCTCCTCGCCTAGAGTCAACCGTCCGAATCTGTTGGAGGGGCCAGATGGACGGTGTGCACGACATGGGCGGGATGCACGGATTCGGTCCCGTGATGCGCGAGGAGAACGAGCCCGTCTTCCACGAGCCGTGGGAGGGACATGTGTATGCGTTGGGGGGCTCGTCGAACCTCGGCCTGTTTCCGAACCTTGACGCCTCCCGCTACGCCCTGGAGTCGTTGCCGCCGGCCGTCTACCTCGCCGCCAGCTACTACGAGCGCTGGCTCCTGCGAACCGAGCGCAGGCTCGTCGAGCAGGGACACATCACCGAGGAGGAGCTGGCCGACCGCCTGGCCTTCTACCGAGCGAATCCGGAGGCGCCGGTCCCCCGACACCAGGACGACGCGCTGCTCGAGCGCGCCAAGGCGCGCTTTACCGGACGGCCCAAGCCGCTCCATCGGCCCGACGGCGCGCCGCCCCACTTCTCAAAGGGCGACGTCGTCCGGACGAAGAACATTCATCCAAAGGGCCACACGCGCCTGCCGCGATACGCGCGGGGAAAGGTCGGGGTGATCGATCGCGTGCACGGCAGCCACGACTTTCCGGATACGATCGCGCACGGCCTGGGCGCCAATCCGCAGGGGCTGTACAGCGTTCGGTTCGAGGCGGAGGAGCTGTGGGGGCCGGACGCCGAGGGGCGCGGATGCGTCCACCTCGATCTCTGGGAGAGCTATCTCGAGCCCGCTGAAGGACAAAACACGCACGGGGAGCAAGACCATGCCCGACGACCGTGACGGACATCACCATCACCCGCTGCCAGAGACACCCGCGGCGCTGCGCACCAAGGCCATCGAGTCGCTCCTCGTGGAGAAGGGCCTGATCTCCAGCGACGCTATCGACTACATCGTGCAGAAGTTCGAGCAGGACATCGGCCCGATGAACGGCGCGAAAGTCGTGGCGCGGGCGTGGGTGGACCCCGAGTTCAAGCGGCGGCTGCTCGAGAATGGGACGGAAGCCATCGCCGAGATGGGGTACTGGGGATCGCAAGGGGCGGAGATCGTCGTGCTCGAGAATACGCCAACCGTGCACAACGTGGTCGTCTGCACCCTGTGCTCCTGTTACCCGTGGCCGGTCCTGGGCCTGCCGCCGACCTGGTACAAGTCGGCGCCGTATCGCTCACGCGTGGTGCGCGAGCCCCGGGCCGTGCTGCGCGAGTTCGGGACAGAGCTTCCCGACGACGTCGAGGTGCGCGTGTGGGACAGCACGGCCGAGGTGCGGTACATGGTGTTGCCGGAGCGCCCGAGCGGGACCGAGGGCATGAGCGATCCGGAGCTGGCGGCGCTGGTGACGCGTGACGCGATGATCGGCGTGACCCGCGTGCAGGCGCCAGCCCTGGTGCGATAGCCGTGGCTCGCGACCCGAACCCCGAGGTCACGGGGATGGAAGGCGAAAGCGCGCTGCCGCGCTCGAACGGCGAGCTGGTGTTCGAAGCGCCCTGGGAGGGGCGCGCCTTCGGCATCGCGGTGGCCCTGAACGAGCACGACGTTTACCCATGGCGGACCTTTCGCGATGCCCTGGTGGAGCAGATCGCGGCGGACGAATCCGCCGGGCGCAGCTCGAGCTACTACGAGCGCTGGCTGGCGTCGTTGGAGGAGGTCCTCCTGCGGAAGGGGATCGTCACCAGGGACGAGCTGGACGCGCGGACCGACGAATACGCGCGGGGTGTCCGCGACGACGACTGGGTGCCGCACGGGCGGTGAGCTCTCTTGTCACGCTAGCTTCTCGGTTCTGGTTGGACCGCAGCATGCCGAGGTCGAGCAGGCGCCCGACGGGTTCCTGGTGGGGGCGCATTCCTGCGCTTCCTGTCTTTGGGCCGAAGGTGACAGCGAAGAGCTGTGCCGAGTTGGCAAGCGCGCTCGAAGATTGGGGTTCTCGTGAGCCTCACGCGCCACGCATCACTCCCCGTCCGAACTGCAGGTAGTCAGTCCACAGCGACGGAGGTCCCTGGGTCGCCCCCGGCCCGCGCGCGCTCGGTGACGGCGAGCCAATCTTCGCCCTGCTTGAGGATGACGCCGCCCGAGCGCACGTCGTAGAGGCGGGGATTGTCCACCGTCGGCGGAAGCTCGCCGCGGTCGCGGTGCGCCTTGACGGCGCTCAGGAGCCGCTGGCGCACCTTGATGACCATCGTGTCGCTCGTGCCCAGGTGCTCCTCGCGGCGGTCGTAGATCGGGCCCATGCTCTCGGTGATGGCCTGGTCCTGGACGTGGATCCCCGGGATGCCCGTGTAGCTCCGCGTGCGCTGAGCCGCCCGATCGATGCGATAGTCGTTCTCGCGGTTGGCCGCGAGCCGCCAGCGCCCCAGCCAGTCAGATGTGTTCGGCAGCACCTCGCCCCGGCCGACGAGGAACTCGGCCGGCCGTCCCTCTCGCGCTTTGGCCTCGGCGGGATCCGTGATCTCCGAGAAGTGCCAGAACATGGTGTGCTCGTCGTCGAGGGGCACCCAGGCGCGGACGATCGTCTGCTCGCCGAGCACGCCGGTTGGCACCATGGTGAAGAAGGGGAGCAGAAACTGGGCGATACGCCAGTAGTGCGCGCCGGGTTCGGCCTCTCGATACGCGCCATACACCGCGCCGTACTCCGTTTCGGCGACCGCGTAGCGCGGGCTGCGGTCGCGGACCATGTAGTACTCGAAGGTGCCCGGTGTGGGCCTGTGGGAGGGGTCGATGATGGCGTGGAGGAACCCGAAGTGGCTGGTGTCCACCTCGCCCTCGAGGCCCTGGGCCCAGTTGCACGATCGGAGCGCGGCCCAGAGCAGGCGGCGCTGGTTCGGGAGCTTCGTCGCCGCGAGGTCCGGAAGGGGCGGCGGCGCGTTGCGCGGTCCCATGTAGGTCCAGATCGCGCCGCCGCGCTCCACGCACGGGTACGCGGTGTGGCGAATCTTGTCTTTGAAGTTGTTCTCCGGCGGCTCGTTCGGCATGTCGACGCAACGGCCGGCCGTGTCGAACTTCCACCCGTGATAGACGCAGCGGAGCCCGCCCTCTTCGTTCCGACCGAAGAAGAGGGACGCGCCGCGGTGTGGACAGTGGTTTCCAACCAGGCCCACGCGCCCGGTGCTGTCGCGGAAGGCGATGAGATCTTCGCCCAGGAGACGAACTCGGACGGGAGGTCCGGCGGGGTTGGGGAGCTCGGCCGACATGAGGGCCGGGATCCAGTACTCGCGCATCAGCGCCCCCATCGGGGTTCCTGGCCCGGTCCGCGTGAGCAGCTCGTTGTCTTCCGCGCTCAGCATGGTCCGCTCCCCCGCGATCGCTCAGAGTGGTGCAATTCGGCCCGGACCCGCGCCGGTCCTCCAACGCCACGCTACGGCGTGCGGCGGTCGCGCGTCAAGCGCTGCGGGCAGACGCGGGCAAAGGTTTGCCGGGGGTCAAAGGGGCGGCGCGAAGAGCTGGGTGAGGGCAAGGCCAAATCCCGGGAGCATGGGCGAGGTCAGCATGTCCTCGGCCGTCAACGTCACGGCGATCTGGAGCCGATCGCTGGCTCGGCGGCAGATCTGGACCGACTGATCTTGCCAGTCGACGATCCAGTACTCGCCCCATCAAGATCCGAACGGGGCCCCGCACAGAATGTCGCTGAGGCCCATCAAGCCGGAGCTGTTGACCGGCGCCGCGACGTAGCACACGGTTTGGGCGCCCGGGGAATCGACAGTGCCCGTGCTGTCAGCCGGGAGAACTTGTAGGCGGGTCGTCCAGAGGGGTAGCAAGGCATAGGCCGCGGCGGAGGGGACAGGGCTCCAAGATATGATCGCCTCCGGCGGCGGCGGGCACGGGCACAGCTCGGGAGGCGCCACCAAGGGGTCGTACCGCATCGCAAAGCCCATGGCGTAGCCGCCAAACGGGATGAAGCACTGGGCGAAGGACCTCTGGATGGCCAGTCCGGCCTGATTGAGGGCGAGCAGTTGATAACAGACCCGATTGGTCCCGATGGGCAGGGCGTCGGTGTAGGCTGTGTCGGTTGATGTAAGGGAGACGGCTGACGTGGCATGTTCGGTGTCGCGTATCAACCTCAGGGCGGCCTGCCCTGTCCCGGACTGCCAGGTGAGCCGAACCTGACGATTACCCAAGGCTGTTAGCGTCAGGCCCGAACCCGCGATTGGCGTCTGGCCGCTTGGACGGAGTGGCGCCTACGGCCAGGAGCAGCAGCGCGAACAGCGTAACTCGTGGCAGA
>Ga0070741_10011656_pt1 | contig 16149 bp, 11 predicted proteins | sample Coa_R1_4_FD_66440 | JGI IMG/M metagenome (GOLD analysis project Ga0070741, IMG submission 66440) | Surface soil microbial communities from Centralia Pennsylvania, which are recovering from an underground coalmine fire - Coalmine... | ecosystem: Environmental > Terrestrial > Soil > Unclassified ...
GTGCGACAGCGCTTCCCCGCGGTACGGCTGCTCGCGAACACGGAGAACGTGGGCTTCGCCCGCGCCAATAACCAGGCGATCCCGTGCTGCAGCGGGCGCCACGTCTTGCTGCTGAACCCCGATACGGTCGTGGCGCCTGGCGCGCTCACGGCATTGGTAACCTTCTTGGACGAGCACCCCAGGGCCGGCGCCGCTGGGGCGCGGCTCATCAACGCGGACGCCAGCCTCTGTCCCTCCTGCCAGCCCGCACCCAGCTTGCCGCGGGAATTCTGGCGTCTCTTTCACCTCGACGACCTCTGGCCCCTATCCCGCTATCACATGGAGCGCTGGGACACGACAACTCCCCGGGAGGTCGAGGTGGCCGGCGGCGCCTGCCTTATGCTACGGCGTGAGACCCTGGACCAGGTGGGACTGCTAGACGAGGACTACTTCATCTACTCAGAAGAGGTCGACCTCTGCTACCGCCTGCGCCGCGCGGGCTGGCAGCTCTGGTGGGTCCCCCAGGCTATCGTCACCCATTATGGCGGCCAGAGCACGCGCCAGGTGGCACGGGCCATGTTCCTACGCCTGTACCAGGGCAAGGTTCTCTACTTCCGCAAGAATCATGGCCGTGGAGCAGCGCACTTGTACAAAGGCTTGCTGCTCGCGGCCGCGCTGACCCGGCTGGGCTTGAGTCCGCTGGCCGCCCTCGGCGGCTCGCGCAAGCGCGCACAACGCCTGACCTTGGCCGGGCACTACCGCGAACTCATCGCCGCCTTGCCAGCCTTTTGATGCGCGTCGGGAAATCAGGGATTAGGTGAGTCAAAACATTATGAAGTTCGCTCCCCACCTGGCAGCCATCGTGGCTCTCAGCATCGTGCTTCGGATTGCCGTGGCGCTCGCGCTGGGCGATGCGATTCTTGAGCTACCCGGCATCTACGATCAGGTGTCATATGACACGCTGGCTCGACAGGTGATCGTGGGGCACGGCTTCACCTTCCCATCCGATTGGTGGCCGGCAACTCGCGCCGGCGAGCCCACGGCTCATTGGAGCTTCCTCTACACGCTGTACCTCGCCGGAGTGTACACCGTCTTTGGCAGCCACCCACTGGCCGCCCGCCTCATTCAGGCAATCGTCGCCGGCGTGCTCTATCCCTGGCTGACCTGGCGGATCGGGCGGCGGTTGTTCGGCGTACCCGCGGGACTAGCAGCCGCGGGGCTAGCGGCCGTCTACGGCTACTTCGTGTACTATGCGGGGGCCCTGGTAACGGAGACGCTCTTCGTGCTCGCCGTTCTCTGGACGCTGGATCTGGCCCTCGGCATCGCCCAGTCGCGCCTGGAGACGCCGTCCTCTCGTCCGCCCGCCGGCCGGTGGGGAGCCGCCGCGGCGCTATGCCCCTGGCTGCTCCTGGGGCTGGCCTTGGGGACCGCGGCGCTGCTGCGCCAGCTCATTCTGCTGCTCGCGCCAATCCTGTTCATCTGGCTCGTCTGGGCAACGCGGCCGCACGGCCACGAGCGCAACACGCGGAGCACACGCCCTTCCTGGCGCTCGGCGGTAGCGGGCTGCCTGGTCGCCACGGCCGTCGCGGGCGCGCTGATTCTGCCCTGGACCATCCGCAACTACCAGGCGTTCGGGCGCTTCGTCCTGCTGAACACGAATTCCGGCTACGTCTTCTTCTGGGGGAATCACCCGATTTACGGCACCGACTTCGTGCCGATCCTGCCGAACGGGATGTACCAGCAGTTGATTCCGGCAGAGCTACGGGGGCTGAACGAGGCCGCGCTGGACCAGGCCCTCTTCCGCGAGGGCATACGCTTCGTCCTCGACGATCCAGCGCGCTACGCGCTCCTCTCCCTGAGCCGGGTCAAGGCGTACTTCGAATTCTGGCCATCTCCCGAGTCCAGCCCCATGAGCAACCTCGTGCGAACCGGCTCATTTGGCCTCTATTTGCCGCTCATGGTGTACGGCCTGCTGCTCGCCGCCGCCCGCTATCGGTCGGCGCGTGCTGGCGTCACGTGGTCCGGCATCGTGCTGCTGAGCGGGTTCGTCGCCATCTACTCCCTGATCCACCTGCTGTCCTGGGCGCTGATCCGCTATCGCCTGCCGGTGGATGCGGTGCTCATGCCCTTTGCCGGACTCGCTCTCGTGGACCTGGCAGACCGGGTGCTGGCGTGGACGCGCGGCCACTGGCCGCGCCGGGCGAGCGTCCAGCAGCCGAATGCGCCGGCCAGTTAGGAGACCCCCGTATGGACTTCCGCTATTATCTATCGCTGCTCTGGCGCTGGAAGTGGCTGCTGGTGCTGTCCACCATCCTGGCCGCGGCCGTCAGCCTTGGCTATAGCCTCCACCTCCCCCGTGTCTACCGCGCGACCACCACGCTGATGGTCGGCCAGGCCATGCAGAACGCCAATCCCTCCGCTAGCGACTTCTCCACCAGCCAGGCACTCGCTCAGACCTACATCCAGATGGTCCCGCGCCAGCCGCTCCTCGAGGCGACCGTGACCGCCCTCGGGCTCAACGTCTCCTGGACCGACCTGGTGAGCCAGGTAAACGCGGTGGCGCTCCCGCAGACCCAGTTGATCCAGATCAGCGTTCTCAGCAGCAATCCCGCCGCCGGGGCCGCGATTGCGGACGAGCTCGCCCACCAGCTCATCCTGCAGAGCCCGACGGCCGCCGAGCGGGAACAGGCCGAGCGTCAGCAGTTCGTCGCCCGGCAGCTCACCGATCTCCAGGCCCGGATCACCGACGCCGAGAACGAGATCAAGAGCCTGGAGAACCGGTTGGTGCTGGAGAACAGTGCCCGCGGCGTGCAGGACGTCCAGAACCAGATCACCGGGCTCCAGCAGAAGATCGCGAGCTGGCGCAGCACGTACGCCCAGTTGGATCCCACCCGGACCGGCCGTACCAACAACCTGAGCGTCGTGGAGCCAGCCGTGGTGTCGTCCCGGCCCGTGAGCCCCAATGTGCCGCTCAACGTGCTCGTCGCCGCCAGCGCGGGCCTGCTCCTCGCGCTCGGCGCCGCCCTCGCCCTCGAGTACCTGGACGATACCTTCAAGAACAGTGAGGACCTGGACCGACTGCTACGCCTGCCCTTGCTTGGCACGGTGTCCGCCTTCCCGCGGTCGCAGCCGCCCACCAACCCGCTGGTCGCCCTCGGCAATGCGCCGTCGCTCCTCGCGGAGGCGTACCGGGTGGTCCGCACCAACGTCCAGTCGGCCACTCTTGGTGATCTGGGGGCTGGCTTACTCATCACGAGCGCGGTGCCCGGGGATGGCAAGAGCGTGACGGCCTGCAATCTGGCGATCGCCATGGCCCAAGCCGGGAAGCAGGTCATTCTCTGCGACGGCGATCTGCGCCGGCCCTCGGTGCACGAGCTGTTCGGAGTATCCAATGCGGTAGGGTTGAGCGGGCTACTGCAGGATGCGAGCTTGCCTACCGCGGCGGCCCTCGTCGAAACCCGGGTGCCGGGGCTATGGATCCTCCCGGGCGGGCGGTGCACGACGAACCCCAGCGATCTCCTGCATTCGGCGCTGATGCAGCGCCGGTTCGCCGAGCTACGGCAACTGGCCGAGGTGCTGATCTTCGACAGCCCGGCCCTGCTGGCCGTGGCCGACACCGCGGCGCTGGGGATGTTGTGCAGCGGCGCCATTCTGGTAATCGAAGCGGGACGGACGCGCGTGGGCGCCGTTCGCCAGGCAAAGACCACTCTGGATCAGATCGGCTTGCCGGTTCTCGGCGTGGTGCTCAACAAGGTAAAGGAGTCAGATCGGACCTACCACCGCTATTACATGGGTGAGCAAACCGTGCTGGCAGCATCCCCTCGGCGCGGCATCGCCGGCCTGTGGGGCCGTGTGGTGCGGCGCCACCCGAAGACCGTATCCGCGTAAGCCGGCTCCCGGTCGCTGCGCAGGTGGCGTCCTCGCCGGCGGATGGCTACGGGTGCGCCACCTGCGCAGGCGAGCGGAGCGCCATCTGCCAGCGGTGGAATTTCAACCGATGCCCGCCCTTGGATCTCAACCAGCAATCAACGGTTGCTGAGTATCAACCATATTGGTCGTAGTGTCGCCGGACCGGCTCAAGCGAATGCGCTCACCGCGACAGGTAGCCCCGGGCGCCGCGGTCGGCCCGAGAGCGAAAGGACAGAACGATGTCGAGACGAGAGGGCGTGCTATCGCGCTTCGCAGGAGTCCTCGTCTTGGCGCTGCTCGGCACGGTGCTCCTGGGCGTCAGGAATGCGGCGCACGCGCAGGACGGCTCCCCGGACGCGCCGCTCGTTCATGGCGTCGTGGGCGATATTGGCAGCGGCTGGCTGGTCGCCCTGCAGTCCGCGACCCTCACGGCCATCCCGCTCAGCCAGACGGCGCCCAATCAGCAGCAAATGCTGCGGGTTACTCTACAGGTGCAGAACGCCGGGGCCGAGGCGCGGCTGTTCCCGCTCAGCCGGCTGCGGCTCGTGGATGGCTCGGGGGCGCCGCTTCGCGATACCTGGTGTGGCCGCGACTCGAGCCCGCTGGAGCTAAGCGGACAGCTTCCGCCGAAGGGCAGCCTGACAGGCGACGTGTGCTGGGCCGTGGATACCGCGGACGTAGCCGGGGTCGTGCTCATCGTGGACCCACCCCTCGAGGAGCGGGGGCAGCAGCCGGCCCTCTTCGCGGTTGGCCCGATCGAGAGCGCCGTGGCACGAGTCGCGCCCACGCCAGCCGCGGCGGCGCCCATCAGCTCGACGAGCGCCGTTGCCGCGGTCAGCCCGGCGGCGCCACCATTGCCACCTCTCAGTCCGGAGGCACCGCCGCCGGCCGCCACTGCCACCCCGCCGAGCGTGACCGGGGCGACGAACGTAGGCAGCTTGGCGGGACCAACCTATGTCGGCTGCGCGCGGCCTTACTCCGCGTACGCGGATGCGCAGGGGTCGTACCTTACGGCGGGCTGCCCCGTGGCCGAGAGGAGTAGGGAGGGCTCGGGGGCCGCACTCCGCCTCCCCGGCGTGCCGGCAAGCGACTTGTACCCCTCGGCCAACCAGCCGTCTACCCGGAATAGCCCGAGCTTCGGCCCAACTCCCACGCCGGGGGCCGCGCCGACCGCCCTCACGGCCTATGGCACCTTGACGGGTATCAATAGCCAAAACCGCTGAGCCACCGAGAAGGCACGAGGCGATAGCTATTATGAAGAATGTCAAGAGCGCGTCGATCCGTCTAGGCAGCGTCTGTGTAGTCGCCTTGCTGTCCATGGCCTGCGCGGAAGTCGCGCCCATGGCAGCGCCGACGATCCCACGGGTGGTTCGTGAGAGCGCTCTCAGCGCGGTGGGGCCGGATGCCGTGGCGAACGCCGAGGCCATCTCGCCGCCCGCGGCCTCGCCGGACGCCGCGAGCGAGCCGCCGGACGCCGCCGAAGCGGCTCCCACCGCCACGGCTCCGCCTGTGCCGATCAGCCTCCGGACCGTCGCGGTCCGACGCGGCCCGATTGCGGAGAAGCTGCAGGTCAACGGGCGCGTGGTAGGGCTCGACGAGGTGGAGCTGTCCTTCCCCGTGGATGGCGCCCTGAAGACTGTGGCCGTGGAGGCGGGGCAGGCAGTGGCCGCGGGGCAAGTGCTCGCCGAGCTAGACACGCGACCGCTGGAGCGCGAGGTGGATACCGCGCGCGACCGCGTCGAGACCGCGCGCATCCGTCTCGACCAGGCCCGCGCGCGCGTGGCGGCCCAGCAGTGGGACGCGCAGCAGCGGGCGGCCCAGGAGGGCGAGCGCGCGGCGCAGCAGGCCGCGGCCGACCTGCGCTCCGCCGACCTGGCCGTGGTCACGGCCCGCGCGAACTACGACCGAGCGCAGGCGGACCTGGCTCGCCTGACGGCCCCGCCCAGCGCCGTGGACCAACAGGCGGCCGAGCAGCAAGTAGAGGCAGCGCGGGTCGCCCTCCAGCGCGCGGAGGCCGACCAGGAGCGCCTGCGGCGCGGCCCGGACCCGGCGGCCATCCGAACCGCCGAGCGCGAGCTGGCTGCCGCGCAGGCGGCGTTCAACGCCGCCCAGGCCGAGCTCAACCGCGCGACGCAAGGACCAGACCCCTACGAGGTACGGGCCGCCGAGCGGCAGCTCGAGCAGGCCCTGGCCAACGCCATCGCCGTGGAAACCGCCGACGCGTCCCGGCCCGCGAGTGGCGTGCGCACCCCGGGTACGGCCGATGTCCCGAGCAGCACGCCGGCCTCAGGCGCGGCGCGGCAGGCCGCCATTACCAATGCCCGCGTTGCCGTGGATGCAGCGCAAGACCGGCTGGCGAAGCTGCGGGAGCCACCCGCCGCCGACGTGGTGAACGCGGCGCGAAGCAAGCTCGCGGAAGCGCGCCGTTCCCTCACAGCCGCCCAGGAGAGGCTTGACGCCGTGCAGCAGGGGCCAGATCAGCTCGCGCTGGCCGCTGCCGACGCCGAAGTCACAAAGGCGCGCAGCACGCTAGACCGAGCCGAGGAGCAACTTCGCAAGCTGACCGCCGGCCCGTCGGAGACCGAGGTGCGCCAGGCGACCAGCGCCGTCGAGAGCGCCCGCCTCGCGCTGGCAAACGCCCAGGACCAGGCAGCCGCCGCCCACGCGCGGTCCGCCACTCCCGCGGCCGCCTCGCGGGATAGCACGAGCGACTTCGACCTGCTGCTCCTCGAGCGCGAGGTGACTCAGGCGCAGACGGTGCTGCAGCAGGCCGAGAACCAGCTCGCGGCCGGCACCCTCAAAGCCCCGTTCGCCGGGGTGGTCGCCTCCGTCCCGGCGCAGCCCGGTTCGCGCGTCGAAGCGCGGCGGCCAATCGTGGTGCTCGCCGGCTCGGGCGACGCGATCCTCGTCGCCACCCTCCTGCCCGCCGACGCGGCGCGCGTCCTGCCCGGCCAAGCGGCGACCATCCAGGTGGACGGCGGTGACGGGACGCCGCTCGACGGCTCCGTGCTGAGCGTAGGCCGCAGCCCGACCGGCGGTGGCAACGTCGCTCGCCTGCGGGTCGCCTGGGGCAACACGCGCCCGGCGTTCGGCGGCACGGCGCGCGCCAGCATCGTGCTGCAGACGAAGGACGACGCGCTCCTGCTGCCCCGCCGAGCGCTCCGCTCCGCTGGCGGCCACGACTACGTCGAGGTACTCGACGGCTCCGATCGCCAGGTAGCCGAGGTCACGGTCGGCATCACCACCACGAACGAAGTAGAGATCCTTAGTGGCGTAGACGAGGGACAACGCATGCTGCTGGACCAGTAGCGCGGCAAGGCTCGCCGCCGTAGTGGGGTCGGGGCTCTCCTGCAGGCAGCGTGGGCGCTGCCTGCAGGCCCTGGCTCCGTCGCTTCCGCGTAACCAGGAATACCCACCGCGGCTTTCTTGCCTTGGGACCAACCGCCTCGGCGCTCCCGCCGCTATGCGGACCGGTCTTCCAGCCGCACGGCCGGCCTGGGGTGTCGGGGCCCAAGGCAGCTTGCCGTCCCTGTCGCTAGCTGCCGACTCCGAATCCAGACGGGATCGCTGTCCGGACCGGCATTAGAATGCGGACCTTCCGAGGTGCAACTATGAGAATCGGCCTAGACGCTCGCTTTCTAACCAATCCCCAACATGGCGGCTTTAAGACCTACACGACCAATCTGATTCTGGCGCTTGCCGACATCGATACCACCAACGAGTATATACTCTATGTAGATCGCACCCCCAGCCGTGAACTCCTTGCCGATCACCCGAACTTCTCAATGCACGCAGTTCGCTCCTGGCCCCCACTAGTTGGCATGCCAATTCGTGAACAGGTCTCCTTACCACTACACGCTCGGCACGACCGCCTTGACGTGATGCATTTTATGTGTAACACCGCGCCAGTTTTCTTGCCGCCCAGAAGTATTATCACCCTTCATGACTCTATTCAAGTTGACGCACTGCATACACTCATCGCAACCAAAAGACTGCCTATGAATAAATCCAATCTGGTGCAGTCGTACTCGAGTATTGCCATCCTTTTATCAGCAAGGCGTACCGACATGATTGTTACCGGTTCCGAGTACGAGCGTCGCAATCTATCCCAACGATTGTCTCTGCCGCCCAACAAGATACGGGTCATCCCTCTCGCTCCTAGCCCCCAGTTTATACAATCCCAGAGCGCGAGCTTGCATTGCATACATAACCGCTACGCTAATAGCCACGATCAAATCGTCGTCGGGGTTGGGTACGAGCCTCGCAAGAATATCCCTGTCCTCATCAAAGCATTCGCCATTTGCGCCCGCACTCGCCACAACGCCCGGCTAGTGATCGTCGCGTCACACGAGGCTAGTAGGCAAGCATTCATGCAGCTTACCGCCAAGTTAGGTATCAGTGAGAGAGTTGATATTCGTGGCGGCATATCCTCAACCGCGCTAGCAGAGCTGTACAGATCCGCCAAAGTGTTCGTATTCCCGTCAGAAAGAGAAGGTTTCGGCTTGCCACCGCTTGAGGCTATGGCCTGTGGCACCCCGGTGATAGCCGCACGCTCCTCCTCCTTGCCTGAAGTGCTCGGCGATGCAGCGATCTTTGTGGAGAGCCGCTCCGTAGCAGAATTGGCAGTGGCGCTGGGACAGGTGCTCGATGATGCAGAATTGAGACAGGATCTTGCGGTCCGCGGGGTAAGGCATGTGCAGCAGTATTGTTGGCGGCGTACTGCACGTGAGACGCTAGCGGTGTACGAGGAGGTAGCGGGAAAGACCAGGGCAGTGCTGGTAGACTGAATTGTCTAGCATCCCCTACGACGCCCCACACTCACGCAGGCCATGGCCTGCGTGAGTGTAGGGCCGTCTTGGAGATCCGCCGGCATACTCGCGGCGCTTGCTAGTTCGGGAACTGGATGAGCGAGTTACCGGTGACGGGGCTCTTCACGTCGTAGTCCCGCTCCCCGAGATTGATGGCATCGTTCCGGAACTGGTACTCGCCGGGCTTCATGTTGTTGATGATCAGCGGGATGCAGTCCAGGCCGACGGCGGTGCAGCCCTGCACGATGTTGCCCCAGCGGTCCGTGAAGCCGCTGTAGGTCACCCGCCCGTTCACCGCCAGGTCGAGCGGCAGGTTGATGTCGATGACGTGGCCCGGCTCGTGCCAGGAGTGGTTCTCCTCGCCGCCATAGAAGACGATCGTCGCCGGGTTGGCCGGATCGAACGCCCCCCAGTCCTCCGCGCGCAGCCCCGTATTGAAGCCGAGGGCCTGTGGCCCCGGCGGCGGTGCGCAGGTGCGGTCGAGGCAGCCCTGGCGCCCGTACCAGGTGGCGTCAAGGCGCGGATGGCCCGGGATGCCGTGGAGGCGGCGAATCTGCGGGTCCACCACCGGGTTGGGGTCCGGGAAGGGAGCGATCCCGGGGAACACGCCCGCCAGCGGCACGATGGTGTCCGGGTAGCCGGGCGAGTCGATGTGCAGTTGCCCGTAGTCCAGCCAGCCGCCGGTCTGGATCGTGCCGTGCCAGGTCGGGTCGGCCGGGTCGCAGCCGCGCGCCTGCAGCGAGTAGCTGTGGAAGCGCACGATGTCCCCGTTGATCACGCTGAAGTGCGCCTCCAGCCGGAAGTTGTCGAAGCCGTAGCGCGTCCCCGCCGCGGGCACGCAGGGCAGGTTCTGGCCTACCGCCCAGTTGAAGCTGTTATGGCCCTCGGGGTTGTTGTTGCGCCCGAAGCTGTGCCAGGGATAGTCGATGTCCTGGACGGGCGGCGCCCCGAACAGCGCGTCCAGCACGTGGGGGTCATCCTTGTGCTCGTGGCCGTAGGTGCACACAATCCGCCCCTGCGCGTCGCGCTTGACCAGGCTGTGGTAGCGGGTCGGATCGTGGTCCGTGCACACCGCCACGCCCTCGATCTGCGTCGTGCTCGAGGTGGGGACGGCCGTGGCCGTGCGGATCGCGGTCGGGCTCGACTGGGCCGGGGTGGCCGTCCGCGTGGACGTCGCCACCGCCGTCCTGGTCGCGGTCGGGCTGGGTACGGACGGGAACGCGTTCGGCCCGCCGCCCACGAACGTGTTCCACTGGCCGCAACTATCCTGCACCACCAGGGGGACCGTGGCACCCTGGCCAGCCGTAATTTGGAGGACGGAGAAGCTCTTCTGCGTGGTGCCCGGCGGGAGATTCACCGTGAATGGTGGCGTGCGCACCTGCCCATCGATAGCGATCTGCGCATTCCGATACACCGCTGGATCGTTACCGAAGACCAGTTGCAGCAACTGGTTCGCCGAAGTACAGCTCGCCGGCCGGGCGGAGACAGTCACCGAGAGCGCGCCGGCGCCACCAGGTCCGACCGAGACGCCGACGTTGGATGCCGTGGCGGAGTCGCTCGCGACGGCCGCTGGAGCCAGCACTGGCGCGCCACCGAGTACCGGGCCCGGTGTGGGAGCCACCGGTAGCTGGTTTGTCACCGGCGCAGGCGCGGGCGGGGTCGGCGTGGCCGTCGGGAGAGCGGTCGCAGTTGCGACAGGCAGCAGCCCCCCCGCCAAGACGCCCCACACGATCAACATAACCACAGCACTGAGTAGCGCCATCGTCCGGCGCTCCACTAACCTGCCTACCATAGGGCCACCCCGATCCTATTCCTACATCCGCTCGTGCTGGGCCACGACGGTTGCTCGGCCCACGAGCGGGTGCGCAGGCTAAACCGACGACGGGAGGGGCAGGGAGATGCTTACGCTATCCACGGCGCCCCGTGTCACCGGCTCGACAATGCCGTGTGCGCAGCGAGCCTAGCACTTCCGATCCGTACTAGCGACACTGGCCTGGCGCCCGGCGCCGTAGAACCAAACCAGATGCTCTCGGAGGGGCCTGAGCCCACTACGTCTATCGCTAAGCAGAGGGCAATCTAACGTTAACCCCTCGGCAACCGGGCCCACTCTAGCACAATCTGCCGGAACCGCACAAGGCGCATATCACCCGATGTGCAATCCCTTTTAATCCGCTAATGCGCTATCTCAATGACCACAACATACCATAACCATGGATGGGCTGGCATGCCACTCTGCGGCGATCATCAGTCACCGAAGCATGGCCCTCTTAGGGGTACGGCAGCCGCCGGGGGAATCTCAAGCGCCGCTCAACCCTGGGTCAATCGCCTGTGCAGCCCTGGCTCTTATCATAGAGTCGCTAGCCAACATTTGAGCGTCATCTTGCCTCGGCGCCATCCTGATGGTCGGACTGGGGCGAGCGACGAAATGGTCGTCTTCCATGCACATTCTGCTCCTCACCCAGGTCGTGCCCTATCCGCCCGATAGCGGGCCCAAGATCAAGACTTACAACGTGCTACGGTATCTGGCCGCGCGCCATAGCGTTCACCTGGTCTCCTTCGTGCGGACCGCCGCCGAAGTAGCCAGCGCGCGCGCCCTCCAACCCTACTGCGCCGGCATCACCACGGTGCCCCTGCGCCGATCGCGCCTGCGGGACGTCGGCTATCTCGCCCGGAGCCTCGCAACCGGCCGTCCCTTCCTCATCGAGCGCGACGACCTACGGGCGATGCGGACGACCGTGGAGCGACTGGTGCGCGAGCACCCGTTCGACGCGGCCCACGCCGACCAGCTCTCGATGGGCCAGTTCGCCGTGGACCTCCCGGTCCCGCTCCGCGTGCTGGACGAGCACAACGCGGTCTGGACCATCGTGCGGCGCGCGGCGGCCGGCGAGGGGCGCGGTCCACGCCGCTGGCTGGCCGAGCTAGAGTGGCGCAAGCTGCGGGCGTACGAGGGCGAGCTCTGCCGGCGGTTCGACTGGGTGACCGTCGTCAGCGACGAGGACCGGGCAGCGCTCGCCCAGGCCTGCGGCGCTCCCTACGCGGCGAAGGTCATCCCCATCGCCGTGGATACACGCGAGTGGTCCTTCGCGCCCCCGCCGCCCCAAGCGCGGCATCTCATCAGTCTGGCGACGATGTTCTACCCGCCCAACGCGGAGGGCGTCCGCTGGTTCGCGACCGCGGTGTTCCCCCTCGTCCGTCGCGCGGTACCCGACACCCGGTTCTACGTCGTCGGCAGCCGCCCACCGGCCCACATCGCGCGGCTCGCCACCCCGGAAAGCGGGATCGTGGTCACCGGCTATGTGGCGGACGTGCAGCCGCTGCTCCAGCAGAGCGCCCTGCTCGTCGTTCCCGTGCACTCAGGCAGCGGCATGCGCGTCAAGATCCTCGAGGGCCTCGCCCGCGGCACGCCCATCGTCTCTACGAGCATCGGGGTGGAGGGAATCGACGCCCAGCACGGCGAGCACTTGCTCGTCGCCGACGATCCCAACGAGTTCGCCGCGGCGGTGATCCGGCTGCTCCAGCACCCGGCGGAGGCGGCCCGGCTGGCCCGCGCTGGGCGAGCGCTCGTCGAAGCGCGTTACGACTGGCTGGCCGCGCTCACCCCGCTCGACGACATCTATTCGCACCCGGATCGCCAGCAGCCCCTCCACGCCACAAGGTTGGAGGACAGGACCCTAGCCGGCGCCGGGCCGCGGCCCGGCGCCGGCTAGAGATTGATCGAGCGTGCATCGTGAGGATTCTTTTCGTTCTGCCCTACGTCCCGTCGTTGATCCGCGTCCGCCCCTACAACTTCATTCGGTCGCTCGCGCGCCGGCACGAGATCACGGTCCTCGCGACGAGCATGGCAGGCGAGGCCGAAGATGTCGCGGCGCTCCAGGCCATCTGCGAAGGCGTCCACATCGTCCCCTTCAGGCTAGCGACAGGGCTGCGGAGCTGTGCGCGGGCGGCGCTCTGCGGCGAGCCGCTCCAGGCTGCCGTGTGCCGGTCGCCCGCGGCCGAGCGGCTCCTGCGCGACCTGCTCGCCCGCGGCCGCTTCGACGTCGTCCACGTCGAGCATCTGCGGGCCGCCTACCTGGGCGCGCACATCCCTCGGGATCTTCCCACCGTCTTCGACTCCGTCGACTCCATCTCGCTCCTCTTGGAGCGAACGCTGCAGTCCAGCCACAGCCTCAGACAGCGATTGCAGGCCGCGCTGGAGCTGCACCGCACGCGTCGCTACGAGGCAGGCATCCTGCGCCGCTTCCACCAGGTCGCCGTCACCTCTCCCGACGACGCGGCGGCCCTACAGGCGCTGGCGCCAGACGGGCGTGTGACCGTCGTGCCCAACGGGGTGGACCTGGAGTACTTTCGGCCGCCCGCCGGACCGCGCGACGCGGCGACGCTCGTGTTCTCGGGCAAGATGTCCTACCACGCCAACGCCACGGCGGTACTGCACTTCGTCCGCCATATTCTTCCCATCGTCCGGCGCTCGCGCCCTGACGTCCGAGTGAAGATCGTCGGCAGCCGGCCGCCCGCGCCGATCCGAGCCCTCACGGCCGATCCCGCGATTACCGTCACCGGGCACGTGCCCGACATCCGCGAGGCGATCGCCCCGTGCACGGTCGCGATCTGCCCCGTAACGGTGAAGGTAGGGATTCAGAACAAGGTGCTGGAGGCCATGGCGTTGGGGGTGCCCGTGGTCTCTACGCGTGCCGGCCTGGGGGGGCTAGCAGCGGAGCCGGGCCGAGACATCCTGGTGGCCGACGACGAAACGACGTTCGCCGGACAGGTATGCCGGCTGCTGGATGATCCCCAGCTCTGCCGGCAATTGGGGATGGCCGGCCGCCACTACGTGGAAGATCACCACCGCTGGGACACGGCCGCGGATCGTCTGGAGGGCCTCTATCGCCAGGCCCGGTCGGAGGTTCTGGCGGGCATCCGCGCCTGAGCCGATTGTACGGGTGGCGCAGAGCTACTCGCCTGGCCGGCGAATGGCTACGCCGCGGCCCCCACGAGCGGCTCGCTGCCCTGCCCGAGACGGAGACTCTCCTCGAGCGCCTGGCTAGCATAGGCGAGGTTGTTCTCAGCCCGCCGCACGAGCTGCGACTCGCCGGCAGCGCCCCCAGGAAGCGTCTCGAGCGCTTGCAGCGCTTTCTCCAGGTATCCCAGCGCCAGCCGCACGGCCGTCTCGTTCCTCATGTCCGCCCCATCCTGACGCCTCGCGGCCCATCCGTAGCTCCTGCCGAACGGGGGCCTGCGGTGTTTGCTTCTATCATGATAGGCCACCAGGCGTGCAGTGCGAACGGGTCGGGCGTATAGGTCGGGTTAAGCGTACGTACCATCCTCGCGGGGCCGGATGGGCGTCGGGCGGCAGCGGGCGCTGGCGGCGACGCGGGCAGGGCCATCCACCGTCCCCGCCGGGACCACCCGCCTATTGGGGGCACAGCAGGTCCCGACACTCCGGGCCGCGATCTACATGATCGAGGTAAAAGCGGCTGATCGCGTCCGTGTCCAGTTCGTCGAGCTCGAGTAAGTGGCCCCACGCGACCACGGCGATGCGGCGGTCCATGTCGCGGTACGCCGTGATCAGCAGGCGCGGCGCCCCGCTCCGCGCGTCGCGCGCCCGGGGCAGCGCGGCGTAGAGCGCCTGCAATCGCTCCACCAGGCCGGGGCATTGGTCGGGGCAGTTGTAGAGCAGCACGACCGCCCCACGCTCCAGATTGTGCAGCCACAGGCCGACGGGGACCGCGCTCTGGCTCAGGCCGTAGGTCGGGTACCAACCAGCGTAGTGTGGTCCCCCGATCGGCGGGCGCGAGCCGTACTCGATCGGCGATCCGTCGGGAACGTGAGCGCGCACGAAGAACTGGGCCGCGCACGGTACGCCCCCAAGGGCGAGCGCGACCTGGACCGACGGCGCGCCGTGCGCCGCCTGCGGGCAGAGCACGGCGTCAATTCCCGGTCCGCCCTGCTGGCGCGCCGTGGCGATGCCCGCCGCGGCGCGCCGCAACTCCGCCTGGGAGCGCACATGGGCGGCCGCCTTCACCCACTGTAGTGCCGCCTTCGAGGGGAAACCGCCAAGCTGATCCAGTGTGCTCCCCAGCGCGGCGTGGACCGCGTAGCGGGTGCCGTCGGCGTTGGCCCACCCGACTAGCCAGCCTGGCCCGGGCACGGAGCGTTCGCTGGCATCTGAGCTAGCAGCCCATACCAGCATTGTCCCAAGGAGCCCGATCACGAGCAGGCCAGTAAAGACGCCTCTAGCAATCATTTATCGCCGTCGCACGCACACGAATGTCCTGGCCTTATCGAGCACGCGCGCCGGTGCGCCGTCGAGTAACCGAAAGGACCTCACACCGGGCGAGGAATCAGCGATCACCACCGCAGGAGATGTTGCCACCAGGGGCGGCGCGGGGCTTCTGGCGGAGGTGGGGCGGCGGGCTCTTCCCCTGGCTTCCCCTCCACTGCGGCCGGGGCAGCCAGCTCATTGTTACCTGGCAGCAGAATCTCCGGCTTCTCCCGCTGAGCCGTTGCCAGCATTTCCGCAATCGACTCCGTCGCGGCGCCAGCCTTGTACATCATGTCAATTACACGCAGGAGCGCGGCATTGATCGGCGACCAGATTGGGCCAGCCGGGGCGTTGCCAGCGGTATTCGTGGTGATGAGGTAGTCCGCAAACGTCTCGCGGTACCGCCAGGTCGTAGCGACGTCGAGGCCCGCCGCCTGCGCGAGCTGCTGCAGGGTGAGAGGCTCGTAGCGGGTGGAACTGCTGGCCGCCAGGATCCCCAGGGCGCTGCCAACCAGGGCGGTTACGTCGGGTCCTGCCGGTGCGCCAGACGATGTCGGCACGGGGGGCGCCGGGGGCACGGGCGCGCTCTCCAACACAACCGGTGGCGCGGCGGTGGCCGTCTCCCCGCTCGCTCCGACCGTCCCGTCCGCTGAAGCGCCAGGCAGCTCCGGTAGCGTCGCCGGTACAGGCCGCGGCAGGGCACCGCGCGGTCCCTGTTGGAGCAGCAGCACGTGAAGTTGTTGCACCTCCTGCTGATGCCCCTCGAGCAATTGCTGCATTTCCCGGCGGCGCGCCTCCAGCTCGGCCTCCTTCTGGTCAAGCTGCTCGCGCAGCAGCGCGATCGTCTCACGCAGCGCGTTGACCTCGCCGCTACTCGCCGCCGCGCCGTCCGCCGCCCGCGAGGCCGCGTCCTGCATGGATGGCGTCGAATCGGATGGAAGCTCCACGACCATGCGCACACCCTGCGCGGTCCGCACCCGCCGCGCCTGGAGCTTCCCGTGGCGGACGCCAAGGATGACGTCCGCACGGCTGACGCCAAAACGCTGAGCAGCCTCTTCGATGATGCTTCGCTGGCGCATCGTCCGCTTTTTCTCTGCCACACGCCACCCATCAGATCGCCCCGGCCGGGAGGAGCGGATTCCCCTATCTCGTCAACAGCCGCGCCCGATCGCCGTAGTTGCGCTGGTAGTAGGC